>VFQT010004259.1_pt1 | contig 12133 bp, 7 predicted proteins | sample 3512381 | NCBI WGS metagenome assembly VFQT01 (sample SAMN10412376, study PRJNA504923) | tailings metagenome | isolation source: Relicate 2 Philex TSF3 active mining site | place: Philippines: Tuba, Benguet | collected 2017-08-29 | reverse complement strand
TTAGCAGATGGCGTTGTTGATCCAGAGGAATGTGACGATCTTTTCTCCGCGCTAAATGCCTTTACCGCGGGTGATGCTGATTTGGGCGAGGCACCTAAAGCCACTACCCTTCCTCTTTGTGATCCTCTGCCGCAGGTCTCGTTCGACGGTATGGCTTTCTGTTTCACCGGCACATTTAGCTTCGGACAACGCAAGCACTGCGAGGCCGCTGTTGCAGAACGAGGTGGGTTGGGCGGAACCCTGACAAAAAAGACCGACTATCTAGTAATCGGTTCGTATGCCACGGAGTCTTGGAAGCACTCATCGTTTGGAAATAAAATACTCAAGGCGGTAGGGATGCGAAGCACGGGTGCTCCAATCTCCATCATTGCGGAGCAGTATTGGACGATGCACCTCTAACGACGGTCCAAAGCGCACGCGAGTTCGTGGTCTCTATCGACGACCGGCAGAACGGATTCATCCACAAAAACTTCGGCGTAGCGCCGAAGCGCCCGCTCGCGTCTGCGGCCAATGCGAAGCCCTAGCTTAGAGCGGCCAGCTAAGCGCCGAAGTGGCATTCTCCTAAGCGTTTGTGAGGAGATTGATCTGTTTGTCGATGTCAGCGAGCTCTAACTGCTCGGCCTCGTACAATCTGATTTCCGGAGTACCGGGGATCCGGCATCGCATCATTAGCGCGTGACGCTGCCTGCCGAGTTCGGTCATTCGTAGCGCTCGGGGAGAACTGCCGTCCGGATGAAGAATGTTCTGGCGTAACAGCATGGGATCATAAGTCGCGCTGTCATCTGGTAGGAAAAGCATCCGCCGACGTCCGCCCAATTGCGGGCTTACGTCGATTAGATCGCCTCTTTTGTTCCGCCATACCGCATGATGCTCGGCCTCAAAATAGAAAGAGGGGAAATGCCAAACCGCCCAGCCGTAGGCGACCGCGCCTCCGTTCTTGCGTACCTTGCGGTCAACATTTCCAAAGCAGAAGCCTGCGGAAGCACCTTGGGGCGGAACCGAGATGATAAAAGCCGGATCCGCATCCGCAATCGTTTTGCAGAATGTCAGCAGTTCAGGGGTCAAAGACTGCGGGACGGTGTTTGGATAGACGCGCACTAACGCTTCCAGTGATTGAAGGGGCCGGCGAGGAAAGCCGGTCGATTTAAGTTAGCCCGACCTGCAGGCTCAAGACATTTTGTCATCCACGCCTTTTCACCAGCTTGTGGAAGGTCGTTGCGCAGGCGACGGGTTGAGCCGATGCCGAATAAGAGCGTGACCTTTTTCCCTTCGCTTTGCGACGCAGTGGGATGCTTATTGAATTCTCCTTCTCTACAGATAGTCTAGGATCGTCGTAGGGCCGCAAGGAACGCCACGAACGGGGGGCAAGTTCGTTGACCAGTGAAGATCTGCGGCCGCGATGGATTCGCGATTTGACACGCTTCCTGCCGCTGAAGAGCCAGTTCGTGCTCACGGGCAATGTCCGGGACCTGCAAATCCGCTACATCAACGACGTTGCGGTAGCAGCACCGTTACTCGACGTTCTTTCGGCAAGCTTCTCCCAGGCTGGCTACGCCGCAGTTGTCGCTTATGATCCCCTGGTCGGGTTCACGGTTCTACCCGGACCTGATGGATTGAGCGGCGACGACACAATCCTCACCCAGCTGGGGCTGACACCTTCAAATGGGCGGGCAGCTGGCGGCCCTGATTTGCTTTCATCGACGCTCGAGCGCGTTGTCGCCCGTGGTGGCCCGCCAATAGCGCTCGTTGTTGATTTTGCGTCCCGGCTCGTCATCAGGCCCGATGCGCTCGCCGCTGCGGAACAGCAACTATTCACCCGCGCCCTCGTGCTAAGTCAGACGGCTCAGGCGCGGCCCGTTGGTCCTAACCGTGAGCCGCGTTTTAACTCGATCATCTGGGTGGCGGAGAAGGAGGGCGACCTTCCTGATTGGCTCATGATAGATAATCCATATCTGCGCCATATTCCGATCGCTGCGCCGGATCGAGCTGCCCGTAAAGCCGTCGCGCCATCCCTAATCGGTGGGCTGCTCGGCGGACGCGAAGCAACCGCTGAAAAACTGGCAGAGGCCAAAGATGATCTTGTCGATGCCACCGAAGGCATGTTGCTCGTTGATCTGAGCGCTGTCGCCCAGCTCGCTCGCGCTGAAAAGGTCGGCATCGGCGAAATTGGCGAGGCGGTGCGGCGCTACAAAGTCGGGGTCACCGAAGATGCTTGGCGCAAGATCGAGCATGATCGGATCCGCGACGGCGCCGCGACGATTTCCCGGCGCGTGGTCGGCCAGGATCACGCAGTTGTGCACATGCTCGACATTATAAAGCGAGCGGCGACGGGTGTCGGCAGCGGTAAGCGTGGTGGCAGGCCTCGCGGCATCGCCTTCCTTGCCGGGCCGACCGGCGTCGGCAAGACTGAGCTCGCCAAGACCGTGACCGAGCTGCTTTTCGGCGATGAGAGCGCGTACATCCGTTTCGACATGTCGGAGTTCAGCGCCGAGCATGCGGATCAGCGCCTCATCGGCGCGCCGCCCGGCTATGTCGGCTATGACGTCGGCGGTGAACTCACCAATGCCGTGCGCGAGAAACCGTTCAGCGTCGTGCTGTTCGACGAGATTGAGAAGGCTCATCCCCGCATCCTCGACAAGTTCCTTCAGATCCTCGACGACGGCGTCCTCACCTCCGGGCGAGGGGACCGCGTCTACTTCTCCGAATCGCTTATCGTTTTCACCTCCAACCTCGGCATTTACGCGACCGCGCCCGACGGCTCGCGCGTCGCCAATGTCACGCCAGACCAGACTTTCGAGGAGGTGCAGTCCCGCGTCCGCACCGAGATTGCCAACCACTTCAAGCTCGTGTTGAACCGCCCGGAGATCCTGAACAGGTTCGGCGAGAATCTGATCGTCTTCGACTTCATCCGCCCGCAGGTCGCTGAGCGCATATTCGCGGGCATGGTCGAGAGCGTGCTGCGCGACACCTCGGGCTCTGGCTATGAAGTCACGGTTGCGCCTGACGCCATGGAGACGCTGCGCGCCCTGTGCACCGCCGATCTTTCAAACGGAGGCAGGGGCATCCGCAACAAAATCGAGGCGCACTTGATCAATCCACTGGCCCGCGCGCTCTTCGACCGCGCTGCCAGCAGCCCGGTCCGTATCCTGGCGGTCGAGGCCGGCGCGGTCACGACGCTGGATCTTGAGGACGCCTGATGCAAATCGCGATCTCCCGATTGCATTTCCCCGTAACTGCGCTGGGGCCCGGCCGCAGGCTCGGCGTATGGTTTCAGGGCTGCTCGATCCGTTGCCCGGGCTGCATCTCCCGGGACACCTGGGAGGCGGACGCCGGGCTGACCCCTATGGAGGAGCTCCTTGCCCATGCTACCGAACATGCCGCCGCCGACGGCCTGACGGTTTCGGGCGGTGAGCCCTTCGACCAGCCCGAGGCCCTCGCCGTACTCCTCGCGCACTGGCGGAAGGTCTCGACAGGATCAGTCCTCGTTTTCACCGGCCATGAGAACGACACGGTGAAGCCGTGGCTGGCGGCAAACCCCGGCCTAATAGATGCGCTCGTCATCGGACCCTATCGGTCGGATGCCCCGCAGACCCTGGCATTGCGCGGGAGCGACAACCAGCGGCTCCTCATCCTCACTAAGCAAGGACTCGGCTTTGCCGCGTACGAGCGGGAAGCCGAGCCGGGAGATCGGCGGCTCGACGTCATGTTCGACGAGGACGGCGACGCTTGGTTCGCCGGCATCCCTGCGCGCGACACGCTCGGCCGTCTGCGTCGCGCGCTCTCCGCGGAGGGGCACTCCGCCACGACGTCCGACATGCGGACGAGGGCGGCGGCGTGATCCGCTTCTGTCCCAACTGCCGGACTGAGCGGTCGGTCATCGAAAGCTTCTGCGGGGGCGAGGTGGACGGCGCGATCTGCGACTGGCCGCTCTCGACAATCCCGATACGCCCTGCCGGCTGGCGTCCCGAACCCGCGGCCGAGACTGGCCCTGCGCGGCAGGCCACCGCGACATCCTGCGTAAACGGCCACGCGGTCGATGCAGGGGACCTCATGTGCCCCGAGTGCGGCGGCGACATCGCGTCCGCACTTGAGCAAGTCCTCGCAGCCGACGGGCCACCGGCGTCCGTCGAGCCGGAGGTCGCTGTCGCCATGGAGACCCTCGTCGCGGGTTGGCCTCTACTTCGGCGGCTCCCCACCACGAGCGAGGTCCGCGAGCGATACGAGACGCGCCGAGACGCCGACGGACTCGCTGCCGTACTAACTCTTTACGCGGACGGCAGCGAACCCGATCCCGAGGTCTATGAGGCGCTCCGCACGCTTGACCGCGATCACGTCCCCGAGATCCTCGAGACGGGACATTGGGAGCACCGTGCCTACGAAGTATCGGAGGATCTGCGAGGTGGAACGCTCGCCGACCTCGGGTTGCTGCCTGACGACCACGAGACGCTCTCGCAGATACTCCTCGAGGTCGGCGGGGCTCTTGCTGCGCTGGGCGAATGCGGCCTGCGGCATCGCGACCTGCGGCCGGGTGCGATCATGGTGCGCGCCCGGGATCCGCTGGATCTCGTCATCACCGGGTTCGGCTCCGCGCGCCTGTCGGACTATGACCTGGATGTCGTCTCCCCTCTCGAGATCACCCGCTACACGGCACCAGAGGCGGTCGCAGGGGGGGTGGCTGCTGCAAGCGACTGGTGGGGCCTTGGCATGCTGCTGCTGGAGCAGGTGACGCGCGGGGCCTGTTTCGCGGGCGCCGACGATCAGACGTTCCTGATCAGCGTACTCACCAACGGCGCGCCAATCCCGGAGGATCTGCCACCGCAGGTCGATACCCTGCTGCGCGGGCTCTTGTCGCTTGACCGGCGCTCCCGCTGGGGCTGGGACCAAGTCCAGAGGTGGTTGAAGGGCGACATCGCCGAAGCGCCGCCCGCCCAGCGCGGCGGAGTCCACGAGGGCCGGAAGAGCATCACGCTGGACGGCACACGCCATGCGAGTCCGGAACGCTTCGCGCTCGCGGCGGCGGAGTCCGCGCGGTGGGACGAGGCGCGCGAGCTCCTGTTAAACGGTGCGCTGGCGACCTGGATGGAGGAGGCCGGACAGCCGGCGGCCCAGCGGGTCGCGCTCCGCACGATCGCCAGGCTCGACGACGTCAGCGAGGACCTCCGGACCGCGCTCGCGCTCAAGACGCTCAACCCGGGGATGCCGCTTGTCGTGCGCGGCGAAATCGTCACGCCGGGCTGGCTGCTCGACCATCCCGAGGAGGGATATGCGCTCGTCACCGGGCCGGTGCCCGACCGCCTGGAGGCGGCCGATGAGGAGCTGTGGCTAGCTCGACTCAAGAGGCGCGAGGCGCGTGTGCGTGAACGCGCGAGACAGCTCGAGGTCGAGCTCGACGAGAGCCAGCTGCGCGTCACCGCGCTGTCGACATCGAAGAGCCGCCTGGCGGCGATCTGGGAGGAGAAGCGGCAGATACTGCCCGACACCGACCACCCCGGGCTTCTCGCGCTTGTCGAGCGCCGGATCACCGAGGAGGAGGATTTCATCCTGCTCCTGAGCGCGGCGACCGGGCAGTTCCGCGCCGTGGACGCGATTGTCGACGAGGCTGCCGAGGCCGCACGCCGCGCCGGCCTCGAGGACTTCGACCGCGAAGCCGCGGTCGCGCGCACCCGGCAGCCTCGGCGCGAATTACAGATCGAGATCGAGCAGCGGCTCGAAGGCTTCGCGAGGTGCGGGCGCGAACGGATCGACGAGTGGGGCGACCAGTTCCGGCTCGAGCGCCGCCTGCCGCTCGCTCGGGCGCTCGTCCTTCTGGCCGTGGCACCGGAGGATTGGAGCCAGCCGCCGAGGCAGGCTTATGTCGCGACCCTGCTCGATTTTTACGCGCGGCGGATCACCGGGGCGAGCATGCGCGGCCCGCTCACCCGGATGGTGATAGGCAAGACGACCGCGCGTATCGATCTCGCCGAACTCGACAGCGAGCGCCGGCGCGCCCGCGCGCTGCTCGACCACGTCCTCCTGCGCGGCGACCAGACGATCGACATCGATCCGCTTCCGCTGACCGAGGACCCGCGGGTGGAGCGGCGCCTGCGCACCCTCCACTCCCACGCCACGCTTTATCGCCGCGACACCGGCATTGACGGCCTCTACCTCGGCTTCCCTTTTCTCGTCATGCAGGAGGCCAAGGCCTCGACGCGACCTCGGATCGCGCCCGTTCTGCTCTGGCCAGTCAAACTCCATCCTGAAGTCGGCGCGCGCGGACGCGTGACTATGGCGTTCGACCGCGACCGCGAGGAGGTGCGGTTGAATCCGGCCTTCGAGACGCTGCTTGGAATGGAGACAGCGGCTCGCTGGCAGGAGGCCGCAAACGAGCTGCTCGGCCGCGCCTCGGCCACCGCACGCGAGGTTGTGGAGTCGTTCGCTGCGCTTGCCGATGTTCAGGGCAGCGAACTTGTTGCCCTCCCGTCGAAAGACCTCAGGCTGAAGCCGGGAGACGACCGCGTCGTCTGTGCGGCAGCCCTGTTTCATCTAGGCTTCCTCGGCCAGGCAGTGATGGAAGACCTTCGCCAGCTCAAGGCGCTGCCCCCGGCAGGAAGCAGCCTGGAGACGGCGTTCCGGGTTGGTGAGCAGGTGGTGCGCGTCGAGCCCGTCTCGGTCCCGGAGCGCGAGCGCTACTTCACCTCTGACAGCGACCCCTCGCAGGAGGCGGCGGTGCTGGAGGCGCGACTCGGACGCGGACTGCTCGTCGAGGGCCCGCCGGGGACGGGAAAGAGCCAGACGATCGTCAACATGGTCGCCGACGCGATCGGCACGGGTAAGAGCCTGCTCGTCGTTTGCCAGAAGCAGGCCGCCCTTGAAGTCGTGCACAAGCGCCTCGAGGCGGCGGGGCTCGGCGGGCGCATCGTCATGGTGAACGATGTCCACAAGGACCGCGAGCCGGTGATCCGCATGATCCGCGAGCAACTTGAAGAGCTGTTCCAGCAGCCCGGTGGCGCGAGCGGCTGGCGTCAGCAGCGGGATCAGACGGCCGGTCGGATCGAGGCGCTGGAGCGCGACCTTGATGGCCACCACAACGCCCTCCATGCGGCGGACCCCGCGACAGGCCTGTCTTACCGACTCATTGTCGGAGACCTCATCGGACTTGCGCGAGATGGCGAGAGCCAGTCGCTTCCGGCGCTGCGGCATCTGCTGGGACCTCTCAACCCCGGAGAGCTCGCGGTCCTTCAGGAGGTCTGCGCGCCGATAGCACGGCTCTGGCTGCCAGCACACTATGAGGGCAGCCCCCTCGCGGCGACCCGGGCGTTCGGCGCGGACGACGGCAGCATCGAGACGTTCGCGGGGGATCTGGCTGCATTCGCCGCGGTGGAGCGGGAGCGGACAGCGGTAATCGAACGTACGCCCGATGCCCTCTCCATTGAGGACCCGGAACCCTACCGGACCTGGTCGGCCGAGCATGGCGCCGCCCTGCTCGGACTAGAGCCGACCGCGCGCGGCCAACTCGCCCGCTGGCTCGGAACCTTGGACGGCGCTAGCAATCGACAACCTGGAACCACTCCGCCTAGGTCGGAGATTGCCGAACTCGAGATGGGGCTGCTCGCGCTGCCCGCCGACAACGCGCCGGCGGACGTGGTCGCCGTGGCGCAGGCGATGGACGGCGCCGACCTGGACGGCTGGATTGAGGTCTCCGACCGCCTGCTCGCCCGGCCGGGACTGATGGAGAGGATCTCGCCAAGCCGTTGGATCGCGCACTGGCGCCGCCGCGGCCTGCTTCGACGCGAGGGGCTCGCGGATCCGCACGCGTTCGGCTCGGCGCTCCACCGCGAGTCGGGGCTGCGACCGCTGCGCGAGCGGCTGATCGCCGCGGCGATCGACATCGGTGAGCCCGCGGGAGACCTCGGCCGCATGCGCGTGCCCGAGCTGCTATCCGCAGCGCGCGGTTTCGGGGCGCAGCTGGACGCGGCGGAGGCGCTCGTGGTGCGGCTCGAGGCGTATCCGGAGCCGGTTACTGCGAAGGCGATGGCACGCGCCGAGACGCGCGAGGCCGTCGTCGACCTCATTGACGCGATCGACCAGGGGCTGGCCAGACACGGCGCCCGCGTCACCAGCCGCGCCGCCCTCGCGAGGCTGCACCCCTGGGTGGAGGACGCCTGGATCGAGGCGTGTGCCGCCGCCATCAACACCAATGGCGACAACACTGCCCGCTTCGACCCACTGTGGGGCGCTATGCCCCAGCTCGCCGCCTACCAGCGGTTTCGCGCGCGCGTTCCGCAGCTAGGCGAGCAAGCAATGGCGGTCTTCGCTGAGATGTCGCGCGTCCGCGCCAAGCTGGAGGCCCTGCCCGCAGGCGAGCTCGAGCCGGCCGTGCGGCGCATCATGGCGACCGAAGCCCGGCTCGCCTGGAAGATCCGGCTGGAGAACGCCGACCCCACCCTCCTCCTCGAGGCCGGCGAACTGGAAGCGAAGGCGGCCGCACTTGCGATCGCAGCGCAGGAGATGCGCAGGCTCAACCGCCGCCTGCTCGTGGACGGGATCGAGACCTGGCTACTGCGCCCGATGCGCGAGTGGGAGGACATCACCCGCCTCCGCGGTGCGCGAGCTCGCCGGCTGCGCGAGTTCGTCGATCGTGGCGCCGACCTGGGCCTGATGAAGCTGCGGCCGATTTGGCTGGTCAACCCCGACGTCGCCAGCCGGCTGCTGCCACTCCGTAAGGCACTGTTCGACACGGTAATCTTCGACGAGGCCTCGCAGATGCCGGTCGAATACGCCCTGCCCGCGCTCTACCGGAGCGGAGCGATGGTCGTCAGTGGCGACGAGAAGCAGATGCCGCCCACTTCTTTCTTCTCAAGCCGCGTCGAGAACGACGAAGCTGAGGTGTTCGAAGGCCAAGGCACAGACGAGGATCTTGCCGAGGAAGAGCGTGAAGTGGTCGAGGAGACCTGGAACCGTCGCGAGATCAAGGACTGTCCGGACCTGCTTCAGCTCGCCAAGACGGTGCTGCCACCGACGACCCTGCAGATCCACTATAGATCGACCTATCGTGAGCTTGTGCAGTTCTCGAACGCTGCATTTTACGCGAACCGGCTTAGCGTCCCGGCAAGGCATCCGGCGGACGAGATCCGTCGCAAGCGGCCGATCGAGCTTGTGCGAGTGGACGGAACCTATATCGACCAGACCAATCCAGCAGAGGCAGAGCGGGTCGTCGAGGTGCTCGCCGGGCTGTGGCTGAACGCCCCGGTTGCGCCGCCGACGATCGGAGTCGTGACGTTCAACCGCAAGCAAGCTGACCTCATCGAGGACGTGTTAGAGGCGCGGGCAGAACGTGATTTGGCATTTCAGATCGCACTGACCCGCGAGCGCGACCGGGTAGAAGGCGGCGAGGACATGGGCTTCTTCGTCAAGAACGTGGAGAACGTGCAGGGCGACGAGCGCGACATTATCATCTTCTCCTCGACCTTCGGCCGCAACGCTCAGGGCACTTTCCGGCGCTCATTCGGCGTGCTCGGCCAGGCAGGCGGCGAGCGGCGCCTCAACGTCGCGGTGACTCGCGCCCGGCACAAAATCATCCTCGTCACATCGATGCCCATCCCCCTCATCTCGGACTTGCTCACCACGAGGCGGCAGGCGGTCAGTCCGCGCGACTACCTGCAGGCCTATTTCGAGTATGCGCGGACGCTCTCCGATGGCGACCTTGCCGCCGCGGAGGCGCTGCTCCTGCGGTTGACGAGTGAACAGGGCCGCACGCGTGGTCCGAGGGACGACGGCGGCGACGGACTCAAGGAAGCGGTCGCGGCCGAGATCCGCTCGCTAGGCTGGGAGCCGGCGCTGGTAATGGAGGACGGCGCGTTCGGCCTCGACTTCGCCATCGAAGATCCCCGGACCAGTCTCTACGGCATCGGCATCGAGTGTGACGCCCCGCGCCACCCGCTTTTAACGACCGCCCGTGCCAGGGAGATGTGGCGACCGGCGGTGCTTCGCCGATCAATCCCCGCGCTGCACAGGGTCTCCTCGCACCGCTGGTACCACGAGCCCGAGATCGAGCGCCAACGCCTGCGCGACGCGGTTGCAGCCGCCATGGGAGACAGACATGAGCGGACCTAAGGTGGTGCGCGTGGTGACGCGCGAGGAGATCCTGGCGATCTGCGAGGGCATGCTCGCGCGGGTGGACGCGGCACTCTCCGAATGGCAGCGTGTCGGCCGGCGGAACGACTGCCTTGAAGAAGGCGCGATTGCCGCCGCCGAAGCCCGGCGCGCGGACTTGGCCCGGATGATAGCCGCCGACCGGTTCGGCGATCTGCAGAAGGCAGCGCCCCGAGAGGAGGCGTTCCTGCGTCAAGACATTCAGGACCGGCTAGGCGAGGTCGCGCGCCGGCAGGCCGAAGCACGCTCGCGCGAGCGGCGGGAACGCGAAGCGGCGAAAAGTCTTCTTCGCACGCTGCGCTCGCGCAACGCCGAGTTCGACGATGCCCTGGCATCTGGAATTGAACGCGGCGACCCCACGGCACTGTCGGAGGGTTTCGCGCTCCTCGCCGCGGAGCGGGTGGATCTCGCGGCCGACCGGAAGCTCGCCGGCAAGCTTCGCGGCGAGGGCATGGCTCAGACCTTCGCCGACTGGCTGGCGCTGCAACCGCCGTCCCCGCTTGACCCTGCGGTGGAAACCATTGCCTCGCGGTTGGACGCCCTCGGGACCCTCGTCGAGGATCACGTCCTCACGGCTTGGCGGGCGCGGCTGGACGAGGCCGGGACCGCGCCGTCGGCCCGGCGGGCCTTGCTGCTCGACGGGCTCGGGGTTGAAACGGCCCGCGCCCTAGATACGGCGAAGCGCCGCGCGGCCGCTGCGCTCGATCTGCGCCTGCTGCTCGCCGAGGCGGCAGCTTCCGGGCTGATGACAAACGATGTCGCTGCGCTCGATGAGAGCGATCCTGCGACGCTCGAAACCCAGATCGCAGGGATCAAGCTGAGGCTCGATGCCCACGTGCGAGAGAGGGCGGCGGCGGCGCGCCGGACGGCTGTATTGGAGGGTCTGTCCGCGTTGGGTTACGAGGTCAACGAAGGCATGACGACGACCCTTGCGCGCGACGGTCGCCTAATCGTGCGCTCGGCGGCGAGGCCCGACTACGGCGTCGAGATCACTGCACCCCATGGAGCCCCGCGCGTCCAGATGGCGCCGATCGCGTTCACCGTTGGCGGCGCCGGTCCCGATCCCGCGCGCGACCGCGATGCCGAGACGATCTGGTGCGGAGAGGTGACGCGGTTGGGGGCTAGCTTGGCGGAGGCCAATGGAAAGCTCATCATCGAGAACTCCCTGCCAATTGGCGCGAAGGCTTTGAAGCGCGTCGCCGACCGGGAGAGGGAGGCTCGTGAAAGCACGGCGGCGCCGCAGCTCAAGGGACGGAGTCTGAAATGACCTCGGAGGGGCAGGGGCGAGCCGAGGAAGGGGAAGTTCAGATGGTGACGTCGCTCCAAGTCACCCGGGGCATGGTGCGCACGATGCGGGCGATGGATAGGGCCACCAAACAGTCTGAGCGCCAGCGAATTGCACGGCAGCAAGCCATGGCACGACAAGCCCATCTGGATGCCTCGGCGGAGGCGGCTGAAACCTACGAGGCCGTCATTGCGCGCACCGTGTTAGCTTTAGCCGTCGGGACTGGCTGACGACAGCGACTGAGCAACTCGGTGCCGAGCCAGCGCGGAGCGACCTGGCAGAGCGTCAAGCCAGCGCCCGGCTGGAGGAATACAAGGCGGGGTGGTTTACGCGGGCGCTGGGGCGCGAGGCCAAGGTGCGAGATCGCTTGGCAAGGGAGATCAAGGCCGCCCGCAATCAGGATGAGGCATCACATACCGCGAGAAAGGCCGCCGTCGAACGGCGCAACGCGGAGGTCGAACAGGCGCAGCGGGTCGTCGCCTACGATCCCGATGCATTGCTGGCGGCCTTAGAGGAACACAGCGCACTCGGCGCCCTCCCGTTCGCGGTAGAGGGCATCGATACCCTGTTTCAGGGCGAGCGGATCATTGCCATCGTCGATGGTCTCGACTTCGAGGATATGCCCGAGGAGAGTGTCAGCCTGCTGAAGTCTGGCAAGGCCTCGATGAGAACGGCGGAGCAATATTCGACCACGGTAGCGGCGGGATAGTCCTGCTG
>VFQT010004258.1_pt1 | contig 12134 bp, 13 predicted proteins | sample 3512381 | NCBI WGS metagenome assembly VFQT01 (sample SAMN10412376, study PRJNA504923) | tailings metagenome | isolation source: Relicate 2 Philex TSF3 active mining site | place: Philippines: Tuba, Benguet | collected 2017-08-29 | reverse complement strand
CGCAATGCTCGTGCGCGCGATCGTCCCGGCAGGCTACATGCTGGCCGAAGCCGATACGCCCAATGGCCGCTATCTCGTCGTCCAGATGTGCGATGGGCATGGCGCCGCGCAGGTCGTGGACCTTGATACCGGTAAGCTTCTGGACGCGTCCAGGCTTCCGGGCAAGTCGGATGACAAGACGAACAGCGCGCCTTGTGTCTTTGCCGCAAGCGCTTCGATGGCGTCGCCGCCGGCAGCGGCTGAACCGATTGTCTTTCAGCGTGCGGTTTCAGCTGATTTCGTTGTTTCGCTCGCCCTCGCGCCAGGACGTGGCATCGCCGCGCCCCCGCCCCCCGCGACGGGACCGCCGACCCTGATCTGATCTGCTCGCGACAGGCATGACCTGTCAGTTCACGCGCGCCGGCAAGGCGCGGGCAGCGTCACATCAGGACATTCACCTTATGCTCTCTCGTATCTCAGGGCGGACCGCGTCTGCCGCCCTCCTGGCACTCTTCCTGGGGGCGTGCGCCACATCCGCCGGACCCATCGGCGGAGATAATCCGATCACCATCCGTTTTGATGCACGCGTCGGGGATAAACCCGCCCGCTGCGGGGAAACCTATACGGACGAAGGAACGTCCAGGGCGGCGATCTTTCTTCAGGATTTTCGCATTTACGTCAGCAATGTACGGCTCATCAGGGCCGACGGCGCCGAGGTCTCGTTCGCGCTGACACCGGACAACCAATGGCAGAACGACAAGGTGGCCCTGCTCGACTTCGAGAATGCGACCGGCAACTGCAACGGCAATGCAGCGATGAACAACGCTGTCCGTGGAAACGTCCCCGCTGGCGATTACACCGGCCTCGCGTTCGAGATCGGCGTGCCTTACGAGCTCAACCACAAGGATCCGACACTTGCCTCGGCGCCGCTGAACTACAGCGGCCTCACCTGGCCGTGGCGTATCGGCTACAAATTCACGACCATCGACCTCGATACGGCGAACAAGCCGGCGACAGCCTCCCACGCGCCCGCGATGCAGGGCATGGGCGGCATGGCTGCAAGCGGCTTTTCGATCCATCTCGGGTCCACGGAGTGCGGCGCCGGCTCGCCGACGACGCCTCCGACGGCGCCGTGCGACAATCCCAACCGGCCGACATACCGGCTCGACGGCTTCGACCTCACCCGGCAGACAGTCGTGCTGGACCTTGCGGCGCTGCTGGCGGGGACAGACGTCACGGTGAACGCGCCGGGGTCAGCGTCCGGCTGCATGGCCTTTGTGGCTGACGATGACTGCATCGCAATCATGGAGCGCTTCGGCCTTGCCTTCCGCGGCAAGGCGTCGTCCGGCCAGACATTCGTCAAGGGCGGCTGATGTGATCTGGCGAGGCCTGACGATCCTGTTCAATGCCGTGTTGCTGGCCGCATGTGCTTCGGCCAGCGACGAGACGGGCTCGTTGGCGCCTTCGCCGGCTGCGGAGACAGCGTCCTCCCCGCTTGTCTCCGATCTTGTCCCGGTCACGTTTGACCTGGGACTTCCCGACTGGATGCCGCCCCCGCTCGAGCCTGCTTCCAACCGGCTCAACGCCGCGAAGGCCGAGCTGGGGCGGCGGCTTTTCTACGATGTTCGGCTATCGGCCAATGAGACCAAGTCCTGCGCCTCGTGCCACAGGCAGGAGCTCGCCTTCACCGACGGCCTGCCCGTCTCGCCGGGAGTCACCGGGCAGCTGACCCCGCGCAATTCCATGTCGCTGGCCAATGTCGCCTATGCGCCGGTGCTCACCTGGTCCAATCCGCTGCTGCACACGCTGGAACAGCAGGCGCTTGTCCCGTTGCTCGGACAGGAACCCGTCGAGATGGGCATGGCCAATCTCGACGCCGAGCTGGTTGATCGGCTCAAGGCAGAGCCGATCTATCGCGAGCTTTTCCCCAGGGCGTTTCCGGAGAAGCAGGGCGAGATCAGCCTGGCAACCGTCGTGCGGGCCCTGTCAGCCTTCCAGCGCACGCTCATCTCCGCCAACTCGCCCTATGATCGCTACCGCTATGAGGGCGACATCGACGCGATGCCAGAGGCCGCCATCCGTGGCGAGGCGCTCTTCTTCTCGGAGAAGTTCGAGTGCCATCACTGTCACAACAACATCAACATGAACGACACCATCATTCATGCGCGCGCGCCACATCCGGAAATCGCCTTCAACAACACCGGCCTCTACAACATCGACGGCAAGGGGGCTTATCCCCCAGGCAATACAGGGATTGCGGAGCTGACGGGCCGGCCCGAGGACATGGGCCGCTTCAAGGCGCCGAGCCTGCGCAATGTGGCCATCACGGCGCCCTACATGCATGATGGATCAATTGCGACGCTCGATGGCGTGCTGGATCACTACGCTGCCGGCGGCCGCACGATCACGAATGGGCCACATGCAGGGGTCGGCCGGAACAATCCGCTCAAGAGCTCGTTCGTTCCGGGCTTCGACATGACGTCGGAGGAACGCGCTGACCTGATCGCGTTCCTGCGGTCACTCACTGACGAAGCATTCCTGACGAACCCAAAATACTCAGACCCATGGAAGAAGGAACCCTGAGATGGCGAGCTATCTTCGCGCAGTGGCGCTTGGCGTCGCACTGGTGCTGTCTGCAGCACCGGCACTCGCGCATTCGACGGTGAAGAGCACTGTCCCGGCCAGCGGCTCGGTTGTGAACCGGTCGCCCGACAGCGTCTTCATCAACTTCAATGAACCGGCCCGGATAACGTCTGTCGTGGTCGCGGAAACCGGAAAGGCGGATCGCAAGCTGGAGTTCACACCGCCCTCAGGCAGCACGACCTCATACAGGATACCGGCGCCAAACCTTGGCGCCGGTCGCAATGAGATCAAGTGGAAGGCGTTGTCAAAGGATGGCCATCCCATCTCGGGCTCGATCATCATCGTGATCAAGGCCGGCGCCACAACGTCCGGAGATCCCTCTCCGGCAGGCGAAAACCACACGCCGCACTGATGCTGGAACTCCTCGCCGCCATAGCAAAGTTCGTCCTGTATGCAGGCTCGTTCGCTGCAGCTGGAGTTGCTTTCGCGAGCGCCAGCCTCGGCAAACGACTCGGCGCGGCGGGACGTGCGCGGCCAGGCCTTGTGGCCGCCGCCGCGGCGGCAATGCTGATGGCAACCCTGGCCAGCGCTGCAATCCTCGTTGTCCGCCTTGGCGGCCAACTTGATGCAACAACGCTGTCGGCGATATGGGAAGCACCCGTTGGTCCGGCGCTTGTCTTGCAGTTCGCTGGCGCAGCGCTGCTTCTCGCATTCAGCGGCGCCACGGGCGCCGCCACGCTCCTGCTGCTGGGCGCCGGCGTCTGCGCCCTCGCCGCGTTCGGCGTCAATGGACACTCTCCCGCAGTCGACACACTGACAGGCGCCGTTGCGTTTTTCCATGTGGCAGCTGCAAGCTGGTGGCTCGGGTCCCTGCTTCTGCTGCGCGAAGCAGGCCAGGTTCTCTCCGAGGCCGAGCTCGCGCCTCTTGTACGTCGCTTCAGCACCTTCGCCATCGCCATCGTCCTGGCGCTCGTCGTCTGTGGGGGCGTGCTGGTGCTCGCCCTCGTCAGGTTCGATCGCGACGAATGGCTCACGCCCTATGCCCAGGCTCTGGTAATGAAGATTCTTCTGGTCACCTTCGTGCTGGGCATTGCGGTCTACAACAAGCTGCTGATCACGCCACGGCTGGCCAAAGCCGATGGAGCCGGAGCGCGCGCGCTCAACAACACGATCGGCATCGAACTGGGCCTGTTCGGGGCGGTGCTGCTCGCCACAGCCTGGCTGACAACCTTCAACTCCCCGCACACATGAGGCACGCAACCGGCATAACCCGCACGCGCGCGGCGCCTGGCAGGCTCCGGCCTGGCCTGCGTCGTGCGGCCGGGCTGCTGATCCTCATGGCGCTCCTGGTTCGCGCCTTGATCCCGGCAGGGTTCATGCCGGTCTTCGACAGCGAGCAGCGTGTGGTCACGGTTGCGATGTGCTCCGGCCATGGCGCTCAGACCCTCCCGCTCGATGGCGATGCGCCAGAACGCGAAGAACAGGCCGGCGATTGCCCATTCGCCAGCCTCACAGCGCCGGCTGTCCTCAGGTATGCCGGTATCGATCCTGTCCAGATTCGCTGGATGCATCCGACGCCTTTCCTGAGCGTCCACGAGGATCAGCCCGCCATCGCCGCCTGGCGACCAGGGAGCCCGCCAACGGGCCCGCCAACTCACGTCTGAGACAAACGCGCGGGGCGCTTTCGCCCTCGGCTTCCACAGACGCGCAAGAAGCGCGTTCGCTCAGGCTATCATCATGACTCATTCAACCTACGGCCGGTCGGTCACTGCGATCGCCATACTGTTTCTTGTCGTTCTCTTTGGCGCGACACGTGCTCAGGCTCAGACGACCTGGGCTGGCGACATCTCGATTTCGAACGTCTATGGCAAACCAACAGCCAGCGGCGCAGACATTGCGCATGTTTCGCTGGTCGTATCTCACTCGGGCTTTGAGCCCGATGTGCTGATCGCGGTCGATGTCGATCCGGCGATCGCGAATGCTGCTGGATTCGACGCCCTCCCGCAACGGGTCTATCGCGGCGCCAGCCTTCGGCGCTCGCAACCGATTTTTCTCGCCCCCGGCCAGACGCGCATCATGAGTCTGGATGACGTCCATCTCGTCATCTACGGCATTCAGGGACCATTTGAACGGGGCATGCTCATACCTGTTCGCCTGACCTTCGAGAAGGCAGGCGCTGTGGACGTCATGGTCAGCATCGGCGGCCAGACCTTCGAGACGATTTCCACACAACAGGTATCAGAACTTCGCGCGATCAGGATCCGCCAGCTGATCGAGCCGGTGCGCCTGAAGATCGCCGAACCTGAAACCGGGTCAGCGTTTCGCTGTTCGGACGGGAGCAAGCTGATCCTCTCGTTTGTCGAGCAGGCAAGCAGCGTCTCGGCGCAGATCTGGCTTCATGGCGAGACGTACACGCTTCCGCATCAACCGCCCGAACCTGGCCCTGTCCAGATCACATGGAGCGATGGCGCTCACGCGCTGACCTGGAGCCCCGGCGTCCAGCTCATGTGGATGAGTGGCACAACGCACCTGATGTGCGGCCGCGGCGGCCACAAACACTGAACGCATATCACTCAGCTCATCTCACAGATTGCATTTCCTCATGTCACGCATTTTCATTTCCCGGCCTCATTCCGGTCCGGTCAGATCCATCACACGAACAGTCAGTGGCGCGGCCCTGTGCTGGGCGTTCGCACAGCCAGCGCTGGCCCAGGAAGCCCAGGAGAGCTGGGCGCGGGACGTGGTTGTCGTCACCGGCGAGGCCGAGCGCGTTTCTGCGCCGACAGCCGCCACGACGACACGCAAGCCAACACCGATCGAAGAAATCCCTCAACTGGTAAAGCACGCCGGCGGTGCGCCCATGAGCTGACGTCTCACAAGCTTGCCGTTCCGGGACGCCCTTCCGGACGGCGAGGCGACGATCCGGGCGCGGCGAAGTCTCTCGGGACCCGATTCACTCCGCGAACTTCAGGCGCGCAAGCGCCAGCCCGCCCGAACCGTCTGCCCCACCCCCCTCCCGGGAGCACGATCTGCTCCGAAGTTTCAACGCGCATACAGGAATAGAGTCATGACCACGCAATACTTCAGGACGAACCTTCTCGCCGCCTCCTGCCTCGCCGGCATGGCGGCCCTCAGCCAACCGATCGCAAACGCTCAGTCAGCAAATGATCAGAGCCAGGACATCGTCGTCATCACCGGCGCCAAGACAGACGGCGGGGAGTTCGGCAGCAAGTCGGGAATTCCCCTGGAACTGGTGCCGCAGGCGGTGCAGGTGATCGACTCGGAGGAGCTGGTCGCCCGTAACGTCCGCAGCGTCGGCGACGCGCTGAAGGCGGTGCCATCTGCAGGCGTCGGAACACCGCGTACCTCCGCCTACCAGAGCTTTTCGCTCAAGGTGCGCGGTTTTTATGTTGACCAGATGCGCAATGGCGTGCGGCAGCGTTACTATGAAGACGTCGATGCATCCGCGATCTCAAACATTGAGCGGATCGAAATCCTCAAGGGGCCATCTTCGGTTCTCTTCGGACAATCAGCTGTTGGCGGCATCATCTCCGTGGTGACGAAGCGCCCCGAGCGCGCTTTCGGTGGCAGCGTCAGCGCCGTGGTTGGATCCTTTGACCAGAAATTGGCTTCATTCGATGTCACCGGTCCACTGAATGAGGACGCCGGGATCTATTTCCGCGCCACTGGAGAGATCGAACGCTCTGGCACTTTCGTCGATCAACAGGATATCGATCGCGAAAACGCTGCGCTGTCGCTGACCTGGGAAGCCAGCGAGAATGTGACGGCCTATTTTGTCAGCGAATGGCAAGAGCGCCGCACGCAACGCAATCCAGGCCTGCCCATCGTCGGCACGGTGGTCTCGAACGGGGTCAGGGAAATCCCCTCCGAGACCTTCCTCGGCGATCCGGGACGCTCGGACCTCGAAGCCTTCTCTCCCCTGCTTCAGGCATGGGTCGATATCAAGCTCAACGATAGCTGGACGCTGACGCCGCGACTTTCCTACTCGGAGCTGGATACGAATTTCACACAGCTGCGCGTACGTGCGGTCAATGCCGACGGCGTCACGGTGAATCGCAATGGACGCTTCGGGAAGGAAGACGACACCTACACGATCGGCCAGATCGATCTGGCCGGATCGGTAAGCTTCGCAGGGGCAACCCACAACCTGCTCCTTGGCGTCGAATACAACCAGGAGCGTTCAACATTCTATCAGGAGAACATCGCTTCGGTGCCCTCAATCAACGCGCTCAACCCGACCTACGGAACCGTCGCGGATCGGCCTTATCCGCTGGGATTCCTGTTCGGTGGCGACGTCGACTCATGGGCTCTTTACGGACAGGACCGCATCGACTTCACTGACCGGTGGAACGTCGTTCTCGGGGCGCGGTTCACAAGCTTCGAAACGACGAGCCTGTTCTCAACGGACGCCGTGATCGACGCCAGCGACATCACCGAGGATGAGCTCGATCACACCACCTTCCAGATCGGGACCACCTATCGTCTCGATGGCGGGCTCTCGCTTTTTGGCGGCTTCGCGACCGGCTTCGACATGGAGAATGTGACGGGCAGCCGGACCTTCGGGGGCGCACCTTTTGATCCCGAGGAATCGGAACAGATCGAAGCGGGCCTGCGCTACTCGGAAGGTCCGCTCAGCGGCAGCTTGAGCGGCTTCGAAATCAAGCGCACCAATGTGGTGACCGACGATCCGGTCAATCTGGGCTTCAGCATCCAGACCGGTGAGGTGCGCGTCCGCGGCCTGGAGCTTGAGGGCGCATGGCAAGTCGCTGACGGCCTCTCAATCCAGGGCGGCTATGCCTGGATGGATGGCGAAGTCACCAGCAGCAATACGGGCAATCAGGGCTTCGACCTGGCCGACACGCCGGAGAACCAGGCCAACCTGTTCGTCCGCTACAGGCTGCCCGCACTGCCCGTCGAGCTCCGCGCCGGGATCAACCACGTCGGGGATCGCGCCTTCAGCGACAGCGCCGGCGTCACAGTCTTCCCGGGTCTGCTTGCGAACGATGTGACACTGCCCGCCTATACGACGCTGGATCTCGGCGCCACCTACGACTTCGGCGCCGCGCGTCTCGAACTGTCCATCACCAACGTCACGGACGAGACCTACTACACCAGGGAGTTCAACGATTTCTCAGTTTTCCCGGGCGAGCCTTTGCAGGCCAGCCTGAGACTGACAGCTGACTTCTAGAGGAGCCGGCTTTGGCCATCACCAGCGATGAAAGCGAGGCCGCCCAGTCGGGCGGCCTCTATCGGCGAATCTGGCGCTGGCATTTCTATGCTGGGCTTGCCGTTGCCCCCTTCGTTCTCATTCTGGCCTTCACCGGCCTGCTCTATCTGTTCGATGACGAACTGAGCGTGATGCTCGATCGCAACCTGCGCGTGGTGACGCCGCAGCAGTCGCTGCAATCTGTTGGCGCACAGGAAGCCGCCGTCCGCACTGCCTATCCGGATGCGAAACTGCTCCAGTACATGGGGCCTGCCGCACCTGACCGCTCGGCCGCATGGGGTCTGACAACTTCCAGCGGAGAGAGTGTCACCACATACGTCGACCCGTACACTGCGGAGATCATCGGCAGCAGGCCGACCGGGCATTCGCTGGGCGAGGTGCTGGTGCGCCTGCACGGCGACCTGATGGTCGGGCCCGCCGGGGACTATCTCGTCGAGTTTGCTGCCTGCTGGACGTTCGTGCTTCTCGTCACCGGCCTGTTTCTCTGGTGGCCAAGACGACATCGACGCGCCGGGGTGCTGGCGCCACGCCTTTCGGCGAAGGGTCGATCCTTCTGGCGCGAACTCCATTCCGTGCCCGCGGCGTGGAATGCTCCGGTCGTGGCCTTCCTCATCCTGACCGGATTGCCGTGGTCCAGCTTCTGGGGTGGAACGCTTGCCAGCATGGGTACGATGGACGCGCTGGCGCCAGTCATGGCGCCCACCCCGAATTTTCACGCCGCTCCATCTGCACCTGACCCTCATGCAGCCCATCGCGCAGGGGAGGCGCGCCGCGACAATCACGACCTGCCCTGGTCAGTGCGCAATTCCGCCTATCCGACCGTGTTTGCCGCCCCACACACCATTGCGATCGACCAGGTGCTGATCGAGGCGGCAAAGCGCAACATGACTGGGGACACCTTGAAGGTGTTCTATCCAACAGCCGCTGGCGAGGTCTACACACTGTCCTACACGCCCGCAAAGGCGGAGGGGCAGCGGACCGTCTATGTGAATCCGTCGGATGGCGCGATCGTCGATGACATCTCGTGGTCGCGCTATTCGCCGCTGGGCAAGGTCGTCGAGTTCGGCGTCCAGACACATGTCGGCAAGCAGTTCGGCCTCGCGAACCAGCTGTTCATGGCAGGAAGCTGCCTGATCCTGATTGCGTCGGTGCTGTTCGGACTCGTCATGTTGTGGAAGCGGCGTCCCGGTTCGCGCCTGGCCGGCCCCATCCCTGGACCCCATGTGCGAACGCCGGCGCCAGTGATCTGGGCTACCGTGGCGCTTGGCGTCGTGTTTCCGCTGGTCGGCCTGTCGCTCGTTCTCATCATTCTCATCGAACTCGCGCGGCGACATTTGCGCCCTGCGAACAGCTAGGCGCGCTATCGCTTCGTCTCTGTGCGGGTCAAGAGCGCCTCTTCGAGCGCCTCTGAAAAGCCCGGCGTCGTCTCCCGAAGAACGCCGACATGCGTCCAGACCACGACCCCCTCGCGGTCCACCAGCATGGACGCCGGAAGACCGGCATACCGAAGCACGCCCCCGATACGTTCCCCGGGGTCCAGCCACAGGTCGTAGGTCAATCCAAGCATGGCTGCGGATTGCACGACCTTCTCGCGGTCTGCCATCGCATCAATACTCACGCCCACAACGCGCAGACCGTTGGAGGCTTTCTTGGCCTGAAGGCGGGCAAGAAACGGTATCTCCTCGCGACAAGGTCCGCACCAGGTCGCCCACACGTTGAGGAGGACTGCCTCGCCGCGCAACGCGGCAAGCGAGACAGGCGATCCGTCAACCGAGGCAGCTTCATACTGCACCACCTGCTTGTGCTGCCTGTCGCGCACCGGCTCTCCGCAGGACGCCAGACAGGCGATCATCGCCAGCGCAGCGCTCTTCAGCCTCATGACCCGGACCGGACCCGGGCCACACGGACGCGGGAGCCATCGCTGATGTCTGTCCAGGCGAGGATCAGATCCTCGCCAACCGACGCCATGCGGGGAAAGCCGGCGTCTCGCACAGCACTTGTCTTCGCAACGAGAAACGGCGCCGAGCGGACGCCGTCGTCACGGATCATCCGGAGCCGGATCTCGGCCTCCTCCTGGTCGCCAGTACGCTCGATCCAGGCCACACGCGCCTGCCCGCGCGCCGACAGGCTGAGGCTGACACGGCCGACCGGGTTTCCATCGTCGACCCTGATCGGTTCGCCGAACGAGGCCCCGCCATCAGCGGAAAAGGCAAGATTGACGCGTTCCTCGTCATTGGCTCCGGTGAACCATGCGACGGCGACAGTATCGCCAACCGCTGCAACGGCCGGGCCATTCACGGGACACCCTTCGATGTGCCAGTTGTCGGCGTGCACGCTGGCTGGCTGCGTCCAGGCGCCATCGACGTAGCGCACAATACTCGTGTCGCGGATCTCATCCGCACTCCGGTCGCGATAGACCACGACCGGTCCTGCAGCGGCCCACGCCGCGGAGGTCTGACAGCAGTCGCAGATGCGTGTATCAAGCAATTGGGTCGCGGCTGGCACGCCATCGGCGGAGATGGTGGTGAATCCCAGCTGCATCTCGGGACTTGGCGTCGCGCTCACAGTATTGCGGCCGTCGAGCCAGACCGCCTGGAGCTCCCCGTCAGGGGATTCGAACAGTGAAACGAACCCGTGCTCGGCCTGCAGGCCATCATCGTGCAGGATCCTGCTCTCCGACCATGTTTTCCCATCGTCCGCCGATTGGGCAATCCGGACATCGTATGTGTAGGGTCCCTCGCCGCTGTCCTGCAGCCAGTGCGCGATCAGGCGTCCGGACCGGGTCGGCAGGAGCGAGGGGAAGTCAGCCCAGTTCACGAACAGATCATCGCGCGTCAGCACCGTGACTGGCGGTGACCATGTCCCATCAAGGTCTGCAAGCCTGGAATACCGCAGGGAGTATGACTCCCCCTCCCCGCGTTCCAGCCAGCTCAGAAAGACCTCGCCTGACGGCGACACCGCGAGGTTCGGCTCCGCGCTGCCCTTCGGCGCCGGAGCGTCCGCAATCTCCACCACAGATGGCGAAACTTCCCGCGCCCCGCAGCCGGCCATCAGCAGCCCGGCGAGGCAGGCGAGGCTGAACTGCTCAACGCGTGTCAGGATCGGCATTGGTCCATCCTGACATAGGGCGGCTATGGGTCAATCCGGCGAAGCGGAGCTGACGCGCGCGCCTTAGTATTTGGCCTTCACTGACAGCACCGCCGTCTGCGGATGAACGGGGTGGAAGTGGATGTCTTCCACTGGCGCGGGCTCGCCCGGCAGCTGGCTTTCGTAGAAGTACGCCATGTCGAAATCATCCGTGTCGAACAGGTTGAGGATGTCGAGGCTGGAATGGCGAACGGCAAGTGTGCCCCCCCAAACTGCCCAAGCGCAGCGTGTGGCGATCCGGCAGGTGCGATCCACAGGCGCCATATGGGCGCCATGCAGAATTCCGGCACGAGCGGGGCCCGGGGCGGCCCTTCGCGATAGCCGAGATTGACCTGCAGCTACTCCGCAGCGATCGTCATTTGGTTGATCAGACCGCCGTAACATTGCCGGCAGGATCAGCCCCTGATCGTTGACGCGGCATGGCTTCGAGTTCGCGCTTCTTTTGCGGGCCCAGGACATCGAAAATCAGATGAATACGGTCTTCGGACCCCAGGTTCATTGCTTCGTGCAGGGCCTTGTTGTCGAACCACCAGAGTTCACCTTCACGCATGGTGATTTCCTCATCACCAGCCCTGAGCCATGAACCTTCGCTTGACCTCAAAACCAGGTGATACCGATCGCGAAAGCTGTAGTATTCGCCGCGATCAATGTGCGGATAGACGCGGCGTCCGGCAGGAAGCAACACCAGCTTTGCTCGTCCAAGCTCGCCGTGGATCTTCCTGGCAAACGTCTTCAGGAAATCGCGCGCATGCGAGAAGTGTGCTGAAGTGTTGGTCCACCGGGATTCATGCACGTCACGGCGAGCGCGACCCCCAATTGCTGATTTTCGCAATCCGCGCAGGGGAACGGCCAAGGCTTCACGCTGCACGGCGATCTTGTCCTGCCGACCGGTTGCTATCGACCACGCATCGCTTGCCGCAGAGAGCTCGGCCAGGAATGGTTCAGTAGGAACCCCGGTCTTGAAGAGACGAAAATACTTCACGCTTTGGCTCCCTGTACGTCCTTATATGATCGCTCGCCTTGAACCCTGGCGGCTGCCGCATCGTCTACAGCTGCTACAACGACCACAGCGAGAGTTCTATTCCGCAGCAGGTCTGGACCCGAGGAGATTAGGGCCACACCCGAAGCTCTACCGGCGCAAAGGCGCTGCATTCAGGCCCTTTCGAGCGACCATGGA
>VFQT010004257.1_pt1 | contig 12135 bp, 12 predicted proteins | sample 3512381 | NCBI WGS metagenome assembly VFQT01 (sample SAMN10412376, study PRJNA504923) | tailings metagenome | isolation source: Relicate 2 Philex TSF3 active mining site | place: Philippines: Tuba, Benguet | collected 2017-08-29 | reverse complement strand
AGCAACAGTTAGTAGTTTTTTCATAGTGACCAAATATTGAGGTAGATCAAAAAAAATGTTCGAAAGGAGTATAGCGGATGAGGAAGGGAAAATGGCTTACAAAGAGTAATTTTTAGGTATTTTCACCAAGTTTTCGGCCAACAATCGGCTTTTTCACCTTAAAACTAGTCAGTACATAGAAAAAATCAGCAACTTGAGGCTTAACTTTTTCCTGGCAATACAATAATGAATCGTTATGGAGAACTTAAATGTCTAAGATTGCTGCACGCTTAAAAGAGTTAAATATTGAACTGCCATCTGCTGGCGCTCCAGCAGCTGCATATGTCATGTCTGCCCAGACTGGCAACACCCTATTTCTATCTGGTCATATTGCTAAGAAAGATGGCAAACCTTTAGTAGGCAAACTAGGGCTGAACATGACTACCGATGAGGGAAAAGCTGCTGCCAGAAGTATTGCCATTGACCTTATGGCAACGATGCAAGCCCACTTAGGGGATTTAGACCGGGTCAAGCGAATTGTGAAAGTCATGAGTTTAGTTAACTCTACTGATACATTCACTGAGCATCACTTAGTGACTAATGGTTGCTCAGAATTATTGTTCGAAGTATTCGGTGACTCAGGTAAACATGCACGTAGCGCATTTGGTGTAGCTCAAATTCCGTTGGGCGCTTGCGTGGAAATCGAACTAATTGCTGAGGTTGAGTAAATATCTTGAGGCCAAGTCTAAGCATTGATGGAAAGACTGCTGTTATTACACTTAACAGCCCCGAGTCTGCAAATCGTTTAACAGTAGATGACTTGGCAGCACTGCAGCAACATATATCTGATGTGAATCAGAACCCAAGCGTTATTGCATTGATAGTTAAATCTACAGGCAAGTATTTTTGCTCAGGCTTTGACATTACAAGTCTAGACGAGTCAGCAAAAGATAAGTCACTCATGTTTGAAGATGTGGTTAATGCTCTAGAAGATTGCCGACCAATCACTATTGCGGCCGTTCAAGGTGGTGTATACGGTGGAGCTACAGACTTGGCACTTGCATGTGACTTTAGAGTTGGTAGTCAAGCGGCAGAAATGTTTATGCCCGCCGCAAAACTAGGCATACATTTCTATCAGCGTGGCTTAATGCGTTACGTATCTCGATTAGGTGTAGATACGGCCAAACGACTACTGCTTACTGCAGAAAAGATTGAAGCCCCAGAAATGAAAGAAATTGGTTTTCTAACTCAACTAGTAGAGCCAGATGATTTAGATTCATCAATTGCAGAATTAGTTCAACAACTAACGCTAATGGCTCCGCTCGCTATCTTAGGGATGAAAAAGCACATCAATAGAATCGCAAGCAGCACACTGAATGTTCAAGAACTTAATCAAGACATTGCACTTGCGCAAAATTCAGAGGACCTTCAAGAAGGTAGAACTGCATGGGCAGAAAAACGCGCCCCGATATTCAAGGGGCGCTAGGTTCTCACCAATTAGATACCAGCTGTTAATTTGGCGTCTTTTAACTTTGGCTCTAATGCATGACCTTTACGAGCACGATTAGCTGCAAAAGCTTTTAGCGTTTTAGCGTCCAAGGCAGCTTCTGTTGGCTTACCAGTTCTACCCAAACCAGACAAGGTAGCACCTGTGTCACCTACTGCAATAGCAGATTGAAGCTTTTCATTCTTATCCAAATCCATCAAGATGACGCCCTTACCACCGGTTGGCAAACGCTTTAAGTCATCCAATGGGAATACAAGTAAGCGCCCCGTCTCAGATAAGCAAGCAACACTCTTCATGCCTTCAACTACTTTTGCGGGTGCCAATGGAGCATCACCAGGGGCAAATTTTGCATCGATACCAACAAAGGACTTACCTGCTTTGTTACGTGTCGTCATATCTGCCACATTAGCCAAGAAGCCATTACCCGATCTCATTGATAGCAACAGCAAATCATCATTGTGACCAGCATAGTAAGCAACCATTTGTGTACCGGCTGCTAAATTAACAAAACCCGTTAATGGTGAACCATCCCCTCGAGCACCTGGCAGATCGGCAACGGCAACCGTGTAGACACGACCATTATTACCAAAACCAAGCACCACATCGGTCGTACGACATTCAAATGTGCCATACATACCGTCACCAGCTTTGAAACTAAATTGTTGTGGGTCATGGTCATGCCCTTGACGTGCCCTGACCCAACCTCTTTGAGATATCACCACTGTCACAGGTTCATCGATGATTTTTGTCTCAGCAACTGCCTTTTTCTCTTCCTGAATCATGGTGCGTCGTTCGTCACCAAAAGCCTTCATATCGGCTTCAATTTCTTTAACAATGCGTTTACGCATATTCGCATCGCTACTTAACAGACTCTCTAGATCATCTTTTTCAGTCTTTAATTCATTTAACTCTTGTTCGATCTTAATCGCTTCAAGACGAGCTAACTGACGCAAACGAATTTCTAAAATATCTTCAGCCTGACGCTCAGATAATTTAAAGGCAGTCATCAAATCAGCTTTAGGATCATCACTGCCACGAATAATCTTGATGACTTTGTCAATATTTAGAAGAACTAACTGACGGCCTTCTAAAATATGAATACGGTCATTCACCTTACCTAAGCGATGCTCTGTTCTACGCGTCACTGTTGCAACACGGAACTCAATCCATTCACGCAAAATCTCACCGAGACCCTTTTGACGAGGTCTGCCATCATTACCAATCATGACCAAGTTAATTGGCGCATTGGATTCTAGTGATGTGTGAGCAAGTAGTGTTGTTGCAAATTCGTTGACATCAATATTTTTAGTCTTTGGCTCAAAAACTAAACGGACAGGCGCGTCTTTGCTTGATTCATCGCGCACAGAATCTAACAACGACAAAATTGTTTGCTTGAGATTATTTTGTTCTGCTGTGAGTGTTTTCTTGCCAACCTTGACCTTTGGATTGGTGAGCTCTTCAATCTCTTGTAGCACTTTTTGCGTCGATGTGCCTGGCGGCATTTCTGTAACCACCAACTTCCACTGGCCACGCGCCATATCTTCAACCATCCAACGCGCCCTGACCTTCAAACTACCTCTGCCAGTTTGATAGATTTGTGAAATCTCACTTTGTGAAGAAATAATCTGTGCGCCACCTGGGAAATCAGGTCCAGGCACATGAGTCATTAACTCATCATGAGTTAATTTTGGATTTTTCATCAATGCAATGGTGGCACTAGCAACTTCTTTTAAGTTGTGAGATGGCACTTCTGTGGCCATACCAACAGCAATACCTGACGCTCCATTTAACAAAACGAATGGCAAACGTGCTGGTAGCAGCTTAGGCTCCTGCATTGAACCGTCATAGTTAGGAATGAAATCAACTGTGCCTTCATCAATTTCATCTAGCAACAAGCTAGCGATTTTGGTGAGTCTAGCCTCGGTGTAACGCATGGCCGCAGCCCCATCACCATCTCTAGAACCAAAGTTTCCCTGGCCATCAATTAATGGGTAGCGTAACGAAAAATCTTGCGCCAAACGAACCAGAGCATCGTATGCTGATTGATCGCCATGCGGGTGAAACTTACCTAAAACATCACCTACTACGCGCGCACTTTTTACTGGCTTTGCATCTGCGCGTAGATTCATTTCATTCATAGCAAATAAAATTCTGCGCTGCACTGGCTTTTGCCCATCAGCAACCTCTGGCAAAGCACGACCTTTAACTACGCTAATGGCATAGTCTAAATATGCACGTTCTGCATAAGTTGCCAAGGTTAATGAATCAACGTCTGCAGAACTCGGCACGACTCTAGAACTCACTGCTACAGACTCAGAAGATTCATCTCCTAGATCTGCAAACAGGTCTGGTTCTTGATTTGGATTATTTTTTTTCTTACTCATTATTTTTTCTAAATATCGGTAGATTAAATATCTGCTTCAACTTCGTTGCCGCGCTCTTCCAACCAACTCTTGCGAGCACCAGATTCGGATTTGCCCATCAGCATATCCATAGTCTTAACTGTTTCTACCTCGCCCAACGCACCCTCTGTAACAGGAAGCAGTCTACGCGTATCCGGATTCAAAGTTGTATCCCAAAGTTGTTCAGCGTTCATTTCACCCAAACCTTTAAAGCGACTGATTTGCCATGAACCTTCACGTAAACCATCTTTGCGTAACTTATCTTCAATAGCTCTTAACTCGCCCTCATCGAGAGCATATAGTTTTTGTGCTGGTTTCTTTCCGCGAGCTGGTGCATCGACACGAAACAATGGAGGACGAGCGATATATACATGACCACGTTCCATCAATTTTGGGAAATGCTTATAGAACAAAGTCAGTAGCAACACTTGAATATGAGCACCATCGACGTCAGCATCTGACAAGATGCAGATTTTGCCGTAACGCAAGTTGCTCAAATCGGGCTCATCAGTTGCTCCATGTGGATCAACACCAATTGCGACAGCAATGTCATGAACTTCATTATTAGCAAATAAACGATCACGCTCAGCTTCCCAAGTATTCAGCACTTTGCCACGTAAGGGCAAGATTGCTTGATATTCTTTATTGCGACCCATTTTTGCAGAGCCACCGGCAGAATCACCCTCCACAAGGAAGAGTTCGTTCATGGCAATATCTTCACTCTCGCAGTCAGTTAACTTGCCAGGCAATACTGCAACACCAGAAGATTTTTTCTTTTCAACTTTCTGACCCGCACGTGTTCTTGCTTGTGCCTGCTTGATCACTAACTCTGCCAACTTACGACCATAATCGACATGCTGGTTGAGCCATAAATCTAAAGCTGATTTAACAAAGCCAGATACTAGTCGTACAGCATCTCTTGAATTCAATCGTTCTTTAATCTGACCTTGGAACTGTGGGTCTAATACTTTGGCGGACAAAACGAATGATGCACGAGCAAAAACGTCTTCCGGCATTAACTTCACACCCTTTGGCTGAAGGGCATGAATATCAATAAAGCTTTTGACTGCATTGAACAAGCCATCACGTAATCCGCTTTCATGGGTTCCACCCGCTGGCGTTGGAATTAAGTTGACATAGCTTTCGCGAACAGGAGCTCCCTCTTCAGTCCAAGCCACAACCCAACTAGCACCCTCACCTTCAGCAAATGAATCTTCACCAGGTCGATTAGGATCCGCAAAGTGCTCGCCATCAAACGCTGGGATCACAACTGGGCTATGACCACCCTGCGCCATTGCCTCATCTAGATAGCCTCTTAATCCTTGGGTATATAACCAAGTTTGCGGCTCACCACCCTTTTCTTGGATTAAGGTCACTTTTACGCCAGGCAAAAGAACTGCTTTAGAGCGTAAAAGTCTTTGTAATTCAGCTAGAGGAATTTGTGCGCTGTCAAAATATTTGGAATCTGGCCAAGCCCTTACGCGCGTGCCATTCGGGCGATCGCCCATTGGAGCAATTTTCGTCTTGAGTGGTTCAACCACAAAACCTGCTTCAAATGCCAATGTCGAAATCTGTTTATCACGCCAAACAGTCACTTCCATGCGCTTGGATAAGGCATTAGTTACAGATACGCCCACACCGTGTAGACCACCAGAGAAGGCATATGCCCCGCCGGAGCCTTTTTCGAATTTGCCACCAGCATGAAGTTGCGTAAATACCAACTCGACTACTGGCCTTTTCTCTTCAGGATGCATGCCTACTGGAATACCACGGCCATCGTCTTCCACACTCACACTACCATCGGTATGTAAGGTGACGACGATGTGCTTACCGTAGCCTCCTAGGGCTTCATCGGAAGCATTATCGATAACCTCTTGAATCATATGCAAAGGGTTATCGGTCCGTGTATACATACCCGGACGCTGTTTGACTGGTTCAAGGCCCTTTAGGACTTTGATCGACGATTCGCTGTATTGATCTGATTTTTTTGTTGCCATGGCGGAGAATTGTATCCACATGCGAAAATGACTTCCATGGGAGCACTTAATCATCTTCGCGTTTTAGACCTCAGTCGAGTACTGGCAGGACCTTGGTGTGGGCAGAACCTAGCAGACCTAGGAGCCGATGTAATCAAGGTTGAGAGGCCAATTACTGGAGACGATACCCGCCAATGGGGCCCTCCTTTTTTAAGGAATTCTGAAGGCAAAGAAACCACAGAATCCGCCTTTTATTTAGCAATAAATCGGAATAAAAGATCAATTACTGTAGATATTTCGAAGCCAGAAGGTCAAGAAATCATCAAAAAACTGGTTTTACAGAGTGATATCGTTATCGAAAACTATAAAGTTGGGCAATTAAAAAAGTATGGCCTTGATTATGAGAGCCTAAAACTCCTAAAAAATGATCTAATTTATTGTTCTATAACGGGTTTTGGTCAAACTGGCCCTTACGCACATCGTCCTGGTTACGACTATATCGTCCAAGGTATGGGCGGCTTTATGAGCGTTACTGGCGAAAAGGAAGATTTACCTGGCGGAGGACCTCAAAAAGCTGGCGTTGCGATTGCTGACATCTTCACAGGCATGTATGCCACTTCAGCAATACTTGCCGCAGTTGTTCACAGAGATCGAACCGGCGTAGGTCAATACATTGATTTATCGCTATTGGATGTGCAAATTGCCACCATGTGCAACGTAGCGAGTAATTATTTAACTAGTGGTGTACCGCCTAAAAGTTGGGGTAATGCTAGTGCCAACATAGTCCCTTATCAAACTTTTAAAGCATCTGATGGATGGATCATTGTTGCTGCTGGTAATGACAGTCAATTTAGACACTTTGTGGAGTCTGGGCATGAGCCCCAGCTTGCTGATGACCCCCGCTTTGCCACCAATCCAGAGCGTGTCAGACATCGCACTGAGTTAGATCCACTTCTTCAAAAAATGGTTTTAAAGAAAACTAAAAAAGAATGGATTGAACTATTGGATATTGCCAATGTTCCTTGCGGGCCCATCAATAACTTCAAAGAAGTTTTTGAGAACGAACAAGTTATCGCGCGCAATATCAAAATGGAAATGCCCCACCCTACAGCAGGCAAAGTCAATTTAGTTCGCAGTCCAATGAGATTAAGCGAAACGCCAGTGGTGGAACATCGCCCGCCACCATTACTGGGTGAACACACCCATGAGATTCTTCAGAGCAAATTAGGTCTCACCGAATCTCAAATCAAATCCTTAAAAGAGCAAGGCATCATCTAAGTCATGACTTACCAATTAAACCTGACAAGAGTTCTAATTGCAGGAGGACTGCTAGTTACTCTATCAATGGGCATACGTCATGGGTTTGGTTTATTTAATCTTCCTATTACTCAAGCAAATGGTTGGGGAAGAGAAACATTTGCTTTGGCGATTGCCCTGCAAAATTTAACCTGGGGTGCTACGCAACCATTGTTTGGTGGCTTATCCGATAAGTTCGGCGCATACAAAATCATGCTACTAGGCGGATGCCTTTACTGTATTGGTCTGTATGGTGCTAGCCAAGCTGTAAGTGGACTAGCTTTTGTCCTGAGTATGGGAGTTATTTTAGGTTTGGCTTTAGCCTGCTCAACATACAGCGTTGTATATGGAGTGATTGGTCGCAACTGCCCACCCGAAAAACGTGTTTGGGCAATGGGCATTGCTGCTGCCATGGGTTCATTTGGGCAATTCTTGATGATCCCTTTAGAACAAGAATTGCTCGGCAACTTTGGGCCTCAAAATGCTCTAGTTATCCTAGCAATCCTAGTTACTCTGATGTTGCCGCTTGGTTGGATTTTGCGAGAGAAAAACTATGCGCCAGTAGTATCAGGGCATCAGCAAACAATTACAGAAGCCATTAGCGAAGCGTTTAAACAACGTAGCTTTCAATTATTAATTCTTGGTTACTTTGTTTGCGGATTCCAAGTGGTTTTCATTGGCGTTCACTTAGCACCCTATCTCAAAGACATGTCTGCCACCTATCCTGATGTTGGTCACCCTCAGGTTGCAACACTGGCTTTGGCACTAGTAGGTCTGTTTAATGTCTTGGGCACCTACTATGCAGGTGTCCTTGGGCAAAAAGTGCCTAAGCACTACATACTTGCCTTCATATATGGCTTAAGATCGATGGTGATTGGTGCGTTCTTATTGCTGCCCCTATCACCATTAACAACTTATTTATTTGCTGCACTCATGGGTATTTTATGGCTCTCCACAGTACCCCTCACCAACGGGATTGTGGCTCAAATTTTTGGCGTTAAGTATTTATCGATGCTATCTGGTTTTGCATTCTTCTCTCATCAAATAGGCAGCTTCATGGGCGCCTATTTAGGAGGCGTTTTATTTGATAAAACAGGTTCCTACAACATTGTTTGGATCATTGCCATAGCGTTGGGTATTCTTGCGGCGCTGGTTAATTTACCAATCAAAGAGGATGCCATTGATAGAAATGCTGCTTTGGCAAAAGCCTAATTATCGAAATCAATCATCATGAACATACTGCGGCCACATATCCTCATTAAAACTCTGGCAGCAATTGCTTTGGTATTGGTCTTTTTAGCTTATTTGAAGCCAGATTTAATGGTTACCATCGCAAATACAGTGCTAACTCTTTGCGGATGGTAAGCTAGCGACCTATTTCAGATCTCGCCATAGTACAGTGGATAGTACAACTGCCTCCTAAGCGGTAGACACAGGTTCGATTCCTGTTGGCGGGACCAAATGACTTGGTTTGCGCTTATTTTGTTACGGGAGGCACGACAGTGCTGCGAGGTGCGACCGTTAACATCACATTCGTTTTACCAATCCAACCTGCATCTTCAATTTCAATCGTAGCGGTTCTGTCTTTCTTGATAAAAACTAAGATGCTATTTTTAGTTTTGGTTGAAGAAACCAAGGTCCAACCAGCTTTTTGGAATTGATCACGGAAGAAAGTGAATGTTTCATTTGAATTTTGTTGGGCAACTATTGCAACTCGTCCAGCCCAACCGTCACCACTACCCAAAATCAAGGTGTTTTCATTATTGATCTTTGCACCACCGGGGATTGGCATGTCGCCTAATAATTTGGTTTGAATATCCTGAATAGACTCACCATCTGCATTGGTCATGGGCGTTGAAGCACAACCAGAAAAGAGCGTTACAGAAATGCAAAATAGAGCTGCAAGTAATTTATTCATTGATCTTCATCCACAAAATCCAAAGCGATATCAATAATGTAATCGCATTTGCAATAACCACAGGCCAAGCGTTGATAAAAATACCATACACCAACCATAGAAAAACGCCAAGACTAAAAATCAAATACATCCAGAATGAGATGGCATTTGTATCTTTAGTTTTATAAATACGCCAAGCTTGAGGCAGAAATGCAAAGGTAGTCAGCACCGCTGCAACATAGCCAAGAATATTTTCTAAATTCATCAATTTAAATTTTCTACTTCTTTGTCAATAGGGGAAAAAATATATTTCCATAAAAATCTTTAAAGAACTTATCCACAGAACTTGTGGACTACTCCATCATTAAAATTAAAAAATCCTTATCCGACAATGGTCGAGCTGACCTGCTTAAATTTTAAGCAACCCACTAATGCAATATATCAACCTGAAAAAATATTTGTTTCAAAGTGCTTGACAGAGAAAAATCAGGCCATCTTTTTCTTCGATATCAAGCTTGATCAACGTTGCTCCATGCGGACATGGCCCTGAAATACATTCTCCAGTATCAGGGAGATATTGCGCATCATGTGAAGCACAAATCAAAGCAGTTTTATCCAAAGTAAAAAATTGACCAGGCTGCCAGTCTAATTCCATGGCGACGTGTGCACATCTATTAAGATAAGCATGAACTTGACCATCGTACCGAATCACAAAGGCGGGTAGTGTTTCATCAATGCGGTGATCAACAGACCCTACTTTACTGGCAATGTCGGAGGTTCTGACCATGAAACGAAAGCCTTCATCCTGATCCTTTACAGCGTTGGCTGAGCAAATAACATGTCCAGCCTGCACCAAAGGCTCAAAGTCATCACTTGATGAATCATTTTCACTCGTTGAACTCATGCCATCCCTTTATTTTTGAAGCAAATTTAGACTGAATTGTCCGCTTTGACAGATAATCTAACAATATTAATAAATATTGTAGACATGTCATTGATTTCTGCCACAACACGCGCTGCTCTAGAAGAGATCTTGGAGACTGCTCTAAGACCTGCTCCATCCAATTGGCAAACCATTCGATTTGGTACTGAGGTGATTGGCCATATTCAGCCCGATTATGTCGACACAATCGAAACGTATATTGCTAACGCAGAGACTCCAGCCATTGTTCGCTTTGGAGAGCACTTACAACTTGAAAAACTATCTCCCTACTTACTGAGCCTAGAGCTTCAGGAGTTAGCCGAATTTTTGAAAAAGGAAGGTTTGGCACCTGGATGGCGCAATGAGTCATTTGCATGGTTTGATCATCTAGGTCATGAACGATTTAGGATGGAAAGAGCTGCTTTTAGATCCCTAGGTCTTCATAGTAGAGCTTGCCATATCAACGGATATACAAGTAATCAAGAGATTTGGCTGGGTCTTCGCAGCCCCACCAAAGCTACTGACCCCAACATGTTGGATAACTTGGCAGCAGGCGGTGTTAGTGCTGATGAGACTCTATTGCAATGCGTCATCAGAGAGTTGTGGGAAGAATCTAGCGTTCCAAGAGAATTAGCTTGTCTGGTTGAACCAGTTGGTCACATTCATGTGAGTCGCGTTGTGGAGCCAAAAGGTCTTCATGATGAAAGTCTTTATACCTATGACTTAGAACTCCCCTCAGACTTTATCCCTAAAAATAATGACGGCGAGGTCGCAAACTTTATAAAAGTTCCATTTACACAAGCTGCTAACCTGATCTTAGAAGGTGCGCTAACACCAGATGCTGCCGCTGTAACCGCAGATTTTCTTCTAAGAAAAGCTTAGTACCGCCCATACGTCTGATGGAAATTATTGCTTTCATATTGTCACTGGCATGCGTTCTATTAAATGCATACGGAAAAATTCTGACTTGGCCATTAGCAATTGCAAGCTCAACCGCTTATGCCTATGTTTTTTTTGATAGCCGATTGTTTGGTGATGCCGCTCTTCAATTTGTATTTATTGGCCTGGCTATATACGCATGGATTACCTGGCACAAGAAAGACACGAACCATCAAACAAACCAACCCTCTTTCTCTAGAGCTTCCATCAACTCTATTGCAAAATGTGGCATAGCTTGGTTATTGATGTTTTTTATTATTCAATACATCTTAAAAAACTACACTAGTTCAGATGTGCCAAATATTGATGCCTTCTTAACTGCAGGAAGTTTGTTGGCAACATATATGAGCGCTCAAAAGTGGCTTGAGAATTGGTTGTTATGGGCTTTTGTGGATGTTATTTACATTGGCCTTTATGTTTATAAGGATTTGTATCTGACTGCCCTGTTGTATGGTCTACTGATAGCCTTGTGTCTCTTGGGATGGAGACAATGGTCCAAGCAGATGAAAGTTAATGCCAATACATGACTCATGTTCTTAAGATTGCCATCATTGGTGCCGAGTGCACAGGTAAAACAACATTGGCTAAGGATTTAACAGAGGCTTTTAAGAAGGACTACCCCAGCGCTTTCGTATCCGAATATTTAAGAACTTTTGTTGATCAAGAGAAAAGAACTCCAAAGTCAGAAGAGCAAATCAATATTGCTCTTACTCAAAAGGCGGCAGAAAAAGATACAGCCAAAGAACTAATTGAAGCAAATCCAGACGCAGCGGTTGTGTTGTTGTTCTGCGATACAGCCCCACTATTAACGTCCATTTATAGCGAAGTAGTTTTCGCTGGCAGCAACGCTGGTTTAAAAGAAATTGCTCACAACCATGACTATGATTTAACACTCTTCACTCAAGTGGATTTCCCATGGGTTGAAGATGGCATGCAAAGAGATGGCCCCGTAGCGCAAACCAAGGTTCACTATCGCCTCAAAGCAAGGTTAGATGAGCTAAAGATTCCATATGAGCCTATCAGCGGTATTCCATCAGATAGAGTCAAAAAGACCCAAAAAATCATCAGGTCTTTACTTCAAAAACTCCAAAAGTAAAAAATCCTTATAATTACATCTGTCTAGAAATAGACATTAGCTCGGGGTCCTGCATCAAGCTTTATAGGTGTGGGTGAGAAATACCCGTTGAACCTGATCTCGATAATGCGAGCGCAGGGAA
>VFQT010004256.1_pt1 | contig 12137 bp, 11 predicted proteins | sample 3512381 | NCBI WGS metagenome assembly VFQT01 (sample SAMN10412376, study PRJNA504923) | tailings metagenome | isolation source: Relicate 2 Philex TSF3 active mining site | place: Philippines: Tuba, Benguet | collected 2017-08-29 | reverse complement strand
GGCCTGGATTTGATTGGCAACGGGAAGTTTGTTGGCCGTGAGCTCTTCGATGAACTTGGCTCTGGAAAACCCCATTTCCAAATAAATGATGTTGACTGATTTGGGTGTGGGGTGCATGCCCACTGAGATGGGCTTGAGCTTCATCAGTTCATTGATGCTGACCTGGCCATTGGCCGCAGTCAAAAAGCTCAGTACGAATAAGCAGGTGCTAAATAGGCGTTTGATGGACATTGCTTAATGCAAATCAAGCAAATTCAGTGCCCCAATGGGCTTTTGGGTGTGAAACCCTTCGGCATATGTACAGGAAATAAGACGGCCAAAAGATTGAGCCCTGGCTCGAATGCCCTGCAAGAAAGCTTCGCCACTAATGGGTGTCTCGGGTTCTTGGCTGTTGGGATCGTAGAATTGTGACGAATAAGCCAAAATGCTCTGCATTTTGGTTTCCAAGTGATCTCCAATGTCAATGACCAAATGGGGTTCGGTGTAACGATCCTGGATATAATGGTAAACGGTTAGGGGCCTATGGGCTTTTTGGTTTTGGCCCTCCCACTCGGTTTTGATTTTGGGTAGGCCGGCCAAAAAACAAGCTCTTGCCGTTAATTCTGCAGCTCTAGCGTGGTCGGGGTGGCGGTCGCTCAAGGCATTGGCTAAAACGACCTGAGCTTGGGTATGGCGAATCACTCGAATCAGCGCTAGGAGAGATTCTTGTGTTTCTTCAAAAAACCCATCCCCCAAATCCAAGTTGGTGCGAAAATCCAACCCCAGTATGGCAGCGCTTTTGGCTGCTTCTTGGTCGCGCAATTCGGCGCTGCCTCGGGTGCCCAACTCTCCGCGAGTGAGGTCGCAAATACCTATTCGGAACCCTTGTGCTTTGTGGCTGAGCAAGGTGCCAGCGGCAGAAAGTTCAACATCGTCTGGGTGAGCGCCAAAGGCCAAGATGTGCAGGGGTTTCATGCTTATAAATTGGGTGGGTTGAACAAGAGATGAAAGAGCGTGTTACCAACGGCGTTCAAAGTTTCGGGTACTACGGCATCCAAATTGTCGTCGTGAGTATGCCAATAAGGCGCAAATCCGGTTTGGGGATTGTATTGAATGATGTCAATCATGGGGATTCCCGTTCCTCGGTACACGTAGTAGTGGTCGTCAATGATAGCAGGCACACGTTGAGCGATGAAGTGCTTGGCATAACCCAATCGGCTAGCAGTTCTCCAAGTATGGTCCAAATAGCGACCGCCCCAGGCATAGCTGTGGTCCTCCCAATAGAACTGAGCATCTTTGGCTCCAACCATGTCAAGCAATACTCCAAAATCGGCTTTGTAATTGGCTCTGTGAGGGTTGGCGGCCCAAAGTTGAGAGCCTAAGCAGAAGGAATTCTCAACTTGAGACATTCCGTAATCTTCAGCATCGAACAAGATAATGTCCACCCCGATTTCGGGTCGAAGATTTTTTAAATTCCGAGCAATCTCCAACAATACGCCGACACCGCTGGCTCCATCGTTGGCTCCCAAGATGGCCCCCTCTGGATTTTTGGAATCTTGATCGGCAAAGGGACGACTGTCCCAATGGGAGGCTAAGACAATTCGGTGTTCCGCTTGCCAATTGAAGCTCGCAATGATGTTGATGGCTGGCAATAATTTGCCATCGAAGGCTCTAACCGTTCCGCTTTGGCGCATGACCGTGTCGGCATAACTTAGCAATTTGGATTCTAAGTAGGCGGCACATTGAGTTTGGGCTTTGGTTCCCGGTACGCGCGGGCCAAAAGCGAGCTGATCGGCCACAAATTGATAGGCCGAATCTCCTTGAAAGCCTGTTACCTCCTTAAAGCTATTCGTCTCTGTCGGGGTACTACTTTCTTCTGCCGCTGACTCGGGGCCAGAGCATGCGCTAGCCAGCACGACTAGAATTGTCAACACCAAGCCAGTCAATTGTGGGAATGTTTTGGCCCTCATAGCGATGGCAAAGGTAGCCCATTTCACCCGCACGCCTATATTCGAAGCATGAGTGATCCGATCAAGAGCATGACGGGCTTTGGCCGTGCGAAAGTGGAGAATGACCATTGGTCGGTATTGTGCGAAATCAAGGCTTTGAATGGACGCTATTTCGAAGCTGATTTGCGCATGCCCAAAATGCTCAATGAATGGGATCCCATCTTGCGTAAGTTGTTGAATGAGCGCTTGGAGAGAGGAACCATCACTTGCCATATCAAATTGGAACAAAGGGAACTTGGGGAAACCCAAGGCTTGGAGGCCAATCTTGTTTTGGCTCAGCAATACTTGAAAGTCTTGCAAGATTTGGGTTCAGCCGTGGGCGCACCCTTGCAAGACCCTTTGAAAGAGGTCATTCGCTATCCCGATGTGCTCAAACAAGGTGAAAAAGAGGCCGATGATTCTCTGGCGGGCATGGTGAAAGATTGCTTGATTCAAGCCGCCGATGCCTTGGATAATTTTCGATGTTCTGAAGGGGCAGCCACCGGTCAAAAGTTGGCTCAATTGATAGGCGCTATTTCGGAAGACCTACAAACCGTCGAGCGCGAGGAAGGCCCTAGAAAGGACGGGCTGCGGGAAAGGGTTTACCACAATTTACACGAACACATTAAGACAAATGGGGTGGACGATGCCCGATTTGAGCAAGAATTGTTGGTCTATTTGGACAAGTGGGATATAGCGGAAGAAAAGCAGCGCCTGAGTCAGCATCTGGACTACTTTCAAACTTGCTTGAAAAGCGAGCCTAAGGGCCGAAAGTTGAATTTCATCGCCCAAGAGATGGGTCGTGAAATGAATACCATGGGAGTGAAAAGCAATCACTTTCCCATGCAACAAGCCGTCGTGGCCATGAAGGAAAAATTGGAACAGATAAAAGAACAGGTTCTTAATATCGTTTAACTTAACACAGCCCAATGGGTTTCGCTCCGACAGGAGCATTTGACTATGAATATAAATTGCAAACAATGGGCACTGGGTCTCCTCGTATTTTTCACCGGAGGATTTGCACAGGGCCAAGCCGCCGAAGAGCCCATGGCCATGGACGCGGTTGAAGATCGGAGTATGGAGCCTTCTGATTCCATAGAATTGGATACGTATTCCGCCTATTTTGCCCTATCCGACCCATCCAATATGGAGGGCACAAGGCTATTGGAATGGGAATCTGGAGCCATTTGGTTTCCTCAGGTGCACCCTTATTTCCGACCCCCACAGCGCTGGCTGAAGTTGCACGCTGTTTCGGCCATTATGGCCAACAATGCCTTGGAAAGTCCGCGCAACATTGCCTTGTTTGTGCCATTGCAACCTAGCAATACCTGGTTGATCAATCGATACCTAGAAACGGGTGATTCTATCGACATGGCTCGATTGAAGATGTTGCCTTCCTCAACGGCTCCTGATATGACGGTTGAATTGGCCAAGTGCATTCGCCAATTTGATTCGGCTGGTCATGTTCGGGTGTACCCCATGTTGAGACAATGGTGGTGGCAAGCCTTGGCACCTGTATTTGTGCAAATCATCGACAGCGATGAGAATTGCGATTGGGAATGGAGAGCTCACCACGAAGCCTTTAAAGCCGTGAATAGGGTTCTCGAAGAGAAATTGAAGTATGCGCAGTACGAGATGCGCATGGAAGAGGAAGAGGCTAGTGACGACAGTTTTGAAATGGAAGAACCCGATCCGGAGTTTAGCATGGAAAGTACCTTGAAAGCATTTTTGGAGTATTACCCAAAGAGAGGAAGACCCTATGCGTCTTACGTCAAAATGGATAGCTTGGAATTTGAGCGTCTGATGAGCAGCATCAAATTTGAAAATGTAGATTGCGCAGAGCCCATGGTGAATATTGATTGGCAAATGCACGTTTGGCAGCACATCAAAGATCGCCGGGCGCTAGGCGATCAAGTCGTCGTGGCCGGTGAATGGCCTTGGGCCCTGGGTCAAGAGGTTCGTGCCAAAGCCGAAAAAACAGATTTTCACTCGTTGATGGATCGTGCGTTAGACGAAAAACTGCCCGTCGTGAGATTGAATTTGTTTGATGAGCCTGAACTGCAGATCTACGAGCGCAAACTGTTGGCGAAATACGATACCACTGAGGTAAAACCCCAATTGGAACCCCAAATGGCAAAAGCCTTTGCCGATAGCTTTGATCAAGAGTCAGCCTGGCCTGCCCAGCGTTGGTTCGCCTTGACTTTGCCCAAAGAAAACCCCGCTGTTCAGCAGTGGGGAATTTACCTTCCAGAAGCTGATTCACTCATTTTGTTTGACGGAGATATCATCGATTCTCAGGTGGATGAAGGATACGAATCTGAGGAAGAAGAATACGAATACGGTGCGGATTATACTGAATGGGAATCAGATGATGCCACCGGTGTTATACTGAGTTTGGGGGCTACAAATTTTGGGATGCTGAAAAGTTTGACTTCGCTGAATGCTGTGCTAAGCAGTCGTGGCTTAGAAGAGTTGTCTGGCTTGAGTTCTTGGGGAGGTCAGGCATCAGTGAGCCTATCACAAGGCCAGAAATCTTGCCAGACCTTTGGATTTGGCTACACCCATTTTCAATCTGAGGCTTCTCAATTTGCCTCTCAATACTGGATGTTTAGCAGTGGAGGGGAGTTCCGATTGTTGGGTCCTTCGCATAGTTATCAATCCAAAAATCCTTTGCGCAGTGGCCAAGGCGGCCTTTGGGTCGGTTTGTCTGGGGTCATGGGATATGTGGATCATCGCATCACCTTGCCCAGTTTTAGCAGTCCGGATTTTACGGCGAACAGCGTCAATGCCATTGTCAATCCGGGTTGGTTGTATGGTTTAGGCGGCGATGTTCGATTGCAATTGGGCCCAATTCAAATCAAAGGATCGATGGGTTACAATTGGGACGGTTCAGACAATCGCTGGAGATTGAATGGAAAATACATCAACAGCGAAACGGGCTTTGTTAACAACAGCGTCTACTATCTGGTTTCGGCCAGCTATTCGATTCCCTTAGGAGGAGGAGTAAGTGTGGAATACGACACCGCGGCAGTAGAAGAGGTCCCTGACTTCGCGTTTGAGAAAGGGGTTAAAAAATGAGAAAGATATTTTTAGCAATCGGCCTGATGACAAGCTCCATGGCCTGGGCACAAATGGATACAACGGCCATTGCGGTTGAGTCTGGTTTTGATGGGGGGTCTTCTGTAAATCAGCATGATCCTGCCTCGCGACCGGTCCTTCCTAAAGCTCATTTGGTCGACATGGGGTTCGATGACTCGGTAAAAAGTCCTGGAATTGATTTGATCATTTCCCATGTTGGAAATGCTCGTTTGGTGTTTACCGGTGAGAACCACTCCTATTCCAAATTCAATTCCATGTTGGAGTACGTGATGATGCGAAACTTGTACGAGCAAAAAGGTTTCAATCGCTTCTTGATTGAGCTCAGCCCTGCCCGCGCTCATTACATGAATCGATACATCTGCGACGGTGATACCATGGCCTTGGCTGTGTTGCGCAGCATGACGGGCTACCGGTATATGGACATGTTCCGTGCCATGCGCAATTGGATGAAGGACATACCCTCAGAGAAGCAGATTCGAATCGTGGGAATAGACGTTGAGCGCTTTACCGATTTGCCCATGCTTCGACTCCACGAATTGTTGCCGAAGACAGGAATCCCTGATGAATTGAAGTCATTCGTGGAGTCCCTGCACCAGATGGGGGCCATGGCTTTGGATGAAGGTCAGGTGGAATACCGAACAGAGAAATTGCCTCATCTTCAGGGGCTTGAGGGAGATGGTGATTACGAGTGTACCTTGAGTGAGTTGGTCACTCGATATGCCGACAGCCTAGATGGTGCTATGCGCAAATGGTTGGGTTCGGACTATGCCGGCTATGCCGAGGCTATGGGCTGGCTCAAGCAATACGAGCGTTGGGAAGAGTTGGATGACTTGGCACAGCAATATGCTTGGCGTGAGGAGCACATGTACCAAACCTTGAAGGGGGCTTTGTCAGCTGAACCTGAGTCCAGGTTTTTTGGTCAGTTTGGTCGCTGTCACATTGGCCTGACACCGCAGCAACAAGACTGCGGATGGTTTGAGTATCATAGCGTAGTGAATCGAATTTCAGAGCGCTATTTCAAAAGCGACAGCATGGTGCTGTCAATCGGGGTTTTTTACCGCGATGAGATGGATGCCATTTCGACCAATGATCCCACAAAAAGACAGGCCATTCGAGATGAGATTCTGAGTATGACGGGATACGAAGACCCAGAGACCTATGTGTTTGACATTCGCGATACTGCGGCACATTTGCCCTTGTTGGCCGAAAAATTCCATTTAGCCCTTTTGCATAGTGAACTAGTCGAAGGCTTGGAGGTTGATTCAACTTTGGATGCATCCTATTACGGCGACGACGAATACGATTACAATGAGGACAGTGAATCATCTTCTTGGGTCATTATTGAGCCCCTAGGCTTTGGGACTTTGGGTGCAGATTATTCTGCCATGGCTACTCATTTTGAAGGTCTAAGCAAGCCTTTTGAGAACGTGCCAACTCCCATATATTATCAATTTGCCTTTGCCTATAGGGCTGAGCATTTGGGTCTTCGCCTCGAACAAGGTTTGTATGCAATGCTTGTTTATAGCGGAATTGATGGAAACCTAAAAATGGGTACAAATACTACCACTTTGCAAGGCTTTGCAAATTTTCATTTGGGTAACAAATGGGTCATTAGTCCCAGTGTGGGAGTGGGTCAGTTGACCGATAAGTTGCACTGGTTTCCGATTTCAAGTTCCATCTTGAATCCCGATCCTCGAGGTATGGTTAGTGTCGTGGCCCATCAGAACTATTGGACGACCTCCCTTTCATTGGGCTATGAACCCGTCGAAGAGATTCGATTGAGCGTATACGCGGGAATGCAGCAAGCCTTGAATATCAATGACCGATCAGGCAGATTGCAGTACTACTACAAAGGAACCTTGACTCCCTATTTGGCTCCCGATGCTTTAGGGACTCCTTTAAATGGAATGGGCTTTGGGTTCCGGTTGGAATTTTTAATTGATTAAGAGCCCAATGATTACTCCTATGAAGGTGGTTATGATTGGTAAGCCGAATTCATGAAACAAATTGCCAATTACATCACCATGGGTAACCTGCTTTGCGGGTTAATGGCCATTTCTGCTTTGGTTACTGGTGATAGCCATGCCCCCTTGGTGGCTTTGTCCTTTATGGGACTAGCCGCTGTGCTAGACTTTCTTGACGGCTTTGTCGCCCGCTTATTGAAAGCAGATGGGGAAATGGGCAAACAGTTGGACAGCTTGGCTGATTTGGTCAGCTTTGGTGTGGTTCCTGGCCTCATTTGGAGGCATTATATGTTGGAATTGGGGTATTGCAGCAGCAGCGGATTTTGCATCAACCAATATGTCTGGGTATTGATTCCACTCGCGGCGGCTTGGCGCTTGGCCAGGTTCAATGTACAATCGGTTGACGGTCCTGGTTTTGTTGGGGTTCCGACTCCCATCATGGGTTTGGCCTTGGCTGCCTGGTCTTTGATACCCTACGCCCTACAGCATGAAATCTTCGCCGCAGGATGGAAGGCCAACATGCTCGGATTTTTCAATCAGTTCTACGTTTGGCTGTATATGCCACTTTTTGCAGCATTTTTCATGGTAGGGGAAACCCGTATGCTTGCTTTTAAAGGGAAACCAAATGTTTGGCATTACACTTTTCTGGCTTATACAGGGGTAGCTCTGTTGCTTTTGCCCTATGCGGCAGGACCTCTAGTGCTGTTGGGTTATCTCATTTGTTCGGTTTTAGCGAACTTTGCGGGCAAGCAATCTAATTCAATATCATGAAAGTAGGCATTATCATGGGAAGCGACAGCGACCTGCCTGTCATGCAGGAAGCAGCAAAAATCCTTGAACAATTCGGGGTTTCTCACGAAGTGAGCATTGTTTCGGCCCACCGCACTCCTGACCGATTGATGGTTTATGCCAAAGAGGCGGCCAATCGCGGAATCGCTTGCATCATTGCAGGAGCTGGGGGGGCAGCCCATTTGCCAGGAATGATTGCCAGTTTTACGCATTTGCCCGTCATCGGTGTTCCGGTTCAATCCAAAACCATGAGCGGCATAGATAGCTTGTACAGTATTGTTCAAATGCCGCCAGGCGTCCCTGTGGCAACAGTGGCCATTAACGGGGCCATGAATGCGGGTATATTGGCCGCCCAGATTTTGTCAACGGCTGATGACGAGTTGGCCAATCGTGTCGCCTCTTACAAATCGCAAATGGAAGGGGATGTCCTAACCAAGGCTCAGTCGGTCGAATCCGACTGGAGAGAACACCTCAAAAAGCGCTCTTAAGCTATGGTGATAGTGGGCCAGGCCCTAGTGTCTGAAGATGTATTCGAACGAAAGTTCGCTTGCCAAATTAACAAATGCAAAGGCATTTGCTGCGTGGAAGGCGATGTTGGAGCACCCTTAGAAAATGCTGAAATAGATCGCATCAGCTCCAATTTAGAGGAGATCAAACCCTTCATGTCAGTTGAGGGACTGGAACTCATGGGTCAAGGCTCCTTTTCAGAAGTCGACGAAGACGGTGAGCCCGTGACTCGATGCCGGGAATCGGGCGAGTGTGTGTTTGTGGTATACAAGGCAAATGGTTTGGCCTCTTGCGCCATTGAAGAAGCTCATTCAGCGGGCAAAAGCGATTTTCTCAAGCCCATTAGTTGCCATTTGTATCCCATTCGGGCCAAGAAATACGGGGCTTATACTGCCATGAATTACCACAACTGGGACATTTGCAGCGATGCCTGTCAAGCGGGAACAGAAATGAATATTCCCGTTCACGAATTCCTCAAATCGGCCTTGATTCGTAAAATGGGGGAAGAGTGGTACCAAGAATTGTGTAACGTCTATGCTGCTTGGAAGCCGAGATTTTAAGGCAGGAACCAAACCCACATCAAGCCCACCAGCATCAGCCATTTTTGAAGGTTGGCCGATTGCTTGAAGTCGTTCGAATTCTGAGCTTGGGTTAAGCGAATAAGACCATAAAACCAAAGCCCCATGACCGCTACCCAGGCATAGCCGAAAAACAACATTCGGTGCAGCCCAGAGAGCTTTAACCCAAACAATTGCAGCAGCACAATGCTACCTAGCAAGCAGAAATACGAAAGTTGGGCGCGGCGTTTGGCTGATTTTACACCCTTGGTAACCGCTAAGGTTTGGTAACCACTATGGGCATCGCCTTCCACGTCTTCAGCGTCTTTGGTGATTTCGCGAGCCAAGGTGGCCCAAAAGGCCAATAATGCGAATTCAGCGAAGTATCCACTTTGAACCTGGTGCACTCCGCGAGAGGCCACATAGACTACCATGCCGCCCATTAGGGCAATCAATACATTGCCCTGCCAGGGCGTTCCCTTTAAGTCAGATGAATAATAATGCAACAACAGGGCTATGGCTGCGACCAAAAGCCCCATGCCCCATCCGCTCATGAAGGCGAATACCAGTCCGAGTAGACTCAAGATGTAGTAAAACAACTTCGCTGATTCTGGGCTGATGTGCTGAGCGATGATGCGTTTTCTCGGACGGTTGATGTGATCGGTTTCAACGTCATAGAGGTCGTTGATTACATAACCGGCGGCTGCCGTTAGCAAACAGGAGAGGGTCACCAACCCGGCCTCAGGCCACCGAAAGTTGGACCAATCGATGCGAAACAAGGAAGCCAAGGAGTCAGAACTGTCTTTAACTCGGGAACTGGCCATCATGAAAACGGATTGGAGCAGCAGGGTAAGACCTAAGTTTTTGGGCCTAATGAGGAGCCAATACCATTTCCAGTTGTTCATATACGCAAGTTAGCGTTTGGCGAACTTCATTTTATAGGGAGCGTTTACTCGCCCTTCTGACAAGGATTTGAGTTTATTTTTCAGCATTTGTCGTTTGAGGGGCGCAATTCGGTCGGTAAACAAAACTCCTTCGATATGGTCGTATTCGTGCTGAATGATGCGTGCGGCCATGCCTCCAAAGGTCTGGGTATGGGTATTGAAGTTTTCGTCTTGGTAGCGAATAGTTACATCGCTGTGGCGCTTGACATTGGCGCGAATAAAGGGAATGCTCAAGCACCCTTCTTCGTATTCCCACTCGGCTCCCGTCTCCTCTAGTATTTCGGCATTGATAAAAACTTGCTTAAAGCCTGCTGGTTCTATGCCCTCGATTTCAGCTCCATCAATGACAAATAAGCGTATATCCAATCCAATTTGGGGCGCAGCCAAGCCAATGCCGTCAGATTCGTACATGGTCTCCCACATGTTTTCCAACAAGGCCTTTAAATTGGGGTATTGAGCATCGATTTCTTGGGCTTTTTTGCGTAAAACGGGAGTGCCGTAGGCGTATATCGGAAGTATCATGGAAGTTGACTCAAATGGGTTTGCAAAATTAGGGCTGCGCTCACGGTGTCGACTAGGCCTTTTTCGCGGCGTTTGGATTTTGAAGCTCCCGAGGCCAAAATACTGGCTTTGGCTTCTCGGCTGCTCATTCTCTCGTCGATCAAATACAATTCCCACTGCGGATATCGATTTCGCATTTGAGTGACGAAATCACGAACTGGTTGGGAGTTATGCGTATCCGAACCATCCAAATTCAAAGGCATTCCAATGACCGCGCTATCGACTTCATTTTCTTGGCAATAGCGTTCCAGCCATCCAAACAGCGTGCTGGTTTCCACCATGCCAATGGGTTGGGCAAACATGCGCAAAGGGTCAGTTACGGCCAAGCCAGTTCGTCTTAGTCCGTAATCAATACCTAGAATGCGTGCCATAGGTGCAAAGGTACGCCCGGAAATCGGCAATGAAAGGGCAACAAAAAACCCCGGCAGGGCCGGGGTTTTTTGAAATGAACAACAATGAAGGGCTTACATCATGCCACCCATTCCGCCCATATCGGGGCCATGGGAGTGAGCATGTGTCTCTTCTTTGATTTCAGACAACACACACTCAGTGGTCAAAATCATACCGCCAATAGAGGCTGCGTTTTCCAATGCCACACGAGAAACTTTCTTGGGGTCGATAACACCGGCCTTGATCAAGTTTTGGTACTCTTCAGTACGGGCGTTGTAGCCGAAATCGCCAGTTCCTTCGGCCACCTTTTGAACCACGATGCTTCCCTCACCGCCAGCGTTGGCAATGATTTGGCGCAAGGGCTCTTCCAAAGCGCGACGCACGATGGCAATACCGGTGTTTTCGTCTTCGTTCAAGCCTTTAACACCGTCGAGACCGGCAATGGCGCGAATGAAGCTCACTCCACCACCAGGGACGATGCCTTCTTCAACGGCAGCGCGAGTGGCGTGCAATGCATCGTCAACACGGTCTTTTTTCTCTTTCATTTCTACCTCAGTGGCAGCACCAATGTACAAAACAGCCACACCGCCGCTCAACTTGGCCAAGCGCTCTTGCAACTTTTCACGGTCGTAGTCTGAAGTGGTGTTTTCAATTTGAGTTTTGATTTGATTGACACGAGCAGCAATGGCTTCTTTGCTTCCAGCGCCATTGACAACGGTAGTATTGTCCTTGTCGATGGTGATTTTCTCAGCGGTACCCAAATCTTCCATACCGGCGTCTTCCAAACGACGGCCTTGCTCTTCACTAATAACAGAACCGCCAGTCAAAATAGCGATGTCTTGCAACATCTCTTTGCGGCGATCTCCAAAGCCAGGAGCTTTTACAGCAGCGATTTTGAGGCTTCCGCGAATGCGGTTGACCACCAAGGTAGCCAAAGCTTCACCGTCGATGTCTTCAGCGATGATCAACAAAGGTTTGCCAGTCTGAACGACTTTCTCCAATACGGGCAACAAATCCTTCATGCTGCTGATCTTCTTGTCGAAGATCAAGATGAACGCATTGTCCATCTCGGCTTGCATTTTTTCGGTGTTGGTTACAAAGTAAGGGCTCAAGTAACCGCGGTCGAATTGCATACCTTCTACCACGTCAACGGTGGTTTCGGTGCCTTTGGCTTCTTCAACGGTGATGACACCGTCTTTGCCTACTTTTTTCATAGCCTCGGCAATCAAAGAGCCGATGGTTGAATCGTTGTTGGCCGAAATGGTTGCAACCTGCTCAATTTTATCGTGAGCATCTCCAACTGTTTCTGCCATCTCGTTTAATTTGGCTACGGCGGCGGTAACTGCTTTGTCGATACCG
>VFQT010004255.1_pt1 | contig 12137 bp, 7 predicted proteins | sample 3512381 | NCBI WGS metagenome assembly VFQT01 (sample SAMN10412376, study PRJNA504923) | tailings metagenome | isolation source: Relicate 2 Philex TSF3 active mining site | place: Philippines: Tuba, Benguet | collected 2017-08-29 | reverse complement strand
CTCAAATATAGAGTGTAACTGAAAGGTCCAGGGATGAGGCCCGTTGATGGCTATTGCCATCAACGGGCTTTTGGTGTCATGAGCGCCATAAACAGATCATTGACGTTGGTGCCTGTGGGGCCAGGGCGGAGCAGGTCGTCGAGTGTGGCGAAAAAGTGATATGAGTCGTGTTGGGCTAGGATGGAGTGTGGATTCATGCCGGCTGCACGAGCGCGTTGGCTCGTATGGCGATCAACCATGGCGCCGGCGGCGTCTGTGGGGCCGTCCCCACCGTCAGTGGCATAGGCCGCACACAGGGGATCCCCATTTGTGAGAGATTCGAGGCCAAGGGCGAGCGCTAGGGCGAGCTCTTGGTTGCGCCCTCCGGTGCCGACTCGATCGAGGGTGACGGTGGTTTCACCGCCGGCAAGCAGACAACAGGGGGTGTTGGCCTGTGCATGATAGTGCACGATGCTGGCTAGCGTCGTGCCGACGTGTCGTGCCTCACCAATGAGACGGTCGGTGAGTGTGATGGTGGTGAACCCGGCCGCTTCAGCGACCTGTTGGGCGGCCCGCATGGCGAGTCCGATATCGCCGATGATGTGCGGAGGTACCCAGGGGGTTGTCAGGGGAGCCGGTGATTGTTGTAGTGCAGCCGCGATGCTGGAGGGTATGGTGCGGTCGAGTTGAAAGCGTTGGATGACGCGCCAGGCGGCGTCAGGTGGATCTTCATTGGGGATGGTGGGGCCCGATGCAATGGCTGTCAGGTTGTTGCCGATGACATCTGAGAGCACCAGCGTCCGTACGGGAGTAGTACCCGCTGTGCGCAGGAGTCCGCCACCCTTGACGCGGTCAATACGGCGGCGGATGGTGTTGATATCGTGAATATCGGCACCACTGGCCAGTAATTGGGTGGTGAGTTGCTGGATGTCAATCAGGCTGATGCCCGGCATGGGGTCGACCATCAGGGCTGACCCACCCCCTGATAGCAGGACGATAATCAGATCATTGCTGGTGGTCTGCGCAATGTCGTGTTGTACACGTTGTGCGGCCTGGACGCTGGCGGCCGTAGGCACAGGATGACCAGCAGCATGATATGCGAGGTGTGGCATGCGTGGCGAGCCGTCGTCGTCTTTGTAGACGACCACTCCTTGATGTACCATATCGCCGAGAATCTCCCCAGCAGCATATGCCATGCGCAAGGCGGCCTTGCCGACGGCGATGAGGGTGATGCGTTGTGGGTGGAGCCATTCACCGGCCACACACACCCGTTGGCCGTCGCGCTGGAGTGTGCGATGAATCTGGGTGTGTGGGTCGGCGGCATGAGTAGCAGCGGCCAGCATGTGTGTGAGCACGTCACCATGGGGATGTTGGCGGCTGGTGTGTGTATGAAAAGCGTGCGGTGGAATACTCATATAATTGCTATCAGAACGATGGTGCTGGGAGGACCAGCACGCACAATGAAACGGATCCTCCTCCTATGATACGTCAAAATGTGCGCGGTAGTCTGTGTGTGGCATTGGCTGCCGTCTTGTGGGGGAGTGTCGGAGTGGTGGCAGCTGCGCTCTTGGATACTACCCCGCTGTCGGCGTTGTGGCTCGGTGCATTGCGATTATGGCTGGCGTTGCCGCTATTGGTGGCGTGGCAAGTGTGGTATCAACGTCGCACACATGCTGGCTGGATACGGCGTGAACACCGCGGCTGGGTTGTGGTGGCTGGGATAGCATTTGCGGGGTATCAGGTGACCTACTTCGCCGCTATTCCGTTCATTGGAGTAGCAGCAGCGGTCATGTTGAATTTGTGTAGTGCCCCACTGTTTGCGGTAGTACTTGCTCGTCTACTGTGGCGCGAACGTATGAGCAGGTGGGTGATGATGAGCATGCTTGGGGCAATAGGTGGAGTTGTATTGTTGGTAGCCGGTAATCAGGCGGTGCTGACATGGTCATGGTGGGGGGTACTGTTAGCGCTGAGCGCTGGTCTGTGCTACAGCCTGGTGGCAGTGGCATCACAGGTGGTCTCGCCGCACTATGCAGCGGCGACAGTGGTATCAGCGATGTTCGGGGTGTCTAGTGTGTGCCTAGGGGTGGCAGTCGTGCTGTTTGAAGCCATGACGTGGCCGCAATGGTCGCCGACTGCGTGGTGGGGTGTCGTGTATTTGGCGCTGGTGCCGACCACATTGAGTTATCTACTGTACGTGCACGGGTTGCGCTTTGTGCGTGCCACCACCGCTACGACCGTGTCGTTGCTGGAACCACTGACGTCAGTGGTCTTGGCGGTGGTGGTGTTGCACGAGCGGCTTTCGTGGCAGTCGTGGGGTGGGGCGGCGTTACTCTTGGGGTGCACGTTGGCGTTGGTATGGGCGCCAACCCCAATTCCACCCGACGATGCCAATGAATGCGATGATGCCACTGATGATGAGCAACATGGGCAGGCGTGAGCTGGGCACGGGGACGATGGTCAGGTAGTACCACCAAAAATCATAGAACCCGAGCCGGATATCACTCAACCAGACACGCAGTGATACTGGGCCGGTGGGCATCTGCGCAGGGGGAATCATGGGGGCTTTGATGGGGTAAATCTGGGTGTTGTCGTACACGGTCAAATCCTGAACCACGCTCCCGATATATTCGTACCACTTGTGTTGGTCAATTGCCCCGCTGATTTGTACTCCCGGGCTGCGCAAGGTGATGGTCGACACCGCCGGTGGCAACAATAGCCGGTGCGTGCGAGGTGGACATACTTGTTGATCGATGAGGATGGTGTCGTTGATGATGAGCGCCACGGATGTCGGATTGTCGACGGCAAAGCAGGTATGGTAGCGTAGTTTCACGAATGAATACGTCTGCTCTGGTGGATACACAATGATGCTGGCCTCGCTACTGCCCATGCGTGGGAATTGTTGGCCAGCGTCACGGTCTCCTTCGCTGTAAGCCCATCCATCGAGGTTGACTCTGATGCCCGTGTTCTGGTCGATATCTTCGTTGATTTGTGCCAAAATAATGCGCCAGTGCCCGAGAATCGGTGAATCTGTGAGGTTGTAGTAGCGATTAGATTCAGCACTGTTGATGAGGTATGGATTGATACTGATAAGTTTGCCGGCGAGCTGCACAAACAGAGTGGCTACGATGAGTGGTACTACGATGAGGAAACGGTACAGGCGTGTTTGTGCGCCTATCCAAGCCACAGCATCGGTCACACTTATTAACATGAACGGGATAATCATGAGCAGGTAGCGAGGCCCCCACGCCCCGTCGCCATGCCAGTAGGTCACGTTGGCGTGTACGACGACTACGCCAGCAATGGTGGATAGTGACGCGACTAATGTCATGAAATCACGACGACGAATCTGCAGAAGTATGCCCAATGGCCACAAAAAGACGATGGGGTTGTACAAAAACACACTTTTGCCAGAACTCAAAAACTGACCATGTAGACCATTTAGAATATAAGACAGACGCAACGACGGTGTGCCGTTGTTGTAGCCGGTGCTGAAAAATCCGCCATACACGTAATTGTTGTAGAGCAAAAAACAGATGCCACTAATCACAGCGCTACTGCCCCAGTAGATGATTTTGGGCCAATCACGGTCACGATATGCGATATAGGCGATGGAGATGCCGATGAGCGGCAATGCAAATGCAATGCCTGCCTTGGTTTGAATGGCAAAAAATGTGGCAACTCCTGCTGCAATAATCAACCATCGTCGTGAAGTGGTTTCACTCGCTGGGAGAAAAATGGGAATACTCGTAGCTAGGAGGAAGAAGGCTGCCGTAGGCTCCGAAAAAAAGCTACTGGTGTAGATCCATGCCATGCTACCAAACGCATAAGCTAGCGCGACTACGTAGGCTACCCGTGTGCTGAAATTCCGACGTAGTGTGATCCACCCTAGGAGTACGGCAGCACTAGCGCTGGTGAAGACGTTCACCCATGTGGCGAACATGCGGAGTAAGTACGTTTCGAGACCGGCAGGGGCATACTGACTGACGACGGCGCCGATGCCGTACAACGGTAATGCGAGAAACGACTGCACCGGGCCGTATTTCGTGAAAATACGCTCCGGTTGCACAACATCTACTCCAAACCACCCTTGGATGACATTCCATGTTTGTACAGTTGACGTAAACATGCGTTCTTCGTCGACTGAATACAGATGCCCACCGCTGGTGAGGAGCATCACAACGACGATAGTCACCCACAGGCGACGGAGGTGGTAGGTGCCAAAAACGTGCTCAAAAAACGTGCGTATGGTGTTATTCATAAATTGTTCATACATATGAAAGTAGGCATTGTTATCATGTATGTATTGTATCTGAAAAGAATATATCGTGTGCACGATGATTGTATCTATGACTATAATACAGCGACAAACAGCCTTTGTTTGCCATGAGTGTCATGGCATCAGCGGGAGGATGCATCATGAGTGAACGTTTGCTTGACCGTTTTTTGCGCTATGTGCAAGTGTATACGACGAGTGATCCTTTTTCAAAGACCTACCCATCGACCGAGCGACAGTGGGATTTGTTGCGCATGCTCCACGCAGAATTGATAGCTCTTGGTGCCGCTGATGTCGTATTGACCGAACACGGCTATGTGATGGCCACAATTCCGGCTACCCCTGGCTACGAACAGGCTCCGGTGGTGGCGTTTTTGGCACACGTAGACACGGCACCTGACTTTTCGGGCGAGGGTGTCAAGCCAATCGTGCATCACAACTATGCCGGGCAGGTTGTCGTGCTCCCCGATGACCCACGTCAGGTCATCGACCCCAGCAATCCCATGTATGCGGATATCCTGACAGCAGTGGGCAAAGACCTGATTACTGCTTCGGGTACGACCCTGCTCGGTGCCGACGACAAAGCCGGTATCGCCATCATTATGACTGCGGCGCAACGGATGTTGAGCGATACGAGTATTCCGCATGGCACGATTCGGATTTGTTTTACGCCCGATGAAGAAGTCGGTCGTGGCGTTGAATTCCTTGATATTGACCAATTGGGAGCAGTAGCCGCCTATACGTTTGACGGTGGCGGTGTCGGTGAAGTTAGCTGGGAAACGTTTTCGGCTGATGGAGCGGTGGTCACCATCCAAGGTGTGTCAACCCATCCGGGTACGGCTCATGCCTATGGTATGGTCAATGCAGTCCAGCTTGCGGGCAAACTTTTGGGGATGTTGCCCCGTGAATTTGCGGCCCCCGAAAGCACCAGTGGTCGTGATGGGTTTATCCACCCGACTGGCATCGAGGGCAGTACGGCGAGCACGACGGTGCGTTTTATCATTCGCGATCACGATAATGACCTGCTGGCCGCCAAAGGCGACATGCTCCGCAAAATTTGCGACGCCATCCAAGCCACGTACCCCACCGCAGTGGTGCAGTGCCAGATTACCCCGCAGTACCGCAATATGGGCTATTGGCTCAAGGAAAAGCCTGAAATCATGGACAAATTGCGGGCGGCTTGTGCTGATGTGGGTGTGCAGTCGTACGACGAACCGGTGCGTGGTGGTACCGATGGCTCACGCTTGACCGAACGTGGTCTGCCCACCCCCAATATCTTTACGGGCGGGCATAATGCCCATGGTCCACTCGAATGGGTCACCGTGCAAGACATGGAAAAAGGCGCTGAGGTGATGGTCGCTCTGGCGCAACGCTGGGCCGACTAACCCTCATCGGTCTACCATATTGAACATCCTTACCGGTGCATCAGGGAGATTTTTCCGTGATGCACCGGTTTTGTGGTGATTTTGTTTATATTTTGCAACAAAAAACAACTACTCAACGTACACCTACATTAGGACTATTTTTTGACACAAGGTCGCCGTAGTACAGCTAAGCACAAGGGAGCATATGGACACGACGTGGGTATGGATTGCATTTAATGTATTTGTGTTGGCCATGTTGGCGTTGGATCTGGGCGTGTTCCACCGTGATGCGCACGAGGTCAAGGTCAAAGAAGCGCTGACCTGGAGTGTGGTGTGGATTGGCCTAGCGATGGTCTTTAATCTGTTAGTGTATTTGTACTGGGATGTGATGCGACCTGGCAGCACATACACCAATTCGGAAGCGGCCTTGGCGTTTTTGACCGGGTACCTCATCGAAAAATCCCTAAGTGTCGATAATGTGTTTGTGTTTGTGTTGATTTTCAGTAGTTTTGCGGTACCTGCCAAGTATCAGCACCGTGTGTTGTTCTGGGGGATTTTGGGCGCATTGATTATGCGCGGTATCATGATTGCCGCAGGCACGGCGCTGTTGACCACCTTCCACTGGATTATCTGGATTTTCGGCGGATTTTTGATTTATACCGGCTTGCGCATGCTCAAGCACGAAGATGAGCAGATGGATCCTAACCAGCACGTAGTAGTCCGTTGGTTGCGGCGGATCATGCCGATTACCGAGGGCTATGAGGGGCAGCGGTTTGTGGTGGTGCGTGATGGGGTGCGCATGGCGACTCCGCTGTTTGCCGTGTTGTTGGTAGTTGAATTCACCGACTTGATTTTTGCGGTGGACTCAATTCCGGCCATTTTTGCGGTGACGTTGGATCCCTTTATCGTGTATACCTCGAATGTGTTCGCTATTTTGGGGTTGCGTGCTTTGTACTTTGTGTTGGCTGGGGCCATGGGGCAGTTCCGCTATCTGAAGCCAGCTTTGGCCTTCATTTTGACCTTTGTGGGTATCAAAATGCTCACACCCGACGTCACGAACCTGTTGTTCGGTGAAAAAATGAAGATTCCCGTGACCACGTCATTGGGGGTTGTGTTGGGAGCCCTGGTGATTGCGATTCTAGCATCGTGGTGGGCCAACCGGCGCGATGCGATGCGTGCGTCGTCCTAAATGCAAGTGTGAGTGATGAGTGTCTGTGTGCCCCCACCCTGGTATCAGGGTGGGGGTTTGATTTAGCGTGCTCGGGTCGCGGTGGGGGTACGGCTCGGGTAGAGGATGTTGCCAGAAGGGGCAAAGTGGTTGTAGAGCATTTGGATGTCGTAGGTGGTCGGGATTGCGCCGTAGATGACGAGTTCGTCGATATCAGCCGTGCTGTACAAATCAGTGTCGGTAATGAGTTTGCCCAATGAGCGTCCACCAATACGTAGGGGGGCAGGCTTGCCGGTGTAGAGGATATACGACGAGGCATTGTTGAGCATGCCGTCGATGTACAGCGTCCGTTGTTGGGTTTTGGCATCATAGCTACACAGCAGATGGTGCCAATCACCGTCATTGATGGCAGCGAGGCTCTTGGTGGTGTCGATACTACTGAAGTTGCAGAATGCCTTGCCGTCAGCAGTCATTCCGATGACCACGCGTGCATTGTCGTAGGGTGCTGCTAGACTTTGACTGCTCACAAAGACTTGATTTTGGGTGGCAGTGGTACGCACCCAAAAACTCACTGCCCAGGCTTTGTTGAAGGCAATGTTGAGGCTGGAGTCCATGCTCCGCCGTGCACTGCCATCAAAACGGGCAGCATTGTTGTAGACACCGTCGTTGATGGTGGCCACGCACGGTGGGTCGCTACATTGGAAGCGCGCCCGTTGGCTGACGTCCACAAATATGCTTGATCCACTGTTGTCTTCAAACGACCACCATCCCAACAAGCGACTCGTTTTGTGGGCTGGTATAGTCGGGGTCGTGGTGGGAGTCGCGGTGCGGGTAGAGGTCGCAGTGCGGGTAGAGGTCGCAGTAATGGTGGGGAAAAGTGTACGGTCCACAGGCGCAAAGTAGTTGTAGAGCATCTGGATGTCGTAGGTAGTCGGGATTGATCCAAAGATCACCAATTCATCGATATCAGCAGTACTGAAGCGACTACTGTCATTGATGTCAGAACTATTGGCTTGGCCGCCGATGCGTATGTTGCTTGATTTACCAGCAAACGCTGATGTACTTTCGGCATCAGAAATGCCATCGATCGTCAGCGTGCGAGTGGTGGTTTTGGCGTTATAGCTACAGATGATATGATGCCATTCACCGTCGTTGACAGGCTGACTACTCAAGGTGTCGTTGCCGTTGCTGAAGCCACAAAACGCGTAGCCAGCTGCGGTAGTGCCAATTTCAACACGTTGGTTCTCGTATGGCGCAGCCTTGGGGATGCTACTGATGATGGTTTGATTGGTTGTGGCAGTGGTCCGTACCCATAGCGCAATGCTCCAATCACTGTTGAAGGCGACGCTGAGGCTTGAATCAAGCGTACGTGCATTGGTGGCCTGGAGCGCGATTGCCCGTGCGGCTACCCCATCGGTCACGGAATCAATACAGGATGTGGTACTACACTGCAAGCGTAGGCGACCTCTGATATCAAGGAGTTGGCTGGCTGTGCTGTCTTCTTCGAAGCGCCACCAGCCGAGCAAGCGACTCTTTGGGCCCGGGAGTGTCGCTGTCGCCGTGTTACTAGCTGTCGGTGTCAGGCTGGCAGTGGCCGACGGTTTCGCGGTTTTGGTGGGTGGGCTCGTTTTACTGGCCGTGGGGGTTGGTGTCGCTGTGGGCACAAATTCAAAGGTATTGCTGGCAAGGCGTGGTTTGGTGAGGGGATCGCCGATGAGTGTGTATGACGAGATGATGTTGTCACAGCAATCGCTGGCGGCAGCTAAATAAGTCATGCCGGCAAACGTGGCAGCTCCAATGGTGTAGATGGGTTGGGTGTCGTCACGGAGTGTGCGATAGAAGTTGTAGAACATCTGGTTGTGCCCAGTGGCGATTTCCATGCCTGCTGAACCCCACACCGCGATTGCACCGGCTTTGGGGTTGGTGACGAGGCGTTCGTCGATGGTTTGGCCCACGCTGGATTCCCGTTGGAAGGCACTGCTCAAGCATGACAGACCGACGACGATGGGCAGGCGCGTGTCGTTTTTGAGGCGGTCAGCATCCCATAAATAGAGCAGATACGAGCTGTAATTGGCCGTAGAAGCCCATTGCCAGTGATTGCTGTGCCCAATGTATGTCAGCAGACCAGCCCCATTGTTGAATTGTGTCAAAAAGTCGTTGCGGTATTGGGCGGCATCGGCATAGGTGCTGGTCGTTGTGTCACTGTCTTGGTTGGGATCGTAATACAATTTGCTGGTATTGAGCGTCTCAATGCTTGAATGTGATGTCAAGTTGTCAGCAAAATACGGAAAATCTCCACCATCGTCTTTGTCGTCTGAGGCGATGATATGTGACAATTGCCAGAGCCCGGCGGGTTGATCTTCGTAGCGGATGATTTTAGCAACCAGGCCTTTGAGTTCTTGGGGGGTGCGCACCGACATTCGTCCGATGCTCATATCGGGGGCAGCATCAAGCAGGGGATCTGTGTCGTCGAGGCGCACATAGCAGGTATCACAGGCACTTTCGCCGAGATAATCATCGACACTATCGACATATGGTGGCACGAGGTTGATATTGGCGGCCCCGCTGCCTGAGTAGTTCCACGGGTCAATGGTGCCGTCTCCGACAAGGATGATGGTATGGGGGACACGTGTCCACGTATGTGCCACATAGCGCAAGAAGCGGTGAATGGCCTGCGGGTCCACATTGCTGCCACTCCAGCCATCATAGATGGCCTGCAGATTGATGGTGTGGGCATCGATACCTTGGGTTTGGCGACGATCGACCAGGGGCTGGATGTCTGCTAGCAGAGTTGGTGGTGTGATGTACAGGGCATCGGCGGCAGTCAGCTCAATCGTGTTGGGGGACGAAAGGGTGACTAACGGTGTCTGGAACGATTTGCGCGTGGCTAGCATGACGCGTTGATTGGCGCTGGTGGTTTCGATCAGCCCTAGCCCTGCGACATGTTTGAGGACGACGGGATTGGCCGGGTCGGTGATGTTGAAGGCGAGTGTATCGGTTGGCATTTTGCCGGCAGCTTGATATACGCCCGTGTCGGGGAGTTCGAATACCGTATCGCTTGTCAGTGTTGCGAGCTGAGCGAACTCAATTTGATCGATGAGGACCTCACTAATACCGAGTGAGTGGATGCTCAATTTGGGTGTGGCAGTGCGCGTATCTGTGATGATAAGCGTCTGCACATCGTCGCCAATCCCAATCCATTCCGTGCTCGTGGTGCGGTTCCCAACCTGGAAGGTGAGCACATGGGGGCCGGCGGTGTATTCCATGGCTGTGGAGTAGACTGTGGCCTGGATTGTGGTGCTCGGCAGGGCTTTGGCCTTCCATTTGAGGGCAAACGGGATATTTTCGGCACCGGTGCTGTCTTCGGCCGTAATATCGTCAGTGCGGGTACGTTGCATGTACCAATGATCATTGTCGCTACCAGGCATGAGGGGTTCGTAGACTTTGTTGGTGCGGGCGAGTTGGACTTCGTACCCCGTGGTCAGCGGTGTATTACGATTGCTCGAGGTGACTTGGGTCATCTGTGTGCCAGCACTGCCTGCCACACTCAGCCAATAGGTCTGTACTGGGTTCCAACGATCGATATTTTCGGGCACATAAAACGCAATAAAGTCGTTTTTGTCGAGCACACCATCGTCGAGACCTTCGGCATAGTAGGGCACATCGACGCCGTTTTTGTGCAATCGCAGGGTGCTGAGATAGGCACCGCTGGCTGGCAGCCCGGCTTTGGTCAGCATTGTGGACGTGATTTTTTGGATGCCGGTCTTGTTGACCATGATGCGGAGATTGGTGGCTGGGTAGGTAATGGGTGGGTCGCTGTCAGTGAGGAAAGGAGCCGATTGACTGAGTTGGTTGAATTGCTCGACATAGGTAACTTGGTCGATGAAGGCTTCGAGGAAGGTGATCGTGTGGTAGTTGCCACTGGCGTAGACGCGAGGTTGTAGCGTGATGACCACGTAGTTTTGGCCACGTACGCGCACCACGGGCCCCATGCTCGCCGCATTACGATTGCCCGACGTATCATCGACGAGTGGCAGACGGCTACTGTCGATGGTGTCGTTTTGGCCGATGATAGTAAATACGGGTGTGGTGGCATCGTTGACGCGAAAGAGCAGGTCAATATTGTGAGTCTGATTGCTGGGATTCCAGATAATACGCACCCCTTGGCCTTCAGGTGTGACAGAGAGCTGGGCGCTGGCATGCGCGGTCAACGTGCGACCGGCGAGTGCCCCAAAGATGATTGCGCCGAGGATGCTCAACACGACACTGTGACGTAGCCAAGAGTAGAACTGCATGAGTCAATTATTCCGTAGACACGGGGAAAGCCCGTACGATGAGTCGTTGCGAAAAGCGGTCTGGGCCAGTCGGAGGCCAACAGGTAATCAGCGTGAGGACTTCATAGTTGGTTTGATTGATATAGGCCACGTTTTCGATTTGTTCGATTTCTGTGGCGAACTGTTCGTCGAGTAATATCGATTCAGTGGCTTGGTACACGTATTCGACGTCGTTTTGATACAAAAAGATCCGATCGCCGGGGGCAATTTCGTCGAGACGTCGGAAGAGTTTGCCGAAACCACCGACATGTGCACTGAGCACAATATTACTGTTTTGGCCAGGCAATGCGGAGTTGAAATGATGCCCGACCGCATATTGAGCCACTTGCCACACCAAATCACTGCCACCCTGATCATTGGCAACCTCTTGCCAGTATACATCAACCACATGGCTGTCAAGCTCGATTTTGGGGATACGGACGGCTTGAATGCTGGCATTTGTGATAGTCGGCGTGGCTCCATCACTCTTGAGATTGGCGGTATCGGTGGGAATGACACTAGGCACAGCGGTGCTGACTGGCGTCGTTACCGGCATGGCAGGTGACAGCGATGGTACTGCTGATGGCGTGGGTGTGTTTGCTGTGCTGACTGAAACAGGTGCTGGCGGCTGGCTGAGGATATATTCCTGATAAATCAGGTAGAGGAATTGTGAGCCAAGATAGACGCCAATGAGGCTACTGATGATGAGGAGTGGCATACTCACGATGCGCGTGAGGCGTTGGGTATTGCGGCGTGCCGACTCGTTGGCGATGCGGCGTACCGAAGCATGACGCCGACGCCGGAGGGTCCGAATACTTTGAGTCACACGCTGGCGCATGGAGTCTCCCAAATCTTCGCTGAGTGGCGTCCTTAGCGACGACCATAGAGGAGAAACGCTAAACCGATGACGCCGAACACGGATGCGAGTGCGACGAGACCTTGGTTTTGCCAGACATCGCTTCTGTCGACGAATCCAGTGACGGGCAAACGCTGAGGAGCGACGACGATAGGCGTAACCGAGGGCAATGGTACGTCGGTCA
>VFQT010004253.1_pt1 | contig 12146 bp, 11 predicted proteins | sample 3512381 | NCBI WGS metagenome assembly VFQT01 (sample SAMN10412376, study PRJNA504923) | tailings metagenome | isolation source: Relicate 2 Philex TSF3 active mining site | place: Philippines: Tuba, Benguet | collected 2017-08-29 | reverse complement strand
GACTTGGTGGTGGAGGCCGCTACAGAGAACACCAACATCAAGTTGCAAATTTTCCGCGATATCGATGCGGCAGCCCCGGCTCATTGCATCTTGGCTTCCAATACTTCAAGTATTTCCATCACCCAAATTGCCAGCGTCACCCGTCGCCCTGAAAAGGTGATTGGCATGCACTTCATGAACCCGGTTCCCGTCATGAAATTGGTTGAAATCATCGAAGGTTTCAAGACCGATAAGGCGGTGACCGAATCCATCATTGAGCTCTCTAAGTCGTTGGGCAAGGTTCCCGCATTGACCCAAGATTATCCCGGATTCATTGCCAACCGCATTCTCATGCCCATGATCAACGAAGCCATTTGCTCTTTGCACGAAGGCGTGGCCGGTGTTTCGGAAATCGACACCATCATGAAGTTGGGCATGGCTCACCCCATGGGCCCCTTGCAGTTGGCTGATTTCATTGGCTTGGATGTTTGCTTGGCCATCTTGCGTGTTTTGCACGAAGGCTTTGGCAACCCCAAATACGCCCCCTGCCCCTTGTTGGTGAACATGGTCACCAGTGGTGATTTGGGTGTCAAATCTGGCCGCGGATTTTACGACTACAGCCACGGTACCAAGGACTTGGTGGTGGCGCCTAATTTCGCTTAAGTCAAGTTTGGGCCTATGCTTCAAGCACTTAATGCTTGATTAAGCCCTGACTTTCATTACCTTTGCAACCCCGTTTTTGGGAGTAGTACGCCCTTATGAAATTAAGCCAGTTTAAATTCGAGTTGCCCGAAGAGCTCATCGCTCAGGAACCCTTGAAAACCCGCCATGACAGCCGTCTGTTGGTGGTTGATACCAAAAACCGCAAGGTTGAACACCGCATGTTCAGTGACATTCTGGACATTTTTGACGAGAACGATGTGTTCGTAGTCAACAACACCAAAGTGTTTACTGCTCGCATGTACGGGCAAAAGGAAAAAACCGGGGCCGAAATCGAAGTGTTCTTGTTGCGTGAATTGAATCACGATTTGCGCTTGTGGGATGTGCTGGTTGATCCAGCACGCAAAATTCGCGTGGGCAACAAGTTGTACTTCGGAGAAGATGACTTGGTAGCCGAGGTAGTAGACAACACCACCAGCCGCGGTCGTACCATTCGCTTTTTGTTTGACGGCACCGACGAAGAGTTCGCTGCCGTGATCAAGAAGTTGGGTGAGACCCCCATTCCCAAATACATCACGCGTCCTGTTCAACCCGAAGATGAGTTGTGGTACCAGAGCTTGCATGCCAAGCATGTGGGTGCGGTAGCGGCTCCTGCGGCTCAATTGCACATGACCCGCGAATTGCTGATGCGTTTGGACATCAAGGGCATACAGTTTGCCGAAATTACCCTGCATTTGGGTCTAGGTGCTTTCCGCAACGTGGAGGTAGAAGATTTGACCAAGCACAAGATGGACAGCGAGTACTACCGCATCGAACAGTCTGCTTGCGATATCGTCAACAACGGTTTGTTGAACAAGCGCCGCGTCGTAGCCGTGGGTGGCAGTGTAATGCGTGCCATGGAGTCTTCGGTTTCGTCAACCAAAACCTTGAACCCCAGCGAAGGATGGTCTGATAAGTTCATCTTCCCTCAATATGACTTCAACATTGCTAATGCATTTTTGACCAACTTGCATGCTCCTGAGTCACCCTTGTACATGATGGCTTGCGCCTATAGCGATTATGACTTCATGATCGATGTGTACCAACAGGCCATCAAAGAGAAGTACCGCTTCTTGTGCTACGGTGATGCTATGTTGATGTTGTAATCAAAAATTGAACTCATAAAAAAGGCCCGCTGAAAGCGGGCCTTTTTCGTTATTGGCAAATCCAGTGAAGAGTTTGTCGCTGGCCTGATTCCATCCATACTTCGACTTGGTAAAGGCCTGAAGGCAAGTGGGGCAATTCGCTTTGGCTCCCTGGGTTGGAAATTTCCTGAATCAATCGGCCTTGCTGATCGAAAATTCGGATGGCTGTTGCGCCCATTTTCGCATCTAGCAACTGAACCCAAGCCTTTCCGGAACTGGGGTTGGGAACAATGCGTGCCGAACCGCTAGCCAAGTTTTGTACCCCTACTCGACTAACGGTTTTACAGACGCTCGTGTCTTTGCAACCATTCAAACTGACTTCAACGGCGTAATTGCCGTCGTTAACAGGGCTGAACCAAGCTTTTGTAGCACCAGCCAATACCGTCCAATTCGAGCAATTGAGCCAACGGTATTGGTCACTGCCGGCTTCGGCGAACAAGGTATCGTTCGATTGGCTGATGTTGTCGTTCGGTTGAGTGAGGCTTATCCAAGTGTGCACGGTTGAATCGCATCCGCCGAAAGATGTACCGACCCAACTGACCAATTGATCCTGGGTGTAGGTCTTGCCCCTCAAATTAGCCACCCGACAAGCACGTATTGTGTCATATTGAAAAACAGGTTCGTAGATGGTCACATAGTAATCGATGATGGAATCGCAGCCTTGCCAGGTAGAAAATACTTCCGAATACACTCCAGTACTGGTGTAAGATTTGCCGGAGGGTGAGGTATAAGCATGGCAGGCGCTGGCTGTTTCCAATTGGCGCTTACTGTAGTTTATCACAAGCTCTAGGTAATAGAAGGAGTCGCAACCTTGCCAGGTTTTGTATGCGAATTTGAACGACTGTGATTGGGTCTGAGGTTTACCCATGACCCAAGCGGCATCGCAGGCAATCAGCGTGTCGTAGGTCGAAACCGGATGATGTATGGCGATGGAATATTGAATCAAAGAATCGCATCCTTTCATGGTTTGATAGCGTTCTGTGTATTGGCCCGATTGGGTATATGAAATCCAACCCGGGCTCACAAAAGAATCACATGCTTGAATCGAAATGCTGGTGTCAAAACTCTTATAAATGGTGACTTGGTAGCGAATGCTGGAATCGCAACCGCGCCAGGTTTGGTACTTTTCAAAATAGTTGCCGTCGGTGTAATAAGCGATGCCGGCAGGAGAAACAAAACTGTCGCAACCGCTGACCGCATAGGCCTTGTTGACTTTTCCAATGGTCAACTTGATGGTGATGACTGAATCGCAGCCGTAAGCGTTGCTAACGACATCGGTATAAGTGCCTGAAAAATTAAACGTTTTACCACTGGGTGCGGTATAAGTGTTGCACGCAAAAACGCTTATCGTTGATGAACTGCTGCCGCCTTTCAAACTGGCCCCACTGATCCAATTGGAAGAGCTTCCAGTCAAGGCAAAATTGTACAACGTTCCATGATTAGAGGAACCAGAGTAATCGGTAGCCGCCTTCTTGGAACTGTTGGATCCCGAGGCTGTTCCCTCATTCAATTTATAGTAAGCTTTGACAATGCTGGGAACTTTGCAATACTCTTCGTTGTAGTGGGCCTTGATGAGTGAGTCGGAAAGCACCTGCTCGTAAAAGCGGACCTCGTCAATATCCCCTTCAAAAGAATTGGCATTGTCCACGCGCATTCCTATTCGAAAGGGCAAGGTAGTAGCCGTATTGACAGCGGTAGGAATCGACCCAAAGGTGTCTAACTTTCCATCTACAAACAGACGAAATGGGGCTGCGGTATTGCTAGGGTTATAACTCACGCCAACATGGTGCCAATTGCCGTCGTTGACAGAGGTTTTACCCATCAATCCGGAGCCACCAACTTCTATTCTCAGACGATTGCCATACAGCAAATTCAAGGTGAATCGACCACCTGTTGTACTAGCGCCATAATCGCAAATGACTTTTTGTTTACCTCCATTATTGGGATCGCAATTGGCTGTGGTGCGAATCCAAGCTTCAATGGTTCTAGCTCCATTGCCGCTTACTCCAGCATATTTGGTTTCGACGTAATCATCGGTGCCATCAAAATTCAGAGCAACTTTTTGTGCTGACAATGCCGTTACAGCGCCGAAGGCCATCAGCAAACATCCTTTTCTCCAGTCCATCATCTTGCAAGTTATAAGGACAGAACCACAATTTAGCGTATTCGTAAGGATGGCTATTTGAAATGTTGAAAATCAAATATTTGGTAGCTGTCGGCTCCGAGTTTTGCAGAGTGTATGAGCATCGAATTTTCCAAAAGCCGATGGGAAAAACTCGGCCATGCATGGGAGGGTGAAACCCACTGGGGCGATTGATACAAATGAACCTCATCCACCAACTGATCTCGGAGCAATGAGCTTGCAAGCTCGGGGCCAGATTCTACCAATAGGGCGGCCATGTCAAAGTCTTTCCAGAGAGCCTGTGTCAATTCTGTTAGAGGAGCCCGGCCCTTGACAAATGCCAAGGGTAAGACATCAACCGCAGGCGGTAATTCGGGAATTGGAATATCCTTGTCTGTCACCAAAACGATTCGGCTATGGGAGCGGGGATAAAACAGGCGCAAGTCTGGGTGCTTTAGGAGCGACCCTTCTCGGTCGATGACCACCACGCTCAGTTCGCGGGTTTCGTTTTCAAGGCGAACATTCAACACAGGGTTATCGATCAAAACCGTTTTGGCGCTGGTGAGTATGGCATCAACCCGATGGCGAAGGTGTTGATGAGCATGTTGACGGGATTCCAAGCCGCTGATGGGAGTTCCTTGGCCTAGCTGGGCCGTAACAAAGCCGTTGCTCGATTCGGCCATTTTCAGCTGGATGTAGGGCCTTTTGTGTAGCTGATTCACCCAAAAACGCTTGTTGAGTTCTACGGCCTCTTTAACAGGCATGTAACGAACGTCTACACCATTTTTCTGCAACAATTCCAGCCCATTTACCTTGGGGTTAGGGTCTTTAGAAGCTACCCAAACCTCTGGGATTTTGTGCTTGAGAATCAGGTCACAGCAAGCGGGCGTTCGACCCTCATGTGAGCAAGGTTCCAAGGATACAAACAGTCGACATTGTTCCAGATTGGTCCTGTTTTCAAGGGCTTCACGAATGGCGAATACCTCAGCGTGGGGTTGACCCACTTCGGGGTGATATCCCCGGCCTACCACTTGATTGTTCGAATCCAGCAGAAGGGCTCCAACCCTTGGATTGGGTCGAACGCGATTGGGATCGGCTAGTTTGGCGACTTCAATGGTTTCAAGCAACCACGATTTTCCGATCGATTCCTCCATAAATTTGCACCCGAATTTACCGAATTATTCATGTTTACTGGCATTGTGGGTTCGGGCCATATCGCCCGTGTAGAACGATCAGATGATCGAATCAAGTTGGGTCTTCTGGCAGAAGACCATTACCCAGAGTGTCAATTGGGTGACAGTGTGGCTGTTGATGGCATGTGTCTAACGGTTGAGGAAAAGCGAGACGGAGAGTTGATATTCTTCGTGTCATCTGAGACCATAGACAAGACCATTGTACGCCATTACCAGACCGGTCATTTGGTGAACGTGGAGTTGCCCTTGAGGCCTCAAGATCGAATTGGCGGCCACCACGTTTTGGGCCACGTAGATTGTACAGCTAGGGTTCATTCCGTTGATCAATCTTCCAGCGCATGGTTCGTTCAGATTCAAATTCCCGAACCATTCCAGCGCTACCTTGTTTACAAAGGGTCTGTTGCCGTCAATGGGGTGAGTTTGACGGTCAATGCCATACATGGCGACCTGATGGAGCTTTGCATCATTCCGGTAACGGTTCAAAAAACAAACTTTCAATCCCTGCAGGCAGGAGATGAAGTAAATATGGAATTTGACATTTTGGCCAAATACACAGAAAGGTTGCTCAACAAGTGAAATCGATTTTCGATACCGTAGATGAGGCGTTGAAGGCTTTTTCAAACGGGGATCCCATAGTGGTGGTTGACGATGAGCACCGCGAAAACGAAGGAGATATTGTCTTCGCTGCCAGCCAATGCACTCCCGATAAAATCAATTTTTGCATTCAAGAGGGTGGAGGTTTGGTCTGTGTCGCTTTGGGACCCGATCGTGCCCGTGAATTGGGATTGACCAAGGTACCTTCCAACAAAAAAGACCCCTTGTCGACGGCCTTTTTGGATTCCGTAGACGCAGTTCAAAGCCATGGAGTTAGCACCGGGATTTCGGCCTCTGATCGTTCCATTACCACACTTCTATTAGCGGCTTCTGGTACTCAGACCAGCGATTTTAGTGTGCCTGGACATGTGTTTCCCTTGCGGGCTGTCCCCGGCGGATTGTTGGCTCGTCGCGGGCACACAGAGGCGGCCGTTGACTTGTGCAAACTAACGGGTCAAGCCGAGGCTGCGGTGATTTGTGAAATTCTGGACAAAGATGGAACCATGTTGCGCCGCCAGGGCCTACGGTCCTTTTCTGAGCGCCATGGTTTGAAGATGATTTCGATTGAGCAATTGCATGAGTACTTGGAACAACATCCATTGCCATGTCCCACAACCGAATCGCTTCAGCTCTGTGAGCGGGTATCGGCCTCCAATCTTCAGACGCAATACGGGGAATTCAGCATTCAGGTGTATAAGTCTTTGGCAACAGGAGTGGAGCATACTGTGCTGAGCCAAAAAATCAACTTGGATGCCAAACCTGTTTTGCGCATGCACAGCGAGTGTCAAACGGGAGATGTCTTTGGCAGTTTGCGCTGCGATTGCGGGGAACAACTGCAATCAGCCTTGCAAAAGATTTCAGAAGTTGGCCACGGTTACTTGATATACCTAAAAGGCCAAGAAGGCCGCGGTATTGGTTTGGGGAATAAAATTGCCGCTTATGCATGGCAAGAAGAGGGCTTGAATACCTACGAAGCCAATGAGAAGCTGGGTCATCCCAGGGATGCCCGCCATTATGCCGAAGCGGCTGATATAGTCGCACAATTGGGCTTGGAAGACTTTGTTCTCATGACGAACAACCCTAATAAAATGGCGGCCTTGAAAAAAGCGGGTTTTTCTTTTGATGTGGAAACCATTTCTGTTCGCCCTAACGCACACAATCTTCAGTATTTGAGCGATAAAAAGAACCTAGGTCACCACCACATTACTTTTGAATCATGATAGCCATTGTTAAAGCAGATTTCAACCAAGAAATCACGGGCCCTTTGTTGAAGGGTTGCGTCGACTACCTGAAAGAGCAGCGGGCTCCCTATGAACTTTGGGAAGTTCCAGGAGCGGTGGAAACGGTGGCGTTGAGTAAAAAACTCATGGATACCGGCAGCTACAAGAGCATCATCGTATTGGGTGCCATTGTCAAGGGCGATACGGATCACTACGAGTATGTGTGCAATTTCGTCACCCATGGCATTGCGACTTTGTCAGCATCGGCCCATATTCCTGTGGTGTTTGGGGTATTGACTACCCAAACCGAAGAGTTGGCTTTGGAGCGCGCCTTGCCGGAGCGCATGAACAAGGGCGCTGAGTTTGCCGCAACAGCCCTGACCATGATGGGCCTGTTTGCCAAGATTTAAGTTTTTGCTGGATTGCCTCGTTCGGCTGTCGCCGAACTCGGCGAACCATCGATGACGGCAGTTTTGCCGGAATCTAACCTTTGAAGGATGGCTGGATTGCCTCGTTCGGCTATCGCCGAACGAGGCGAACCATCGATGACGGCAGTATTGCCGGAATGTAACCTTTTGAAGGATGGCTGGATTGCCTCGTTCGGCTGTCGCCGAACTCGGCGAACCTGAGGGGCGGTCTTACCCAAGGCCCGGCTTCCTCGCGCAGCGAGGAAGCCGGGCCTTTCTTTTTTCCTCTCAGGCTCAACCCTTCGGCTTGGCCTTCGCTGAAAAAAGAAAAGCCCAGCAGCCTGCGGCTGCCGGGCCTTGTGCCCAGTACTGGATTCGAACCAGCACGTCCTTGCGAACACCACCCCCTCAAGATGGCGTGTCTACCAATTTCACCAACTGGGCTTTTGCACCGAAGTGCCCCTAGTGAACGGGGTGGCAAATATAAAGCTTGAGGAGCAAAGGAAATTCCTTGGCTGGGAATAAAAATTAGCGCCAGTAAAGCTTGTAGACCAGGGCCAATAGGGGAGTTACCAAAGCGCCGCCAATCAATAGGCTTAAGCGAATGGGATCTTGCCCCAAAGCATGGCTGTTCAAGAGCAGGGCCCATAACAATCCGACGGCGGCACCACCCAAATGGCCTTCGTGCGACACACGAGCCAACTCGGCTTTCTTGGAAAACATAAGCCCGGTAGAAACCAGTCCAAATAAGGTGCCAAAGAGCCAGCCAGGAATGGCCACGGGCAAGAATAGCAAGGAAAGTCGCAGGTCAGGGGCTAAAAACAAAAGAAAATAGATGCATCCGACGACACCGCCTGAGGCCCCAAGGGCCAAATAAACCGGTCTATCCCGGCGAAACAGTAGGGAATATTGACCCGCCCCTAACACGGCGGTCCAAAAGACCAGACCAGCCGCTAGAGCGCCGAAGGGTTGGGGTAACAAGGATTCGAGCGTAGGGCCGAAAAAGTATAGGGTGAGCCCATTGAAGAGTAAGTGCATCGGGCCGCTGTGCACCAATGCATGGGTGAACAGGCGATAGCGCTGTTTGCGGTATCGGGAGTCCAGCAGCAAATTGCCTACCATATTGGGATTGCCCATAGTGGCAATGAAGACCAAGACCAACAAGCCAATGTGCAGGTAGGTGAAGGGAGAATCGATCCAAATGGGTCCAAGGCGCATCAGGGTTGTATCAAAATTTGTCCGGAACCGGGGCCTTCGCGCTGCACCTTGAAAGAGGCTTGGCGCTTGCAAACCAAGTTCCCGGAATTGAATAGGTAGGCAAACAATTGTTTGTCAGGGCTAATAAAGGCATCGTGCACGGTGTAATGGCGAATGTAGGCATCGTCGCACCACAAGTCGCGGGCATTCAAGGAACTGCTTTGTTCCAAACTCCAGGACACGATGTTGGCGCGGCCCGAAACCGTCAATTGGCTTTGGTTGTCACTTCCCCCAAAAAATTGACCGGTTTGTACCTTGAGCTTTTGATTCATGATGCTGCCTTGAATGACCTGTAGCGCTGGGGTTCGCAAGGTGTCTTGGCAGTGTATTTGGGCGGCATCGAGAATGTGCAACAAAGACAGATTCAAAACATTCAAAGTGCACCTTGGTGCGGGATCTCCCGGCCTTAGAAAGCGGCCCTTGTTGGCATCGCGTAAGACCAATCGTCCGTTTTCGATTTGGGCTTGAAGGCCATTTAAGCGATTGCTCAAATGGTCCCATACCAGAAACTGCCCAGAGTCGGGATTGCAGCACAGGTAAAGGTCGATTCTGTCGTGGACTTCGAGCTCTTGGAATGGCTGAAGTTGCAGGAAGCGAAAGTCTCTGACCGGCTCTTCGGTTTTGTGGCAGCCACACCATAGAAGTAGGGTCATTGCTATTAGCCAAAGTCGAGACATGCTTACAAAGGTGGGGTTCAGCCCCTATATTTGACCCATGCGCCTAGCATTTCTCTGCATTTGTCTGCTCGTCAGCCCTCTTGTGGCTCAGCCTGGATTAGAAGATGGACCAGATGCCCCAGAAAGAGAGGCGGCTCAGGCCATGCGTTCGCGGCAATTCATCAAGGCCGAATTCATATACCGGAACATGTTGGCCTCTGATCCCACATCGAACACGACTCGTCAATTGTTGAGTCATGCATTGATCATGCAGGGGCGTTACTTCGAGGCCGATTCGATTAATCGTTCCATCATACTCAAAGACAGCACAGTGGCGGGTTCCTATTGGTACTTGGCATTGAGCGCTGAGCGCCAAGATCAATACGACCGGGCGGTGTATCTGTTTGATCGGTATTTGGACAAGACCAAAGGGCAGTCTACTCAAAATCAATCTGCCTGGTTGCACATGGGCAGCAATTTGCGCCGCAAGATGCACCAGCAAGGAATTGATGAAGAGGAATGGGGATTGATGCAACACTATTACAAGCAGTATTTGAATGGCAATCCGCCCGATCCTTATGTGGATTCGTTGTATGCCTTTTTGGATGAAGTGCGACGTCGCCGTCCAGCACCGGGAACCAAATTGGTTTGGGACGAGGCTCAGTGATCGAACCGCATGCATTCGGGTATAGCCGTTTGCTTGGCATTGGGCTAGTGCCGAAGGCCTTATCTTTGCGGTAATCATTGACCCTTCCGTGAACAAAAGCAAGATCATCAACGATCCCCTACACGGGTTCCTCGCCATTCCCACTTCCTTGTTGTACGATGTGATTCAGCATCGCTACTTCCAACGCTTGAGGCGTATACGCCAGCTGGGCATGAGCGAATGGGTCTATCCTGGTGCCATTCATACCCGTTTTGGCCACGCTTTAGGAGCGTTGAATCTGACCTGGCAGGCTTTGGAATCCTTGCAGAAAAAGGGAGTGGAAATCACTGCTGAGGAAAAAGAAGCTACGGCCTTGGCCATTCTCCTTCACGATATTGGTCACGGTCCATTTAGCCACACCTTGGAACATACCTTGATTCGTGAGGTCAATCACGAAGACATCTCTCTTCGTATCATGCAGCGCATGAATGAAGAATTCAAGGGTGCCTTGGACTTGGCCATTCGAATTTTTCAAGGGAAATACCCCGAAAAGCCCTTTTTGAGCGAGTTGATTTCTGGCCAATTGGACATGGATCGATTGGACTACTTGCTTCGGGATAGCTTTTATACCGGGGTCAGTGAAGGCATTGTTGGGGCTGAGCGCATCCTCCATATGCTGCATGTTGCTGATGGTCATTTGGCCGTTGAAGAGAAGGGCATTTACAGCGTTGAGAAATTTTTGATCGCCCGGAGATTGATGTATTGGCAAGTGTACTTGCACAAGACGGTTATTGCGGCTGATGCTTTGTTGGTCGCCATTTTGAGACGAGCTCGGGTATTGGCGGCTGAGCACCATTCCTTGGGAATGTATCATCCGCTGTTGCATTTTCTGTTTAGAGACGTGCACTTTGGAAACTTCGATGAGGAGGCTTTAGACCTCTTCTTGCAATTGGATGATATTGACATTGTGTCTTCTATCAAGCATTGGCAGTTCCACGAAGACCGCATATTGTCTTTGCTTTCGCGAGCCATGTTGCAGCGCCGATTGCCCAAGGTAAAAGTTCAATTGCAGCCCTTTAGCGAAGGAGAATGGAACATTTACCGCAGTCAGGTACAAAATGAGCTGGGCTTGGCTGATAACGAAATCGATTATTTTGTATCTCGTGGGAAGTTGGAAAACAACGCCTACAGAAGCGAGGGAGGAGGCATTCGAATTTTGCGCAAAGACGGCCGTGTTCAAGACGTCGCCGAGGCTTCAGACAATTACAACTTATCGGCCTTGGAAGAAACCGTGGTCAAGCACTACATCACTCATTTTGTCACTCCATGAAAGCCCGTCGTTTTCAACCCCTGAGACAGGTTGTGTCTTCGCACGAAGGTGTCAAGGCCAAAAAAGGTTTGGGCCAGCATTTTTTGCGCGATGGAGGCATTGCCGCTGATATCGCTGATTTGGTATTGCCCGAATGCGACCAAGTAGTGGAAATCGGACCGGGTACCGGGGTATTGACCCGATTGTTGTACCCCAAATGGGGCGAGAAGCTCAGCTGTGTGGAGCTAGATTCAGAATCTGTACTGCACCTGTCTCAGCAAAACTGGGCGGCCGATCTTAAGGTGGTAGAAGGCGATTTTCTCGCTCTGAATTTGCGTGATTTGTTCCGCGCAGAACGTCCATGTTTGATCGGCAACTATCCCTACAACATATCAACACAAATTGCTTTTGCGGTCGTGGAAAGCCCTGTGCCCATTTACCAATTTGCGGGTATGTTTCAAAGAGAGGTGGCCTTGCGTTTGTGCGCGGGTCCGGGTAATAAAGACTATGGCATTACCTCGGTACTCTTGCAGGCCTATTACGACTGCCAATATTGTTTCACTGTAGAGCCGCATTCCTTTGAGCCACCCCCTAAGGTGCGCAGTGGGGTCATGACCTGCACCCGCAAAGCCGAGTGTCCAGATGTGCCTTACAAAGCACTCAAATCGGTTGTGAAAATGGCCTTCAATCAACGGCGAAAAACCCTTTCAAATGCGTTAAAGCCTTTGCTGAGCACCCGAGATGATTTTCAGCTTCCCGAACATTGGGCCGGATTGAGAGCTGAACAGTTGGGCGTGGAGGATTTTTTGACCCTGGCTCGCATGTTTGAAGAATCAAATCATTGACCTGTTGTCATTTGATTTTTTTCATCCCTCATTTTCATCCCATTTTTATTGCATTTGGACCTAAAAAATCCTTG
>VFQT010004252.1_pt1 | contig 12147 bp, 10 predicted proteins | sample 3512381 | NCBI WGS metagenome assembly VFQT01 (sample SAMN10412376, study PRJNA504923) | tailings metagenome | isolation source: Relicate 2 Philex TSF3 active mining site | place: Philippines: Tuba, Benguet | collected 2017-08-29 | reverse complement strand
GAAGAGCGAGGACCAGATGACGGCGCAGCCGGAGATCCAGCCGACGAAGGCGAGGATCGAGTGGTTGGAGTCGGCGACCTCGGCGTCGGTGATGCCGGCCTCGGCGCGGATGGCGGCCCAGCCGGGGCCGGCGGGCTTCACCTTGCGGACGAAGGCGAGCAGCGTCGCGCGGTCGGTCGGGGGCAGCAGGAAGGAGGCGACGATCCAGGAGAGGGTCGTGAAGCCGACCTGGAGCATGGTGCGCTCCGCGAAGCCGAGCTCGGGGAAGAGACGGGGGACGAGCAGGGCCGTGGCGAGCGACATCACCATGGCGACGATCTCGCTCCAGGCCGACACGCGCCACCAGAACCAGCGGGCGACGTAGATGAGGCCGGTGCCGGCGCCGATCGAGAGCAGGGCCTCGAAGGCGGACTGGGCGGAGGTCATGTGGAGGCTGAGCCAGGCGGCGACGACGTAGAGGAGGACGGTGGCGACGCGGCCGGCCATGATATAGTGGGCCTCCGAGCCGTCGGTCTTCATGAAGCGGCGGTAGAAGTCGTGGACCAGGTAGGAGGCGCCCCAGTTGAGGTGGGTCAGGATGGTCGAGGAATTCGCCGCGATGAGGCCCCCGATCATGAGGCCGACGAAGCCGACGGGCAGGAACTTGAGCATCGCCGGGAAGGCGGAGTCATGGCCGATGAGCTTGGGGTCGGCCTGGGGGAAGGCCGACTGGATGGAGGCGAGGTCGGGGAAGATGATGATCGAGCAGAGCGCCGTGATGATCCAGGGCCAGGGGCGCAGGACGTAGTGGGCGATGTTGAAGAAGAGGGTGCCGCCGAGGGAGTCCTTCTCGGACTTCGAGGCGAGCATGCGCTGGGCGATGTAGGAGCCGCCGCCGGGCTCGGCGCCGGGGTACCAGTTGGCCCACCAGCTGATGGCCATGGGCAGGATGAAGATCATGAGCGCGAGCTCGGACATCGTGAAGTTGGGCAGGATGTCCAGGAGCGGCTGGCCCTTGCCGTCGATGGCCGAGACGACCGGCAGGTGGCCGCCGCCCTCGAGCTTGGTGTCGACGACCTGGAGGGTGCCGAGCTTCTCGACGAGGAGCTGGAGGCCGACCCAGGCGCTGTCGGAGGCGCCGTTCGTCAGCTTCTGGGCGACCGCCACGAGGGAATACCAGGCGGCGGCGAAGACGGCGGTCATCTTGATGAAGAACTGCACCATGTCGATGATGAGGACGCCCCAGAGGCCGGAGTGGGCGGCGAAGACGACGTTGAGCACGCCGCAGATGACGATGGTCTGCCAGGAGGGCATGCCGAAGAGGATGTTGGCGATCTTGCAGGCGGCCAGCGTCACCATCCCCATGATGAAGCAGTTGAAGAACAGGCCGAGGTAGATGGCGCGGAAGCCGCGGACATAGGACGCGGCCTTGCCGGAGTAGCGGACCTCGTAGAACTCGAGGTCGGTCATGACGCCCGAGCGGCGCCAGAGGCGGGCGAAGAAGAAGACGGTGGCGACGCCCGTGAGGACGAAGGCCCACCACTGCCAGTTGCCGGCGACCCCGTAGCGGCGGACCTGCTCCGTCACCCAGTTGGGGGTGTCGGAGGAGAAGGTGGTGGCCACCATGGAGAGGCCCGCGAGCCACCAGGGCACCGAGCGACCGGAGGCGAAGAACTCGGAGGTGCTCTCCGACGAGCGCTTCGCGTAGAAGAGCGCGGGGACGAAGCAGATCAGGATGGAGGCCGCCACGATGGCCCAGTCGATCCAATGGATGTTGTTCATGGGGGTGCCGGGAGAGAAACCCGGCGAGGAGGATAGGCAATGGGAAAGGCGCGGGGCGGACCTGGGCATGGCGCCGCGACGGGCGGCGGCGGCTCGCGCGGGGCGAGGCTCCGCCCGCCCGGGCGGACAGGGGACGATGGCGCCCGGGGACTGCCCCGGGGGCGGCGCGCCTCAGCGCGCCATCCGGTAGACGCCCTGGGGATCGTAGATCCAGTAGGCGTCGAACGGATTGGCGAGCGGGGGCAGCTCGTAATAGGCCTTGCCCTGGGCGTCGGCCTTGAGCTCCACGCCGAACTGCGAGGCGGGTCGGGCGGGCTGGGGCTGGGCCTGGCCGGCCGCGGCGCGGGAAGGGAGGACGTCGAGGATCGAGGTCTCCTCGATGCGGTCGACGACGACATCGACCCACTTGAGCTCCTTGGCGCGGTCGCCGAAGGCCTGCCAGTCGCCGGTCGAGTCATTGGCGTACATCTGCCTGACGAACTCCTCGAGGGTGATGCCCATCTTCGCGGCGATCGGCTTGGCGAGGCGCTCGAACCAGGTCTGCACGAAGGCGAGCTGCTCCTTGAGGACGGTCATGTTGGAGCGGTTGAACGCCGTGCTGGCCTGGTGGTGCAGCAGGATGGTGTTGGGGTAGCAGTAGGAGCGCTCGGCGAGGGTGGTGATGACGGCGGCCATCGAGGCGGCGAAGCCCTTGACGACGACGTACACCGGGGCCTTGGACGAGGCCATGGCCTTCTGGATCTGGTAGCCGGCGGCGATGGACCCGCCGGGCGAGTTGTCGATCACGATGAAGATCGGGTGCTCGGACGACTGGTTGTTGTAGAACGCGATGCGGGAGCAGACGAACTCGGCGAGCTGGTCGGTGACGGGCCCGTTGAAGGGGATGCGGCGGTCGCTGATGACGAGGGTGCCGTCGACAAGGGGGTCCTTGAGGTAGCGGGGCTGGGCCTTCGAGGCGACCTTGCGGGCCTCCTCCTCCTTCTGGTAGCGCGCGAGGTCCGCGTTGATGCGGGCGAGGGCGTTGGCGGACTCGAGCTGGAGCTGCTTGGCCTCGGTCTCGAGGTCGCGGATGCGGTTGTTGCGCTCGGCGAGGCGGGCGCCGGCGCGGGCGGCCTCGAGGGCGGCGGCGCGGTCGAGGCGGGCCTTCTCCTCCTCGGCCTCGGCGGCGGCGGCGGCGGCGCGGGCGGCCCGCAGGGCCTTCTCGGCCGACAGCTTGGCGGTCTCGGCCGTCACGGCCGCGAGCGACTCGTTGCGCCTGGCCTCGGCGAGCGCGAGCTCGGCCTGGATGCGGGCGGCCTCGGCGCGGAGGCGCTCCGTCTCCTTCTGCATGGCCTTGACCTCGGCGGGGACCTCGGGCGCGGCGGGGGCGGATTGGGCCGGGGCCGCGGAAGCGGCGGGCGCGGCAGGAGCCTGCTGGGCGCCGACCGAGGCGGCGAGGAGGACGGCGAGGGCCAGGGGGATGCGGGGGTTCATCGGGAGGAGTTGGGTTCGTAAATGAGCCAGGCGTCGCCCGGCAGCGCGGGCGGCGGGATTTCCTGGGCGGCCTCGGTGGCGGGGCGGATGATGGTGAGGGTGGGCTGGGGGCGGGCGGGCTGGGCGAGCTCAGTGACGCCATCCTCCTGGATGCGCTCGACCAGGGTGCCGACCCAGCGCAGGCGCACGGCCTCGTCGCCCTTGACGCGCCAGTCGCCGGTCACGGTGGCGGCGTACATGCGGCGCACGAACTCGTCGAGCGGGAGGCCGACCTTCGCGGCGACCTGCCGGTTGATGCGGTCGCACCAGACCTTGCTCCAGTCGAACTGCTCGCGCAGCTGGCGGAGGTTGCCCTGCATCCCGAAGGAGGGCTGGTGGTGCATGAGGATGGTGCCCGGGAAGCAGTAGGAGCGCTCGGCGAGGGTGGTGATGACGGCGGCCATCGAGGCGGCCGAGCTCTTGACCACGACGTGCACGGGCGCGCGCGAGGTCTCCATCGCGCGCAGGACCTGGTAGCCGGCCATGACCGAGCCGCCGGGGGAGTTGTCGATGACAAGGAAGATCGGGGCCTTGGCGTCCTGATTGTTGTGGAAGGCGATCTCGGCGCAGACGCGGTCGGCGAGGGCCTGGTCGACCTTGCCGTTGAAGGCGATCCGGCGGTCGCTGATGCGCAGGACGCCGTCCTTGAGCGGCTCGAGCGGGCGCTCGACGGCGCCGGGCGCGACCTCGGCGGCGCGGCGGCGGGCCTGGAGGAGCGCCACGTTGGCGTCGGCCTTGGCGAGGGACAGCGAGGACGCCGCCTGGGCGAGGCGAAGGTCGGCCTCGGCGGCGGCGCGCGCGGCCGAGGCGGCGGCATCCGAGGCGGCGGCCTTCGAGGCGGCGAGGCCGGCCTCGCGGGCGAGGTTGGCGCGCTCGGCGTCGGTCTCGGCGGCGGCGGCCTCGGCGCGGGCGGCGCGCAGGGCGGCCTCGGCCTCGAGCCGGCGGAGCTCGTCGGTCGCGGCCACCTCGGCGAGCCGCTGGCGGAGCGCGGCGGCCTCGGCGCGGGCGCGCAGCAGCTCGGTCTCGGCGGCGACGCGGTCGGACGCGGCCGCGTCGCCCGCGCCCACGAGGGCGAGGAGGAGGACGACACGGACCATGCGGGGGGCCATGGGGAGAATGACCTATGTAGCGGATTGGGGTTCCCTTGCACCCTTTTTTGCGGGAAATTGCGGCATGGCCCGCCAAGAGCCCATCCGCTACCTGAACCGCCTCACCGGGACCGTCGAGACCGAGCAGATCTACGGGGAATCCTGGCTGCGCTGGCTCTACGAGGGCAACCCCCTCGGCACCCTCTCCCTGCATGCCCTGGTGAAGCGCGGGGTCTTCTCGCGCTGGTATGGCGCCCGGCAGGACACGCCGGGTAGCGCGGCCAAGGTGACCCCCTTCATCCGCGACTACGGCATCCGGATGGAGGACTACGCGGAGCCGGCCGGAGGCTACGCCTCGTTCAATGATTTCTTTTACCGCAAGCTCGCCCCGGGGGCCCGCCCCGTGGACGCGGATCCCTCCGTCGCGGTCTTCCCGGCCGATGCGCGGCACCTGGGGTTCCCGGACATCTCGGCGGCGGACGGCATCTATGCGAAGGGGCAGCGGATGGACGTCGCCCAGCTCGTGGGCGACGCCGAGCTCGGCCGGCTCTACGCCGGTGGCACGGTCGTCTGCTCCCGCCTCTGCCCCGTGGATTACCATCGCTTCCATTTTCCCGTGGCGGGGACGCCCGGTGCCGCCACGACGGTCGACGGCTGGCTGGGATCGGTCAGCCCGATCGCCCTCCGCCGCAACTTGGCATGGCTCTGGGAGAACAAGCGCCAGCGCGTGACGCTGGACGCGGGGGCCTTCGGGCGCGTCACCCTGGTCGCGGTCGGCGCCACGAATGTCGGCGGCATCGTCGAGACCTTCGCGGCGGGGCGACCGGTCGCCAAGGGCGACGAGCGAGGCTACTTCCGCTTCGGAGGCTCCTGGGTGGCGACGCTCTTCGAGCCCGGCAAGGTGCGTCTCGAGCCGGACCTGGTGGCCGCCACCGGGCAGGGTCTCGAGCTGCTGGCTCGCTTCGGGACCCCGATGGCGAGGCTTGCCTGAGCGGGCCGCCGCGGCGATACCTCAGGCGGACCGCTCGGGTGGTGGAATGGCAGACACACCAGTTTTAGGTACTGGCGCCGCAAGGCATGCGGGTTCGACTCCCGCCCCGAGCACCCGTCCAAACTCGACAGGCCGCGCGCGAGCCACACGCTGGCGCCCATGTTCGCCTGGCTCCGCAGGGTCCTGACCGGGGAGGCGCCGCCTCCCTCGGCGCCGGCGGACGATCCCTCGCCTACGGAGCGGGTCGGCTCGACCCGCCCCCCGGGCGTCCAGTCCTGGATCGGCGTCGACCTCGATGGCACCCTCGCGCGCGCCGACAGCTGGAAGGGGATGGACGTCATCGGCGAGCCCGTGCCCGGCATGATGCGCCGCGTGCGCGCCTGGCTCGACAAGGGCCTCAGGGTCAAGGTCGTCACGGCCCGCGCCGGCGACCCCGTGGGCCTCGCCGCCACGCAGGCGTGGCTCGCGCGGCACGGCCTGGGCGAGCTCGAGGTGACCGACCGCAAGGACTTCGGGATGCTCGAGCTCTGGGACGACCGGGCCATCCAGGTCGTGCACAACACCGGGATCTGCTTCCTGAGCCCGTCCGCCTTCGGCCGGCCGCGCGCCCCCATCCTGCCCGACGAGGCCCTGGGGCAGACCTATCTCCTGGTGGGGGCCGAGCGCTTCGCCACCCTCCAGCCCGAACCCAAGCGCGACACGCCCTCCCCCAACCCATGATCGCCTCCCTCAAGGTCGAGTATTCCCTCCGCGTCCTCGCCCAGCTGGCCAAGCGGCAGCGCCCCGGCACCGTGGTGCGTGTCGAGGACCTCGCCAGGGCGGAGGCCATCCCGCCCAACTACCTCGTGCAGCTCCTGAACGAGCTCCGCGAGGGCGACCTCGTCGCCTCCAAGCGCGGCAAGGCCGGCGGCTACCGCCTGGCCCGCAACCCGGCGGACATCTCGCTGCAGGACGTGCTGGCGGTCGTGGAGCCCTCGCTCGGCAAGACCAAGGTCACCGTGAAGGGCGCGTCGGGACCCCAGGTCGCGGCGCTCTGGCGCGAGGTCTCGCGGCGCCTCGAGGCGGAGCTGGACAAGGTCACGCTCGCCCACCTCATGCGCGGCGGCGACGGCGGGGACTGGGAGATCTGAGCGCGAGCGCTCACACCACCAGCATCGCGTCGCCGTAGCTGAAGAAGCGGTAGTCGCGGCGTATGGCCTCCGCGTAGATCTCCTTGAGCCAGCGCAGCCCGTCGGTCGACCCCGGCGTCAGGAAGGCGCCGACCAGGCAGAGCAGCGTGGACCGCGGCAGGTGGAAGTTCGTCATCAGGTGCTCGCAGCAGCCGATGGTGTCACCGGGGCGGATGAAGAGGTCGGCGGCGGACACGAGGTCGCCCTCCGGCGCGCGCGCATAGTCGCCGCCGAGCTCGCGCAGGGCCGCCTCGGCGGCGCGGAGCGAGGTGGTGCCGACGCAGACGCGCGGGCGCGCGTCGCGCAGCGCGGCGAGCGTCGCGGCGGGGATGCGGTAGGACTCGCGGTGCATGCGGTGCGCGTCGAGGGGGCCCTCCTCGATGGGCTGGAAGGTGCCGAGCCCCACCTCGAGGACGAGGTCGGCGAAGCGGTGGCCTCCGGCCTCGAGCCGCGCGAGCAGCTCGGGGGTGAAGTGCAGGCCGGCGGTCGGCGCGGCGGCGGCGCGGCGCGCGGACGGGTCGGCGTAGACCGTCTGGTAGCGCGAGGCGTCGTCGAAAGCCGCGACACCCGCCGCGGCGCGGGCGCTGAGGATGTAGGGAGGAAGCGGCACCTCGCCGGTCGCCTGGGCGAGGTCCTCGACGGAGCGTCCGCCGGCGATCTCGAAGCGCACGAGGAACTCCGCGGCGTCGCGGTTGACGGCGCGGGCCCACCACTGGCCGGCGACGCCGAAGCCGCCGGGCTCGATGGCGCGCTTGGCCGGGCGCAGGAGGCACCACCACTCGAGGGGGTCGGCGGAAGGGCGGAGGAGGAGGCACTCGATCTTGCCGCCGGTCGGGCGGAAGCCGCGGAGGCGGGCGTGCAGCACGCTCACGCGGTTGCGGATGAGCGTCGCGCCCGCGGGCAGCAGCGAGGGCAGGTCGGCGACGGTGGCGTGCTCGAGCGCGCCGGTGGCGCGGCGGACGACGAGGAGCTTGGCCGCGTCGCGCCGCGCGGCGGGCACCGCGGCGACGCGGTCGGGCGGGAGCGGGAAGTCGAGCTCGGCGGCGTCCATCTCAGGCCCCGGTGCGGGGCGGGGTGGTCAGGAGATGCCCGTCGATGCCGCGGACGGGGACGAACTCCTGGCCCTGGGGCGCCTTGCGCAGCTCCTCCTCCACCGCCGACATCTTGGCGTCGAGGTCGTCGATGCGGGCGACGAACACGGCCTCCGGCGTCGCGGGCGTCGCGCAGGCGCCGAACTCGCGCAGGGTGTGGTGCGAGAGGACGACGTGCTCGAGGCGCTCGCGGAGGGAGGGGTCGAGGCCGACCTTGTCGCCGTGCTCGCGGACGAGGAAGGCGCCGAGCACGAGGTGTCCATGGAGGTTGCCGGCGCGGGTGAAGGCGGCCTTCGACATGCCGGGCTCGAGGCGGGTGTATTCCTGGATCTTGCCGATGTCGTGCAGGATGACGCCGGCGAGGGCGAGCGAGGGGTCGATCGCCGGGTAGAGCGGGAGGAGGGCGCGGGCCACGCGGGCCATGCGCAGCGTGTGCTCGAGCAGGCCGTGGCGGTAGGCGTGGTGGACGCCGAGGGCGGCGACGGAGTCGCGGAAGCGCTCGCCATGGGCATCGAGGACGGACTCCACGGTGGCGCGGAGGCCGGCGTGCGGGATGGCGGCCACGACCTCGGCGAGGCCGCGCGCCATGGCGGCGGGATCCTGCAGCGAGACGGGCGTCAGACGGCCCATCAGGGCGGGGTCGCCGCGCTCGGCCTCGGTGAGGGCGACGAGGGCGTCGGCCTTGAGGTCGGGCTTGCCGTTGTACTCGGCGACGAACCCGCCGACGCGGACGGGGGTGCCGGGACGCAGGGCCTCGACGGCCGCGCGGAGCGGGGAGTCCGACCACACCTTGAACTTCGCGTCGCCCGAGGCGTCGGCGAGGGTCAGCTCGGTGTAGCTGCCGCCGTTGCGCGTGGGCTTGGTGGCGAGGTCGGCGACCGAGCAGATGGCGGCGAAGCGGGCGCCGGTGCCGGCGCCCTTGGCCTCGCGGAGGGTGAGAAGGGTCTCGCTCATGGGGAGAGGGATAGGCGGTTCCGGCCCGATGGGAAGCGGGAACCCCAAGCGCCGAGTCCGTGTCCGCATGATATGCCCCGCCGCCCCGCCCTGTCCCGCCGCGACTTCGTCGCGCGCGCCGGCCTGCTCGCGGCGGCCTGGGGTTTCCCGACGATCATTCCCGCCCGGGCCCTCGGCAAGGATGGCGCCGTGGCGCCCAGCGAGCGCCTGACCCTCGGCGCGGTGGGCTTCAACATGGGCCTGGGCAACCTGCGCAACCTCAAGGGCCAACCGGGCGTCGAGGTGGTCGCGGTCTGCGATGTCGACCAGGCGAACCTCGCCAAGGGCAGGGCCGAGGCGCCCCGGGCGAGGGCCTATCGCGATTGGCGCGAGATGCTGGACCGCGGCGGGCTCGACGCGGTGACGGCGGCCGTGCCCGACCACGCGCACGCCGCGCTGTCGGTATGGGCGCTCAACCGGGGCGTCGATGTCCATGGCGAGAAGCCGCTCGCGCACCACCAGGCGGAGGGTCGGGCCATCGTCGACGCCGCGCGCGCCAACGGCCGCGTGTGGCAGACCGGCACCTGGCAACGCTCCGTCCCCAACTTCCGCCGCGCCGTCGAGCTCATCCGCAACGGCCACCTCGGGAAGGTCCACAAGGTGGAGGTCGGGTTGCCCAAGGGGCTTTCCGCCGGGATGCCCTACCGGGCGGAGGGTCGCGGCGAACCGGGCAAGCCGCCGGCCGGGCTGGATTACGACCTCTGGATGGGGCCCGCCGCCGAGCGACCCTACCATCCGCGGGAGAGCCATTACTTCTGGCGCTACAATCTCCATTGGGGCACCGGCCAGGTCGGCAACTGGTTCACCCATCACGGGGACATCGCCCTCTGGGGCCTGGGACTGGACCGCCCCGAGCTGGGGCCGACGGCGATCCGCACGCGCGCGAGCTACCAGGAGGACCCCACCGGGACCTGGGATGCGCCGGCGTCCTTCGGCTTCGAGGCGGACCTGCCCGGCGGCATCCTCCTGACCGCCTCGACGGAGGGGCGAGAGGGCACGACGTGGCATGGGGAGCGCGGGACGCTCTTCGTGACCCGCGGCAAGACGGAGGCCTCCGACCCCGCGCTGCTCGCGCGCCGGCCCGAGGAGGGCGAATGGCGGGCCCCGGGCACCACCGACCACTGGGGCGAGTTCATCCGCTCGGTGCGCACGCGCCGTCGGACGGTGTCCCATGCCGAGGCGGCCCATACGTCGTTCACGATCGGCGCCGTCGCCCTCATCTCCATGCGGCTCGGCTGCCGGCCGATCCGCTGGGATGCCGCGGCGGAGCGCGTCATCGGCGACCCCGAGGCCGATGCCCTGCGCGAGCGCCCGTGGCGCAAGGGATGGAGGGTCTCGCCGTGATCGCCCTGCCCTTGCTGGCGTGGCTGCTGGCCGCCGACCCCGCCGCGTCCGACCCGCGCGCGGCGCGGCGCGCGGCGCTCGCCGGGATGCGGGCCGACCCGGCGCCCGAGCGCGCGCTGGAGGGCGCGGACACGCGGCGCGCCGAGGCCGCCATCGAGGTCTGCCGCGAGCGGCTGGCGCGCCGGGGCGATGGCCTGGCCGAGCCGCGCGCGGACGCGATGGCCCTCGCCCTGCTCCGGGCCAGCCAAGACGGTGGGTTGCCGGAACCGCTCGCGCGGCGCGCCCTGCAGGCGGTGGCGGAAGCCCGGGACGGCCTCGGGCCGGGCGTGGTCGCCGAGACCGCGCGGTTGGCGGGCGCAGGGCGGGAGGCCCTGCGGGCCGATGCCGCCGAGGTGCTCGGGGAGATCGGCGGCGCCGGGGAGGTGGACGTCCTCGCCCGTCTCGCGACCCGGCCCGAACTGGCGGAAGCCGCGACGGTGGCGCTCGGACGCCTCGGCGGCAAGGGCGTGGCGGCGGCCTTCTCCCGGGGCATCGCGGACGAGACGATGCCGAGGGATGGCCGCATCGCCCTGCTTCAGGCGGCGGGCCGGCGCGACCTGCGCGAGGCCTCGGCGGCGGTCGTCGCGGCCATCGGGAACCCCGGACTGGCGACGGAGGCGCGGAAGGCGGCGCTCCGGGTCGCGCGCCCCTCGGACCTCCCCGCGCTGCGCATGCTCCGCGACGGGACGACGGACGCCGCGGCGCGCGGCGCGCTCGACCGGCTCATCGCGCGGCTGGAGAAGGGATAGGCGAGGGGCCGGGCTCGAGCAGCCAGCGGATCGCGCCGGCGAGGTGGGCGCGGAACTCGGGCTCGGCGTAGGACTGCTTGGTGTGGCCGCCCGCGGTGTAGAACATTCGGCCGGCGCCGACACCCTTGCACCAGGCCGAGGGATGATGGGCGCCGTTGCGTCCGCCCTGGTAGGTGGACTCGTCGAGGGTCAGGATGACGTGGAGACCGGGCTCGAAGCCGCGGAAGTTGTACCACTCATCGGTGCGCTTCCAGCGGGCGGGCAGATGGGCCGCCGAGGGATGCGACGCATCGACCACCGCCTGCTCGGCCGGCTGGATGCGCGGGTGGCTGGCGAAGGTCGCGCCGACCATGCGATTGTACCAGGGCCAGTTGTATTCGGTGTCGGTCGCGGCATGGACGCCGAGGAAGCGGCCGCCGCCCTCCATCCAGCGCTCGAAGGCCGCCTCCTGGTCGCGCGAGGGAAGCACGTCGCCGGTCGTGTTGAGGAAGGCGACGATGCCGAAGCGCGCGAGATTGCCGGGGCTGAACTTGGCGGGGTCCTCGGTGTGCTCGACCTCGATCCCGGCGGCGGCGCCCAGCTCCCGCAGGCAACGCACACCCTCGGGAATGGAGTCGTGGCGGAAACCGGCGGTGCGGGTGAAGACGAGCATCCGGGGCGCGACCGGGGCCGAGGGGGCGGCGGGGACCGGGGCGACGGCCTCCGGTGATTCGCCGAGAGCCGACGGGTCGACGGCGCACCCCGGCAGCAAGGCGAGCAGCAGGGGCAGGATGGCGAGGCGACGTCCCAGTTTCACGGGACAGAAGGACACCGCGGGGGGCGGGCTGTTCCGTCAGTTTGCACAGGTGTGACATTGCGGCCGGGGGCGGGTCGGGTCATGAATCGCCCGTGCGCCGCACCGTCCTGTCGCTCGCCGCCCTCGCCCTCCTGGCGATGGCGTGGCATCTGGGACGACGCTCCTCGGATGTAGGGACGGCGGCGGCCGAGGGGTCCGACAAACAGGCGGTGGCGACCGCCGAAGGGCAGCCAGCGGAGCGGCGCCTCCTGACCCGGGCGGCGGCGGAGGCCCGCGCCGCCGAGCGCCCCGGCGACGCATTGACGTTGCTCGCGCTCGGACGGGCCACCGGGGACCCCGGTTGGCTCGAGCGCGCCTTGGCCGAGCACCCCGACGACCCTCGCGTGCAGCTCGAGCGGTGGAGGTTCGCCACGAATGGGAAGGAGATGGTGGGCGCAGCCGATGCGCTGCGGCAGACCGCGCCGGATAACCAACTGGGGAGCTACCTATCGATGATGCTGGCTTTCCAAGAAGGCGACCTGGGAGCCGTGGCCGGGTTGCTATCCGAGGCGGAGGACAGGGGGCGGCTCGAGACCTACGGGAGGGACATCCTGCTCGAGACACAGGCGGCCTTC
>VFQT010004251.1_pt1 | contig 12148 bp, 11 predicted proteins | sample 3512381 | NCBI WGS metagenome assembly VFQT01 (sample SAMN10412376, study PRJNA504923) | tailings metagenome | isolation source: Relicate 2 Philex TSF3 active mining site | place: Philippines: Tuba, Benguet | collected 2017-08-29 | reverse complement strand
CTACTGCGGATAGCGGTTGTACAGTCAGCAGCACGGGTTTACCCAACCGCCTGGAGCCAGCCTATTATTTTGCATACATCGGTAATAAGCCAGAGCACCTCGGTGATGGCTCGGATCAGGATCATTGCCGCGACACTGCGCTAGATAGCGGAAGCCCCACGTCAAACAACTGGCGAAAGGTGATTGTGAGTACATCATCAGGACCCTCGGGCGGCGATGAAACCATCAACTTTGCCAACTGGTTCAGCTACCACCGTACACGTCTACTGACCATGAAAACTGCGGTTGGCCGTGCGTTCACTCAGCTTGATGGCAACTTTCGTGTTGGCTATTCGACGATTAGCGAGTCCGGCGTTAGTGATAGCAGTGACAACTTTTTACGGATTGATGATTTCGCTGGCGAGCATCGCAACACCTTCTATAAAAAGCTCTATGCAGCACGCCCCACGGGCGGAACCCCGCTACGTGCGGCGCTGGCGAAGGCGGGCCGCTTGTATGCCGGCAAGCTACTCACAGGTAGCAACGATCCTCTGCAATACGCCTGCCAGCAAAATACGACGATTTTGTCGACCGATGGCTATTGGACCAGTCAGGATGAACTCGGCAGCTATGCAGCCAAGCAAATCGATGGCATTACCGATGTCGGTAATCCGGATGCGCAGTTACCACGCCCCATGTTTGATGGCGGTGCCGGTGCGCGACCGGCGCGTATGGCAACGCTAACGGTTGAGCCACGCCATACGGACCCGGACCCGTGGTACAGCGTTCTGATCAGCCTGAAAGTCAATAACATCAACTTGATGAACAACTTCGCGAACATCTTGCACAAGCCGGGTGCGGATGTCATGACGGAAGCTGCTGAACTCGCGTATTGGATTTCACTGCAAATAGCGCGGCAGGGGTACCGCGCATTTGCCAAGGGCAATCAAGTGTTCATTCTTGCACCGGCATCTGCCGGCGAGGTGTCGGCGACGCCTGTGGTTGAGTCAGATGGTTCATTTCCGTATTCGGTTACACCCTTCACAGAAGTTACCGGTGCGGGCCGAGCAACCAACACCTTGGCAGACGTCGCTGCATGGTATTTTGAAAATGATCTACGCACATCAGCTTTAGGCAACTGCGGTCCGCGCGAGCAGCTGTGCGAAAACACGGTGCCTGTGGTGCCTGGGCGCCGTAGTGCTGCGCATCAGCATATGGTGACGCATACCCTCGGTCTCGGCGCTAATGGCACGCTGCGCTATCGCGAAGATTATGAGTCTGCTGCCGAGGGAGATTTTCAGGATATCCTGCGCGGTAATAAAGATTGGCCAGACCCTATCTATGCGCCTGCTGCCGAGCGAATTGATGATCTATGGCATACCGCGGTCAATGGGGGTGGTCGCTACTTCAGTGCGCGCAGTCCTGAATCGCTGGCAAATGCCTTATCAGCATCGCTATCCGCTATTCGTGCTGCTACCGGCGCTGCGGCAGCTTCGGCGAGTAGTAGTCAGGAGCCCGCCGAGGGCGACAACTTATTATTCTCGAGTCGTTATCGTAGTCTGTACTGGGACGGTGAGCTTGAAGCGCGCCGCATTGCGCTGTCAGATGGCAGCTTGTCTGATCGAATTGAATGGTCTGCAGCGGCTCTGCTGCAACAAAGCGTCAATGCGTCGACTGATAATCGTAAGATCTTTATCGCATCAGCATCCATTTCCAATGGACTAAAAAACTTTCTCTGGAGTGAGTTGAGTAGCACTGAGCGTCAGCTATTTGCAGGGTGTAGTGCCTCAGAAAGTGCGCGTTTCGAACAGTGTGCACAGCTTAGTGATACCGAGCGAGCACAAGCCGCTGGAAAAAATTTAGTCGACTATCTGCGGGGTCAGTTTCAGCATGAAGATCGTCCCGATAACACATTACGTTTATTCAGAAAGCGTGAGCAGATACTTGGTGCACCGATCAATGCGCAGCCAGTATATGTCGGCGCACCGGCATTTCGATATGCTGATCTCAATTATGGCGAGTATCGCGATAAGGTCGCTGCGAATCGGCCAGCCACGGTGTATCTGGCAGCAAACGACGGCATGTTGCATGCTTTTGATGCTGCTTCGGGTAAAGAGCGCTGGGCATTCATCCCCGAGAGCGTGCTTCCGCGGCTATGGCGCTTGGCAGATAATGCTTATAGTAAAAACTTTCGTTATCTTCTCGATGGTACTCCGGTCGTTGGCGATATCTGTCCACTCGCGCCAGGTAAGACGTGTACTGCAGAAGAATGGCGCACCATCCTGGTCGCTGGCTTGGGTGCTGCGGGACGCGAGTTTTACGCATTAGATATCACCCAAGCAGAGCAACCCAAGCTGCTGTGGCGAATCAACGCAGACACTGAGCCACAACTTGGCTATGCCTTAGGTAAACCAATCATCACCAAGCGTCGTGATGGTACCTGGGTGGTGTTGATCACTTCCGGCTACAACAATGTGACGCCGGGCGATGGCCGTGGTGTTCTGTTCGTGGTGAACGCGAGCCAAGGTGAGGTGATAAAGCGCATCGATACCGGCGCTGGCACGACAACCCAACCTGCAGGGTTGGCACAACTGAACGCCTGGGTTGAAGACCTACTCGACAATACCGTAGAGCGAATTTACGGCGGTGACTTGCTTGGTAATGTTTGGCGCTTTGATATCAATGAGGCGTCGAGCAATCGTAATCAAGAGGCAGTATTACTCGCGCGCCTGGTTAGAAATGGCAATGAGCAACCGATTACCACCCGGCCTGAGCTCTCTCTGGTACGCATTGGAAACCAATCATTACCAGTGGTTAGTATCGGTACCGGGCGCTATCTTGGTTCAAGCGATATCAACGATAAATCCATTCAGTCAGTCTACACATTTCGCGATTACCTAAGTACTAATGGCTTGGGTGATATTCGTCAACGATCGTCGATAGTACAAAAGCGTTTGACTACAGCTGGCGATACCAGCACGCGTGGCATCAGCGATGAAAGTGTTGACTGGCTGGTGAATGACGGCTGGTATGTTGACCTGGACGCGCAAACAAACTCGGGCGAGCGTATCGTTCTCGATCCGGAGCAGCAACTCGGCATGCTCTCGGTGGTGAGTAATGTTCCCGACAGTAATGCCTGTCGTCCGCGCGCTGAGAGCTGGTCTTATGCATTCAACTATATCAACGGAAACTACTTGCCGATGACGGGAAGTTCTTGGGCAGGTCGGCGCGTGAGTAGTGCATCGATGGTCGCAGGCGCTCGCTTGATTCGTGTTGGCAGGCAAGTCGTGAGTATTTTTACGGATGATAGTGGCAAGGTGAGTTCAATCGCACAGCCTGCCAATGTCGGCCGCGTACCCAGTGTTCGTCGAGTTGCATGGCGCGAGTTGGAGCAGCAATAAGAGATCATCACCATGATTGTGAAATCACACGATCAGCTGATTAGTGTACCGATAGCATCTGCACTCGTCCTTAATCAGGAGTCGGCATGCGTAGATGGTCAAGGTGGATTTTCTTTTTATTTCTGTCGAGTTTATTGAGTGCCTGCGGCTACAACAGTTTGCAGGCAGGGGATGAGCAGATCAATGCAAGCTCAAGGCGGTGATTTTTTTACCGGGCTTAGCATGGGCCTTGACGCCATGATGCGCGTGATTAATGGCGAAGCCCTGCCACCTCCATCCGGGTTGGACGAACTGCAACTCGGCAAGGCGGGCTTGTTGCCGGTAATTTTTGTCACTGTACTTATGATCGGCGGGCTCATGCGCAGTCTAATGGGTCGCGGTAAAGCAGCCTTGATCACCGGCGCCCTTGTCGGATTGGCAGTTTGGATATGGACTGGCTTGTTACTGTTCGCGCTGCTTTCTGTACTGATAGGCATCATTGTCACTCTCGCGGGTGCTCACCTCGGCGGCGGCTCGGGCGGTGGTGGTGGCAGCGGTGGCAGCAGTGGCGGTGGAGGGCTCAGAGGTGGTGGCGGTGGATTTGGTGGAGGTGGTGCCTCGGGCCGGTGGTGAATCCGGCGTAAACCTGAAGAAAATCCTTGGAAAATAGAGAGAAATCCGAGAGTAAATCCGTCATCAGATGCGATTATTCACTCCTGTATACAATGTAGGGTTAGCGTGGCGCATAAGTGAAAAACATGCCCGCGACGTATCACTAGCCACACATAAGGAGCATCATGATTGCGAAATCCGCGCTAGTCGCTGCGACATTATTTGCGTGTAACGCGCTCGCCACCCCATTAAAAGTCGACCCTGCAAAATCGGGTGTCGGGGTCACCTTCAAGCAAATGGGTGTTGCGGTCGACGCTAAGTTTAATAAGCTCGTTGCGCAGGTCGAGTACGACGCAGCTAAACCTGAGAATTCAAAAGCGAGTGTAGAAATCGATTTGGCCAGTTTCGATCTGGGCGATCCGGATTACAGCTCAGAGGTTCGCAAGAAAGAGTGGTTTCATGTCGCACAATTTCCTAAGGCTACCTTCAGCTCCACAAAAATACGCGCTGCGGGTCCGGGCAAGCTTGAAGTCACGGGTAAGTTAAATCTGAAAGGCAAGTCTACCGACTTGCAGTTTCCACTTAGCGTAAAGAAAGAAGGTACATTTCAGGTATTTGAAGGTAGTGTACCGATCAAGCGCTTGGTATTTGGCATTGGCGACGGTGAGTGGAAAGATACTAGCGTCGTGGCTGATGAAGTGATGATCAAATTCCGTATCGTCGCGCAATAATCCGGCAATGGCTGCCTACCTACCGAGCTAAACGAATGAATATTAATAAGCTGATCCTTGTTCCCTGCTTGTTTTTGGCTGCCAGTGCTTCGGCGCAGGTCTATAACATTGACGCGAGCCACACGTATCCCAGTTTCGAAGCAGATCATATGGGTCTTTCGTTCTGGCGCGGTAAATTCACCAAAAGTAGCGGAAAGATCGTGCTAGATCGCCAATCAAAAACCGGTGGTAGTGTCGAGATTGCGATTGATGCCAGTACCGTTGATTTTGGTCACGCCAAGATGAATGAAAAAGCGCGTGGCGATGAAATGTTCAACGTCGCAAAATTTCCCATAATTTCGTACAAAAGTACAGCATTAAAATATGAGGGTGAGAGGCTAGTCGCTGTCGATGGTGAGATGACGATGCTAGGTATTACCAAGCCGCTGTCGCTGACGCTCACGCATTTCAAGTGTGTTATTCATCCGCTGCATAAGCGCGAAGTTTGCGGTGCTGATGCGCATGGCCGTTTTGATCGTAGCGACTTCGGCATGAACATCGGCCTGCCAAGATTTTCTCCAGAGATCAAGCTGGCAATACAAGTCGAAGGTATCAAGGTGGACTAGTCGTCTCGCCTGAACTTTTTTAATGCCTGGTCTGCCAGGGTGGCGCTAGGTAGCCGCTAGGCAGCCGAGCTTACTCGCGCTGATCAATGGCGCCTGTCTTCACATATAAAAATCGCTTATGCATATTTTAGGTATCTCAGGCAGTCTACGCCAGGCTTCGGTCAATACCGCGGCGCTGCGGGCTTGTGCGACGCTGTTACCTGAAGGCGTGAGTTTTTCTTTGGCAGATTTATCGGATATCCCTGTCTATAACGAAGATTTACGTGTTCAGGGCTTGCCCGCCTCGGTACAAGTACTGCGTGAGCAAATCAGTGCCGCTGATGCGATCGTGATTGCAACGCCTGAGTACAACTACTCCTTTCCAGGTGTTCTGAAGAACGCTATTGACTGGGCATCGCGCCCGCCCGATCAACCCTTCGATGGTAAGCCAATCGCGATTATCGGTGCGACGCCGGGCGGGCTGGGCACTTCACGTGCGCAGTACCAGCTGAGGCAAGTATTCATCTATCTGAACGGTCATGTACTGAATCGGCCTGAGGTGATGATCTCTGCGGCCCCGTCCAAGTTCGACACCGATGGTAAGTTGATCGACGAACCCACGGCGGAAAATCTACGCAAACTTCTCACTGTGCTGTGTGATACGGCGCGGCAGCAGAAGACCTAGGGCTGCTCGGTGAATAAACAAATCAGGAAATTTTTCCAACTTGCGAATACTTTCAAGTTGATGGTGATTGGTGCTTGTCTTTATCGCATACTACGCTCGCAACTGATTCAACTGTCGGGTACACCCCAAAAATATTTGGCGGCTAGCCGTTGGCAGTGGCCACTATCTTTACTTGCTCTCATGCTGGTGGTGCATGTTAGCCATGCGCGGATTATTGATCTGCATACTGAGCAAGAGATTACCGAGCAGATGCTCGTAGAAAGGCTACGCACCCAAGATGTTGTATTACTTGGTGAGCTACACGATAACGCACAGCACCACGCGCTCCGTGCAGGTTTGATCAAACAAATCAAGCGTGACAAATTAAGCGTGATTGCCGAGCACTTACCCTCGGGCGTTCGTGTCAAGCGGGCGGGTGCGTTGCTCAGCGATCTTGAAGCAGCGGGATTCGATGCCAAGGGATGGCAGTGGCCGCTACACTCGCCTTTGTTTGACGCCGTACTCGCTGCCAATATGCCGCTCATCGGCGGCAACCTGCCGAAAGGTTTTTCCAGACAATTATTCGAGCAGGGTGAGTCAGCCTTGCCGGCACCCATGGCGCGAGCGTATCAAACGGCTTCTCTCAATCCAGAGGCGAGTCGGCACTTGGATCAGGATTTAATCGATGGTCATTGTGGCAAGCTGCCCGATAAATATCTGCAGCCTATGCGCTTGGTACAGCGCGCCACTGATCTTTCAATGGCGCAGGCACTGCTAGACCATGCGCCCTCGGTGCTTCTTGCTGGGAATGGCCATGTGCGCAAGGATTATGGTGTATCGCAGGCACTCGCTGCACTGACGCCTGCACTAAAACTCACCGCAGTCGGCTTCTACGAGGCCGACACCCCGCGCGAAGAACTGGTAAAGTCTCTGCGCGGGCGCTATGACATCGTCTGGATCAGCGAGCCAGCAGAGCGATCCGATCCCTGCGAAAACTTCAAAATAAAATAACGTCTTAAGAGACCTGATATGTTCAATTCCTTCTTTTTATCGCGCCGTTGGTTACTGTGGTCGTGGCCGGGTGCTGCACTCATTTTGTTGGGTACGTGGTACCAGGTGCAGATTGATGTCGCGATTAATGATTGGTTTGGCGGCTTCTACGACGTGGTACAAAAGGCATTAGCGCAGCCCGGTAATGTGACTCTGGAAGAGTTTTTCGGTTTTCTGATGACCTTCGCCAAATTGGCGGGCACCTATGTGTTAGTTGCTGTATTGCTTGCGTTCTTTACCAAACACTGGGTATTCCGCTGGCGGGATGCTATGAATGATTACTACATGGCGCATTGGTCCACGCTGCGCCATATCGAGGGCGCGAGTCAGCGGGTACAGGAGGACACCAAGCGATTCTCGGCCATCATGGAGTCGCTCGGCTCGAACATGATGGATTCGCTCATGACCTTGTTCGCGTTCTTACCCATTCTCTGGAATCTCTCGAAGAAAGTGTCCGAGGTACCAGTGCTGGGGCAAGTGGATCATGCGTTAGTGTATGTCGCCATTTTGTTTGCTTTGTTTGGCACGGTGGTGTTGGCGCTGGTGGGTATCAAACTTCCCGGACTCGAATTCAATAATCAGCGTGTCGAAGCGGCTTATCGTAAAGAGCTGGTGCATGCTGAGGATGACGGCGCACGTGCCAGCGAGCCGGTAGTGAAAGATTTATTTTCACATGTTCGTCAAAACTACTTTCGATTGTTTTTCCATTACATGTACTTCGACATTGCCAAATTCAGCTACCTGCAGTTTGGCGTCCTGGTGCCATATATCGCGCTCGGTCCCACCGTGGTCTCCGGCGCTATCACGCTGGGTGTGATGCAACAGATCGTGCGGGCTTTTGGCCGGGTTGAGATGTCATTCCAGTTCCTGGTGCGTAGTTGGAGCACAATTGTTGAACTCATCTCGGTATACAAACGTTTGAGGGCTTTCGAGGCGCAGATTGGTTCTGTCAAAATCGATAACACTGCAGCAAAGGATGCTGCATCGTCTTAATCGGTCTGGTGAGACTACGAGGATTGTGATGAAAAATCCATTTCGCTTCATCCTGGGTGTTTTATCAATTGGTATGTTGAGCGTAATGTTGCCTGCATACGCACTGGATGCAGCACAAGTGCCGTCCAGCAAACGAACCAAGCCCGGCTTGTATCTGGATGCTAAAGAAGTGCATGACTTGAAGCAGCAGTTAAATGACAAGATGCTGTTTGTGGATATCCGAACGCGCAGCGAAATTATTTACACCGGTGTTGCTGCGAGTGTCGATGCTTATGTGCCGAGCTTTGAGCACCCACCGAATGCGTCGTGGGATGAAAAAGCGGGACGCTTTCAGTTAGAGCCCAATAAAGAGTTCGAAAAAGACATTGCGCGTTGGATGAGCGCCAAAGGCTTGAGCAAGGCGGACCCTATCGTACTTATTTGCCGATCAGGTGATCGCTCTGGCCGCGCAGCGACGCAACTGGCTGAGGCAGGCTATACACAGGTCTATACCGTTGTGGATGGTTTTGAAGGTGATGTCGCGAGGGATGGTCCGAATGCGGGTAAGCGCGTGGTGAATGGCTGGAAAAATGCCGGTCTGCCCTGGTCTTACCGCGTGGAGAAGGAAAAATTTTTCTTGGCTCAGCCGCGCTAATACCTGAGCAACGCCATTTATATTCAGTGTTTGTTCAATAGTTGAATAAAAACGCCCGCATTGCGGGCGTTTTTTAATGCAGTGCTTGCTTACTGCTTCATCGCTTCGATTGCGATATCAATGCGTACTTCGTCGCTGACTGCCGGCGCGTACTTGCCCATGTTGAAGTCGGTACGCTTAACGATGGTGTAAGCATCAGCACCGATCGTGTCTTTCTTTTGGATCGGGTGTGGTGCGGCAAGGAAGCGCGTAACTGTGAGCGTGGCACGCTTGGTGATGCCCTTCATCGTCAGATCACCTTCTATGCTGACAGGTTTGTCACCGTCAAAATTGACCTTGGTCGACTTGAAAGTAACGCTCGGGTGCTGGGCCGTATCCAGGAAATCTTCACCCTGAATATGTTGGTTGAATAGCGCCGAGCCGGTGCTGACTGAGCGTGTATCAATCGTGATATCGACTGAGCCTGCGCGACCTTCTTTGTCATAAACGACAGTGCCGGTTGTTTTATCGAAGCGCGACTGTTGCGTGGTAAAACCCAAGTGGGTATACGAGAAGCGTGGGAAAGTGTGGTTGGGCTCGACACCATAAGTGGCGGGAGCGGCAAATACTGGTGTAACTACTGCGGCGCTCAGTGAGGCGGTGGCGAGTAATTTGCTCATCATTTTCATTGTTGTTTCTCCTAGGGTTAAGGTTTTACTGCAAGTGGGTGATTCACTATACGTGGGGTACATCTTTTCGTTAGGGCAGCATTCGTTTTAATACATCGTCACGATCGATGAAATGATGCTTCAACGCTGCAATTACATGGATTACTACAATAAACATCAGCACGCCATTCAGAGCGCCGTGCAGTTCGTCTAATAAGTCGCCAAGCAGTTTATCTTTACCAAGCAGATCCGGAATCGGTAGCACACCGAACCATACAGTTTGATAACCCTTGGCAGAACTCATCAGCCAACCGGAGATCGGTATCGCCAGCATCAGACCATAAAGCGCCGTGTGCCCAACGTGCGAGGCAAGCTGCTGCAGCTTGGGCATCTGCTCTGGTAAGGGGGGTGGTTGATGCGTCAGACGCCAGCCCAGTCGCACAAGTACTAATAGAAACACCGTCACGCCAAACCACTTATGCCATGAGTACAGCTGCAGCTTGCGCGGCGACATCGATAAATCACTCATGTATTGGCCAAGTACAAACAGCCCGATGATGATCAATGCCACCAGCCAGTGCAGCACCTTTGCCGTACCGGTGTAGTGCAGCGACGCTGATTGCTCGTTGCTATCGATGGTATCCATAATCAGTGTGACGCGTTGAAGGCGTAGGCATCCATTGCCAAGACATAGTCGCTAATACCATTGTGCAGCTGTTCCACTTCCGCTTCTGGACCTGCTGCACCCAGGGCTACATACAGCGGTTGCAAATGCTCATCGCTGGGATGTGCGCGCGCTGCGTCAGGTGCGCGGCGGCGGTAATCCAGCAGCGCATTCAGGTCGTGGTTTTGCAGTTGATGTTTCATCCAATCTGGGAACGCTCGCAGGTAATCAAAAGAGGCGCCTTGCTGCGAACTGGCCAAGCGATAGTCGCCAAGGTTGTGGGTGATATTGCCCGAGCCAATAATCAGAAAACCTTGCGCGCGCAGCGGTGCGAGTGCTTGCCCCAGTTGATAGGCGCCGCCCACACCCAGATGGCTTTGCAAAGATACTGGGACCACCGGCACATCTGCATCCGGGTACATCTGGCGTAGCGGTACCCAAGCGCCATGATCCAGACCATGTCCGGACGCTTCTTCGACCGCGAGCCCTGCTGCCCGTAATGCTTCGACCACTTCGCGCGCTGCTTCGGGACAGCCGGTTGCCGGATACTGAATTTCGTACAGCTCGGCCGGGAACCCGTAGAAGTCATGAATGGTTTCCAGCCGCTCGCCGGTACCCACGGTCGGTGTCCGGGTCTCCCAATGCGGGCTAACAATCACGACCGCGCGCGGCCGGGGCAGGCTGGCGGCAATTCGGCTCATGGCCAGACCGGCGGCCCCGGGGCGTAGCGCGAAAGTCGGGGCACCATGGGGCAGAAAAAGCGAAGGCAGGTTCACGTTAGCAATCAAATTCAGTAAATAAATAATCCGCGGCTACTCGCCGGTGCGGGGTCTCTGTTGCTCTGACCCTAGCGGCTGTTTTGCGTGCGGCTTCAGTGGAGCGGACTGTACCTGTGCCAATTGCAAAGAAAAAGAGGACAATCAGCAAATATTTGTTCCTTGGAATGCAACAATGGACCGTTTATCTGCCATGCATGTGTTTGTCCGGGTCGCTGAACTGAGCAGTTTTTCCGCGGTGGCGCAGCAAATGGGGGTCGCGCGCTCCGTCATTACCCGTCAGGTCGCCGCGCTCGAGCAGCATCTTGGGGTGAAGTTGATGGCCCGCAGTACGCGTCGTTTAACCTTGACCTCGGCCGGTGCAGCGTACTTGGAGAAGTGCCGCGTTATTCTGAATTTGGTGGAATCCGCCGAGACTGGCATCGCCGAGCAGCGACTCGCAGCGCGCGGTCATGTTCGCATCAGCCTGCCGCTCAGCTTTGGTCTAAAGCGCATGCTGCCCAAGCTGCTTGATTTTGCGCGTCAGTATCCGGAAGTATCGCTGGACATGGACTACACCGATCGCCGCGTCAATTTGATTGAAGAAGGCGTTGATCTTGCGATCCGCATCACTGGGCAACCCGGGCCGACCGAGGTGGCGCGTCGAATGGGAAGTATCCCGATGTATACGCTGGCGTCACCAGACTACCTTGCACGTTTTGGTACGCCGCTGCATCCTGCGGAGCTGGCGCAACATGAATGCCTCGCCTACAACAACCCGGGAGCCGCCTCTGGGTGGATGTATCGCGTTGATGGTCAATGGAAAAGTTTTACCGTACCTTCGCGCATTAGTGCGGGTAATGGTGAGGCGCTCACTGAAGCGGCTGCATCTGGCTTTGGCATTACGGTGCAACCTGATTTTGTGGCTGAGCCTTATCTAGCAAGTGGTCGTGTCACCAAACTATTGGAGGATTACGCCTTGCCTGAGCTGGGGCTGTACGCAATCTTGCCGGGTAATCGTCAGGTGCCGCATCGGGTGCGCGTGCTGATCGATTTCATGGCGATGCAGCTGCCGAAGGTTGGGACCGACGCCGTATCATGAAGCGTATCTTGCGCACGCGGCTACGTGAGACTAGTAATCCCTCCACGCGACGCAAATAATGACGTCTCTAAAATGGCTGATGCAATTATTTTTCGACCATCGCTTCGCGCATAGTTTTTACGATAGGTTTCGCAAGATACCGTAGCACGGTATTCTTGCCGGTCTTGATCTCCACGGTCACGGTCATACCCGGTTGTAGCTGTATCGCTTGCTTGGTGTGTCTGGCGAAACGTTTATCGTCGGCGCTTACTTGCAGGCGATAGTATGCTTGCTCGCCTTGTTTTAAGTCCTCGGTCAAGGTGTCCGGGCTGAGGTAGCTGACCTTGCCCTCAAGCCATCCGTACAGCGTGTAG
>VFQT010004248.1_pt1 | contig 12156 bp, 9 predicted proteins | sample 3512381 | NCBI WGS metagenome assembly VFQT01 (sample SAMN10412376, study PRJNA504923) | tailings metagenome | isolation source: Relicate 2 Philex TSF3 active mining site | place: Philippines: Tuba, Benguet | collected 2017-08-29 | reverse complement strand
CAAAACGCCGTACCTGGTCAGCAATCGGCCATCACACTCGTCGACCGTGATACGTGGACTGCACTAGGCACACGCACTTTCACCGCATCGTTTATTTACCAAGCCACCTACGACCAAGACGCCATTTGGTTTGGCCTCGCAGGTGATGTCGACAACGACGCCTTCACCGCTGTGCGCGTACAACCCGGCTTAGAGGCTCACCGCAAGATTGCCACCTGCATGGAGCCCAGCTATGTGCACCGCTATCAACAGACGCTACTGGTAGTCTGCCCCGAGCGCGGCTTTGTCGGCAAAATCCAACGGATTGATGCCGCAAGTGGCATATTGCTCAACGAAGTCACAGCGCAGACAAGTCAAGGCGATATGTATATTCAATTTAGTGTGTTGTTTCGTGATGAATTGTATGTCAATGGTGATGGAATCATGGGGAACGCAGGCAATCCAAGCGAGATTCAGGTCTACGACCCGGTCACACTCCAGCTCAAACGCAAAATTGTCCTCCCCGATGTCATTGGAATTACTGAAGCTATTCCCTATGCCGATGACATCCTGTTTTTGAACATGAGTAGCCACTATCGTGAGTCGCTCCACGACACGTTCCATGATGTGTATCGTTACTCACCGGACACCGACATCCTGACCCCTTTGCCGCTTATCCAACGTTCACCCATGCAAGGTGTAATTGTCGATAATACGCTGTACACAGTACATTTCAGTCAGCCCTTCGCCACCGAAGGACGCATGCCCAACGTCGAGATCTACAAAACACATCTAGACACCTATCAGCAGACACACTGGACATATCCAACCAACGGCTGGAGTCGCATCGGCGATATGGCCGCCATCGATGGGCGCATCCTCATTACTAAGTACTCCGACAGCAACGCAGGTAACGAGGGCATCTACGCACTCGACACCACCACGGGTGAGCTGTCCATGGTAATGCAGCTGCCTGGCGCCACCCTATTGCTCGAGCCTACCCCTTGACGGCACGCCACACCACAAATGCGGGAGTCTCGGCGACGCGACTGACCTGCGCATAATAGGATTCGAGCAGCGGGCCATACGCCAGAAAGGCGTTGGCGACCAGCCACAGCGTCCCACCGGGACGCTGATGGCCCGCGGCGGTGGATACAAAGGCGCGCACCATGCTATCATCGGTGCGTTTGCCTGTATGAAACGGCGGATTCGAAATCACGACATCATACAGTGCTTCGGACCACGGCAAGCCGTCGAGCACATCGCCCCACGCCACCCGCACGTCATCGCGGGCAAATGTTTGCTGCATACACCACACAGCACTAGCATCCACATCAATGACATCGACATGAGCGGCACCACGTTGCAACGCAGTACCTGCCAACACGCCAATTCCACCACCGAGGTCGAGGACACGAGACCCTGACAAATCAGGAAGTTGATCACACAGGAGTGCGCTTCCGACATCCAAACGCCCATGTGCAAAAACTCCTGGCACGCTGGTGTACGTTCGCCCAGACACATCGAGTGTTTGGGAGGTCTGCGGCCACACCCCGGCGATATCAGTCCACGGCAAGGGATTGATATCATGGGCGGGTTTGATGGCATGCACCACGCGCTGGTGTGCTTTGGAGGAACCACGCGCAGCACCAAACAAGAGTTGTGCATCGTGGACCAAGCGCTTACCACCAGCCGTATTAGGCGCTGCAGCCCACAACTGCCCGCCGGGGACTAATGCGGTATACGCATGTGCGAGCTGGCGCAACCATGCTTCATGGCTCAGATTCGCTTCGATGTAGACGACATCGACACTGGCTACCGGCCATGGAGCATCGAGGCGCCACCACTGAGCAGTACGTTGCGCGGTATCTAATGTGCGGCGAGCGGCCTGTGCCATACCAGCATGCCGCATATGCACATGTACTTGCGTGGCCGGTGCACACACCAAGGCCGGCAATGCGGCAGTGACGTCGAGCAATAGTAACCGTTGTGCAGGGTGTTGCGCGCACATTTCGGCGAGAAGCTGTGCCGCTGGAGTCGTGCTACTCGCCGCAGGCAGCCCAGCACGCCATGCAATACGGTGCGTCTGCCCAGCCAATGTCACCATGGCAGACTGCCAGCGCACAGCCGCCCTATGTTGAAGATCGCCCATAAAACGCCACCGCTTCCATATCAAGTTGGATGCCCAATCCAGGTGCATCGGGAATAGCCAGCATACCATCAGCATCAAGCTGCCAGGGGGTAGCAACTAGCGCGTCAATATACGGCGAACCAGTCAGGTATTCGACAAAATCAGTGTTCGCAAAAGCGGCTGCGAGGTGTAAGTCAGCAGCCAGACCGACTGCCGTATTCCAGCCATGTGGGATAAAACGCACTCCATTTTCTTCGGCCATCCAGGCGATGCGACGTTCTTCGCTGATACCACCGACCTTGGTCACGTCGGGTTGCACGATATCGAATGCGCCGGCCTGGAGCCAGGGTTGGAATGCCTGGCGGCGCGTGAGCACTTCACCGCCGGCAATGGGAATGGGCGCATTGCGCCGCAACGCCACGTAATCATCGAGGGCATCGGGCTTGAGGGCTTCTTCGAACCAAGTAACATCATAGCTGGCCAACATGTCAGCAGTGCGCATGGCCCATTTATAGCCCTGATGCCAGTGGGCGTCACTGCCACCGGCATCAACCATCAACCAGCCGTCACCAATGGCATCACGAGCAGCTCGCACAATGGATTCATCGAGGGCATTACTGACACGCCCAAAAGGGCCCCAGCCGATTTTGAAGGCCCGGAACCCTTGAGCTTTGAGCGCGAGCAGGTGTTGGGTCAAAATCGACGGTTCTTCCATGAGAATCGAGGCATACGGGCGCACACGATCACGGTAGCGCCCACCCAGCAAGCGACTAATGGGCTGACCTGTCACCTGCCCCAAGATATCCCACAAGGCAATATCAATGCCGCTAATGGTGTGGGTAATCGCCCCACCGCGCCCAAGCCAAAACGTGTGTTGATGCAACTTTTCACTGACGCGTTCGGGTTCGATGGCCGATTCGCCGATATAGAGGGGAGCTAGCACTTGCAATGCACCACGCACAAGCGCATCGTTGGTGTAGACGCTCCCCACACCCGTGATACCCGCATCCGTACGGACCTCAATAAGGGTATGTATACAATCATCGGGCTTGATTTCTTCGCTCCACCCACCTTCAGGTGACGCGCCATAGAGGCCGATAGCATTGATTTCACGAATCTTCATTGATTCCTCCTTAAACATGACTACGCCTCATCCATCGTAATGATGAGGCGTAGTCACACAGACAATACTCGTGCACCCGGCAACGGCTACTTTTTGGGATTGCCGAGCTCGACCGAACGCTCAAATGCGGCCCGCACCCCTTTGGTGATGGCCGTACGCAGTCCGGCTTCTTCCATGGCGTTGAGACCGGCAGCCGTCGTCCCTGCTGGCGAGGTGACATCATTGCGGAGTTCGGCCGGATGTTTGCCACTCGCCAATGCATATTGCATAGAGCCCAGCAAGGTTTGTTCAGCCAATTGTTTGGCAAGTGGACGAGGCAGGCCCACAGACACGCCGGCATCAATCATGGCCTCAAGCATCAAGAAGACATAGCCAGGGCCACTGCCCGACACCGCCGTCACGTGATTGATGTAGTGTTCGTCGTCGACACGCACGGCCACACCAAACGATGACAGGATCTGCTGGGCGATGTCGCGCTGTGCAGTCGTCACCTCGGGCACAGCGGTCCACCCTGAAATACCCGCACCAATCATGGCTGGAGTATTGGGCATCGCCCGCACAACAGCGACATGCCCTAGGCCACTCTGGAGCGTAGCAATCGTGATACCAGCCATAATCGATATCACCAAGGCTTGCGATGGAATATGCCCTTTGAGCTCAGGAAACACGACACCTACCAGCTGTGGTTTGATGGCAAACACCACCACATCAGCAGTAGCCACCGCTTCGCGATTGCTGGGCACCATCTGAATGCCGTACTGCTGATGCATGGCCTCACGCCGATCGGGGCGCGGCTCGGAAGCCGTAATGTGACTCGCCGGGATACCGCTGGCGAGCAGGCCGCCAATCATGGCCTCGCCCATCATGCCGGCCCCAATCATGCCAATCCGCGGATGACTCATGGCTACACCTCAATATTCACGAAATCGCCCACTGCCGGCACGGGGAAATGAGTGCACAATTCAATCACTTCGTTGCGCACCTGTGCCACAACCTGCTCGTCGTCGATGTGGTTGATGACCCGCGCAATCAATTCTGCCACCACATCCATGTCTGATTCAGACATGCCGCGTGTCGTCATCGCCGCCGTACCGACACGCACACCTGAGGTGATGAGTGGTGAACGAGGATCATTGGGAATGACGTTTTTGTTGGTGGTGATATGAGCCATATCAAGCACTGCCTCGGCGCGCTTGCCGGTGACATCTTTGTTGGTCAGATCAATCATCATCAAATGATTGTCGGTGCCATTGGAGACAATCTTGAAACCACGATTCATCAGTGCCGCAGCCAGAGCCTGAGCGTTTTTGATGACCTGGCCGGCATACACCTTGAATTCAGGTTGCAGGTTTTCGGCGAAACCGACCGCCTTGGCCGCTACCACATGCATGAGTGCGCCACCTTGGGCTCCCGGGATGACCATTTTGTCGAGCACTTCCGACATCATCAACGTGCGCCCGCTCTTGGCAGCTTTCTGACCAAATGGGTTCTCAAAATCTTGCCCCATCATGATGATGCCACCACGAGGCCCACGCAACGTCTTGTGGGTGGTCGACGTGACCACATGTGCATATTGCATGGGGCTGGGCAGATGACCAGCAGCGATGAGACCGGCAGGGTGGGCAATATCTGCGAACAAATAGGCACCCACTTTGTCGGCGATTTGCCGGAAAATCGAGAAGTCGATGGCACGTGAGTAAGCACTCGCCCCCACGGTAATCATTTTGGGGCGCTCACGCTCGGCCATCTCGAGGACGTTTTCGTAGTCAATGTAGCCGGTATCCATGTCGATACCATACTGCACAAAGTTGTACATTTTGCCCGAGAAGTTCACCGGTGAACCGTGCGTCAAATGCCCACCATGGCCAAGGTTCATGCCCAGCACTTTGTCGCCGGGTTGCAAAAAGGTGAAATACACGGCGGTATTGGCCTGTGTACCCGAGTGGGGTTGCACATTGACGTATTCGGCACCAAACACCTGCTTGGCACGATCACGAGCCAGGTTTTCGACCAAATCGACCCATTCACAGCCACCGTAGTAGCGATTACCGGGGTAGCCTTCGGCATATTTATTGGTCAACACTGACCCTTGCGCTTCCATCACGGCGCGGCTGGTGTAGTTTTCACTGGCGATAAGTTCGAGGCCATCACGCTGGCGCCGAGCCTCGCCGACCAGCAAACGAGCAACTTCGGGATCGGACTGAACAAGTGCGTCAAGTGCAGACATGCAATACCTCTCCATACAGAACAACAATCACCCTTGTATTATACCCGGGAAATCGCTGGTACTTACTCAGCTGTGGTATCCGTGCGCAAGGCACGGATGTATTTGATGGCTTCGCGACAAATCGCCTGCAAGAGCATGATTTCGCGTGCGTTGGGCTGAGCCCGATGGGTCAGGCTGCGCAGTGAGCGCATTTTGGCGGGTGCACTGGGACTCTTGAAGAAATCAATTTCACGCAGTGCTAACTCCATCGTGTGCACAAATTCATCGATGCGCTCGAGCGTGGCCGGCGGGTAGGTGATTTTGGGGGCTGGACGCGTCGGTGGTGCATACATGTGTAACTCATAACACACCAACAAAACCGCCTGTGCTAAATTCAACGATGCATAATCGGGATCGGTAGCAATCGTCACAAACTGCTGGCACACATCCAATTCAGCTTGTTGGAGGCCATTGTCTTCGGGGCCAAACAACAACGCCACCTGCGCGCCAGCTTGGGCGCGTTCGGCAATAGTTGGCACCACAGTGCGCAATTCATCTGGTGGCTGTGGGGTGTCACGGTGGCGCGCAGTGGTACCCACCACCCACTGGATGTCGTGGAGTGCGGCTTGCAAGGTGGGATACACGTTGATAGCGTCTACGACGTCTTGGCTACGGTGCGCCACCTGTTCGATGGCGGCAGGGTCGTATTCACGTGGGTTTACGAGGCGCAAGCGTCGAAACCCGGTATTTTTCATGGCGCGCACTGCCGATGCAATATTAATTTGACGCATAGGGTGATACAGAATCACACAGACGTTGTCACGAAAGCTCTTCATTATCGCCTCATCAAGCCTGTTACAATGCATATAGCACAAGAATAGTATACCGGGTATAGCGCCATACCGGCAAAATCAGGGCTACAAGGAGTTCCGTCATGGATTGGCGAGCACATACATCAGGGGCGCGACATCTCTACATCCACATCCCATTTTGTCATCGCCGCTGTGCCTATTGCGATTTCAACACCTATGCCAACATGGAAGACCGCATGCAGGCCTATGTCGATGCGTTATGTCATGAATTGCGCACATTACCGCGCATGCAAACGATTCCCCCGCCCGTGGCGGCGCACCAGGGCTTGCTCCGTAGCGACCTACCGCCTACAGTGTTCCTCGGTGGCGGCACACCAAGCATGTTACCACTCCCCATGATGGAACAGGTGCTCGCCGCCGCCAACGAGGTCGTACCCCTGAGCGGCGCTGAAGTCACCGTGGAATGCAATCCGGGCACCGTGCTTGGTCGCGACTATTTGCGTGCACTCAGAGGCATGGGAGTCAATCGTATCAGCATGGGCGTACAGACGCTACATGATCCGCTTCTCAAAATGCTCGGGCGCATCCACACTGCTGCCGAGGCCCAAGAAAGCTACCTTGATGCACGTCAAGTCGGCTTTGATTCGGTCAATCTCGATTTTATTTTTGGATTACCCGGGCAAAGTCTCGCTGATTGGCAAGACACGCTCCACACCGTTGATGCATGGGATGTCGACCATTTCGCCATCTACTCATTGATTCTCGAAGAAAGCACACCCCTGTATGCCCAAGTCATGGGGGGACGATGGCGCGTGCCCGACGATGATATCACTGGGCAAATGTACGAATACACCATGGAACATCTCGCCCAGCGCGGCTATCACCACTACGAGATTTCGAACTGGGGTCGTGGACCGCTCCAGCACACCGGCCTACCACAACACACCGGCCTACACAATGTGGCCTACTGGCTGAACGCCGATTATCATGCCACGGGATGCGGAGCACATGGGCACCTCGATGGGCGCCGCTTCGTTGTACAACACGCCATTGACACGTACATCGACACCACCGCTCAACAGCAATCGCCCCTGGTTGACACCACAGACCTGACCCCTGCTGACATGCTCGCCGAGACCATGATGATGGGATTACGCCTCAATCAGGGCATTTCGTTTGCGCATATCATGGATCGGTGTGGCATGGATGTCCGCCACACACATGCGTCGGCCATCGCCCAGGCCCAACAGCAGGGTTTGCTTGAAGTCGACGCCCACGGGCTACGGCTCAGCAATCGGGGACGCATGTTTGGCAATCAAGTCTTCCAATTATTTGTGTGAAAAAGGCCTCCAATGCACCAGCTTGTCAAACACCTCGAAGAGCACTACGACCTGCAGATTGCACACATCGAACCAGCCTCACGGGGGCTGGTTGCCGAAACCTTTCGCATCCGTGACACCCAACAGCGCCAATGGTTCATCAAATGTTGTAGCAACCAACTCTTCAAGTCACATGTCGTCCACAGTGCACCTGCACATGCGGCATTAGCCCGCTGTGTGCCCGCTATCATCAATCACCCGCTCTGGACGACACGTCAGCAGGGGGTGAGTTATTTCGGCAATACCACGGTAACCGTGAGTACCTTCATTGATGCCCCCCTCAACGAACAGTATGCCACGACAGCATTTGGGCGGTTGATTGGGCGAATTCACCAGAGCACGGCGATGATTGCGGCGCCCATGCAGCAGATTACCCGCTTCGAACACGATGGCTTATTTCGCCACCTATGGCACAAAGCAACCAGCGAGCACGAGCACCCCTGGCAACAAGAGCTGAGCCAACGGCTCAACCCGTATGTCGCATTGGTGGCCACACAATACCGCACGTTGCAACACCTCCAAGCGACTGTAGCACAACACCCAACTCAGCCCATGGTCATCACACACGGTGATGCGGGGGGCAACGTCATCGGGCATACCAATCAGGATTTGCACATCATTGATTGGGACTACGTCGGCTTGGCGCATCCCGAACGCGATTTGTGGGTGTTTCAGTATGATGAGGGGTTCTGGCAGGGGTATCAAGAGGTCGTCGGAGCATACCCTCGGAGCACTTTGCATTTGCGGAACGCCGCATATCGTCAATATTTTGATTATGTCGTGTATATTTTGAGTGAAATCTACGTCCGTACGCCTACTGCAGAACAACGCGTGGCGCACATGAATAATTTATTGAGTCTGTTCGATGAAAGCAACTGGATTCAAGTGCATCTGACCTAATTCATGGTCAGATACACTTGTTTGCCAATTACACGGATATCGCTAACGGCAGCTCATGATGATTTGTGCGCACAAGTACTTGTTCAACACAGGGATTTTTTCAACGAGAGGTTGCACTGCATAGATGATGCGGGCGATCCATTCTGGGCAGAACATCGGCACTAGACCCACATATTTCACTTCGACGGTTTGCCAGCCTGCTTGCTTGGCCCAGTTGGTCAATGTCTCTGTCGTAAAGCTTTGTTCTTCGTGTTCGATATGGTACGCAGATACACGTTCAATAATCTTGAGAATTGGACTATTCCCGTTTGGCTCTACGATGATGAGTTGTTTACACACGGTACGAGCATTGGCAAACGCAAGTTGTTGAGCATTATCCGGGAGGTGATGAATCACGCCACGCAACACGCCCACGTCATACATCTGCTGTGGCAGTGTGTCAGCAACCAGCATATTGGCAATCATGAATTCAATGTCTGGATAACGTCCACGAGCGATGCTCACGGCCACTTCAGCGGGATCATTGCCGTGCACGACGGCATCCGGCCACTGCTCGGCAAGTTCTTTGGTATAGGTACCATCGCCACACCCCAAATCCACAATAGACTGTGGTTGTGTGGTCACAAATCCCCACACCGCATGTGAAATGGTGCGATTGGCAACTTGCGCCGAATACGGAGCATGGGTGGTATAACGATAGCCCTGGTTATCAACCACATCCTGATTAAAGGTGTTCACGTTTTCTTTATGCAATTCAGACGGCATAGAACTCTCTCCTTATGCGTACGCTATCGTGATTCATGGGGAATCACTTCGTTGACGACTCCATCACGAATGATTGCCGAACGAATCAAACGTGGGCGTTGCTTGACCTCAATCACGATCTTGCCAATGTATTCACCAAGGATGGCGATACCGAGCATATTCAATGACCCAAAGAAAATAATACTAATCAGCACCGTAGTAATCCCACTGGGCACCAATGCCGGGAAGAAGGCACGCACCACTACGGAGAATACGACGAGCATAAACGACACGACCATCAACACAAACGCACTAGCAGTCAAGAGATTCAATGGGGCAATACTATACGAGAAAAAGGCCATTTTGGCCCAATTCAAGTTTTTGAGCATATTATTGGTACTCACCCCAAACATGCGCTCAGGGCGCACATAGTCGACACCTGTCTGCTTGAAGCCCATATATGCGCGTAATCCACGCATAAACAAGTCACGCTCAGGGCTTTGCAATAACCAACGTACGACCTTGCCATCAATCAACGAAAAGTCGCCGGCATCACGTGGGATGGGGATGTAACTAAACATCGCAAATAAGCGATAAAACAACTTATAAAAAAACTCCCAAAACCTAGACATCTCACGTTTCACACGGCGCCCATAGATGACATCATACCCTTGTTCCCATTGGGTATAAAAATCAGCAATTAATTCTGGCGGATCCTGTAGGTCCCCGTCGAGCAATACCACTGCGTCTTTGCTCGCGAGCTCCATGCCACTCCGAAATGCCATTTGGCTACCAAAGTTACGGCTATGCGAAATCCCAATCACACGATGATCACGCAGGCTCAAATCGCGGATGACCTGAGCGGAGTCGTCAGGACTATTGTCATTGACAAAAATAATTTCGTAGTCACACCCGATTGAGCGAAATGTATCAGACAATCGTTGATACATAAACGGAATCGCCTGGGCATCTTTGTAGCAGGCAATGATGGCAGTCACACTGCGTTTGCGCACGGGAGTGTGTTTTTTTGAGAGCTGATCAAAATCAACATCACTGACTTGTTCAATCCACTGCATCGTTTGGCGTAGTCCATCAGCAAGAGGGATTTGAGCTTGCCACCCTAGTTCCTGGCTGGCCCGCGCTGTGTCAGCATACCACTGTGGCAAATCCCAGGCCCGATCAGACATCGTCCCAAACACGGGTTCTTTGGGCAAGGCAAACACATCACGCACACATTCAGCCAAATCACGAATTGTCGTTGGAATCCCCGTACCGATGTTGTATGACTGCCCGTACAGTTGTGGATTCATCTTGGCTGCCGCCATGACAAATGCCCTACATACATCATCGATATGCACAAAATCTCGTGAAATTTCTGGATTCACAAACGGAGGATACTCGCCCTTGTGCGCATGATGCAGCACCTGCGGAATGAGCCGTGAGCTATCTTCGAGGGCTCCATATACCGCATACAAACGCAAATTGACCACTGGCAACTGCCGCACCACTCCACAGTAGTAGATGTACTGCGCCAGTGAGGCTTTGCTTACTGCATAGTGGCTGTTGGGTTGCAAAAATGTTTGCTCTGTCGGAGCAGTGCAATTCAAGCCGTATTCAGAGCTACTCCCTGCTTGTACAAAGGCCGCAAATGGGTATTGTGCGAGTTGCTCAATAAACGACACAATTGCCAGATAATTGGTCTGATAAATGAGCTCAGGGTTGGTTTCGAACGAATACGCGCCATAGGCTGTGCAGTTCAACACCGTCTGCGGACGCAACGACTCAATCAAATTCCGCGTCGCATTCACATCGGTAATATCATAGACCACCACATGATCACTCGACACGACATCATGCAAACGCCAACTCGGCAGCTGGCGTACTACCGCATAAACATCATCACGGTATTGGCTGAGGGTGCGATACACATTCGCCCCCACAAAACCACCAGCCCCAAGTACCACAATGGGACCCTTTAGCGCACGTATCATTGCATCAAACATTGTCATCCTGCTGCAAGACTTGCAATGCCTGCACGATACCATTGGCATCAAGTCCACTATGTGCACGCAAATACATCTGCGAGCCGTACTCACCTACATGTAATCCTGCGGCATGCAAAGTCATTACTTTGGCCGGCAAACACTGAATCTGTGCAAAGGCCATAATCATCATCTGCGCAAGACCACCATGTGCGACGTGTTCTTCGACAATCAACAGTGCCGTTGCTTGACGCAGACGGGCCTGCAATGCCTCCGGGATATCCTCGACTTGCACCGGCAACTCGCTAATCAGCCACACTTCTGGGCGTTGCGACGCTGAGATGGACTGTACCGTCTGTACGACCATACCGGCTATGGGGCCAATGGTCACCAATACAACACCCTCGCCATGCAGCAGTTGCCGCCAAGGTTGATATGCTGGCACCACAAAGTCCTTGGGAGCTTCGTCACGGCCCAAACGCACATATGTAGGATTTGATGCCTGCATTGCACGGTTCAACGCCACTGCCACATCGCCCGCAAATGCTGGCACCAACACCTGCATATGCGGCAATACCAACAAGGCACCGTAATCATCGACTGCATGATGGGTGGGTCCCATGACCCCATACCCATAGCCACCACCATTACCAATTAATTTAACAGGCAAGCGGTGCAGACACACATCATTCCGAATTTGTTCGAAGGGTCGAGCAAAACAAAACGAAGCAATACTGTAGCACCACACCTTCCAGCCTTCGTAGGCCAGTGCTGCTGCCACAGATACCATGTTTTGCTCGGCCACTCCCATGTTGATGAAACGTGGTCCCAGTCGTGCTTGGAGCGGTTCGAGTGCCATGAAGCCCAAATCACCAGTCACAAAGACCATATCTGGGTCGT
>VFQT010004247.1_pt1 | contig 12156 bp, 13 predicted proteins | sample 3512381 | NCBI WGS metagenome assembly VFQT01 (sample SAMN10412376, study PRJNA504923) | tailings metagenome | isolation source: Relicate 2 Philex TSF3 active mining site | place: Philippines: Tuba, Benguet | collected 2017-08-29 | reverse complement strand
GCCACCAATGCTTATGAGTTAGTTATTGACGACGAAGCACGTCTGGATGGACTTCCAGAGGATGTGAAACAAGCCGCGCACACCTCCGCGCAACGTGAAAGTAAAACCGGCTGGCGCTTCACGCTGCACTTCCCCTCATATTTTCCGGTGCTGCAGTATGCGAATGACCGCTCGCTGCGCGAGACGCTCTATCGTGCCAACGCGACCAAAGCCTCCGAGTTAGGCACGAATGCCGAGTGGGATAACACGCAGCTGATCGCCGATATTCTGAAATTACGAAACGAAGAAGCCAAGCTACTCGGTTACGCAAATTTTGCGGAAGTATCGCTGGTACCAAAAATGGCCAGCTCACCTGCGCAGGTCATTCAATTTCTGAATGACCTCGCGCAACGCGCAAGACCCTTCGCTGAAAATGATTTAGCGGAACTGCGTGCGTTTGCTAAAGCCGAGTTAGGGCTCGACCAACTCGAGGCGTGGGATATTACCTATGCATCCGAGAAGCTGCGTGAAAAACGCTATGCCTTCTCAGAGCAAGAAGTGAAGCGGTACTTCCCCGAACATCGCGTGATCGGCGGTTTATTCCGTCTTATCCAAAATATGTTCGGCGTCGAGATTAAACCTGACAACAGCCCGCTGTGGCACCCGGATGTTACGTTCTACCGCATCGAGAAAAAAGGTGCGCTGGTTGGACAGTTTTATCTCGATCTCTACGCACGCAACGGTAAACGCGGTGGCGCATGGATGGATGATGCGCGTGGTCGTAAAAATCTCGCCGGTGATTTGCAAACACCGATTGCCTATCTGACCTGCAATTTCACTGAACCCGCGGTCGTTGACGGTATAAAGAAGCCGGCCTATTTCACCCATGACGAAGTCATCACGCTGTTCCATGAGTTCGGCCATGGCCTGCACCACATGCTCACCGCGGTCGATGAACTCGGTGTGTCGGGTATCTCAGGTGTCGAGTGGGACGCAGTCGAGCTGCCTTCGCAGTTTATGGAGAACTTCTGCTGGGAGTGGGATGTTCTGCAGCACATGACAGAACACGCAGAGTCTGGCGAGCCCTTGCCGCGATCCTTGTACGACAAAATGATCGCAGCGAAAAACTTCCAATCCGGCTTGCAGATGCTGCGGCAGGTTGAGTTTTCATTATTCGATATGCACCTGCATTTTGATTACCAGCCGAATGGCCACCAAACCGTCGCCGAGTTACTTGCCGAAGTAAGACATCAAGTCGCGGTCGTTATTCCACCGGCCTTCAACCGCTTCCAGCATTCCTTCTCGCATATCTTTGCAGGCGGCTATGCGGCGGGTTATTACAGCTACAAATGGGCAGAGGTATTATCAGCCGATGCTTATGGTGCGTTTGAAGAAGCCCAGGGCGACCCGAACCGTCTGGCTGAAACCGGCTTGGCGTTTCATCGCGAGATTCTCTCGGTAGGAGGCTCACGGCCTGCGATGGACTCATTCACCGCATTCCGTGGCCGCGCACCGAGTATCGATGCGCTGCTTCGACATAACGGTATGGTGCAGGCAGGCTCGTGACGCGCATTGATTTTCATAGCAAAATCTCAGACAAGCTAAGCTATGCGTGTCGCTTGATACGCAAGGCGCAAGCCGCCAATACCAAACTAGTTGTACTCGCCGAAGATCGGGAACAACTCAATAACATCGACAGCTTGTTATGGACTTTCTCCGAGCAGGACTTTCTGCCGCACGTCATCGCAGGCGATAGCTTGGCCGCACAAACACCGATCATCTTGACCGATGACTGCGAAAAGGCGTTACCCCACCACCACGCACTTGTCAATCTTTCACGCCGCACACCGGGATTCTTTGCGCGTTTCGAACGCATGTTCGAGCTGGTGTCGAATGATGAGCAGGATTTAGTTGCAGGTCGCGAGCGCTACAAGTACTATCAAGAGCGCGGCTATCCGCTCACTCATCACGTGGCTGATTCCTCATGAACGACACTGATCAAGATATTCCGGTTTTAACCGACGTAATAGACACAACTCCAACAGCCAGCCCGTCGGAAATGCATTCGTCTGCATCGCTTGATGAACTCGAGCAGGCACTCTCGGAGCGACTGATTGCAGAGTTATCACTGCAACTGCCGGTGCTAGTTGAGGCAGCACTTCGTGAGCACCTGCCCCAAGCGCTTGGCGCGAAATTACAAGCAGAGCTACTCAACACACTAACGAATGCCTTGCCTATTGCAGCGCAAGCGGCAACGTCGGAACTTTCCAGTAAAGTAGCCTACGAACTCGGCGCATCGCTCGAGATGCGACTGCAAGAGGAAGTTCGCAGCGCAGTGGCGCACGAAATCGCTGCACTCAAGGCACACCGCCTCTGACTGCCTACAGTTGCAGCGTAAAGACCCGCTCTGATCGTGGCGCATGCTGGTGCAGATTATCGCGTGATCATCAGCGCCACATGAGCGGCACGCGTTCAACACAGGATTCGCAATGAAAGTGATTGTGCTCGGTGCCGGCATCATTGGCACCGCCTCGGCTTGGTTTCTGCAAAAAGCCGGCCACGAGGTAACAGTAATCGATCGCCAATCTGGCGTCGCGCAGGAAACCAGCTTTGCCAACGGCTGCCAAATCTCGGTGTCACATGCCGAGCCGTGGGCGAACCCCGGCGCACCACTAAAACTGCTTCGCTGGCTGAGCAAAGACGATGCCCCGCTCTTGTTTCGGCCGCGCGCCGAGTGGCTGCAATGGCGCTGGGGATTACAGTTCCTGCGCGAGTGTGCGCCTGCGCGCGCTGCACACAATATTCGGCAGATTGTGGCAATCGCCGAATACAGCCGGCAAACCCTGCAAGCACTGCGCGCCGAAACAAGTATCGCGTACGACTGCGAAACACGTGGCATTCTGCATTTTTATACCGACCCGGTCGAATTCGAGCAATCATTGTCAGCAGCACAGCTGATGCGCGATTTGGGTTGTCCACGTCAGAGCGTTGACGCCGATGAAGCCGTTCGGCTTGAGCCCGCGCTGGCATCGATTCGGCCCAAGCTGGTTGGTGCTGACTTTACGCCGACCGATGAGTCGGGTGATGTCTATAAATTCACCACCGGTCTTGCGCGCGCTTGCGAACAACTTGGTACGCGCTTTATCTTCAATACCATCGTGACGCGATTACTCACCGAGGGCAGCGGGGCATCATCACGCATTAGCGGGGTAGAAGTGATTGACGAGCATGGGCGCCACCAGCAACTGCATGCTGATAGCTACGTGCTTGCGCTGGGTAGTTTTTCGCAGCCGCTGGCCAAACGTATCGGTATTGATCTAATGATCTACCCGGGTAAAGGTTACTCGGCCACCTATACCGTCACCAAGCCCTCGCTGGCGCCGATGGTGTCGCTCACCGATGATGGCCACAAGCTGGTGATCTCGCGACTTGGCGATCGGCTTCGGGTAGCAGGCACCGCTGAAATCAATGGCTACTCACGCGCGTTGAACGAGGTACGCTGTGAAGCCATCACGCGCCGCACCCGAGAGCTGTTCCCGGATGCCTGTGATTATGAAAACCCGGTGTACTGGAGTGGCCTGCGGCCCATGACCCCGTCGAACGTGCCTTACATTGGCCGCACTCGCTACAAGAACCTGTTCCTGAACACCGGGCACGGCACTCTGGGCTGGACCATGGGCTGCGGCTCGGGGCAGGCGATCGCAGATATCATTGCAGGTCGCCACCCCGATCTGGATTTTGGGTTCACCGGCGAGGCTGAGCTCGGATTGACAGCGCCGCTGATATCTCTGCCAGCGCGCGGTTAATCTCTGCTAAAACGCCGCTACACTGAAATTTTTCCCACATCACCGGAGGCTATCCATGCAGTTTCGATATCGCTACTCTTTGCTCGTCTTGCCACTGCTGTCCATGTCAGCATCAGCGCAAGAACAGGTAGTCAAGATCGGACATGTCGGGCCCCTGACCGGCTCAATCGCTCATCTTGGCAAAGATAACGAAAATGGCGCTCGTATGGCCATTGATGCGCTGAACGCAAAAGGCATCAAGCTTCAAGGGAAAAAAGTGAAATTCGAGTTGATGGCGGAAGACGATGGCGCCAATCCTCAGCAAGCGACCTCGGTTGCACAAAAATTAGCGGATGCAAAAGTTAACGGTGTCGTTGGTCATCTTAACTCCGGCACCACAATTCCTGCATCGAAAATTTATCACGACCACGGCATCCCTCAGGTATCGCCATCAGCAACCAACCCCAAGTACACACAGCAGGGTTACAAGGGCGCCTTCCGCGTGGTTGCCAACGATGGGCAATTAGGTGGTGCACTTGGGCGCTACGCCGCAAGCACCCTCAAGGTAAAAAATATTGCTATTGTTGACGACAGAACCGCTTACGGCCAGGGTGTCGCTGATGAATTTGCCAAGGCCGCAAAAGCAGCGGGCATCAATATCGTCGGGCGCCAATATACCAACGACAAGGCAACCGACTTCAACGCGATTCTCACTGCTATCAAAGGCAAGCAGCCCGACCTGGTGTTCTTTGGCGGCATGGATGCGGTGGGCGGGCCGATGCTGCGCCAGATGAAGCAACTCGGCATCAACGCCAAGTTCATGGGCGGTGACGGCATCTGTACCGAACAGTTACCGTCACTCTCGGCAGGTGCGATGGCTGATGGCCAGGTCGTCTGCGCCGAGGCCGGTGGCGTGGAAGAGAGCGGGAAAAAAACGATGGATAGCTTCCGCTCCGACTACAAGAAAAAATTTGGCGTTGAGGTGAAGCTGTATGCGCCCTATGTATACGATGCAGTAATGGTGCTGGCCGACGCAATGCAACGCGCCAACTCTGCCGAACCGGCCAAGTACTTGCCTGAACTCGCCAAGGCAAGCTACCAGGGCGTCACCGGCAAAATCGAATTCGATGCGCGTGGGGATATGAAACAAGGCACGCTGACGCTTTACACTTACGAAGGCGGCAAGCGATCGCAAATCGCCGTGGTGCGCTGAGCGGGAACGAATTGCCTCCGCGGCGCTGAGCAAAATCCGCCCAAGCCATAAACAAAAAGCGCTCCCATCGGGAGCGCTTTTGCATACAGTGCAGTGCGATTACTTCAGCGACAGGACCCACGCCGCCAGTTTCTTCGCTTCAGCCTCGCTTACCTGAGGGTTGGCGGGCATAGGAATCTGACCCCAAACACCGCTGCCACCTTTTTGAATCTTGGTGGCCAGTTTGGCTTCTGCTGATTTGTCGCCTTTGTACTTGGCCGCGACTTCCTTGTAACCCGGGCCAACCACTTTGTTATCGACTGCGTGGCAAGCCAAGCAGTTTTTTTCTTTTGCCAGTTGCTCGCTGGCGAGCGCCGCGTTGGAAGCCAAAGCTGCAACGGCTACGGCAGCGACCAGAATAGCTTTCATGTGTGTCTCTCCGTTGAAAATTAAAGCGGGCGAATTGTAGCGCGTTTTCCGAGCCGGATCACCCAAGTCAGGCTCGCAAAGCTTGCCGCCACCTGTATCAGCGTGAGTGGGTGGCAAGATCCACGCTGCAGATACGGTAGCGCTGCAGATTCACCGACGCCCGAAACCTTACACTCACTCACACTTGGCTTAGTCAGTCACCGCGCCCCGACTTGCGCTTGATGCCAATTTGGCAAATTTAGCGAGTACCCCGCGTGTGTACTTTGGCGTGGGCGCTGTCCAGGCTTTACGCCGACGCTCAAGCTCTTCGTCGGTCACATTCAGCTGTATAAGCAGCTGGTGCGCGTCAATGGTGATTGAGTCTCCTTCCTGAACCAGCGCAATGTTCCCACCAGCGTAAGCCTCCGGGGCGACGTGGCCGACCACCATACCCCAGGTGGCGCCTGAGAAACGGCCGTCGGTGATCAGACCCACTGACTCGCCTAGCCCCTTACCAATTAGCGCCGAGGTTGGCGACAGCATCTCTGGCATGCCCGGCGCGCCCTTTGGCCCCAAGTAGCGCAGTACCAGCACGTCACCGGCTTTGATCTTGTCGGCCAAGATCGCTTGCATCGCGGATGGCTCATCATCAAAAACCCGCGCCGGGCCAGTGATGACCGGATTCTTCAAGCCCGTGATCTTGGCGACACAACCCTCGGGCGACAGATTGCCCTTCAGGATCGCCAAGTGCCCCTGCTTGTAGATTGCCTTCTCTATCGGCATGATCACATTCTGATCGGCACGCGGCTGGTCAGGTACATGGGCCAGCTCTTCTGCCATGGTCTTGCCGGTAATGGTGACGCAATCGCCATGCAACAAGCCAGCGTTGAGCAGAATCTTCATTACCTGAGGAATACCACCGGCAGCGTGCAAATCGGTCGCTACATACTGACCCGAGGGTTTCAAGTTACAGATCACCGGTACCTTCTTGCGCATGCGCTCGTAGTCATCGATATGCCACTCGACATCAGCGGCATGCGCTATCGCTAGAAAGTGTAGAACTGCATTGGTTGAGCCGCCAGTGGCCATAATCACCGCCACCGCGTTCTCGATAGATTTGCGCGTGATGATATCGCGCGGCCTCAGATTATTTTTGACCGCCTGCAACAAGACACGTGCTGACTCTGCGGCTGAATCGACTTTCTCATGATCGGGGTTGGCCATGGTCGACGAGTACAGCAGCGACATGCCGAGTGCCTCGAATGACGATGACATGGTGTTCGCGGTAAACATCCCGCCACAGGAACCGGTCGATGGACAGGCATTTTGCTCGATACCTTCGAAGTCTTCCTTCGACAGCTTGCCCGCTGTGTACTGACCGACTGCCTCAAATGCTGAGACGATGGTGAGATCGGTACCCTTCCAATTACCCGGCTTGATGGTGCCACCATACACATAGATTCCCGGCACATTGATACGCGCCAGCGCGATCATGCCACCGGGCATATTCTTGTCGCAGCCACCGATCACGACGCAGCCATCCATCCACTGACCTTGCACGCAGGTTTCGATGCTGTCAGCGATAACTTCACGCGAGATCAGCGAGTACTTCATGCCCTCGGTACCCATCGACATACCGTCAGAAATAGTGGGGGTGCCGAACACCTGCGGGTTACCACCGGCGGCCTTGGTGGCAGCAATTGCAGCATCGGCCAGCTTCTGCAATCCGGAGTTGCAGGGTGTGATGGTGGAATGCCCGTTGGCGATACCAATCATGGGGTTATTGAAGTCTTGTTTGGTGTAACCCATGGCGTAGTACATCGCGCGGTTCGGGCTACGCTCGACTCCTTCGGTAATATGTTTCGAGCGTTCGTTAGCGTCCATTCGGTCTCCGTTTTACAAAAATAATTGCCGCGTGCCCGCTCGAGCAACGGCAGGCAAGTGACTATAATACCTTGGGTTATGGGAATGCCGATTCCAAACGCAAGGGTATGAAGCGGGCTGGTACGCCCGGAAATTGGTAATGTGAATTGATCCCTGCCCATCGCGGCACTCTCTGAAAATTTCTGAATGCTGATTCATCCTTTGCCTGATCCGATCGCGCTCGCGATTGGTCCGCTCGCCATTCGCTGGTACGGCTTGATGTATCTGGCGGCATTTGTACAGTTCTTGATACTGGGACGATTACGGCTACGCCAGCCGCATATTGCTGCCGCAGGGTGGCGCACCACCGATATTGATGACCTGCTGTTTTACGGAGTGCTGGGTGTCGTAATTGGCGGTCGTCTTGGCGAGGTGTTGTTCTATCACCCCGGTTACTACCTTGATAATCCGGATGAAATCATCGCCATATGGAAAGGCGGTATGTCGTTTCACGGCGGTTTTTTAGGCGTGCTGGTAGCAATGTGGATATGGGCGCGCTTGCATGGCCGGCGCTGGATGGCGGTGATGGATTTCATCGCGCCGCTGGTACCACTGGGCTATGCATTCGGTCGTATCGGCAACTTCATCAACGCCGAGTTGCCCGGGCGTGTTGCCGATGCAGACCTGCCGTGGGCGATGATTTGGCCGAATGTGGATGCGTTACCGCGTCACCCTTCGCCGATTTATCAAGCGCTGATAGACGGTGTGCTGTTATTTTTTTTGCTGTGGCTGTTCGCACGCAACGCACGCCCCTATCTCGCTGTTAGCGGCCTGTTCTCAGCGGGCTATGGCTGCGCACGATTTTTCACTGAATTTTTCCGGATGCCCGACTACGAAATCGCCATCGGACACTGGGTACTCTCTGCCGGCCAGGTGCTATCACTTCCGATGATCGCGCTGGGCATGCTCTTGCTATGGTTCGCCTACCGGTATCCTGCTGATGCGCAGCTGGTATCCGAGACCGAACAAGTAAATGATCCATCAAATACCAAACCTTTAGGTACTGCATGCGCTTTTGGGTATTCAATAACGCATCGTGAATATGAATCTTTACGCCATATTCAGAGCGCGCTTTCCTGCTGATCTGGATAACTGCTGGCTGGAAACCAGTCATGGCCTGTACTATAGCTGGCGCGATCTGGAACGCGGCAGTGCAAAAATCGCCAACCTGTTTGCCAGCCTGAACCTGCCAGCAGGTGCACGGATTGCGGCGCAAGTCGAAAAATCACCCGAGGCGCTAATGCTGTATCTCGCCACGGTACGCGCCGGCTTCGTCTACTTGCCGTTGAATACCGCCTATCGCGCTGGTGAGATGGCTTATTTCATTGAAAATGCCTCACCGTCGGTGGTGGTGTGCTCACCGAAAAATTTTGGCTGGGTTGCGCAGACCGCGTTTGCACGCGGTACCTCGCATATTTTTACGCTGGATGAAATTTCACCAGGCAGCAACCAAAATCGCAATAGCGGCAGCCTGCTGTCACGTGCAGTCTATTTCAGCGATACCTTCGAGACAGTGCATCGTCATGCTGATGACTTGGCCGCTATCTTGTACACCTCAGGCACAACCGGTCGCAGCAAGGGGGCGATGCTAACCCACAGCAATCTCGCGTCAAATATCGCGGTGCTGCATGATGTTTGGCACTGGCAAAAGAATGACGTGCTGCTCCATGCTCTGCCACTCTTTCATATTCATGGTTTATTCGTGGCGGCGCATGGCGCGCTGCACAACGGCAGCAAAATGATTTTTCTGTCGAAATTTGATAGCGCAGAAGTAATTCGCCACCTGCCACGTTGTACAGTGTTCATGGGTGTGCCGACCTACTACGTACGGCTACTGGCAGACCAGTCGTTCAAGCGCGATTTGTGTAAAAACATACGGCTGTTTGTATCAGGCTCTGCGCCTTTACTTGCCGACACCTTCGCACAATTTGCTGAACGTACCGGGCACACTATTCTCGAGCGCTACGGCATGAGCGAAACTGCGATGCTGACCTCGAACCCTTACGAGGGTGAGCGCAAACCCGGCACCGTCGGGCCCGCGCTACCCGGCGTGTCAGTACGCGTCGTAGATTCCGATGGAGCCGCTTGTGGCAGCGGCGTGGTGGGCGAAATTCAGGTAAAGGGTCCGAATGTGTTTCAGGGCTACTGGCAAATGCCCGACAAGACCGCAGAAGAATTTACGCGCGATGGTTATTTCAATACCGGCGATATTGGTTTCTTTGATGATGATGGCTACCTTAGCATCGTTGGACGTAGCAAAGACTTGATTATCACCGGCGGCTATAACGTCTACCCGAAAGAAATCGAATCTCTGATCGATGAACTACCGGGTGTGATGGAGTCTGCAGTAATCGGCATACCTCATCCCGACTTCGGCGAAGCCGTAGTCGCGGTTGTAGTCGCACGATCGGGCGCTGTACTAATAGAGCAGGACATTATTCACGCGCTGAAGAATTCTATCGCCAACTTCAAGGTACCCAAGCGCGTGCATGTCGTGAACGAACTGCCGCGTAACACCATGGGGAAAGTACAAAAGAATTTATTAAGAGATCACTACAAGGAATGATGATCTATCGGAAGTGCAGCGCAGCGAAAACCAACTACCGGGGCGAGGTGGTTTTTCGTGCTTGGATCTTGCGCTGACTACTTTTAATCGATTTGACGAGACCAAGCTTGGTAGCACTCCCTGGCTTTGTCTGCTTGGTAAGTTTTCCGCCAGCGGCTTTGACAGATTTTTTGCTCACAGCTCGGCGTGTTTTCGGCTCACCAATCAACGCATCAGCTGGAATACCTAACGAAACATTCAAGCGCCGAATCATGGGCAGTGTCAGCGGCCTGGAGTAATTCAATACCTCGTATACGCGATTAGCTTGGCCAATCATCGGCCGTAAATCTTTGGGTGTTAAACCCGCTTGCTCCATGCGGAATTTGATCGCCTGTACCGGATCAGGCGTATCTATGGCGTGATGTTTCCTCTCATAAGACTCAATTACCATCAGTAGTAGCTCGAAGCGATCTCCAGCAGCTGATCCGGGCTCTGGCTCCAGATCAAAGTACGAGGCTACAGCTTTGAGTGCGTCTTTATATTCAGCGTCGGTACGTAACGGTCTAATTTTCATGACTTTCTCTTGTCTTATTGATCGACGCTCTCGACATCAATTTTGTCGTAGTCTTTATGGGTACCCGCGAACTTGATATAAACCGCGCCAAACTTATAGGCCACCGCCACAACTAGTCGGTATTTATGTCCATGAATATTGAATACGACACGGTTCTGCCCGACAAAACTCGCACTGCGGTATTGATCCTTGATTTGCTGCGGTGTTTCCCAAGAGGCCTTACGCGCTTCGTCATACCATGCCTTGAGTGCCTGTCCGGCATCGGGATGCTCGGTGTAAAACGCCTTCAGTTTTGCCAAGGAGATCACCCGCATCAGGGCAGTTTAGTCCCAAATTGGGACATACGCAAGAGCCGACCTTGAGACCCTTGGCGTCAGTTGATGCGAGTTAAGCGCTTGCAGTCTCCCTCGGCTGAAGCCTTACCAAGAAATAGTGCGTTTTCTCTGATCAAACCAAGCGCTGCAGGATGAAGCGCCACTCTGCTTCAGTGACCGGCGTAATCGATAAGCGGTTACCGCGTTTCAGCACAATCATGTCCGACAGCGCGGGGTGTGTTCGCAACTCGGATAATGAAATGAGCCGCGTCTTCCTCAAGGCGCGAACATCTACCAACAACCAGCGCGGCTGCTCGGGTGTGGCGGATGCATCGAAATAGGGGCTACGAGTATCGAATTGCGTAGGGTCCGGGTAGCTGGTGCTCGCTACCTCGGCGATACCCGCGATACCCGGCTCGGCGCAGCTGGAGTGATAAAACAGCACACCATCACCGACCTGCATTGCATCACGCATGAAATTCCGCGCCTGATAGTTGCGCACCCCTGTCCAGGCCACGCTCGCATCCTGGGCGGATAAGGCGTCATCAATGCTGGTCTCATCCGGCTCGGATTTCATCAACCAATAACGCATCGTGTTGTTGTCATCGCAAATGAAAAAGCGGTTGCAGCTTAACGCATGCAACCGCCAGAAAAAAGTCCCGCCTGTGCCGCTAGCCGGCATCCCGAACCTTTCGGTTCAAGGTGGCCACAGTAGTTCAGTATTGGGATCGTCGGACGAGCGACGCTCACGCCTACTAAACGAATCCCGCAGCCGATGCGCGTGAATGGTTCAAGGAATATATGGCAAACGCGTACACGGCAGGAGAGCTCAGTCTACCGTAATCCCATCATGTGTCAACTCACACCTCAAGCAAAAAACGCGATTAAAACAATCTTTCTTGCGGCGCTAGAGCAGCATCAAGCAGCGCATGCATCGCATTGATTTTTTCGCGCACTTCTGCCACTGGCAAGTCGGCTAATGGTCCATCGGTGATGCGCGTCGCAAGATAGTCTGCTGCAATGCCTAAAGCAACCATCACCGCAATTCTGTCAGTACCCTTCACTTTGCCGGCCTCGCGCACTGCATTCATGCGCTCATCCAGGTAAGCGACCGCCTGCTTCAGCGCCAACTCTTCGCCCTCCTTGCAGGCTAAACGGTAGGCTTGGCCCATGATGGTAACGTCAAGCGTGGTCATGCGGCTTCTCTATCAGTTTCAGCAGCCGGCAGCTGCTCAATCAACTTTGCCACCCGATCATGCGCCTCCTGCATGCGCTGCTCGAGCTTGGCGTTATGGTCAACCAGCACAGCGATTTCATTACGTAAAGACGCGTTCTCGCTGCGTAAGCTTTGCGCCATATCGGTCAGTTGCTTGACCTTATCGAACAGGGATTGGAAATCGAAAATCATGCGGCACTATAGTCGTGCAGAAGAATTT
>VFQT010004246.1_pt1 | contig 12156 bp, 5 predicted proteins | sample 3512381 | NCBI WGS metagenome assembly VFQT01 (sample SAMN10412376, study PRJNA504923) | tailings metagenome | isolation source: Relicate 2 Philex TSF3 active mining site | place: Philippines: Tuba, Benguet | collected 2017-08-29 | reverse complement strand
TTTCGACAGCAGAGCCTGAGCACGACCTGGCGACGGTTTACCACGAATGGAGGGGTGTTTTGAACCACGAATGGAAGGGCGGTTTTGAACCACGAATGGACACGAATGGACACGAATGGATGCAGGGGGACGTGTTTTTGAATTGAGGTGTGCGGATGTTTTGGGGAGGGCGAGGCTGGGATGGTGAAACGGTGATAAGGACACTGGCAGAGAGGACGAGAACATTCCACTTTGCCGGCTCTCATTCGTCTGCCGATTCCAGCTTTTCACCTCACGCAAAGGCGCAAAGGCGCCAAGATGAAGTGCTGGGAAAGTGAACATTTTGTCCTGACTTTGCGTCTTTGCGCCTTTGCGTGAGACCAACAGTGCTGGCAACGCCCCGTCACGGAAGAGATGTCAAGTGGCTGGCAGAGCGAAAATATCCCATTTCCCCCATTCTCACACCGTTTCACCATCCCAGGGCGAGGCTCCTGCCGAGCCCTTTGCGGCTGGGGGTGTGTGGTGCGGTTATGGTGGTGATCGTGCGGGAGGTGAAAAAACGGGGGGGCTCAGCGGGAGCTTCGCCCTCCCGAGATGCGGGGATGGGGGAAGATCAGGGGTGTTTTGAACCACGAATGGAGTGGGGGGAATGAACCACGAATGGACACGAATGGACACGAATGAATGCAGGGGGCTGCGTGTTTTTGAATTGTGGGATGCGGATGTTTTGGGAGGGCGAGGCTGTTCCTACGCCAGTTCGGCAATTGTCGTGGCAAGGCTCTCGGGGGTCAGGCCGGCGTCCTGGACAAGTCGGCAGATCTCGACGGTGGTGTAAAGATCAAGTTTGCGAGTGAGTTGTGTGCGGTAATGTTTGACGGTTCGTTCTGCCAGTTCGTACTGTTCGGCCATCTGTCGGTTTGAGAGTCCCTGGATGATGCCCAGCAGGATCTGCAGTTCTCGTCCGGACAGGCTGTCGATCAGTTGTCGACTGGAGTTTTGCTGGCCGCGTGAGGTTCGTTCGCTGGTGTCGCGGTCCAGTGCCCGCTGGATGGCCGCGAGCAGTTCGGTGGTTCCGGTGCGTTTGGTCAGAAAGTCTTCGGCTCCGGCCCGCATGGCTCGCACTGTCGCCGGGATATCCCCTTTGCCGGAGATGAAAATCAGCGGGAGCGGGTTGGGGGAGGTCGCGAGGATTCTCTGAAGTTCGAAGCCGTCCCGTCCTGGCATCTGGAGATCGGTCAGGACGCAGCCAGGGGCATTGGGTTCCGGGCGGAGCAGAAATTCGGCGGCGGAATTCCACGCAGCGACGGTTAGCCCGTGACTGCGCAGTCGGCGAGCCATGCTGCGCAGAAAGGATTCGTCGTCGTCGATCAGATGAACGGTTTGTTGCTGGGTCACGTCAGCTTTTTCCGGGGTTCTGCTGGGAACAGTAATCGCACGGTGAGGCCGATTCCGGGCTGATTCTGCAGGACCATACGGCCATCATGCTGTTCCATGATGGATTGCACAATGGAGAGACCGATCCCCAGGCCCGACGATCTGGTGGTGAAAAAGGCGTCCGTTACGGATTGTTCGATACTTGAATCAATTCCGCCGGCATTGTCAACAATGGCGACTTCGATGCAGCTGTCGAACCGGGCGGGCGCGAAGGACGCTGCGGGGCGAATTTCAATGCGAATGCTGTCGGCCGCGGGGCGTTCACGCAGGGATTCAGTACCGGGCAGTCCGGAGGAAGCGTTACTGTTTTGAGCAACTTTTCGCTGCTGAAATGCCTGCACGCAGTTGTTCAGCAGGTTCAGAACAGCCTGCTGGAGCAGGACTTCGTCGCCGCTGATCAGGGGTTGTGCCGCTTCGCAGGCCACCGTGATGCTGATGCGCTGCGAGTTTATGGTTGAGCGTACCAGCACCAGGGTGTTTTGCACCAGTTCAGCGAGGCTGAGCGGGTGCTGTGCTGGCTGTTGCCGACGGACCATGGAGCGAATGCTTTCGAGCACCCGTCCGGCTCGGCGATCGTCTTCAGCGATATCATGAATGATGTCGCGAAGTTCATCGATGTGTTTTTCCGGGTCACGCTGCAGCAGGTTTTCGGCTGTTTCAATATTGTTGAGGATGGCGCCGAGCGGCTGACCGAGTTCGTGAGCGAGTGTGGCGGCGTACTGACCGAGCGTGGAGAGTCTGGAGGCGTGCTGCAGCTGTTCCTGTTGCCGCGTTATCTGCTGCTCGGCCTTGCGGCGACGGCGCAAGGTGATCAGCAGAGTTCCGATCAGCCATGCCTGTGAGCTGAAGATCAGGATTCCTGCCAGCGTCTGCAGCCAGTATTGGCGGAAAAATCCCGGCTGCTGAAAACGCACCTCGGCACCGGCTGGAATGCGGGAATTTGGAACAGAGAATCGCTCGAGCACCCGGGCGTCGAGAATTACAGCTGGCATCATGGTTCGGTCGGCGACGGTACCGTTTTTCGTGTAGTCCTGGACCATGTCCGCCATCATCCGGCCCACAGTCTTCGCCTCGGTGCAGACTCCGCCCACGATACCGCGGCCCAGATAGACGTCGATCCCGGCAATGATCGGACGCGGAGTTTCGCGACTGAGGTATTCCACGACCTCGGTCGGAACGAGGCGCTGCCCGCTGCCATTGGTGTGCACGGCGGAATAGTAGATCACAGAGTCTGGTGGCAGCTGCCGCAGTCTTTGCGTCAGTTCACTCAGTTCCAGGTCGATCAGCGGCTCGAATGCAATCCCGGTCTTTCGACACTGCGACTCGAAAAAAGCAACGGCCGCGATTGTGCTTTGTGTGTGGGGAAAAGTGGTACCGACAAAGGCGACCCGCTGTGTTGTCGGGAACAATTGAGTTGTCAGCTGCAGTGCGCCGATTGACGCATCTTCCGAACGCAGTATTGCCACATTGGGGATGGTGCCGCCCGGGTTGAGCGATTCCCCAAAACGTTCCATGGTCAGGATCCATGCCTGCGGTGCGATCTGGTCGCGCAGGGCGACCAGCAACGGGAAAACGTGAGCGTTTGCGGCCACAAGAACGTCAAGGCGAATGCCGTTGTATTTTTGCGTCAGCCATGCTGTGGATTCCGGAGAGGCAACCGCGGAGGACGGCGTCTGAGTGGCCCGGAGTCGTGAAAGATCGAGTGACTCAGCGAAAACCTCAGGAGCGTTTTCCGGATGCTGAAGAAAAAAAGTCCGGAAAGCAGCCATCATTTCCTGAATGACCGGCCGCGTAACAACCTGCTCATCCACAAACAGGACATTCGCACGAACGACTGGTTCGGGAGGAATCGTGCTGGTGGTGACTGGCGGTTGTGCAAATGCTGGCGGACTGTGGACGCAGAGGAGTATTGAGGCGAGGCTGAGCAGGAGCACCGACCGGCAGCCCCACGCAACGGTCGTGCGGAAATTGCTGTGAATCTGAAGTCGCGATGCTGTCGACTGCATGAGCCTGTCCCTGTTGCGTGCCCCGTGCTGCCGGCCACGACCTGTACTGCGCTGCAGGCACACAGTATGACGCTGGGAAAGCACGAAATGAAGGTGAACAGGAGATTAGCTGGCTGTTTTTTGCTGACTCAATGGCAAATTGCCTCGGGGATTCCGAGTTTTCGGTTTTCGGGGAGCGGTCTGCGGGGAGCGGGGAGCATTGAGGTGCGGTGGCACCTCAATGCCCGTTCCGTTTGGGTTACTGTTTTGCGGCAGGTGTACCGGACAGTCGGCGACGGCGCTGCCATGCGAAAACGCCGGCCAGCAGGAGTCCGCCGAAGACTGCACTGCCGGGCTCAGGTACGGACGTCAGTCCATTGACCGTGATGATCCCCGCGTTGCTGCCGGAAGCCATGATTGGGGTGACGGGAAGCTCACCAAACGGATTTGCATCGTCTACGTCGAACTCGGAACTGCCGAGCAGGATCTGATACTCGCCGGCAGCCGCTGCCGTCACGTCAAAGTTGAGCGTTGCGATGTAGCGAGGTGTCAGCAGAGTCGCGTTGCTGCCGGAGTTGGTCATGTCAGCCACATTGTAAGTGTCATTGTTCCATGCCGGATTAATGGTGCTGACGGACCAGCTGGGGATCCCCGTTCCTCCTGCCCAGAGCGAGTCTGCGAGACTGTCACCAGTGAACACATAGTTGGGATTGCTGAAATTTGGTACGGCGGCAGGTACCGCGTGAGACACCTGTCCGACAACACCGGGATTGGCACCGGAGAGTGAGACAATCTGGAAGTCGAGAACGAAGGAATTGGCTCCGCTTGTTCCTCCCGTGGCTTCAGCAAGCACGTCGACGCTGAACGAACTGCCAGCATTCACCGTTTGATTGGCAATCGACAGGATGATGCCGGCTTCAGCACAGGCCGTGGCAAGCACCACAGCAGCGACCGCACCCAAAACACGAATCATAAAGCACTCCTGAAATTCAAAAAGTTTCCGCGAAATTCCCCACCGGATGTGGCCGATACTGGTCAATCCAGCAGCAGTCCATCGGCCAGTTTTCGTCCTCTTGCTTTACTCACAAGCATGATGTCCGCGCCATTCACCACACCGTCACCGTTGATGTCCAGCACAGGGTTGTAGGCCGATGTCGTGCCGGCAGTGACCAGCGATACGTCCGTCGGATTCACCTGGCGATCCCCGTTGACATCACCGAGTAATCGGTAGAATCGCCGCGAACTTTCGAAGGCTCCGTCGCCGTCCAGGTCCAGTCCAAGTGTGTAGTACCCGTCGCCGAGATTGGTGTTGCGACTGCCGCCGAGTCCCGCTGCGCCGAAGTCGATGGCGAGGGTGCTGCCCGATGCTGATACGAAGCCGGTCAATGGCACCACTGTGGCTCCATTGCCATTCAGGTCAGCCTTGAGCAGTCGGACGCGTCCCGGCAGACTCAGTGCACTGGCTGTCGCACTGCTGTCCGTCCCGACATCCAGATAACGCACGTATGAACGCTGGGCCTGCCCTTTGGAGACTGTAAATGTACCGAGCGACGGGACGCTCAGAGTTGCCGGATTCGTGGTGGCATCACTGCCGATACCGTTTGTGAAGACAGCCCGGTACTGGACCCCGTTGTCACCTGCAGTCGCGGTGAAGGAATAGGTGACGCTGGTGGCACCGGCGATGTCTGACCAGCCACTGCCGCTGTTCGACTGCCACTTGACGGTTGGAGTCGGGTTGCCGCTGGCTGCCGCGGTGAAGGTGACTGTAGCTCCGGACAGCACCGTCTGGCTTGTCGGGTGAGTCGTCACGGTGGGGGCGTACTGCACCGTCAGGGTTGCCGCAGTGCTTGTCGCCGACCCGGCCGTGTTGGTAAACACCGCACGATACTGATTGCCATTGTCACCCGCGGCCGCGGTGAAACTGTAGGTGGTGCTGGTGGCCCCCGAGATATTGCTCCAGCTTGTGCCGCTGTTGGTGCTGACCTGCCACTGAACCGTCGGGGACGGAGAGCCACTGGCAGTGGCTGTCAACGTGGCTGTGTTGCCAGCGACCACAGTCTGACTGGACGGATTCTGGGTGATGGCAGGAGCCGTCCCGGCGGCGGCGGGGACCAGTTCAACCGAATTTGCGTTGTAGTTGGCTGTGTAGGGGAAACCACCGATGCTGATTGCTCCGCCCTGAGTCAAGCCAGAGAATTGCCCGGTGATGCCTCCTGTCGCGCTGACGATTGTGAAGGTCTCTGTGCCGGTCATGCCTGGGAAGGTTACGCTGAGGGACAGGCTGAGACCGGTGAGTGTGACCGGGCCTGCTGTCGAAAGCTGACTGTACTGCGAATCAGCTGTCGCTCCGGTGATTTCGATCCGCAGCGTATCCCCGGTGGCAAAGCTGATGGCCGAGGTATCCGCATCAACGCCTGAAGTGGCGGGATTGATGTGGGTGCCCGCGTCAAGGCTGAGTGTACCTCCGGCGGTATTGATCGCACCGTTTGCTGCCTGGGCGCCGGTCCCCAGCAGAATGGCACCGCTGCTTGTCAGCTGCAGCGCGGTGGAAGTGGGCCTTGAGACCGCACTGCTGATGGTCAGGTCACCAGAGGAGGCATTGCCGATGCGGAGCGTGGCGGCGGAGATCTGATCAAGTTCGGTGTCGGTCAGGCCAAGTGTTCCGGAGGTTTTGGTCCCGAGATCGATCTGGCGAGCGGTTTGAGTGGTTGTGATTGAGACATCGGCGTTTGATGAGATCGTGCCCAGCAGAGTGGCTGTGGCGACGCTCAGGGACACGGAGCCATTGCCGGCCTGGAGGCTGCCGGCCGGAGTGGATGGGAGAGTGAATCCGCGGGCACTGGAACCGAGCACGACGCGACCTGAACCATCCTCGGAGTTGGTGGCCAGAAACGCGTCAACAGCGGAGTTCGTCGTAACTGCCCACGCCCAACCTCTGTTGGCTGTCTGCCCCACAATGCTGTTGCTGGAGGACACGACGCCCGAGGTCCCGGCGGTGCCATTGCCCCAGGTCACTGCACCGACATCGGTGATCGTACCCGAATCCCACCTGCCGCTGACAAAGACGTAGTTTCCGTTGGTTAAAGCCGTAACGCCATAGCTACCGACGTTATCATATGCTGTAGATCCTACGAGGCTGTTGCTGGCTGAAACGACGCCCGAGATCCCGGAGGTGCCATTGCCCCAGGTCACTGCACCGACATCGGTGATCGTACCGGAATCCCAGTCGCCGCTGGCCACGACGTAGTTTCCGTTGGTTAAAGCCGTCACCGACTCTGACTCGCCACCGACGTAATCGTATGCCGAGGCCCCAACCAGGCTATTGCTGGAGGACACGACGCCCGAGGTCCCGGTGGTGCCATTGCCCCATGTCACCGCACCGGCATCGGTGATCGTTCCGGAATCCCAGTCACCGCTGGCCACGACGTAGTTTCCGTTGGTCAGAACCCTTATGCTATAGCCACCGACGTCATCGTATGCGGTGGATCCCACGAGGCTATTGCTGGAGGACACGACGCCCGAGGTCCCGGTGGTGCCATTGCCCCAGGTCACCGCACCGACATCGGTGATCGTTCCTGAATCCCAGCTGCCGCTGACGACGACGTAGTTTCCGTTGGTCAGAGCCGTGATGCCATAGCTACCGACGAAATCATTTGCTGTGGACCCTACGAGGCTGTTGCTGGAGGACACGACGCCCGAGGTCCCGGTGGTGCCATTGCCCCAGGTCACTGCACCGACATCGGTGATCGTTCCGGAATCCCATTCGAAGCTGGCCACGACGTAGTTGCCGTTGGTCAACGCTTTTAAGCCCGCGCCACCGACTTTATCGTCTGCTTTGGACCCTATCAGGCTATTGCTGGCTGAAACGACCCCTGAGATCCCGGTGGTGCCATTTGCCCAGGTCACCGCACCCACGTTGATGACGGCTCCGAAATCCCAGTAGTGGCTGCCCACGATGTAGTTGCCGTTGGTCAATGCTATTACGCCGCTACCGACGCCATCGCCTGCTGTCGACCCTGTGAGGCTATTGTTCGATGAAACGACGCCCGAGATCCCGGTGGTGCCATTGCCCCATGTCACTGCACCGGCATTATCGGCGGTTCCGGACATCCAGCTGCTGCTGCCAACGACGTAATTTCCGTTGGTCAAAGCCGTTACGCCCGTGTCACTGACGTAATCGCTCCCGGTGGATCCCACGAGGCTGTTGGTGGCTGAAACGACGCCTGAGATTCCGGTGGTGCCATTGCCCCAGGTCACCGCACCGACATTGGTAACGGCTCCGGAATCCCAGTTGGTGCTGGCCACGACGTAGTTTCCGTTGGTCAGGGCCGTTACGGACACGCCCACGTTATCGCTTGCCGTGGACCCCACGAGGCTGTTGGTGGCTGAAACGATGCCCGAGATCCCGGTGGTGCCATTGCCCCAGGTCACCGCACCGACATCGGTGACCGTTCCGGAATCCCAGCGGGTGCTGGCCACGACGTAGTTTCCGTTGGTCAGGGCCGTTACGGACACGCCCACGTTATCGCTTGCCGTGGACCCCACGAGGCTGTTGGTGGCTGAAACGATGCCCGAGATCCCGGTGGTGCCATTGCCCCAGGTCACGGCGCCGACATTGGTGATCGTTCCGGAATCCCAGATGTTGCTGGCCACGACGTAGTTTCCGTTGGTCAGGGCCGTCAGACCTGTTAATCCTATTTGATCATTCGCGGAAGACCCTCGCAGAGTACTGATCAGCGCACCGGTCATCCCGTTGAACAAATAGACCGCCCCGGCGTTCGTACCGCCGGCATCGTCATTGGGCGAGGTGACCACCACATTACCGGACGGCAGGACCAGCACACTGCTGCCAAAACCATTCCCTGCATTGGGGTTTGGATCAGTAAACTGCTGCAACGGAAAATCAAGCGCCAGTGCCCCGATGCCGTCGGCATCGCTGTCGGCATCCAATGTCTGATTGCCCCCGTTGGTGATCACGGGGTGCGTGATGGTAATCCCATTTTTCGCATTGAACACGATGGGATCACCCGTGGTCGTCAACGGGGCCCGCACCTGAATGGAATCACTGGCAGTAACAGACAGGCCGCCGGAACCGGAAACCGTCAGATCGCTGCCAAAGACCACCGTCTCGATCTGAGAAACACTCAGGCTGCCGGACAAACTCAACGGCAATCCATACGAGAGGGAAAATGTCTGGCCGGTCCTGTTGGTCGTGTCGGTGACCTGAATACTGGTGACGGCAGCGGTACTGAAGCTCAGTTCGCTCGCAAGGTGGCTTGAATTAAGCCGCAGCGATGTGCCATCGTTGTACAAAGAAGCCACTTCGCTGGTCTGATTCAGATCGATGCTCAGCACCCCGGCAGAAAGCGAAGCCGTGGCCAGCACCAGTCGCGTTTCCAGCGGTTCGACGTGAGGCATCCGCCGTCGGGAGGATCGGTGTCGCCTGGAAAACCCGCGCTGCAATTCTGACCTGGCGATCGATCCGAGGGCACCAAAATGCTTCATCCAGTCCGAAAGACACTTTGAAAGTTTCATGGCGATCGTATCCCTTTCCTTGAAGCGGAATCATTGTTCAGAAAAATGTCTCAACAAACTGTTTGCCCGGGTCACTTCGGATTTCAGAGCCGCAGCGTCCGCAGGTACGTCAGGCGACTAACTGGCAACTGCTGCAGCCAAAGCGAATGCCATCAGTGCCCGGCACTGCGGGACGCTCGACTTCGGCCTGTCAGAAAACTCAGGTGATTTGCGAATTACTTTCATGCGTCCAATCCGGATAATGCCTGCAGCAGGCCCGCTTCGAACTCACGGGCAAATTGCCTCGGAGATCCCAGCGTGCTCTGCGAAAACCGCTGACGCAGGCCCGCCCGCAGTGCGGCCAATCCTGCGACATCCTGACTGTTGTTCTTGGCAATCGCGACGAACTGCTCGGGCGTCTCAGCCACCCAGTCCTTCAGCCCCAGCGAATGCAGCAGGCTTGCTCCAACTCGCGATGCCGGGATCCGGCCGCTTAAACTGACCGGCGGTACCCCCATCCATAACCCTTCACACAGCGTCGTCGTGCCGTTGTACGGATACGTGTCCAGCACCATGTCCACCTCGCGGTAAAACCCGAGGTGCTGGATGGTCTCGGCAATCGCAAGTTCCAGCGTCAGTCGCGATCGTGGGATCCCGCACGCCGCAAACATCGAACAGTATCGATCGCGTACCGTGGAATCTGCCAGCTGGCGTGCTTTGAGCAACAGCTTCGAGTCGGGGACCTGCTTTAGCACCTCGGACCATAATCTGACGGTCGAGGGTGTCAGTTTGGACAGGCTGGCAAACGAACCAAATGTGATGCAGCCGTTCCGGCTGGCCGGTAAATCGGAAATGCCGGGACACCCGGGGGGAGCGAGGTAACAGTGGTATCCATTGGGCAGTCGCAGGATTCGCTCACTGGCATACTGACCGTCTTCGCTTCCTGGACAGACAATTTGATCGGCGATCTTGTAATCGACCGTCGTCAACCCGGTGGTCTCCGGGTAACCCAGCCAGCTTGCCTGCAGCGGAGCAGACCGGAGGGCGAAGAGTTCCATACGATTTCCCATCGTATGTCCGGCGAGGTCGATCAGAATATCGATTTGATCCTGCTGAATGAGCTGCTGAACGTGGGCGGTGGGTTTGCCGCTGACATCGCGCCAGTGGTCGCTGAGCTGCTGTATTTTCAAGGTGGTTTGATCAGGACAACCCACATCGCTGTAGCAGTAGATTTCGAACTTCTGTTTATCGTGGTGTTCCAGCAGCGGGATGAGAAAGTAGCAGACCGAATGAAGTCGCAGGTCGGGGGAAATGTAGCCGATGCGTATTTTTCTGCGGTCTGCAGGGCTGCCTGCGGGAGTTCTGGCAGGCTGCGTTTGCTGGGCGTCCGGCTTTGCATGATGCTCAGCCCAGCCCTGATGCTCGCGCCACAGATCGGCACGCGTCACACCATCGACCATCGACAGGGTGTAGACGATGTTGCTGCGGATCACGGGTTGCTGTGGATTGATACTGAGACTTCGGCGCCAGGCTTCGATGCCCTCCTCGATCCGCCCGGCTTCCGCCAGCACCGAGCCATACGACTGCCATGCGAGCGTGAAGGCAGGTCTTAACTGCAGTGCTTTTTCGAGTGCGACGAGGGATTCGGTGATGCGGTTGCAGTGTCGGAGCGTCACGGCCAGCGCCTGCCAGCCTTCAGGCAGGTCGGGGCGCATGCGCACGACTTCGGTGTAAGCGTCGGCGGACTGCGACCAGTTTCCCTGTTCCGACAGGACGATCCCCAGACAGTACATGGCCTGATGATGGCCAGGATCCATACTGAGCAGACGGCGAAACACCTGCTCAGCTTCGTGGTACCGTTTTTGATCGGCGAGCAACCTGCCCTGTTCGAGGAGTGCCTGAGGATGAGCCGGAGCCGAACCGAGGGCGGCTTTCAATTCTGCCGTGGCCTGATCGTGTCTGCCGAGAGCTTTCAGGGCGACAGACAGATTAACCCTTGCATCATGGTAGCCGGGGTTGAGTTCCAGAGCGCGTCGGTACAGCGTGACGGCTTCCTGAGATCGGCCCTGACCGTGGACGGAATTTCCGAGGTTCAGCAGGGCGAGCGGATGATCGGGCACGCTGGCAAGGACACTTTTCAGGATGGGTTCCGATTCGCTCCAGCGTTCGGCTTCGTTGAGAGCCAGTCCGTAGTTGATGCGATAGTCGGGTTTGTCGGGCTGCAGCGATACGGCCCTGGCCAGCCAGGGCAGGCCTTCATCGAACTTTTTTTGTCGACAGAGGATGATTCCGAGCAGGTGCATTGCTGCGTGTTCGGCCGGATTTGTTGCGAGCCTGTTTCGACAGGCCAGCTGGGCCTCATCGAGTCGACCGGCTGCGTAGAGTTGTTCCGGGGTGAAGTGCATCAACGAATCTCGATGGAAGAATCACGTACGGCGGGGCAGGGAGCGACAGGGCCCTTTGCCGGGTGCAGGGTGAGAGGGAGGGGTTGGGAAAATGTCGGGCAGCAGGGTTCGGGTATTCCCGTAAGACGAGTTGGCATTTGTGAGTATTTGCCGTCACAGTAGCCCTAAAGGGCAATGAACGCAAGTGTGCGGCAATAAAAAGTTGCGCGTTTGGGCAATTTTGTGTGTGGTGTTTTTTGGGGGGAAGTGAATGCGGGGGTGGGGGTTGAACCACAAATGAGGTGCGAATGAGGGGTGTTTTTGAACCACGAATGGACACGAATGAGCACGAATGAGGGGGCGGTTTTGAACCACGAATGGACACGAATGGACACGAATGAATGCAGGGGGATGTGTTATTGATTTGATGTATGTGGATGTTTTGGGAGGGCGAGGCTCCTGCCGAGCCCTTGAGGTTTGCTTGGCGTTGTGAGCTGTTGCCGGTGTTTGAGCGGAGGCGAAAGGGGGGCGGCTGGCGGAAGGGCAGTGCGGTTTTGAACCACGAATGGACACGAATGAGCACGAATGAGGGGTGTTTTTGAACCACGAATGCACACGAATGGGCACGAATGAGGGGTGTTTTTGAACCACGAATGGACACGAATGGACACGAACGAATGCAGGGGGCGTGATTGATTTGAGGTATGTGGCTGTTTTGGGAGGGCGAGGCTCCTGCCGAGCCTTTGAGGTTTGCCTGGCGTTGTGAGCTGTCCTGGGTGTGCAGGCTGAGGTGAAAAGGCGGGGTGGCTCAGCGGGAGCTTCGCCCTCCCGAGGTGCGGCTGGCGGAAGGTTAGTGCGGT
>VFQT010004244.1_pt1 | contig 12159 bp, 14 predicted proteins | sample 3512381 | NCBI WGS metagenome assembly VFQT01 (sample SAMN10412376, study PRJNA504923) | tailings metagenome | isolation source: Relicate 2 Philex TSF3 active mining site | place: Philippines: Tuba, Benguet | collected 2017-08-29 | reverse complement strand
GGGCAGCTGGATGTCCATGATGATCAGGTTCGGCACGAAGCCGCGCGCCCGCTCCAGCGCGTCCAGGCCATCGGCGACCGGCTCCACCGCGTAGCCCTGGCTTTTCAGCACGTCGCAGAACAGCTTCCGGTTGAGATCGTTGTCCTCGACAACGAGGATTCGCTTTGCCATTCGCCCATCCAAGTACCAATGTGGCCGCGCACCCTTGGTGTTCGAGGCTCTAGGCGCCGCAAGCGAGACTGACAATTCTTCGAGACCGTTCATCCCCCGCCGCCTCCGATCCGCAGGCGCTGGCGCTCAAAGCGCTGTCCTGGCTGCTCGCGGACGAGAGCCGCCGTGACCGGTTGCTGGCGTTGACCGGGCTGACGCCAGAAGCGCTGCGCGCCGGACTGGGCAGCCGGGCGACGCTGGCTGCCGTGCTCGACTTCCTGGCCGCGCACGAGCCCGATCTGGTCGCCGCCGCCGACGCGCTGGAGGTGACGCCGGAAGCTTTGGTCCAGGCCCGCGAAAGCCTGAGCGCATGAGCCGGCCGCTGATCATTTCCGATTGTGACGAAGTGCTCCTCTACATGGTCGCGCCATTCCGCGACTGGCTGGCCGAGCAGCAGGGCGTAGTGTTCGATTTCGCCGGGCATGATTTCGTGAAGGCGATGCGCCATCAGGCAACCGGCGAACCGGTGGCGCAGGACGAGATCTGGCGGCTGCTCAACCTGTTCTTCGATAACGAGATGCACCGCCAGTCGCCGGTTGAGGGCGCACTCGATGCGCTGGCCACGTTGCGCGAAGATGCCGACCTCGTCATCCTGACCAACCTGCTGGACCACCGGCAGGACGCGCGCACCCGCCAGTTGCTGGAACATGGCCTCGATGTGAAGGTCTATACCAACCAAGGGCCTAAAGGCCCGGCGCTGCGCCGTATCCTCGACGAGTATCAGCCCTCGCGCGCCGTGTTCATCGACGATATCGCCCAGCACCACGGGTCGGTCGCCGAACTGGCGCCGCATGTCGGCCGCCTCCATCTTTGCGCCGAGCCGGGGATGGCGCCGCACATCGCCTGCGCGCTCCAGGCGGGCCACGCGCACGCCCGGATCGACACCTGGGAGCACGCGCTGCCGTGGCTGCTCGACCGCCTTCATGCCGACAACGAAAACGGGGACTCCGAATGACCGACGCGCAGATCGATGCCAAGCTCGCCGAACTGGGCCTCAAGCTGCCCGAGGCCGCGGCGCCGGTAGGCGGCTACGTGCCGGTCGTGGTCGCGGGCGGCTTCGCGCATGTTTCTGGCCAGATTCCGTTCGTCGACGGCGAGCTGATGAAGGGGCGGCTGGGCGACAGCTTCGATATCGATCAGGGCATGGCGGCGGCGCGAGCCTGCGCGCTGATGATCGTGGCGCAGCTGCGGCGCGCGCTCGGTTCGCTGGACCGGATCGAGCGCTTCGTGAAGCTGAACGTCTTCGTCTGCTCGACTGCCGACTTCACCGACCAGGCGAAAGTCGCCAACGGCGCTTCCGATCTGGTCGCCGCGCTGTTCGGAGAAGACGGCAAGCACGCGCGGGCTGCCGTCAGCACACCGTCGCTGCCGCTGGGCGCGGCGGTGGAGATCGACGCGGTTGTCGCTCTTCGCGCCGATTGACCGCTGGCTGGCCCCAGCGCCGGACCGGCGCAAGGTGGAGTGGCTGTCGGCGTGGACGTTCGCGCATCGCGGTCTGCACGGCCAGGGCGTTCCGGAAAACTCCCCTGCCGCTTTTTCCGGGGCCATCGCGCTGGGCCTGGGCATTGAATGCGATGTGCAGCGATCGGCTGACGGGCACGCGGTGGTGTTTCACGACTGGGAACTAGACCGGCTGACCGGCGAGCGCGGTCCGGTGATGGCGCGTCCGGCCTCCGAACTCTGCGCCATCGCGCTGACCGGGAGCGGCGATGCCATCCCGTCGCTGCGGCAGGTGCTTAACGATGTGTCGGGGCGAGTGCCGATCCTGATCGAGGTGAAGTCGCGCCGCGACCTGCCGGTCGCTGGGCTCTGCCTTGCGGTGCGGCGGCAGCTCGAAGGCTATCGCGGAGCGCATGCGGTGATGAGCTTCGATCCGCGCGTCTCACGCTGGTTCGCGGACCACGCGCCGGATAGGGTGCGCGGGCTCGTCGTCACCGAAGAAGGCTGGAAGAATGCGCGCGGAACCTTGCGCCGCCATCTTGCGCTTTGGCATGCCCGACCCGATTTCCTCGCCTATGACATCCGCGACCTGCCCAGCCGCTTCGCCGCCGCCCAGCGCAGACGCGGGCTGCCGGTTGCCACCTGGACGGTGCGCAGCCCCGATCTGCGCGCCCGCGCGGCCGCGCATGCGGACGCGGCGATCGCGGAAGGGGCGGGCGTGGTGATAGGGCGCGATGGCTGATTCCGATCGCGTAACCGTGGGCCTGGCATCTTCGGTCGGCAGCCTTCCGGCGGACCAGTGGGATGCGCTGACCGACGGCGGCAACCCTTTCGTCAGCCATGCCTTCCTCTCGGCCATGGAAGATTCCGGCAGCGTGGGCGGCAGAACCGGCTGGACTCCCGCGCCGCTGGTGGTGACCATGGAAGACGGCACGCTGGCGGCCGCCTTGCCCGCCTATGCCAAGTCGCACAGCCAGGGCGAGTACGTGTTCGACCATGCCTGGGCGGATGCCTGGCACCGCGCGGGCGGACGCTATTATCCCAAGCTGCAGATCGCGGTCCCGTTCACACCCGCGACCGGTCCGCGCGTGCTCGCGCGCGACCCGCTATGGGCACCGCCGATGCTGCGCGCGGCCGAGGAGCTGTGCCGTGCCAATGGCTTTTCCTCCGCGCATGCCACCTTCATCGCGCCGGAGCAGGTGCCGCTGTTCGAGGATGCCGGTTGGCTGATCCGCAGCGATATTCAGTTCCACTGGGAAAACCGGGGCTATCAAAGCTTCGACGATTTCCTTGCGGCGCTCTCGTCGCGCAAGCGCAAGGACTTGCGCAAGGAACGGGCGAACGCGCAGGCCGGCGTCGACATCCGGGCGCTGACCGGCGCCGAGATCCGCGCCGGGCACTGGGACGATTTCTGGCGCTTCTACCAGGACACCAGCGCGCGCAAGTGGGGCCAGCCTTATCTGACGCGCGAGGCGTTCACGCTGCTGGGAGAGCGCATGGCCGACCGGATATTGCTCGTCATGGCATATATGGACGGTAGCGCGGTAGCCGGCGCGCTGAACTTCATCGGCGCGGATGCGCTCTACGGCCGCTATTGGGGCGCGGTGATCGACAAGCCCTTCCTGCACTTCGAGCTGTGCTATTATCAGGCGATCGATGCCGCCATCGCCCGCGGGCTGGCGAGAGTGGAAGCGGGCGCGCAGGGCGGCCACAAGCTCGCGCGCGGCTATGCGCCGGTACAGACCCGATCGGCGCACTACATCGCGCACGACGGGTTTCGCGAGGCGGTCGCCGATTTCCTCGCGCGGGAACGCGCGGGCGTCGCGCAGGATCAGCTCTATCTCGGGAAGCGTACGCCGTTCCGGAAAGACTGATTCCGCGCCGGGATCAGGCGACCTTGCGGATGCTGGCGCCCAGCCATTCGCGGGCGCGGCGCTGGGCTTCGGCGATTTCGCGGGCGGTCATCTCCTCGGCAATTTCCGCGCGGCACATCTGGGCTTCCTCGTGCCCGCCCACGGCGGCGAGGTTGAACCACTTGTGCGCCTCGATGAGGTCGCAGGCGATGCCATGGCCGCCGGTCGAATAGGCGACGCCGAGATCGAAGTAGGCAGACGCATCGCCCGCCTCGGCCGCCGCCAGGCAATTGGCGACGATAACGTCTTCGACGCTGAAGCCGGTCAGCGCGGCGTCGGCCACGCTCGCGGCGCTCAGGTCGGTCTCGTGAATCCAGGAAATACCCATGCCCTGTTCCCCCGGCGGACAAGTCCTTTTTCCGCCGATCCGACACTTGCAGGAGCATGGTAAACAGTTGGTTAAATTGTGCGGGACTTTCTGATGCGAGGCGAAGCATTTTCGCTTCAGCCAGGCTTAACGAAAATCGTGCATTACCGGGCTTTGCCGCTTGTGCGGCGATGTGGCGGCAACTATAGGCGCGCTCATCCGTGGTTCGCGTGGAGTTACCGGGAACACCCGGGGCGCAGAAGCAGGCGGTCCGGGGAGGAGTGTGCGGAGACTCTGATGGCTACTGCGCTTGCTGATGAAATTGATGTGCTCGCCAAGGCGAAGCGGGCTTTGGGCGATGTTTATGTGCCCAGCGATGACGAAGCTTACATGTCGGAGCCGCAGCAGGACTATTTCCGGCGATTGCTGCTACAGTGGAAGAAGTCCATTCTCGATGCGTCGGCCGGCACCCTGCAGCAGTTGCAGGATGGCCCGATGCGCGAGCCCGACCTTAACGATCGCGCCTCGAGTGAGACCGATTGGGGGATCGAGCTTCGGACCCGCGACCGGCAGCGCAAGCTGATCGCGAAGATCGATTCCGCGTTGCGCCGGATTGAAGAAGGCGAGTACGGATACTGCGAAGTGACCGGCGAGCCGATCGGGCTGGGACGCCTGATCGCGCGGCCGATCGCAACGATGACGGTCGAAGCCCAGGAAGCGCATGAGCGGCGCGAGAAAGTGTCTCGCGACGATTGATGGCCGCCTGTCCCATTCCGGGACCGGGGCGCTCGCTTAAGGCTTTGTTTGCCGTCTTCGTTTATCAATCGAAGATCGCGCGCCGGATATGGCGCGTGCAACTGCAGCGTAGTTTTTGGCGCTGCATATCGGTCTCAAACCGGACGAGGCGATGGACGGAACCGAAAATCGGCAAATCGCGCGCGACAGTCTGTTCGTCATGGCCGACTTGCGCGTTGCTGGCGTGGAGGGTGAGCATCGGATCAAGGTGCGCAACCTGTCGTCCGGCGGCATGATGGGCGAAGGCGCGGTGCGTGTTTCGCGCGGCGACACCGTGGAAGTGAACATCCGCAATATCGGCTGGGTGAAAGGCAGCGTCGCCTGGGTGCAGGATGACCGGTTCGGCGTGGCGCTGCACGAGGAGATCGACCCGAAAGTCGCCAGGGCGCCAGTGGTCGCCGGAGCTTCGCCCGCGAGATTGCCGGGCTCCGGCTCCGACGGGACGCCTTTACGCAAAATCTGACTTTTCCCGCGCAACGGCCTTGCGGGATTTGCCCCGACGCCGCTTTGCGCTAGGCTTGCAGCGATGAAGCTCGCGTCGGCGAAATCGGGCAGTTTCGGCGCCCTGCTCGCCGCGCTGGGCGGAACTCTCCTGCTGGCCGGCTGCGGCACTTCCGAAAGCAATACGGTGAGCGTGGTCGCCATCGGCACGCCCGACGCGCCGTTTGAAGGTGGCGCGCGGCTATCGGTCGCGGCACAGGTCGTGCGAGGGGCGACGGTGGAGGGTCTGGTCGGCTTCGACGAACAGGGCCGCGTCATCCCCGCTCTCGCCGATCGCTGGATCGTGACCGACGATGGCCAAAGCTACATCTTCCGGTTGCGCGAAGGCGTTTGGCGCGACGGCAGCGAGGTGACCGCGCAATCGGCACGCGCGGCGCTGCGCGAAGCCATTGCGGGACTGCGCGGCACGCCGCTGTCGCTCGACCTTGCCGGCGTCGACGATATTCGGGTGATGGCCGGGCGGGTCATCGAAATCCGGCTGGGCCGGCCGATGCCCAATCTCCTTCAACTGCTCGCCCAGCCCGAACTGGGGCTTCGGCGCAAGGCGCAATCGACCGGGCCGATGACTTTGCGGCGCGACGGGGACGTCGCCATCCTTTCGCCGGTGCCGCCCGAGCGGCGCGGACTTCCAGCCGAAGAGGGGTGGAGCGATCGGATGCGCACCCTCCGGCTCACCGCGCTGCCCGCCACCCGCGCCATCGAGCTTTTCAATGAGGGCGAGGCCGACATCCTGCTCGGCGGCAGGATCGAGCAGTTCCCGCTGGCCAGCTCGATCGGGTTGGCGCGGGGGACGATCCAGCTCGATCCGGTCAGCGGCGTGTTCGGGCTTGCCGTCATGCGCGCGCAGGGGTTCCTCGCGTCGCCCGAAAACCGCGAGGCGCTGGCGTTGGCGATCGATCGCGAGGCGCTGATCGTGCCGTTCGGGCTTGGCGGCTGGGTGGCGACGACGCGGGTGGTGGCGCCCGGGCTGCCCGGCGACAGCGGCGTGATCGGTGAGCGCTGGCCGCAGCTGACCATTGAGCAAAGGCGCGCGCGGGCGGTGGAGCGGGTCGCGCGGTGGCAAGCGGGGGAGGGTACCGCACAGGCACCCCGGCTCAGCGTCGCCCTCCCCGAGGGGCCCGGCGCCGACATGCTGTTCTCCAGGCTCCGCGCCGATTTCGCGGCGATCGGGATCGAGAGCGTTCGCGCCGCCTGGGATGACGCCGCCGATCTGCGGCTGGTCGATGCGGTGGCGCGCTATCCCAGTCCGACGTGGTTCCTCAACCAGTTCAACTGCCGCGTCCAGCGCGGCCTGTGCAGCGAGAGCGCGGATGCGCTCGTCGCCGAAGCCAACCGCACCGCCGATCCCGCCATTCGCGCCAAGCTGCTCGCCGATGCCGAAGTGGCCATGACGACCGCCAATCTGTTCATACCGTTCGGAACGCCGGTGCGCTGGTCGCTGGTGCGGGGTTCCGCTTCGGGCTTCGCGACCAATTCCTGGGGCATCCATCCCTTGATGCCGATGGCACGGCGCCCCAACTAGGTCGGCGAGGAGATTTTCGAAGATGGCAGCGGCTGATCAGGCAAATGTGCGCAAGATGGCGGCGGATCTGCCGCTGGGGCGCGATCCGGCGTCGGTGCGGCGGCGGGTGGAAGCGCTGGAAGGCCTGCTGGAGCGCGCCTTCACGGTGCCCGGCCTCAACCGCCCGGTCGGTATCGACGCGATCGCCGGCCTCGTGCCGGTGGCAGGCGATCTGGTGACGGGAGCGCTTGGGCTCTACATCGTCTGGGAAGCGCGCAACCTCGGCATGTCGAAGTGGCAGCTGGGCCGCATGCTCGGCAACGTGGGCTTCGACACGCTGCTGGGCGCGGTGCCGGTGGTCGGCGACCTGTTCGATTTCGTCTATCGTTCCAACAGCCGCAATCTGAAGATCCTGCGCAAGCACCTCGACCGGCATCACCCGGCTAGCCGGATCATCGAGGGCTGACGTGCGCGCCTGGCTGCCACTGGCGATCGTCGCCGCGCTTGCGGCCTGCGGGCCAGCCGACAACGATCCGGGACCGGGCGGCGTGACCGTTGGCGAGGCGCGCGCGCTCGACGAGGCGGCGGAGATGATCGAGGCCGGGCGGCTGCCCGCCGAAGCGCTGGCTACCGCCAGTTCAGAGCCGGTTCCGCCGACGCCGACCGCCGCCGCGCGCTGATATCAGTCGAACGAGACTTTGCCGCGCCCCGCCTTAACCGCGCCACGCAGTTTCTTGCCTTGCAACCGCTGCTCCTTGCCGACCCGGTTGAGGCGCGACTTCGCGCGCTTCTCGGGAAGTTTCTGCGCTTCGGTGAGCAGCTCGACCAGCCGCTCGCGCGCGTCGGCGCGGTTCGCCTCCTGGGTGCGGAAGCGGCGGGCGGTGATCACCAGCTCGCCGCGCGCGGTCATTCTGCTGCCGGCCAGCTCCTTGAGACGGTGGAACACCGGCGGCGGCAGCCGGAGCGCGAAGACATCGAGCCGCAGCTGAACGGCCGTCGCCACTTTGTTGACATTCTGCCCGCCCGGACCCGAGGCGGCGATGAAGCTCTCGCTGGCGAGCGAAATGGCCCGCGCGGCGATCTCATCCATCGGTGAACCCCAGCGCGGCGAAATCGGGCGGCAGCGGCGCGGCCGCTTCGACCGGCGCCTTTCCCGCGCGCGGCACCGTCAGCCCTGCCGCATGCAGCATCGTACGCGCCGCGCCTTCGCCGTTGCCGTAGATCGGATCGCCGAGCAGCGCGGCACCAAGCCCTTCGGCGGCATGTACCCTGATCTGATGCGTGCGTCCGGTCTCGGGCCGGAACTCCACCAGCGTGAGGCCGTCGCGAGTGTCCAGCGTGCGCCAGTGCGTTACGGCCGGCTTGCCCTTCTTCGCCGCGATCATCCGCCAGCCCGCGCTGGCGCTGCTGATCTTCGAGAGGGCAAGCGCTATGGTGCCTTCTGTCTCGGCCAGCTCACCCGCGATAATCCCGAGATAGCGCTTCCCAACGATCCGCTCCTCAAAGGCCGCCGAAAACCGCTTCAGTGCCTTGGGGTTGCGCGCCAGCAGCAGACAGCCTGAGGTATCCTGGTCGAGCCGGTGGACCGGGGCAGGCGCGCGCTGGAAACCGAACCGGAGCGCATCCACATGATCCTCCAGGCTCCTGCCGCCGGCGCGCGGACGGTCAAGCGGAAGTCCCGCCGGCTTGTCGATCACCAGCGCCTCGGCGTCCTCGAACAGGATGGGTATGTCGATCATGCCACGGCCGCCGCGATCCGGCGCACCGCTTCGCGCAGGACATCGTCGTCGGCGGCGAAGCTGATCCGAAAGCCGTCGCACCCGCCGAAGGCCGAAGCGGGGACGATCGCGACGCCATGCTCCAGCAGGTGCATCGCCAGCGCCTCGTCGCCGCCGAAGCGCGTCAGCAGCGGCGCGGCATCGACCATGCAGTAGAACGCGCCGTCGGGGACGGGCGTGGACAGGCCGGGTATGGCGTTGATCGCGCTGACCACCAGGTCGCGGCGCACCCGGAATCGCTCCCGCCAGTCGCGCAGGAACTCCTGCGGCCCCTCGAAGGCCGCCACTGCCGCCGCTTGGCTGATCGAGCAGGGATTGCCCGAGCTGTGCGACTGCAGGGTTTCCATCGCCGCGATCAGCCATTGCGGCCCGGTCGCCACGCCGATGCGAAAGCCGGTCATCGCGTGGCTCTTGGACACGCCGGAGACGGTCAGCACGCGATCGGCGAGCCCCGGACATTCGACCGCCAGCGTGGCGTGGCTACCTTCGGAGTAGCGGATCGGCGCGTAGATATCGTCGCTCATCACCAGCACGCGCGGGTGGCGCGCCAGGACTTCGCCGAGCGCGCGCAAGGTCTCGGCGGGATAGGTCGCCCCAGTCGGGTTGCCGGGGCTGTTCAGCAGCAGCCAGCGCGTGCGCGGCGTGATCGCGGCGGCGAGCTGATCGGCGGTGATGCGAAAGCCGCCGGCGGCCTCGGTAAGCAACGGCACCACCGTCGCGCCCGCGAAGCGGGCGATCTCCGGATAGGAAACCCACCAGGGCGCGGGGATCAGCACTTCGTCGCCGGGATCGAGCGTCGCCAGCAGGGCGTGGAAGATCGCCTGCTTGCCGCCGGCGCTGATCGTCACCTGCGAAACGGGGGCTTCGATCCCGAGGTCGCGCGCGAAGTGGAGCGCCGCGGCCTGCTTCATCCGCGCGGTGCCGCCCACCGCCGTGTATTTCGTGTCGCCCGCGTCCATCGCGGCCTTGGCGGCCGCGATCACATGGGACGGCGTCGCGAAATCGGGCTCGCCGACCGAGAGCGAGATGATGTCGCGCCCCTGGGCCTTGAGCGCGATCGCCCGGTCGGTCATCGCGGTTGTCTGCGAAGGCTGGATGCGGCCGAGCGCGGCGGACGTTTGGGTCATGACAGCAGCCTTGCGGGCGTGAGACCCCGAAGGGCGTTGCCGATGAAGAAGCCTTGCATGAGATCGTCCGCGCTGATCTCGGCTTCCTCGGCGCGTCCGGCCTCGATCAGCGAGCGACGCAGCACGCCGGGCAGGAGGCCCAACCGGGCCGGGGGCGTGAGCAGCCGCCCGTCACGCTCGACGAACAGGTTCGTGAAGCTGCCTTCGGTGATGAGCCCGTCGGGGCGCAGGAACAGGGCCTCGCCCGCGCCGGCCTGTCGGGCGGCATCCAGCGCGGCGGTGTAGAAAGCCCGGTCCGTCGTCTTGTGCCGCAGCCGCCAATCGCCCGCATCGATCGGCAGGCGCATCAGCGCGCAGGCCACCGGCTCCGCCAGCGGGGGCGGCATGGCGGCAAGCTCCAGCGAATAGTTGCCCTCGCGCGAGGCCATCAGCCGCAGCCGCGACGGCGCCTCGGCCTCGAAGCACAGCGCCTGGATCGCGTTGCGGGCGGCATGCCGGTCGAAGGTGAAGCCCAGCTCGGCGGCGCTGGCCTTGATCCGTTCCAGATGCAGCTCCAGCAGGGGTATTCCGTCGTCGGGGGTAAAGGCCATGGTTTCGATCAGATCGAAGCCTGCCGCTGATTCTCGCACGAATCCCCCTTTGACCAGACACTCGCGCCATTCCGCCGACATATCCGAATCGGCGACGACGCCGGACCCGACGCCCAGCACGGCCCGCCCCCGGCCGTTCTCACCCGGCGTCAGCCGCAAGGTGCGGATTGCCACATTGAACGCGGCATCTCCAGAGCGATCGATGCGCCCGATGGCGCCGCAGTAGACGCCCCGCGCATCGCGCTCTTGCGCGTCGATCAGCTCCATCGCGCGGATCTTGGGCGCGCCCGTGATCGAGCCGCTGGGGAACAGCGCGCGGATCAGGTCGATCGCGCCCGCGCCGGGCTTCAGCCGTGCCCGCACCGTGGAGACCATCTGGTGGACGGTGGGGTAGCGCTCTACCGCAAAAGCATCCGTCACCTTGACGCTGCCCGGCTGGGCCACGCGCGACAGGTCGTTGCGGATGAGGTCGACGATCATCAGCAGTTCGGCCCGATCCTTGGGCGAGGCCGCCAGTTCGGCTGCGAGCGCCGCGTCCTCGGCGGCGTTCCGCCCGCGCGGCCGGGTGCCCTTCATCGGCCTCGTCGCCGCGTGGCCGCCTTCCAGCGAGAAGAACAGCTCGGGCGAAAAGCTCAAAAGCCATTCGCTCCCGTCCCAGATCGCCGCCCCGTGCCCGGCGGCGGCATGCGGGCGGATCGCCGCGTACAGCGCCAGCGGATCGCCGCGCCAGCTGCCGGCGAGCGGGAAGGTCAAGTTCGCCTGATAGATGTCGCCGGCGCGGATCGCCTCGCGCAGCACGTCGAATACTTGCGCATAGCCTTGCGCGGAAAGCTGTGGTTCGAGCGGTCCGATCGCGGAAGCCGTGCCGCTTGCCTGCGCGGCCAGCCATTGCGGCACTTGCGCCGAGGGGATCGTCTCGACGCTGCCGAAGGCTGCGAACCACACGAGCGCGCCCGCGCACCCCGTCCGGCGTCCCGCCAGCGCCTGAAGCCTGGGCTCCAGCGCCAGCCCCGCCTCGTAGGCGAGATAGCCTGCGAGATCATGACCGGCCTTCGCCAGCGCATCGATCCGGGCCAGCGCCGGCAGCACCTCCTCCGGCCTGCGCGCCACGACTATCTCCAACGGCGTGCGATAAAGGCGCGCGTCTGTTGCGCCCTCAAGCCGGGCATCGTCGAGCAGGATGAACGGATCGCTCATCTGGCGCGCCCTAGCGGGCTCTGCCCGCCGTTGCAAAAAGCCTGTCGCCGGGTATCAAATCATCCGGCACATCGGCGGGAGGCACGCTTGGACGAAATCTACTTGGGGCTCGGCGCAAACGGCGAGAGACAGGTGCTGCATCTGGCCCGCGCCAACCGCCACGGATTGATTGCGGGCGCCACGGGCACCGGCAAGACGGTGACGCTCCAGACCATCGCCGAACAGTTCTCCGCCGTGGGCGTGCCGGTATTCATGGCCGACGTGAAGGGCGACCTCGCGGGCATCTCCATGTCCGGCAGCCCGCAGTTCAAGAACGCCGCGATCCTTGAGGCGCGCGCCAAGGAGATCGGCATCGCCGATTATTCGTACCGCGACAATCCGGCGGTGTTCTGGGATCTTTACGGCGAGCGAGGCCACCCGATCCGCACGACGATATCGGAGATGGGGCCGCTGCTGCTCGCCCGGCTGATGGGTCTCAACGAAACGCAGGAAGGCGTGCTCAACATCGCCTTCCGCTATGCGGACGAGAACGGCTGGCTGCTGATCGATCTCGAAGACTTGCAGTCGGTGCTCGCGGAGACCGCCGCCAACGCCAGCGAACTGGCGACGAAGTACGGCAACGTGACAAAGGCGAGCGTCGGCGCGATCCAGCGCCAGCTCCTTGCCTTCGAGAGCCAGGGCGCGGATCGCTTCTTCGGAGAGCCTGCGTTCGAGATTTCTGACCTGATCCGCAGCGACGAGAACGGGCGCGGCTATATCAACGTGCTCGAAATTCCCCAGGGCCGGAAGGCGCTGGCCGA
>VFQT010004240.1_pt1 | contig 12173 bp, 9 predicted proteins | sample 3512381 | NCBI WGS metagenome assembly VFQT01 (sample SAMN10412376, study PRJNA504923) | tailings metagenome | isolation source: Relicate 2 Philex TSF3 active mining site | place: Philippines: Tuba, Benguet | collected 2017-08-29 | reverse complement strand
CGAAGCTCGCGGAGATCGATACCAAGGGGCTGGAGCGCTCGCAGGCACTGTCGCAACTGGCCGGCGAATCCGTGCAACGGATCGCCAACATCGAGCGGGGCTTGGTGCACCGGCTGGACGGACTTCAGTCCGGCCTCATGCAACGCTACGCCGCCCTGGAGCAGGTCGTCGCTCAACGCGTGGCGGCGCTCGAGCACGCGGCAGCCGAACGCCGGGCGTCGGACGAGGCGCAGAAGGAGGAGCGTGAGCGGCAGATCGGCGAGCTCAGCGAGGCGCTGGTCCGGCTCGGCGAAAACCAGCACACGCTCGCCTCTGCCATCGCGGACTGGCGTCACGAGTGCCACAGCGACTTCAGCTCCGTGAATGCACAGCTGGAGAAGCTCGCGCAGCCCGTGGTGGTCGAGCGGAGCCTGACAGAGGCGCGCAGCGATATGCCCAACGCCGCACGTGGACCAGCGACGCCGGCCGAGGTTTACGTCAACGGCACGGCCGTGCATCACATCGGCGATGGTGCCGAGAGCAGCGCGACTGCAACGGCCGTAGAACAGATGCTCGAACCGCGCGGACACGGCTTCTATTGGTGGCTGTTCGGCACCAGCAGCATTTCCCGCGCCAACCGGGAGGCGGAGATGCGTTGGCAGAAAATGCACGAGCGCATTCGGGAAGCCCGGGAGCGCCGTCGCGAGCAACGCTGATACATCCGAATTGCGTGTCGCGATGGCGGCCCGTTCCCTCGCGTGGGGCGGGCCGTTCGTTTCTCCGCTGCCCATCGCACTCGGGCGCGCGCGCCGGGCCATCGTGAGTCGGCCCTTTTTGTTCCTTGTGTGCGATCTATCCGAGAACATTCCCGTAAAGCTCAAATTAGGTCAACTGGTTAACATGTTCTTGTCAAATGCGAACAAATCATGTACATTTTGGGTTAATTGCGTTGACATCTCACACATGGAATAAGGACGCCGGGATGACCAATCTGCAGCTTCGGGTCGTTGAAGGGGAACCGATGGACAAGTCGAAGGCGCTCGACGCCGCGCTGGCACAGATCGAGAAGCAGTTCGGCAAGGGCTCCATCATGAAGCTCGGCAAGAACGATCATTCGATCGATGTGGAGGCGATCTCGACGGGATCGCTCGGGCTCGACATTGCGCTGGGCATCGGCGGTTTGCCGAAGGGGCGCGTGATCGAGATCTACGGCCCGGAGTCCTCGGGCAAGACGACGCTGACGCTCGAGGTGATCGCGCAGGCCCAAAAGAAAGGGGGCGTTTGTGCCTTCATCGATGCGGAACACGCGCTCGATCCGGTCTATGCGCGCAAGCTGGGCGTGAAGACGGATGAATTGTTGATTTCGCAGCCCGACACGGGCGAGCAGGCGCTCGAGATCGCCGACACGCTCGTTCGCTCGGGGGCGATCGATGTTCTTGTCGTGGATTCCGTCGCCGCTCTGACACCGAAGGCGGAACTCGAAGGGGAAATGGGCGACAGCCTTCCCGGACTTCAGGCGAGGTTGATGAGCCAGGCGCTGCGCAAGCTGACCGGCTCGATTTCGCGCTCCGGTTGCATGGTGATTTTCATCAATCAGATCCGGATGAAGATCGGCGTGATGTTCGGCAATCCCGAGACGACGACGGGCGGTAACGCGTTGAAATTCTATGCGTCCGTTCGTTTGGACATTCGCCGCATCGGACAGATCAAGGCGCAGGACGAGGTCATCGGCAACCAAACGCGCGTCAAAGTCGTCAAGAACAAGGTTGCGCCGCCGTTCAAGCAGGTCGAGTTCGACATCATGTACGGCGAGGGCGTCTCCAAGACCGGCGAGTTGATCGATCTCGGGGTCAAGGCCGGGATCGTCGAGAAATCCGGCGCGTGGCTGTCCTTCAAGGGCGAGCGCATCGGCCAGGGGCGTGAGAACGCCAAGTCGTTTCTCAGGGACAACCCGCACGTTGCGGATGAGATCGAACGGAGCATTCGCGCCAATGCTGGCCTGATCGTCGAGCAGATGATGCATGCCACGCCGGAAGGGGACGACAGCATGGGGGACGACGAGGTTCCCGACGCCGACGGCGTGCTGCCCGACGACGAGGGCGACGTGCGAAAGGCTGGCAAGGCGCGCAAGTAGGCGGGCGCCGGGCGTGGAGAAGAAGTCACGCCGTTTGTGGACAGCTTTTCAGGGCAACGCTACAAGAAGCGCAATTGTCGCCCGCAGGGCAACGCGCCGGTGTGGAAGCATCGGCGCGGCCAGTTTGTGGGGCGATGCCGCGAACCTCAGCAAGGGCCCATGACAGGCGTCAACGAGATCCGCTCCACCTTCATCGAGTTCTTCAAGCGGCACGGCCACCAACACGTGCCGTCCTCGCCGCTCGTGCCGCGCAACGACCCGACGCTGATGTTCACCACCGCGGGGATGGTTCAGTTCAAGAACATCTTCACGGGGCAGGAGACGCGCAGCTACAAGCGTGCGGTAACCGCGCAGAAGTGCGTGCGTGCCGGCGGCAAGCACAACGACCTCGACAACGTCGGTTACACGGCGAGGCATCACACGTTCTTCGAGATGCTGGGGAACTTCTCCTTCGGTGATTACTTCAAGGAACTGGCCATCGAATTGGCTTGGAACCTCGTCACGAAGGAATACGGCGTCGACAAGAAGCGACTGCTCGTCACCGTTTACCACGAGGATGATGAAGCGATCGCTTTGTGGAAGAAAATCGCGGGGCTCTCCGACAGCAAGATCATCCGCATCGCCACGTCCGACAATTTCTGGTCGATGGGGGATACGGGGCCTTGCGGACCTTGCTCGGAGATCTTCATCGACCAAGGTGACAAACTGCAGGGCGGCCCGCCCGGTAGCCCCGACGAGGATGGGGACCGTTTCCTCGAATTCTACAACCTCGTGTTCATGCAATACGAGCAGCGCGGTCCTGGCGATCGCGTGGCGCTGCCGCGTCCCTCCATCGATACCGGGATGGGGCTGGAGCGTATCTCGGCGGTATTGCAGGGCGTGACATCGAATTACGAGACGGATCTTTTCAGGGCCCTCATCGCAGCGTCCGAGGATGCCACGGGCGTGGCAGCGCGCGGAGGGCAGCTCCCGAGCCATCGCGTGATCGCGGACCATTTGCGGGCATCGAGCTTCCTCATCGCCGACGGCGTGCTGCCGTCCAACGAGGGTCGCGGCTACGTCCTGCGGCGGATCATGCGGCGTGCCATGCGCCACGCGCATCTGCTGGGCGCGAAGGAGCCCCTGATGTACCGCCTCGTGCCGGCGCTGATCCGGCAGATGGGCGATACCTATCCGGAATTGTCGACCGCTCAGGCCCTGATCACCGAAACGCTTAAGCTGGAGGAGACGCGCTTCCGCCGGACCTTGGAGCGCGGGCTGGGCCTGCTCGACGATGCGTCGCGAACCTTGGGCAAGGGCGACGTCCTGGCCGGCGACGTCGCGTTCCGGTTGTACGATACGTTCGGTTTCCCGCTCGATCTGACGCAGGACGCGCTCAAGCCACGTGGCATCGGGGTCGATCTGAAGGCGTTCGACGCGGCGATGCAGGAGCAGAAGGCGAAGGCGCGTGAAGCCTGGAAAGGGTCCGGCGAGGCTGCCACCGAGGGGCATTGGTTCGAGATCCGGGAGCGTGTCGGCGCCGCCGAGTTCCTGGGTTACGAGACCGAGACGGCCGAAGGCGAGGTGCAGGTTGCGCTGAAAGGCGGCAGGGAGGTCGGCAAGCTCGCCGAGGGCGAGGAGGGCCAGATCGTTCTGAACCAGACGCCGTTCTACGGCGAGTCTGGCGGTCAGGTCGGCGACCAAGGCTTAATCAAAGGCGCCAAGGGCGCGGTGTTCCGGGTCACCGACACGCAGAAGCGGCTGGGCGACGTGTTCGTCCATTTCGGCGTGGTGGAGCGCGGCAGCTTCGCGCCGGGCGACGCGGTGGAACTCGTCGTCGATCATGCGCGGCGTTCCGCCGTGCGCTCCAATCACTCCGCGACGCATCTGCTTCATGAAGCGCTGCGGCAGATCCTGGGCACGCATGTCGCCCAGAAGGGCTCGCTGGTGGCACCGGAGCGTCTGCGCTTCGATTTCTCACACACCAAGCCGATGACGCCCGAGGAGATCGCGCAGGTGGAGGAGATGGCGAATGCCTACATCCTTCAGAACACGCCCGTAGAGACGCGCTTGATGAGCCTCGAGGATGCCCGCCAGACGGGCGCCATGGCGCTGTTCGGCGAAAAGTACGGCGACGAGGTGCGCGTCGTGTCGATGGGCGTGGGTATGAGCGGCGAGAAGTCCAACCGGCCGTGGTCGGTGGAATTGTGCGGCGGCACCCACGTCAGGCGTACGGGGGACATCGGTCTCGTCCATATCGTCGGAGAGAGCGCGTCCGCGGCCGGCGTGCGCCGCCTAGAGGCGGTGACGGGCGAAGGGGCGCGGGTCTATCTCACCGAGCAGGATCAGCGCGTGAACGAGGTCGCAGGCCTGCTTCGGACAAAGCCCGGCGATGTCGTGGAGCGCGTGCGGGGTCTCATGGAGACGGCGCGGACGCTCGAAAAGCAGCTCGCGGATGCCAAGCGGGCGCTGGCGCTCGGTGGGGGCAGCCAGGCTGCGGGCGCGAACGGGGCGGATATCCGGGAGATCGGCGGCGTCAAGTTGTTGGCACGGTCCGTCTCGGGGCTCAATCCGAAGGACCTGCGCGGTCTCGTCGACGACGGCAAGAAGCAGGTCGGCTCGGGTATCGTCGCGATCGTCGGCGTCACCGAGGACGGCAAGGCGGGTCTGGCGGTCGGCGTCACCGAGGATCTCGTCAAGACGTACAGTGCCGTGGAACTCGTGCGCGTCGGTGCCGAGGCGCTCGGCGGCAAGGGCGGTGGCGGCCGCGCGGACATGGCCCAGGCCGGTGGTCCGGACGGTGCGAAGGCGGGCGCTGCACTCGAGGCGATCGCGGCGAAGCTTGCGGGGTGAGGGGACCTTGCGCGGGTGGGATCTCCTGCCCGTCGCAGTGTTTCGCTCGCGTGACGACGGTCTGTGTTGCCGGGCTGCGGCTCGACTCACGAGTACGCGCTTCTCTATAGGCGCATGCTGACGGAACGTGTTGCCTCCGGGCGAGTTCGATTGGAGCGTTGACGATGCCGCGCGCGGTCAATGCCGTGGACTTCTGGCGAGGCTTCGCGCTCGTCACGATTTTCATCAATCACATTCCCGGCGTCGTCTACGGGTGGTTAACCCATCGGAACATTTCGTTCTCGGACTCGGCGGAATTGTTCGTGTTCCTGGCGGGCTGGTCGTTGCGCCATATCGTGGGTCCGGTCGACGATCCGCGACCTCTGCAACACGTGATCTTTCGTGTCGGCGGGCGCGCGGTGACGATCTATGCGGCGCACATGACGATTGTGATGCTGGCGATCGCGTTGCTCGCCGTCTCCGCACGGTTGCTGGACAATCCGCTTCTGCTCGAATGGCACAACGCGGCTGCCGTTTTTCAGGATCCCGTGCGTGCCCATATCGGGCTCGTCGCGCTGAGCTATCAACTCGGCTACTTCGACATCCTGCCGCTCTATGTGGTGCTGATGCTGGTCTTCGCGCCTGTGGTGGCGATCCTGCATCGCACTCTACCGGCTTTTCTCCTGCCGCTGTCGGCCCTGATCTACCTGAGTGCGCTGGTCTTCAAGATCACGGTTCCGACGTGGCCGACGCAGGGCCAATGGTTCTTCAACCCGCTGTGTTGGCAGTTCGTTTTCGTGCTGGGCTTTTCGATGTCGCGGGAACGGGGGCCCGGCGGCTGGGTGCGCGCCAACATCGACCGCATACGTCTGATCGCCTTGCCGATCGTGATCGGCGGGGCGTTGGCGGTGCTGATGCGGTGGTGGCCAGACCCGACGAAAATGCCGGAGCCCAAGCTGCTGTTCATCGCGGGCAAGACGTTCGTCACACCCTTGCGACTGGGGCATTTCCTCGCGCTCGTCGTCGTGTTCTCGGCAGTATTTCCATTGCTGACACGGACGATACCTTCGATCGTGACGTTCCTGTCCCTGCTCGGCCGCAACAGCTTGAACGTCTTCTGCGCCGGCTCCCTGCTGAGCCTGGGTGCACAGATCCTGCACTTCGTATTCGGGCGCGGGCTCGTGATCGACACGCTGCTCGTCGTGTCCGGAATTCTCATCATGGGAGCAACAGCATGGCTGTCCGAATGGCGCGAGCGGGGGCGTTCGTAGCCGTACGTTCGCTGCTGGCCGCGTTCGCGGCGACCTTCCTCCTGGGCATGGGCATCCTGCCCGGACTTGCACAGGGGACGCCGGGGGTGTCGCCCGTTCCCAAGGCCTGTGCGGTCCCGGGCGCGGCCGACGTAGCTGGAAACGGGTTGCCCAACGTGGCCAAGGCCCTCAAGGAGCGTAAGAAGATCACGATCCTGGCGATGGGAACGGGCTCCATCATTCCGCGGGGCGTGGCGGGCACGCATTTCGACGTCGTCGAGCGGCTGCTCGAGGGGGCTTACAAGGGTGTCGACGTCGAGATCGTGCATCGTGGCGTCTCGGGCGAGTTGGCTGCCGATGCGGCCGAACGCATCCGGATGGAAGTGGCCCTCGCACAAGCCGATCTCGTGCTCTGGCAGCTGGGTATGGCCGACGCCATGGCGCGGCTTCCCGTCGAGGCCTTCAAGGATACGCTCGACGCGACGATCACGTGGCTGCACGAGCACAACGTCGACGTGATCCTCGTGGGCATGCGGTATTCGAAGGGATTGGCGGGAGACACCTTCTATCAATCCGTCCGCCGGGCGATCGCGGAGGTCGGGGCTCGGCGCAAGGTCATCCGCATCGGGCGGTATTCCGCGGAGGAGACCTTGGCGAAGATCCGCCAGGCCGAAGGTGTGGAATTGACCGAGGTCGAGGCGACGGACGCGAGCTACGCATGCATGGCCGAGTATCTGGCCCGCGCGATCGCTGCGGGATTGTTCGCACGGCCAGGTCCGCAGGACGGGCTTCCGGCCAAGAAAGCTCCCTGACCGGGCGGACGTCGGCACTGCGTCCGCGGGCTCCGAAAGTCGCGCAGGACAATGGGGGATTTCCGGCTATAGTGCGGGGCCATCGACAATTGCCCGTCGGGGGAAGCGTGTCTCAGCGGGCCGCGTGGGAGGGGAAATATGACAAAGAACAATGGCTACGCGTTGTCGCGCCGCCAGTTGCTCGCGGGCGCAGGTGCTGCGGCTGCCGCCAGCGTCACGATTCCGACGGGATGGGCGATCGCGCAGGCCAAACCGCTCAAGGTCGGGCTCATGCTGCCTTATTCGGGCACCTATGCGAAGCTCGGCGAGAACATCACCTCTGCAGTTGAACTTCTGATCGCGGAGAAGGGTGGCAAGCTCGGCGGGCGCGCCATCGAAATCGTCAAACTCGATGACGAATCCAAGCCCGACAAGGCGCAGGAGAACGCGCAGCGCCTCACGAAGCGGGACAACGTCGATGTGCTTATCGGTACGGTGCACTCGGGCGTGCAAATGGGCATCCACAAGGTGGTGCGCGAGACGGGCACGCTGACGATCATTCCCAATGCCGGCGCCAACGCGGTGACGCGTGCGCTGTGTGCCCGCAACGTGTTCCGCACCTCGTTCTCGAATTGGCAGCCGGCGCACGGCATGGGCCTCGCGCTCGGTAAGCGCGGCGTCAAGAAGGCAGCCTGGATCACGTGGGATTACGCAGCCGGCGCCGAAGCCGGGGGGGGCTTCAAGGAAGGTCTCGAGAAGCACGGCGGTCAAGTCGTGAAGAACCTCACGCTCAAGTTCCCGGAGACGAACTTCCAGCCGCTGCTGGCGCAGATTCCCGATCTCGGCGTGGAGTACGTCGGCGCGTTCTTCGCGGGCGGGGGAGCCGTGCAGTTCGTCAAGGAATACAAGGCTGCCGGCATCAAGGTGCCGCTGTGCGGCTCGGGCTTCCTGACCGAAGGCGTCCTGGGTGCGCAAGGCGATGCCGCCGAAGGTATCGAGACGGCGTTGCACTACGGCGATGGCATCGACAACCCGAAGAACGTCGCCTTCCGCAAGGCCTTCAAGGACAAGTTCGGTCATGATGCCGACGTCTATGCGGTGCAGGGCTACGATGCCGCGCAGCTTCTCGCGATCGGGCTCGAGGCGGTGAAGGGCGAGATCGAGGACGAGGCCGGGCTCTACAAGGCCATGCGCGCTGCCAAGATCGAGAGCCCCCGCGGCCCCATGTCGATGTCGCCCTCGCAGGAGGTGGTCCACAACATCTACCTGCGGCGCGCCGAGAAGGGTCAGAACAAAGTCATCGGTATCGCCGCCGCAAACCTCGCCGACCCGGGCACGGGTTGCAAGCTCGGCTGATCAGCCGGAGCAATTCAAATTGCGAGGCCCGCTTTCGGCAGGCCTCGCGAACCTTTGCAAGATCAGGTCGAGATGCACTTTGCCGGGTTCGTCGCGCAGTTGCTCAACGGCTTCCAGTACGGGTTGCTGTTGTTCCTGATCGCCAGCGGCCTGACGCTCGTCTTCGGAGTTCTGGGCGTCATCAATCTCGCGCATGGCTCGCTCTTCATGATCGGCGCTTACGCGGCGTTCGTCGTGGTCAAGGCGACGGGCACGCTCTGGCTGGCGTTGCCCGCCGCGCTTCTCGGCGGCCTCCTTTTGGGTGCCGCCCTCGAGCGCGTTCTCTTCCGCCATTTCTATGCCCGCGAGCATCTCGATCAGGTCCTGCTGACATTCGCACTGATCCTGATCTTCGAGGAAACCCGGGCTCTTCTTCTGGGCAATGATTTCCATGCCGTGCCGGTTCCCCGAATTCTCGATTTCTCCGTCCCGATCACCACGGAGTTCAGCTATTCGGCCTATCGCTTCCTCGTGATCGGCGTTTGCCTGGCGCTGGCGGGTGGGTTGTTCCTCTGGATCGAGCGGACGCGCATGGGTGCCATCGTGCGGGCGGCCGCCGAGAAACCAGAGATCGTGAACATCCTGGGGATCGATGCTGCGCGGGTGCATCTGACGGTGTTCGCCGTCGGCACGGCGCTGGCGACGGTCGCGGGAGCGCTCGCAGCACCGCTCACGTCCGTCTATCCCAACATGGGCGACGGGATGCTGATCATCTCCTTCGTCGTCGTGGTGATCGGCGGGCTGGGCTCGGTGACGGGCGCCTTCTGGGCAGCCTTGCTGATCGGCCTGATCGACACGATGGGCAAGGCCTATGGTCCAGCCTTCCAGGGCACGGCCCTGGGCAACGCGGTCTCCGCGCTGGCCGCGATGGCGGTCTACGTGTTGATGGTGGTGGTGCTGCTGTGGCGGCCGACCGGTCTGTTCGGACAGCGCCCATGAGCGGGCCACATCGTATGCTGCCATCGGATTGGCGCGGCGCACTCCCGCTGCTGGCAGGGGTAGCCGTGCTGGCGGCGTTGCCGTTTTTCGTGCCGTCCTTCTACGTCGGTCTCGTAACGACGGCGATGATCGGGGCCATGCTGGCCCTCAGTCTGCACCTGCTCGTGGGGGCGACCGGGCTGGTGAGCCTGGGGCACGGCGCCTTCTACGGGCTCGCCGCCTACGTGGTGTATCTCGCCTCGCCCGAAGGGGCCGCGCGGCCGGTCTGGATCACGTTGCCGCTCGCCATGCTATCGGCGGGGCTTGCAGCGCTGGTGGTGGGGGCGCTGTCCTTGCGGGCGCGCGGTTTCTTCTTCCTGATGGTGACGCTGGCTTTCGGGCAGATGATTTTTTTCGTCTTCCACGACACCAAGCTCGGTGGCGGCACGGACGGCGCCTATCTGGCCAAGCCCTTGCTGTCGGTGGCGGGGATGACGCTGGACCCGACGAGCCTGCCGCGTTCCAAGAGAAGCTGGCCCGCCTATTACGTGGCACTCGCGCAACTCGTCGCGACGTACCTGGTCCTCGCGCTGTTGCTGCGCTCGCTGTTCGGCCGCGTTCTGGAAGGCATCCGTGTGAACGAGCATCGCATGCTGGCGCTGGGTTTTGCCACGTATCGCTACAAGCTGGCAGCCTTTGTGATCGCGGGTACGCTGGCTGGGGCGGCAGGGCACATGTGGGCACTGCATTCCGGTTTCGTGAACCCTGAAATCGTCGGCTGGCACAAGTCGGCAGAGGCGCTGCTCTACATCCTGCTGGGCGGGCTCGGCTCGCTGGCAGGTCCCGTCGTCGGCGCGCTCGCCTTCACGGCCTTGGGCGAGGTGGCGCAACAGTTCACCGAGAGCAGACTTCTGGTGGAAGGCCTCATCGTTCTCGCCGCGGTGCTGTTGTTGAGGGACGGCCTGACAGGGATCTTCCGGCGGCGCTCCAATGCCGGCGATGCGGACGATGGCGAGGACGCCCCTGCCGGCACGGAAGGGCGCGGACATGGGTGAGCCCGCACGCGAAGTCCTCCTCGAGACCGAAGGGCTGTCCCGCTCGTTCGGTGGGTTGGCGGCGGTGAGCGAGGTATCGCTGACGCTGGAGCGCGGCGAGTTGCACGCGATCATCGGGCCCAACGGCGCTGGCAAGTCGACGCTGGTCAATCTTCTGGCCGGTGAGATCCGTCCGACCGCGGGCCGCATCCTGCTGCAGGGACGCGACATCACGGCAGAGCCCGTTCATGCCCGCGCGCACCTGGGGCTCGCGCGGTCCTTCCAGCGCACGGATATTTTCAAGTCGCTCACCGTTCTGGAAAACGTGCGCCTCGCGGTGCAGGCCGTCGCACTGCCTGCCAGCCGGCTGCTCGGCGGACTGCGATCCGCGCCGGAGTTGACGGCACGGGCGGTGGCGGCGCTGGAGAAGGCGGGACTCCCGCACGGCCACACGAGGATCGCGGGGACACTGGCGCACGGTCAGCAGCGACAGCTCGAAATCGCCATGACGCTCGCCAGCGACCCCGGTGTTTTGCTTCTCGATGAGCCGCTCGCCGGCATGGGGCCAGAGGAGGGGGAACGCATCGCCGGGCTTTTGCGGACGCTGTCGGCCGAGCACGCGATCCTCCTGATCGAACACGATATGGACTTCGTGTTCGCGGTGGCGGACCGCCTGACCGTTCTGGTCGAGGGGCGTGTGCTGGAAACGGGCCGGCCCGAGCACGTCCGCGCGAGCCCCAAAGTGCAGCAGGCGTATCTTGGGGGGCATGCATGAGCGATGTGCTGCTCGAGGCCCGCGATGTCGATACCTTCTACGGTGCGAGCCATATCCTGCGCGGCGTGTCGCTCTCGATCGCGCCCGGAGAGACGGTCGGCTTGATGGGTCGCAACGGCATGGGCAAGACGACGCTCATCCGCACGGTCATGGGGCTGGTTCGGCCGCGTTCCGGAAGCGTGTACGTGGCGGGGCGGGACGTCACCCGTCTGCCGACATTCGCGATCGCCCGGATGGGAGTTGCCTACGTGCCGGAGGGACGCGGCATTCTCGCGAGCCTGAGTGTCTTGGAGAACCTCGAAATTGCAGCGCGTCCGGGGCCCGACGGTTCGGTGGCTTGGAACCTGGAACGCGTGTTCGATATCTTTCCCCGTCTCGCCGAGCGGCGGCGCAACCGGGGCGATCAGCTCTCGGGCGGCGAGCAGCAAATGCTGGCCATCGGCCGTGCCTTGTTGACCAACCCGCAACTCCTGGTTCTCGACGAGGCGACGGAAGGACTGGCGCCGCTGATCCGCGACGAGATCTGGCGCATCGTGCGCCTGGTGCGCCAGGCGGGCATCGCCGTGCTGGTAGTCGATAAGTCGGTCGCCGAGATCACGTCGGTGGCGGATCGGGTTGTGGTGCTGGTCAAAGGTTCCGTCGTCCTTGCCGGACCGCCTGAAGCGCTGCTGGCCGACAAGTCTTTGATGCATCGCATGCTCGGGGTGTAATCGGGTTGCTATGGCATTCATGACAGTCGACGGCTGCCGGCTCGAAGTGCGCACGATCCCCGGCGATCCGGCACGCCCGTGGCTCGTTCTTCTGCACGAAGGACTGGGATCGGTGTCGTTGTGGCGCGATTTTCCCGACAAGCTGGCGCAACGGACGGGCGCTCCGGTCTTGGTCTATTCCCGGCGTGGCTATGGCCGCTCGGATCCGCTCGACGATCCGCGCGACATCGACTTCATGCACCGGGAAGCGCACGAGGTGCTGCCGGAGTTGCTGGATCGAGCGAGCATCGAGCGGGCGGTGCTGGTCGGGCATTCCGACGGGGCGTCGATCGCGCTGATCCATGCAGCCTCCAATCCCGGCCGGATCGCAGGGGCC
>VFQT010004239.1_pt1 | contig 12183 bp, 9 predicted proteins | sample 3512381 | NCBI WGS metagenome assembly VFQT01 (sample SAMN10412376, study PRJNA504923) | tailings metagenome | isolation source: Relicate 2 Philex TSF3 active mining site | place: Philippines: Tuba, Benguet | collected 2017-08-29 | reverse complement strand
CCTGCAGTTCCCCCGGTGAGATCGAATGCATCGGTGGGTGGCCGTGTCGCCGTGACGCCGGCAACCGCGTGACGCTTCACCATCACCGTCTCGGCGAGCACGACGTGGTCGTGGATCACGACACCGGCCGGAACCAGGACCAGCCAACGACGTGACAGTCGGTGCAACCGCACCGGTATGCGCCAGATGAAGAGCGCAGCAAGGAGAAGAAGCGGCACTGCGGCGATCCACCGGCCCTCGCCAGCGGTCAACGATCCGCCGAGAGTCGTGCCGACGAGCAGAACCCACGCGAGCGCAGCCGGTGCGAGTTGCGGCACCGGTGTGCGCAGGCAAAAACGACGCTCGTCGCCGTAGGCGCCGCCTTGCACCATCGCGTCGCAGAACGTTCCCGACGTCATGACAACGGCAGCGATCGTCGCGGCTGCGGCTGCCAGCGGGTCTGCATCGATCACTGAACAGATCACGGCGAGTGGCGCGACATTGCGCGCCACAGTGAGCGACGCCGGTGACGGGACCATGACCGCAGCCGCCACGGCGACCCAGGCCGTCCATCCCCATGAGACAGCCACCACTTTGGTTGCATCGCTGAACCCGCCCGCGCTGCTCCACGGCGCGCGCCATGCCAGAGCGAGCCAGGCCGCACCCAGAACGAGGAAAACGAGTCTCTTCACGGTGACGTCGCGGGTCGTGGTGCGATTCATCGCCTCCATCCTGCCTTGTTGGTGGCATTCGTCCCCGGTTCGTCGGCGGGAGCCTCGCGCTGGGAGCATGGGCGCGCCACAGGGGGGACAGGCAGATGCCGAGCGTCGACACACAACCGACACGACCGGGTGCGTCGTTCGGCATCGGCAGCCTTCCGCACCGGTCGGTGCCGGCCGCACTCGACTTCGCGTGGTCGTCGACGGCGATCCCGACCATTCCCACGTTGCCGCGACGCAGCCCGGCCGAGGCAATGGTGCCCCAGGCATTGGTGGGTATCGAAGGAGTCTCTGTCGGGCAGTACGGCGGTATCGCGGTCGATCTCGCGACGCTCGACGTCGCCGCCCCCGTCGACACGGATCTGTCGTCGGAGGCGTTCGGTGGTTTCGCGGCCTTTCTCGACTCGTTCGCCGCTCGTTCGACAGTGACGACGACACATGTGAAGTGGCAGTTCGTCGGCCCGGTCACTCTTGCACTCGCTCTCGAACGAGCCGGTGTGGCGACGGACGTTGCTCTGCAGCTCTCGTTGCGTGCAGTGCGCGGTCACGTGACGTCGTTGCAGCATGCGGTGCGCGAGATGTGCGGTGACGTCACGCAGATCGTCGTGATCGACGAACCGTCGATCGCAGAAGCGCTCGAGCCGGGGTCTGGTCTCGACGGTGTCGACATCGTCGACACGATCTCGGGTGCGCTCGCCGCCGTGACGACGGGGAATGTCGCCGGTGTCCATTCGTGTGCCCGCACGGACTGGGGTGCGCTTCTCGCAACGGGTGCGCAATTGATCTCGGTGCCCGTGCCCTCGCCCGGTGATGTCGAGGCCCGCACGACCATGGTCGAGGCGGCGTCGCGCATCGCGGATCATCTCGAGCACGGAGGTCGCATTGCCTGGGGGTCGGTGCGCACCGACGGCCCTGTGGCGGCATCGGTGGAGCGTCCGTGGAAGAACCTGATGGAAGCGATGTGCGATCTGGTTCGTGCCGGTGTCGACCCGTTGGCGCTGCGCAAGAAGTGTTTCGTGACACCCGAGTGCGGGCTTGCCTCACATTCGGAAGCACACGCAGCGCACGTCATGGCGATCACCGGCGAGGTGGGGGAGCGCGTTCGCCAGCAGTCGACAGCGTCGCGCCTCACTCTCGGTTCGTGACCGGGCGACCGGCGCGAACCTAGGGGCGAGGCAGACCCCTTCGGTAGTTTGGGGCCGATGGCGCGCGGCAAGTCTCCGAAGAAGACGGCGTCGCCCGCCGAACGCGCAGCCGAATTGCAGGCGGCGATCCGTCGTCACAACGACCTCTACTACGGCCGCGACGAACCCGAGATCTCCGACGCCGAGTACGACGAACTCGTTCGCGAACTGCGTGCGATCGAAGCCGAGCACCCTGAGCTCGCTCTCGGGTCGCCCCTCACCGATGTGGGTTCGGCCGCTGCGGTCACCACGTTCGACCCCGTCGTGCACGCAGTGCCGATGACGAGCCTCGACAACGCGATGGACCACGGCGAACTTCGCGCGTGGGGCGACCGCGTCGTGCGTGGTCTCGATGGAGCGTCGCCCAGGTTCGTGTGCGAGCTCAAGATCGACGGACTCGCGATCAGCATCCGGTACGAGAACGGACGGCTCGTGCGGGCCGCGACGCGAGGAGACGGCCGTGTGGGTGAAGACGTGACCGCGAACGTGGCCACGATCGCATCGCTCCCGAAGGTGATCGACGGTGCGCCCGCCGTACTCGAGGTGCGCGGCGAGATCTACATGCCCGTTGCCGCGTTCGAGAAGTTCAAGGCCGACCGCGAGAGGGAGAACGCCGAGCGCACCGCGGCCGGTCGCGCTCCGCTTTCGGTGCCGGTCAACCCGCGCAACGCAGGTGCCGGCAGTCTTCGGCAGAAAGATCCCACGGTGACCGCAGGGCGCGACCTCGCGATCTGGTGCTATCAACTCGGCGAGGTGGTGGGAGGCCCCGACTTCACGAGTCACCACGACACGCTCGAGTGGATGGCGTCACTGGGGTTCCCTGTGAACCCCGAGATCACGCTCCTCGACTCCCTCGACGAGGTCGTCGCCTTCTGCGACTCGTGGCAGGCACGACGTGGCACGCTCGGCTACGAGATCGACGGTGCGGTGGTGAAGGTCGACGACCTCGCCCAGCGCGAGGCACTGGGGTTCACTTCTCGTGCGCCGCGGTGGGCGATCGCCTACAAGTTCCCACCGGAGGAGAAGAACACCGTCCTGCGCGACATCCAGGTCTCGATCGGGCGCACCGGTCGCGCGACACCGTTCGCGGTGCTCGAGCCGGTGTTCGTTGGCGGGTCGACCGTGTCGATGGCGACACTGCACAACCGCGACCAGGTCGCATTGAAAGACGTGCGGCCGGGCGACACCGTGGTGGTGCGCAAGGCCGGCGACGTGATCCCCGAAGTGGTCGGTCCGGTACTCGCGAAACGACCGAAGGGTACGAAACCGTGGGTGTTCCCCGAGACGTGTCCCTGTCCGCTCTCGTCGACGCTCGTAAAACCCGTCGACGAGGCCGATACCCGGTGCGTCGAGCCGTCGTGTCCGTTCCAGCGCGACCAGCGCATCATCCATTTCGCGTCACGCGGCGGCATGGACATCGAGGGACTCGGGGAGAAGACGGTGTACGCGCTGTCCGACGCCGGACTCGTCGCCGACGTCGGCGATCTCTATTCGCTCACGGTCGACGGGCTGCTCTCGCTCGAGGGATTCGCCGAGGTGAGCGCACAGAATCTTCTCGCTGCGATCGAGACTTCCAAGTCGCGACCGCTCCCGAAACTGCTCACGGCACTCGGCATCAAGCATCTCGGGCCCGCAGCAGCCGAGTCTCTGTCGTCACATTTCGGCACACTCGACGCGATTGCTGCCGCCGATGCCGACTCGTTGTCGGCGGTGGAAGGCGTGGGTTCGGTGATCGCGAACTCCATCGTGTCGTGGTTCGCGTCGCCGGGCAATGCACTCATCATCGACAAGTTGCGTGCAGCCGGAGTCGCCTTCGGTGTGGTCGAAGTGTCGGACCTTCCGCAGGTTCTCGTCGGCAAGGCGGTTGTGGTCACCGGCACACTTGCGAACTACTCGCGAGAAGCCGCAGAGTCGGCGATCAAGTCGAGGGGCGGCAAGAGCCCCGGGAGCGTGAGCGCCAAGACCTTCGCGGTCGTCGTGGGGGCCGAACCGGGGGCCAGCAAACTCACGAAAGCGGAGCAATTGGGCGTTCCGGTGCTCGATGAAGCCGGTTTCGAGGTGCTTCTCGCCACCGGCGACCTCCCCTGAGGCGAGGCCAGACCCGACGTCAGTTGGTCTCGAATTCCCAGCTGAACGAGCGGGCCTTCGAGGGGCCGTCTTCGATTTTCCAATAGCGCACGGTGGCTCGGTGCGGGCCTTGCGTGAACGATTCGATCGCACCACCATCTTGCGGGAGATAACTGATGGTGAAGTTGCCGGGGTCGTAGATCGCAGTCGGTGGAATCTCCACTTGTGCACCGGGTCGTGGTGTTGCACCACCGGCGGAGAGTTCGTCGAGACGAGTCGTCTCGAGTTCGATGCCGTCGATGATCAACGTCGCGGCATAGCCGGGCACGAAGTCGACGAACACTTGGCTCTGCACCAGAACCGTGTCGCCGGGCCCGGGGCTGATCTGTTCGATCACATCGGGGAGGCGCTGTGCCTCGCGACCTGTGGTGCCGACCGCGAGCCCCACCGTGATCAACGTGAGCCCTGCCGCGATCACGGCGCTCACGAACAAGTTTTCCTTGTTGATACGCCGTTTCACGGCGCCATTCTCGCGCCGAAACAGGCCGATTCCCCCCGGCTAGACCGAGCCGATAGGTTCTCACGGGTCATGAGGGAGCCCGAGACACTGCTGGGGACGGTCCTGGCTGGTCGCTACCAGATCGAAAACGTGAGACTCCGGGCGACCGGGTCGACGATCTTCGACGCGACCGACATCACCGCCGGCGAACCGTTGTCGGTTCGCGTCACCCCTCTCGATGCGCTCGTCGACACCGCCCTCGGCACCACGACGCAGGCCGATGCACTCGAGGCGTTCGAACGTCACATGGAGACTGCAACGAGCCTGCGACACCCGTGCATCGAGTCGGTGCGCGACCACGGCGAGATCACCCACGAAGGGGAGCGCCATGTCTTTGCGGTCACCGAGCGGCTCGCGGGCGGATCGCTCCAGGACCTCCTCGACCGCAACCGTCGCCTGACCCCCTCCCAGGCCCTCATCGTGGGCATCGACGTCTGCCGGGCGCTGGATGCGGCCGCCAAGCAGGGCATCATCCACGGCGATCTGCGCCCCTCCCGGCTCGTCTTCGGGCTCGACCGTCGGGTGCGGCTGGTGGGTTTCGGGGCGCCACTGAGAGCCCTCGACTCCCTCGGGCTCGACCAGGCCCGGTACGCGGCCCCAGAACTGGGCGAGGGAGGCTCCCGCACGGTGTCGTCCGACGTCTATTCGTTGGCCCTGGTGCTGGTCGAGGCCATGACGGGCCAGGTTCCCCTCGACGGTGACTCGGCATCGGCGGTGTTTGCGAACCGCGCAGGCAAGTTGTTCCCCGTCAACGCCGACTTCGGGGCACTCGCCCAGGTGCTCGAACGAGCCGGACGTCCGACGGCGACCGACCGCTACTCACCGCGAGAACTCGGCCAGGCTCTCGTCGAAGCCGCACCGAAGATGCCGCGGCCGACCCCGATCGACATCGTCGGCACCGGGTTGTTCGACGATGAAGTCGCATCGACTGATCCGTCGAACCCGATCGTGCGTCCGTTGCCGACCGACATCGTGCCGGTTCAGAACGAGGCACCGAGCGGGCCGATCCTCATTCGCACGACGCCCGTCATTCCGGGTGCCGACCCGAGCGGGCCGATCCCGACGTCGACCCAGCCGGTGAGTCCGGTTACTGGCACTCCACTCGTGATCGGCTCCGACGAATCAGGCCCCATCGTGGTCGACCCCGAGACGCTGCGCGAGCTCGCAGCTGAAGACGTGACCGCCGTGGTCGAGCGTCCGCGTCCGCGTTGGCGTCGACGGCTGCTGGTGACAGCGCTCGTGCTCGTGCTGCTCGCCGGAGCAGGAACAGCGGCGTGGTTCACGGTCTTGAACCCGAAAAACCCCGTGCCGGCCCTCGCTGGTCTGACCGAAGCCGAGGCGCGGAACCAGGTGTCCGAGTTCGGATGGAACGTGGTCGTCGTCATGGAGCGCTCCGACGAGGTCGCCGCCGGTCAGGTGATCCGCACCGACCCGGTGATGGGCGCGAACCTCGCCAAGCGCGACTCGATCACGATGATCGTGTCGGAAGGTCCGACGTTGTCGGTGCTCGAGGAGTTCGCCGGTCTCACGTCTGCCGACGCCACGGCGCGCATCACTGGGCTCGGTCTGCAGGCGGCCCCGGCCGACGTGCCCGACGAGAACGTGCCGGTCGGAACCGTCATTTCGTGGAGCATCCCCGAGCAGCCAACCCTGAAGGCCGGCGACTCGGTGGTGAAGGGAACGACGGTCGCGTTGAACGTCTCGACCGGCCCTGCTCTGCGCGACGTGCCCGATCTCGCCGGTCTCACGGTGGAAGAAGCAACCGCCAAGTTGACCGAACTCGGTCTGGTGACAGTGGTCGAGCCGGAGAAGAAGCCGCACCCGGAGATCGCGGCCGACAAGGTGTCTCTGCAGGTGCCCGCCAAGGGCGAGAAGGTCGCACGAGGCAGCACCGTGACGCTGACGGTCTCAGCCGGTCAGCAGACGACACTGGTTCCCGACATCTACGGCAAGACGTTCGCTGTGGTCAAGGAACGCCTCGAGCGCTACGGAATGGTCATCGGCAAGGTCACGGGCGACCGCAACCGGGGCCTCAAACAGGCCACGATCGACGGCACCGTTGTGCGCAACCGCACGAGAGTGATCGTCGGTAAGACCGTCGACCTCGAGTTCCCCTAGTCTCGCCTCGAAGCCCGGATTCGGGCTCGGACTGGGCGCCCCGGGGGAGGGGCGGGACGAAAGGACATCTCATGGGTGCACTCGACGGACGCGTCGCGATCATCACCGGAGCAGGCCGCGGCATCGGTCGCGAACACGCGCTTCTCTTCGCCGCTGAAGGGGCGAAGGTCGTGGTGAACGACCTCGGCGGAGCGAACGACGGAACCGGCCAAGACGCGACTCCCGCGCAGCAAGTCGTCGACGAGATCGCCGCCATGGGTGGCCAGGCCGTCGCCAACTACGACAACGTGGCCGACTGGGAAGGCGCACAGCGCATGATCAACATGGCGGTCGAGACGTTCGGCGACCTCGACATCCTCGTGAACAACGCGGGCATCCTGCGCGACCGCGTGCTCGTGAACATGTCGGAGGCCGAGTGGGATGCCGTCATTGCGGTTCACCTGAAGGGTCACTTCGCACCGTCACGTTGGGCGGCTGCGTACTGGCGCGAACAGCACAAGGCCGGCTCCACGAAGCCGCGCAACATCGTGCACACGTCGTCGACGTCGGGACTCAACGCGAACCCGGGACAGTCGAACTACGGAGCGGCCAAGAGCGGCATCGCCACCTTCGGCCAGATCCTCGGCAAGGAACTCGCCCGTTACAACGTGAAGAGCAACTCGATCGCACCGGCCGCGAGAACCCGGCTCACGCTCGCCACGCCCGGACTCGGCGACCGCATCGCTGAGCCCGAGAACGCCGCCCAGTTCGACGAGTGGGACCCGGCCAACATCTCGCCGCTGGTGTGCTATCTCGCATCGGAAGCGTGCGAGTTCAACGGTGAGACGTTCTTCGTGAAGGGTGGCGAGGTCACCCGCTTCCGCTCGTGGGAGCGGGGAGAGACCGTCGAGCAGCAGGGCCGCTGGAGCATGACGGATCTCACCGCAGCGATGAAGGGAATGGCCGCAAGCCTCGGCAAGTAGGGCGGTACTCTCGGTACTCGCCCCATGAACCCCCCGTCACGCGACAACGATCAACCAGAGCTGACCCGGCACGGCCGCGAGTCGATCACCCTCGAACAGGTGGGTGTCGACGAAGTCTCGGTCGTGCCGTGGACGCTCATGATTCCGCGGCGCATCGCCCGAAAGGTGGGTCTCACCCGCAAGTGGGCGACCCTCATCGTGGTGCTCGCCGGGTTGTTCACCACCAGCTCGACGATCACGGTGCTCGTGGTGTCTCTCGAGACGATCTCCAAAGACCTGGACACCTCGGTGACCGTGTTGAACTGGTCGATCACCGGTCCGATGCTCGCCTTCGGCGTCGTGGGGCCCGCGTACGGAAAAATCGGCGACCTCTACGGTCACAAGCGCGTCTACGTGTGGGGTCTGTTGATTGCCGGGCTCTTCGCGGGTGCCACGGCGCTCGCATGGAACGCCTTCTCGATGGTGCTGTTCCGTCTGTTGTCGGCCGTCGCCGGTGCCGCGACCGGTCCGGCGGCGATGGCCTACATCAACCGTCTCTTCGAGCCGCAGGAACGAGTGCGACCGCTCGGGTTGTGGAGCTTCACCACAGCCGGTGCGCCGGTGCTCGGCGTGGTCATGGGCGGCCCGCTCGTGCAGGCCATCGGCTGGCAGATGATCTTCGTCATCCAGGCCCCGCTCATGCTGGTGGCCGCACTTCTCGCGTGGAAGTTGCTCCCGCAGACGTCCCGTTCACCCGAGGTGAAGTTCGACGTGAAGGGCACCGTGACGCTCGGCATCGGGGCGACGTTGCTGTTGATGGCCGTGAACCGTGGCCACTCGTGGGGCTGGACGTCGCCGGCAATCGTGCTCGGAGCGATGCTGGCTGTGGTGTCGCTGTGGCTCTTCGTGCGCGTGGAGCGTGCTGCCGAGGCTCCGTTGATGCCGCTCGAGTGGCTGCGCACGCCGAACATCATCCTGCCGATCACCATCCAGGCGCTGCTCAACTTCGCCTACATGGGTGGGTTCATCGTTGTACCCCAGATGCTCGAGATCGGTCTCGGACTCACTCCCGCGTACATCGGCTGGCTGGTCATCTCGCGGCCGCTCACGTTCTCGATCATGGCCCCGATCGGGAGTTTCTTCACGATGCGCGTGGGTGAACGGGTGTCGGGTGTCATCGGTGCGCTCGGCATCGTCGCATCGATGGTGATGCTGAGCACGACAGGCAACTCGACCCCGGGGTGGATCATCGCACTCGGTCTCGGGCTCTCCGGCGCCGGGTACGGCATCGCCGGGCCGGCGCTCGGCGCGCTGGTGGCGAACTCGGTCGACGACGAGACCATTGGTGTTGCCGGCGCCATGCAGCAGTTGCTCAGCCAGATGGGTGCGGTGCTCGGGTCGACGGTGATGATCTCGATCCACGAGATGACGGCATCGTCGGGAGTGGTGCAGAGCTACGCCTACGCGCTCATGTCGGGTGCCGTGACAGCGGTGATCGCCACTTTGCTCGCCACCCGTCTCAGGGCGACGACCGGTCGCTCGTTGGTGAACGCCGCCTAGGCGGTGATCCGGCGGATCTCTTCTGCCACCTGCAGGGCGTCGTCGGTTTGGGGAACCGACGTCTGCATCAGCATCAACTTCGTGATGTCACCCTCGACCTTGATCTTGCCCGACATGAACGCCTGCATGCTCGCGGCCGGGTCTTGCGCCACGAACAACTGTCGTGCGGTGTCGTAGTCGGTCGTCACCGTGAGGTCCGGAGTGTCGAGCAGACCGAGTTCCATCTCGAGGCGTCCCGTCGACGAGTCGATGTGGGCGTGCACGGTTCCCTCGCCGAACGGCACCTTCGTGGCCACCACGTTGATGCGCACCTGCACTTCGACGGCCGGCACCCGGTCTTCCCACCTGCGTCGGATGTCACGCGCGGCATCGATCCAGTCGTCGGAGAGGAATTGATGGCTCAACGGGGGCTCCTCGGTCGTGGCGGGCGGTGGGCTTGTCGTTGACAGTTTGTCAATTGATGTCGGAATCTACGCCCCCGGCGGCGAGAATTGCCATCTATGTCGCGGATCCTGGTCACCGAAGAACTGGCAGAAGGCGGATTGGCGCGCATGCGCGCCGCCGGCCACGAGGTCGACGTGCGCACCGGACTCTCGCCCGAGGAACTGCGCGACGTCATCAAGGGGGCGAATGCGCTCGTCGTTCGCTCGGCGACGCAGGTCGACGATGCCCTGCTCGCAGCCGCCGATTCGCTCGTGGTGGTGGGGCGTGCCGGTGTCGGTCTCGACAACGTCGACGTCGAGTCGGCCACGCGCCGCGGCGTGATGGTGGCGAACGCTCCCGAGTCGAACATCGTGTCGGCTGCTGAGCACACCGTCGCGATGCTGCTCGCCGTCGCCCGCAACATTCCCCAGGCGCACGCTGCCCTCGTGCAGGGCCGCTGGGAGCGCAGCCGCTGGGAAGGCGTCGAACTCTTCGACAAGGTGTTGGGCGTCGTCGGTCTCGGTCGTATCGGCAAGTTGGTGGCCCAGCGCGCCGCCGCGTTCGGCATGCGCATCGTCGCCCACGACCCGTTCGTGTCGGAGGAGCGCGCACGTGCGATGAACATCGAACTCGCCGATCTCGAGACGCTGGTTGCCAAGGCTGACTTCCTCACCGTGCACCTGCCCAAGAACAAAGAGACGGTCGGCCTCATCGGTACGCAGTTGCTCTCGAAGGCGAAGCCGTCGCTTCGCATCGTGAACGTGGCGCGTGGTGGCATCGTGAACGAGGCCGAACTCGCCGACGCCATCAAGAACGGCGTCGTGGCCGGTGCCGCGCTCGACGTGTTCGACAAGGAACCCACCACCGAGTCGCCGTTGTTCGGCCTCGACGGTGTCGTCGTCACGCCCCACCTCGGTGCGAGCACCCGTGAGGCGCAGGATCGCGCCGGTGACGACATTGCCGACCAGATCGTGCTCGCGCTCGCCGGGGATTTCGTGCCGTACGCGGTGAACATCTCGGCTGCCGACGCGAACGAGACCCTGAAGCCCTACCTGCCGCTCGCCGAGCGCATCGGGCGTCTGTTCTCGTCGGCCGCGGGTGCGGTGACCGAACTCGAAGTGATCGCGACCGGTGAGATCGCCGGGTACGACACGCGCATTCTCACGCTGTCGGCAATGAAGGGTTTCTTCTCGGCACGGTCCACCGATGCGGTGACCTACGTGAATGCACCGCAGGTGGCCGAGGCGCAGGGTGTCACGGTGACCGAGTCGAAGGTGGCGGCCGGGTCGGCCAACAGCGACTGGGTGAACCTCGTGACGTTGCGCGCCGGTTCGCACTCGATGTCGGCCACGCTGGTCGGGCCGCGTCGTCAGGCACGCATCGTGATGGTCGACGACCACGTGACCGACGTGCCCCCGAGCGACCACATGCTCGTGGTGCGAAACGACGACCGTCCGGGTGTGATCGGACTCGTCGGAACCCTCCTCGGCGACAACGGCGTGAACATCGCCGACATGGACGTCGGTCGCGCTCTCACGCCGGGCACCGCGCTCATGGTGATCTCACCCACGGCCGAAGTGACCGACACCGTGCTCGACGAGTTGCGCGCCAAGCCCGGCATCATCGAAGTCATCGCATTGCGCGCCTGACCGGGCAGTGGTCAGCGGGCGGCGTTGAGTGCGTCGCGGGTCTCACGGGCCACGCGAGCAGCACCAGCGATGTGGTCGTTCGAGTCGGCATAGAGGATCGCTCGTGATGAGTTCACGATGAGTCCCGCGCCGGCCGAGTTCTTGCCGGCGCGCACCACTTCGACCGGATCGCCACCTTGTGCACCGACACCTGGCACGAGGAGCGGCATCTCTCCCACGATCTCGCGCACACGGGCCAGTTCGCTCGGGTAGGTGGCGCCCACCACGAGGGCCACGTCGCCGCGCCGCGACCAGTCATCGGCAGCGCGGTGGGCCACGTGTTCGTACAGGGCCGAGCCGTCACTCGAGAGTGCCTGGAACTCTCCGCCACCGGCATTCGAGGTGCGGCACAACACCACCACGCCGCGGCCGTCCCATGCGAAGAACGGATCGAGGCTGTCGGTTCCGAGATAGGGGTTCACCGTCACGGCGTGTGCGCCGTAACGTTCGAACGCCTCGCGCGCGTACAGCTTCGCCGTGTCACCGATGTCGCCGCGCTTCGCGTCGAGAATGACCGGAATGTCCGGGTGGCGGTCACGGATGTGTCCGCACACCGCCTCCAGTTGGTTCTCGGCGCCGATGGCCGAGAAATAGGCGATCTGCGGCTTGAAGGCACACGCGAACTCTGCGGTGGCGTCGACGATGTCGATGCAGAACTTGGCGATGGCGGCCGGCTGGTCGCGCACGGCCGCAGGCAGTCGGTCCATGTCGGGGTCGAGCCCGACGCACAGCAGCGACCCCGATGTCGACCAACGCTCCGAGAGGAGCGAGAGGAAGCTCACCTCAGCCTTCGATGGTGATGGCGGCCGTCGGGCACATGTCGGCGGCCTGCTGCACCTTGTCACGCAACTCTTCGCCGGGCTCTTCGATGAGGATGTAGAGATATCCGTCGGAGCGCACCTCGAACACCTCGGGGGCCACCTGCGTGCAGGCACCCGTGCTCGC
>VFQT010004236.1_pt1 | contig 12191 bp, 8 predicted proteins | sample 3512381 | NCBI WGS metagenome assembly VFQT01 (sample SAMN10412376, study PRJNA504923) | tailings metagenome | isolation source: Relicate 2 Philex TSF3 active mining site | place: Philippines: Tuba, Benguet | collected 2017-08-29 | reverse complement strand
GCCGTGGCCACGGCCAGCGCCATTGGTTCAGGCTGGTCCTTCAGCGTCACCGCCACGTACATGCCGATGCCGGCGATCGGGCCGCAGACCAAGCCCTGCAGCAAGCCAACCATGAACTCCTTGGCGAGCGCCGACTGCAGGCGGATCGTCTTGATGTCGGCGAAGGTCATCGCTCGGACCATGACCGCCAGGGCTTGTTCGCCGGCGTTGATCGTCTGCCCAACCAGGACGGTCAGGAACGACGCCAGCAGCACGAACTCCTTGAGCGTGCCCTCAAAGAGCACCACGATCGCTGCGGGCAGGAAGCACGTGCCAAGGTTGAGCACGAGCCAGGGCAGTCGCTTGAAGAGCGACTCCCTCACGGGCGTGCTCAGGCGTTCGTCACGGTCGACCCCGACGCTCTCGCCGCCGCGCTCGCCGAGCTCCAGGCTCGCCTCGCGGAAGAGGACATCCGCTCGCAGCGTGCCCACGAAGCGCGAGCGGTCATCGAGCACGGCGTACTCCAGCACGCGCTCGGACAGCGCGCGGCGATAGACGTCGAACAGCGCATCGTTCGCCTTCACCAAGGGTACGGTCGCGTGCATGACGCTGCCCATGGTCGCCGCGTGTGCGTGCGTGACCAGGTCCTGCATGCGCACCCAGCCCACCAGCTTGCCCCCGTGTTCGACCACCCAGACCACGAAGACGTTCGACGCTGCATCCATCGCACCGACCTTCTCGATCGTGGCGCCCACGGTGTCATCAGGGCGCGTGCTGATCCGCGGCGAGTACATGACCCGGCCCACGCTGCGCTCGGGAAAGATCCGAGCATTCGCCAGCCGGAAGACCACGCGAGGATCCATGGCCTCGAGCACCTCGACCTGCTGGGCCTCATCGAGATGGTCGTACAGCCTGATCGCGGCGCCACTGTTCAGGGCATCGAGCACGCGGGAAACGGCAGTGGGATCGAAGCCGCCGATCTCGGCGAGCAAGGCGTCGGGGCCCTGCGAGAACAGAATCGTGCCAAGTCGCTCCGACTCCGTCGGCGGGCGCGCAGGGGTATGGTTGCCGGCGTGCATCGAGCGCGGAGTGTTATCCGATCGGTGCCAAGCCAGCGTGCGCATGGTTGCAGCCAGCGAAGGCCGCGCTACACTCCACGTCCCGCAAGGGGTACGGACCATTGGCGCAGTTGGCTAGCGCGTCTCCATGACACGGAGAAGGTCACAGGTTCAAGTCCTGTATGGTCCATTCATGCACGCCCCCGGCATCCGCCGGGGGCGTTGTCGTTGGGGGGGGTGCGACTTGCGGGAAGGCTTCAGTACGATTTGGGCATGAGCCCCTTCGCCTCGACATCGATCGACGGCCTTCTCGAAGCCATCCGGGCCGAGCTCAGCACTCTGTCTGCCATGGGAGTCGTCCGCATCGGCATCTTCGGATCGCGCGCCACGGGTGCTGCTCGACCCGACTCGGACGTCGATGTGCTGGTGGAGCTTGAGCCACACCGGGATTTGCTGGATCTCATCGCCATCCGTCAGCACCTCGAGTCCATACTTGGTTTGTCCGTGGACATCACCACACCCAGCGGCCTGCGCCCGGACTCGAGAGAAGCGATCATCAGAGACCTCCGCTATGCCGCGTAGTGAAGCTCAACGCCTGCAGGACATGAGGGAAGCATGCGACCGCATCACCTCCTTCATTTCCGGGATGGATTTCGATGCTTTCGCCAACGATTAGCGCACCATTCGAGCGGTTCTCTACGACCTGGTGGTCCTTGGCGAAGCCGCCAAGGCCGTCTCCGAAGCGACTCGAGTCCGTTACCCGGGGATTCCATGGCGCCAGGTTGCTGGCATGAAGGACATCGCAGCCCATCAGTATCACGGCATCATGGTTGATTTGGTTTGGGATACGGCGTCGACGCGCGTGCCTGCCGTTCGGCGTGAACTGGGCTGAGGCGGGTTTGCGTCGGGGCTGCGGCAGCGGTTAGTTTCCCGGTCCGGATTCGAACCGGGGAGAAACCGCATGAAGAACCTGATCCTGTCGTCGGCCTTGGTCCTGATCGCATCCCCAGCGGCGCAGGCGCAGCAGGCGGTGCAGTGGCGAGTGCAGGATGGGGGCAATGGGCATTGGTATCAGCTGCGAGCGGCGCCCCTGCAATCATGGGCTGATTGTGCCATCCAGGCCCAGGAATCTGGCGGATCTCTGGCGACGTTGGCAACTCCGGGGGAGAACGGCTTCGTCGTCGCGGCATTCGCGGGTTCATCGACGCGGTATCCATGGATCGGCCTGAGTCAGGCTCCTGATGCTGTGGAGCCAATCGCTGGGTGGTCTTGGGTGACGGGGGAACCTCTCTCTTGGTCGAATTGGAGTCCTTCCGAGCCCAACGGCGATGGGGCGTTCGACGCGGATCAGGCCAATCTCTGGCTAGTGGAGGAGCCTGGGAGGCCGCGGGGCACTTGGAATGACTGGCATACGGGCGGTCCGGACGGCTTCCTCATCGAATGGTCCGCCGACTGCAACAGCGACGGCGTCGTCGACTACGGTCAGATCCTCGCAGGCGATGTTGCTGACACGAACACGAACGGCATCCCCGACTGCTGCGAACAGGGCATTCCCTGTCTTGATCCAGATGGCGACGGCATTGCGGGAACCAGTGACAACTGCCCCGACGTGGCCAATCCCGACCAGCGCGACTGCAACGGCAATGGCATAGGCGAAGCCTGCGAGTCCTTCACCGATTGCAATCGCACCCTGCTTCCGGACTCGTGCGACATCGCAGCAGGCACGTCCGCTGACGCTGACGCCAACGGCGTTCCAGACGAGTGCCAGCCCGATTGCAACATGAACGACCTGCCGGATGCGTTCGAGATCGCGACCGGCTTGGTGTCGGACCTCAACAACGACATCATTCCTGATGACTGCCAAGGCGCTCGCATGGTGCGCCTGGAGAGCGCCAACCTGGGTGCGCCCAGCGGGGAGGTGGCGCGAGTCTGGACTGCGGACGAACTCCTGCTCTCCGAGACCAGCGTCACGATCACCGTCGATCTTCGCGGGGACCTCAACGGTCAGTCGGAATGGGTTGACGTGGTCCTCAACGACTCGGCCCCACGGCGCTTCTTCGAGGCCGATGGGAATCTCTGCCCGGCCACACCCGACCGAGCGACCATCACGCTCCCGCGCGCGGAGTTCAACGACCTGATCGGCGATGGACGCCTGCTCACGGTCCGGGTCCAGTGCCCACCGACCGTTGATGCGACGGACTGCAAGAACGATGGCCTCACCATCGTCTCGTTGTCCTACGTCGGCATCGAGCCCAAGGGCGATTGCAACGGCAACGAGCGCCTGGATGTCGTCGAGGTCGTCGATGGCACCACGCCCGACTGCAACACCAACAACGTGCCGGACAGCTGCGACATCGCCCGAGGCGCCGAGTCGGATTGCAACCTGAACGGCATTCCCGATTCCTGCGAGGTCGCCAGCGATCCCGCCACCGACTGCAATGGCAACCTGCGCCCCGACACCTGCGACGTGGCCAGCGGCACCAGCGCCGACCGCGACGGCAACCTGCGGCCCGACGAATGCCAGACCGTCACGGTCCCCGGCGATTTCGCGACGATCCAGCAGGCCATCGACACGGCGCCGACGAGCGACATGCGCATCATCGCCGTCGCAGCTGGGATCCACGACGGCCCCTTGGACTTCCGCGGCAAGCCGATCGTGGTCCGTGGCGCCGGAGCCGGGACCACGGTCATCCAAGGCTCTGCGGGCCAACAGAGTTCGGTCGTGCGATTCATGAGCGGCGAACCCGCCGTGTCGGCGCTCGAACGAGTGACCGTGAAGGGCGGCGCAACCGGAACGCCGCTCCCGAACTTCCCCAGTGCGCTGGCCGGCGGGGGCATTCTTGGCATCGATGCTGCGACCTCGATCCGTGAGTGCGTCATCGAATCCAACGGCGCGGGCTTCGGCGGCGGTGCCTACCTGCTCCGCTGCAGCGGCGAGGTGCGCCAGTGCACGTTCCGCAACAACACCGCAAGCACCGATGGCGGTGGGTTGCAGATGAATCTCTCGACCGGCAGCGTCATCGACTGCGTGATCGAGCAGAACTCGGCGAACAGCCGCGGCGGTGGCCTGCACCTGGTGCAGGGAACGCCCACGCTCGTTCGAGTCAGCGTGAACGGAAACGTCAGCAGCAACCTGATGGGCGGCTTGAGCTGGTTCTCGGTGGGCAGCCCGCAAGCGCTGCTGGCATTCGATGACTGCGTCGTGACGAACAACACCGCGCTGGTCAGCCTCGGCGGCGTGGGCATCACGGACTCCGGCGGTGCGGTGGCTTCGATGACCATCTCGGGCTCGACCATCTGCTCCAACACGCCGCGCCCGAACATCGGTGGTGGCCGTTGGTCAAATCTTGGCGACAACTCGATCTGCGACTGCACGGCGGACCTCACCCTCGATGGCATCGTGGACGGCGTCGATCTTGCCGCGCTGCTCAGCCAGTGGGGGTCATCCGGTGGCGGCTTCTATCCGGCCGACATCGACGGCTCCGGCGTGGTCGACGGTGGCGACTTGGGCATCGTGCTCGGCGGTTGGGGACCATGTCCGCAGTGACGCAAGCGCGCTGGCCCTCGGAGCGCTATCTCGGATACGCAGATCCGTGATACGCTTGGAGTTTTCCCCCTCCGCTGATCAGGACCCATCGATGAGCCACAGCCACGAACACACGCTTGCGCAGCTTTTTTCGCACCCGACGCCGCACAACATCCATTGGCGCGACATTGTGCACATGTTTGAGGGCCTGGGCGCAACCTGCGACGAGACCAAGAAGGACCACCTCAAGGTCAAGCTCAATGGCCACGAGATGAGCTTCCCGATTCCGCACACCAGTGGCCAGACCCTGCAGGACAACCATGAGATCGCCGAGATCCGCCGCTTCCTGAAGCAGTGCGGCTGCGCGCCGGCCGGCACGCACTGAGCCCCAAAGTTCGGATTCCGACCAACTTCGGGCCGTTGCGTCGCGTTCTGTATGGCATGCTTCCCCGCCCCCGGCGCACGCTGGGGCGGTTATCGTTCAAGCATCGCGCAGAAACTGGACCGTTGGTCCGGGGGCGCGGGTCCGTGATGTGAGGTTCCGCACGTTTCGTGGTTCAGACAAGGCACTGCATGCTCGCTCATCGACCATTCGCATCGTGCGCCGTCGCGCTCGCGGCTTTCGTGCTGACGTACGTCGCCCCGTTGGCAGCCCGAGCCGCCAGTGACAGCTGCATTGATGCCGTCGTCCCGAACTCGCTGACCTTTTCCGGCCTCGGCGGGCAGGGTGAGGTCGAAGTGCAGGGGGTTGGCGGCTGCGACTGGACCGCTGAGACCGCAACCGATTGGATCTTCCTCGACCGTACGAGTGGCGTCGCGGGTCAGGTGCTGACGTTCCGTGTGCAGCCCATGCCCGATGGCCTGAAGTCCCGCAAGGGCGGCTTCAAGGTCAACGACCTTCCTTTCACCGTCGAACAGACCATCGCCGGCCCACCGCAGACCGAAGCGCTGCGGCTGTTCGGGGACGTCACGTTCAACTCGCGCGACCTGCTTCGTCAGTATTCGGCCGTCGCTGCGGGCACCAGATTCACCCTGGCGGTCACCGACAACCCCGGCGGCTCCAACCCCGACGTCGGCCGCGTCGTCGGCTTCGGTCACTCGCAGTTCAACCAGTGCGTCCTGCCAGGGCAGAACGAGGGCTTCGCGCAGGTCAGCGCCGGCGAAACGCACGCCATGGCGTTGACCAACGGCAATGGCCTGGGCACCGAGGGCACCGTGCTCTGCTGGGGCGATGCCAGCGGCGGCAAATGCGCCGTGCCCACCAACCTTGGCACCTGCCGTGCCATCAGCGCCGGCTCCACGTTCTCGATGGCGCTCACCGCCGCCGGCGCAGTGCGATGCTGGGGCTTGAACAACCTCGGCCAGTGCAACGTGCCGGGCACCAACGGCACGCCGCCGTTCCCGCCGGGCTTCATTCTGGCGATCGCGGCGGGTGAGTCGCATGGCATGGCGCTCATCTCGCAGGCGGCGGATCGACCCACGAACGCCGTGGTGCACGTGTGGGGCAGCGATCAGTTCGGGCAGATCACTCGTGAACCAGCCGGACTTTCGGGGGTCGTCCAGATCGCCGCTGGGGCCAACCACTGCGTCGCCATGAAGGAAGACGGCTCGGTCGTCTGCTGGGGCCGCGTCAACGAAGGCCAGTGCACAGTGCCTGCCGGCTTGGTCGCTCGCCAGATCGATGCGCGCGCCAACTACACGCTGGCGGTCGCCGATGGCTCAACCGTGCGGACGTGGGGCGCCGTACCACCGGGGTTCAGCGCGCAGCAGCAGTCGTTCCTGGGATCCGTCGGCATCCGCGTGGCACGAGCGGGCGCGGACCATGTGGCCGTCCTGACTGAAGTCACGCGCACACTGGTCCTTGCAGGCCGCAACGAGTACTTCCAATGCAACGGCGCCGTGCTCATCGATCGCATCGCGGGCATCAGCTCCGGCCGGTTCTCCTTCGCGGCCTGGAACGACATCGGCCGCTTCCAGCTGTTCTGCACGGCACAGGGCGCGGCGACCTATGGCGTCTGCAGCATTCCCTCGAATCTTGACCGTGTGCACATGATCGCCCTGGGCCAGGAGCATGCAGTCGCCATCGAGCGCAACACCCGCCGCGTGGCCGTGTGGGGCGACAACTCCGAGTCGCAGTGCGCGCTGCCCGCTGACTTGCAGCCGGCCTACTTGGTTGCTGCAGGCGAAGCCCACTCCGCAACGATCGCCAACTCAAGCAGTGCCACGTTGCGCTGCTGGGGACGCAATCTCTTCAACCAATGCGATGTGCCCGCACTGGGTGGTCGACCGGTCAAGCTCGCGTGCGGCCGCAATCACACGCTGGCCCTGGTGCATGATCAGCAGGGGCGCGCGTCGGTGCGCGGCTGGGGTTCGTGGGGCGGTGCAGGTCAGCAGCAGCAAGTCGTCACCATCGAGCCTGCGCTCATCGATCAGCCCATCGGCAGCGACAGCGAGCCAGTCGAGATCTCCGGCGGCGGGCTTCATTCCATGTGCTTGCTGAAGGATGGCACCGTGGTCTGCTGGGGTGTTCCGGGCAGCGGCCAGACGCGCACTCCCGGCAACGCGGGCAACTGCCGCGCGATTGCCGCCGGCGGACTGCACAGCGTGGCGGTCACGACCAGCGACCGCGTGGCGGCGTGGGGCAGTGATGTCGTCAACCAGGTCTCTGGGCCCGAGACCTTGGCACAGGTCCCGGCCGTGGCCGCCGGCGACAACCGCACGCTGGTCTACGTCGACACCGCGCTGCCCTTGCCCAACGACATCGACGGCGACGGCTGCACCAACGGCGCCGACCTGGGCATCCTGCTCTCGGCGTGGGGCACGGATGGGCTGATTCCCGACACCGATCCCCAGCAGAACGCCGACCTCAACGGCGACGGCGTCGTCAACGGCGCCGACCTCGGCCTCTTGCTCGAGGACTGGTACGCCAACATCGATTGCGGTGGGTGATTGCTTGGCAGGTCCGGCCACGGTTTCCGCGTCCCTACGGACACGGATGGCCCTCACCTTCGCCAAGCTGGTCGAACAGCACTACGCTTCATTGCGCCGCATCGCCGCGCGCGCGATCCGCAATCGCACGCACCCTGAGCGCATGAGCCCGACGAGCCTGGTCGCCGAGACCGTGCTCCGACTGATGCAACAGCGCGAAAAGCCCAAATCCGAGGACCACCTGCGTGGCTTGGCCACCGTCTTCATGACGCGCGTCCTGGCCGACGCCAGCCGCACCCGCATGGCCCAGCGTCGTGGCGGCGGGAAGGCCACGCGGTCGATGCAGGATCCGACCGTCGAGATCGACCTGTCGCTGCATGCGCGCCAGGCCGGCGAGCGCACACCCATCCGGTCGCTCGTCGACCGCGATGAACTGCTCCGGGCCATGGAAGAGATCGCGCACGAGCACCCGCGGCCGATGGAGATCGTCACGCTGCACCTGGTCGCCGATATCCCGCTGGCGCGCGTAGCCACGCTGGTCGGGGTCAGCGAGCGCACGGCGTACCGGGATCTCGAGGAAGGCCGGCGCGCGCTCGCGCAGCGCCTGCGCGGGCAGCATGGCTGATCGGGCCTTGAGTAGAGTCCTTCGATCGTGACGAGCGAACCTGAACAGGGGCCGGATGATGCCTGCATCGAGCGTTCGCTGCGGGCGCTCGGTGCCGAGGTCGATGCGGCACTGGACGACCGCGAGCTGCGCTGTGGTCCGTTCCTGCTGATGGAAGAGATCGGGGAGGGCGGTTACGGCGTCGTGTACGCGGCGATCCAAGATGAACCCGTCGAGCGGCGCGTGGCCGTGAAGCTGCTCAAGCATGGCCTCGGCACGCGCGATGTGCTTCGGCGCTTCCGCACTGAGCAGCAGGCGCTGGCACGCATCGACCATCCGTGCGTGGCGTCGATCCTTGAAGCAGGGGTCACTCCCGACGGTCGGCCCTGGTTCGCCATGCCGCTCATCGAGGGTGACTCGATCACGGCCGCGTGCGACGATGCTCGGCTTGGGGTCCCCGAGCGGCTCGCGCTCCTGGCGCGGGTCTGCGATGGCGTGCACGCGGCGCACGTGCAGGGGATCCTGCATCGCGATCTCAAGCCCGGCAACGTCTTGGTGGCCGACGCAGCGGATGGCTCGCTTGCACCCAAGATCATCGACTTCGGCATCGCCAAGGCACTTGACGCCGACCACGCGCACGATGCCACGCTGACGCAGCCCGGGCGAACCATCGGCACGCCGACCTACATGGCACCCGAGCAGCTGGATCACGCAACGCCCACGAGCGATGTCCGCAGCGATGTGTACGCCCTGGGTGTGCTCATCGCCGAGGTGCTCGCGGGGTGTCGGCCCGACCACGATGCGGATCCACATCGTCGAGTGCCACTGCGACCGAGCCGCATGGTCGAGTCGCTGGGCCTTGAGGATGCGCGTGTGGCAGCAGAGCACCGCGGACTGCACGGCGGTGAGTCGCTGCGGCGCGCGCTTGCCGGCGATGTCGATGCCATCGTCGCCAAGGCCACCATGCCGGAGCCTGCGCTGCGCTACCAGAGTGCGGAAGCCTTGGCCGATGACCTTCGGCGCGCCGTTCGTTCCGAGCCCGTCCGTGCGCGGCCCCCCGGGTCGGGCTACGTCGTGGGCAGGTTTCTCAGGCGTCACCGGGTCGCGGCTGCGGCGGCGATGGCGCTTGCGTTGGGTGTGGTGGCCGTGGCAGGCCTGTCGGTGGTGAATGCGCGCCAGGCACGTGCACTCTCTCGCGCATCGCAGTCGCGCGCCGAGCAAGCCGAGCAACTCAACGACTTGATGCGCAGCATGTTCGCCAGAATCGATCCTGCCACGGCGCGCACGCGTGACAGCGCCATGCTCCTGGGCATGCTCGATGCCGCCGGTACGGGGCTCCTGGCCCGGGCGGATGACCTTGATCCGGAGGTCCTCGGTGAGATGACGCGAACGCTGGTCGAGGGATACGACCAGCTCGACCGACCCGCGCAGGCCGTGGCACTGTGTCAATCGTTGCTCCCACGCATGGAAGCCGCATTCGCGGCCGCAGATCACGACGCCGAGTCGATGAAGGCGTGTGCGCGCGGGGCCGCAAAGGTTGCCACCGCGCTGGGTGATGCGATCTACCGCGAAGGTGCGCTCAAGGCGGGCGCACTCCCGGATCTAGCCGACCGCGAGGCGCCTCGCGATGCGTGGCGCCATGCGCTAAACATCCTCGAGCGCGCCGACGAGCTCGACTGCGCCGATGGCGTGCGTGCATCGATCCGCCTCTGGAGCGTGCGAGCGGGACGGGTGAAGGGGAGTGATGAGCAGGGGGTCCTGGCCATCGAGCCATGGATTGGCGAACGGATCGATTTGCTTGGCGAGCGCGATCCAGATCGCTGGCGGTTTGTCGTACGTCGGACGGAGTTGGACAACTACGAGGGTCTCCTCGTGAACTACCCAGGGTTGATCGACAAGTACGCAACGGCCCTCGGACCAACCCACCCGGACGTGGTCAAGTCGCGGATACGCAACGTGCGATTTCACGTCGGCGCTGCACTGGAGTCACACCGTCACGAAACGAAGCGGTCGGGCATCCCGCTGCTCCGGGGCGAGGAACTCCAGTCCCATTGGCTGCACACAGCTGGATTGAGCAAGGGCGTCGTCACGGATGCCACCCGCGTCTTTGGTCAAGATCACTCCATCACGACCTCGGCGCGGCTTTGGGATCTTGCAGCGCAGGGGCATGCGTTCGGACCCGAGCACGCCCGGCCGCTGTATGAGGCGCTGCGTCGCGACGTAACTGCAGATGCCGCACAACGTTCTGAGTTCGAACGGCAAGTCGAGGCAACGTGGGCCGGCATCTCGGAGGACCCTCTCAAGGGCATCTGGTGGGGGCCGTGAGGCGGCGCTGAACGAATTTCCGGGATTCCGTGGCAGGCGCGACTGCCGACTCCGCGTGCCGTTGGGCGGAGCGGTCTGCGCCAGCAGCTCGTCTCCGCCTGTTCCAGGTCCGTTGGGCCCTTCCGGGCATCCACCATGCAGGGGATTCGAGAGATGACCACCGTTGCGCTGTCGTGTCGCTTTGTTCGCAACCTCGCCATCGGCTCCATGCTGTTGGTGCCCGTTTGCGCGGCCCAGCCTGCTGCAGCACAGGCACCGCCAGCCGTGCAATGGCGCGTGGAAGACGGCGGGAATGGGCATTGGTATCGCGTCGACGTATGGACGAAGTCGATTGAATGGACAACTGCACGAATTCATGCAGCAGAACTCGGCGGCCACTTGGTAACCATCACGACCGAAGCTGAGGATTTATGGATCCTCTCCCTTGTCATGAATACCGATGGAGCATGGGAAGGTGTACGAGGACCATGGCTAGGTGCATTTGCAGAAGCGCCCTGCACGAGTGGCGACGCTTGCTTCGAGTGGATCACAGGTGAGCCGTTCTCGTACACACGTTGGCACCCGGGTAACCCCGACAACGTCTCATCGACTGATCCAACCGGCATGGTCAACGTTCTACTCTGGGAGCCCTCCTGGACACGAGCATGGCAGGACGTGGGACCCGAGAATCCTGGTCTTTCGACCGGTGGACGATCCGCAATCATCGAATGGTCCGCCGACTGCAACCTGATGCGAACGCCAACGGGGTCCCTGATTCTTGCGAACTTGTCGACGGCGATGGCGACGGTGTCGGCGACTCCACCGACAACTGCCCGTCTGTTCCCAACGCTGATCAAGCGGATTGCAATGCCAACGGAGTCGGCGATGCCTGTGAATCAAGCTCAGATCAGTTCCTGAGATTCGGTGCTGGCACGGATACGGTCGAACTCGACCGATCGGTGGTCGTGGGTGCAGAGTACACGTACGAGGCTCGGCTCCGGCTCCCTGCCGGCGCGCCCCTAGTCGAAGGCCGCATCTACTCGGATCAGAACGGCGCGAATACGGATAAGGCGCTCGCCGTTCGCCCGGGACCACAGGGAACAGAACTGGTTCTAGGTCAGTGCTGTGGCGCACCATTCCACGCAATCCCAGCACCGATGCTTGCTGATGGAACCTGGCACCACGTGGCAATGGTCCGAACTTCATCGTCGTTGCGGTGCTACGTTGACGGAGCGCTGATTGCCGACGTCGCGTCCTCGGGCACGCCCGGACCATCTGGTGGGAGTCGCTCATCACTCGGTGGTTTCCGCTACGCGTTCGATGGCGGCAACCCGACTGCACCTTCAGCGGTCATGGACTTGGACTGGCTGCGAATCTCGTCGGTCGCACGGTACGACGGCACCTACACAGCACCGCCAGCGGAAGAGGCTGTGAGTTCCGATGAAAGCACACTCATGCTTTTTAGGTTCACGGACGCTGGTTCGTCGACCACCGTCACTGATGAGAGCCCGTCCGGCGTCATCGGCTCACGTGGCACAGGCTACCCTGCTGCAACCAACCCACCGTCCTTCAGCGACAGTTTCGACCAGGGCCAATGCGATACTGACGGTGATGGAACACCCGACTGGGCCGACAACGACGACGACAACGACGGAGTAGTCGACAGCCAGGATGCGTTCCCGCTCGATCCAAGCGAATCCTTCGACACTGATGGCGACGGCATCGGCAACAATGCCGACACCGATGACGATGGCGACAGTGTCGCCGACGGCGACGATGCGTGCCCGACCGA
>VFQT010004233.1_pt1 | contig 12192 bp, 10 predicted proteins | sample 3512381 | NCBI WGS metagenome assembly VFQT01 (sample SAMN10412376, study PRJNA504923) | tailings metagenome | isolation source: Relicate 2 Philex TSF3 active mining site | place: Philippines: Tuba, Benguet | collected 2017-08-29 | reverse complement strand
GCCCGTGATGCGCAGGATCTCGGGCGCCAGATAGTCCTCGACGCCAGCGGCGCAGGGGAGGAAGAGAGTCAGTTGATTCATAGAAGAGTCTAGGCGCAGGCAGCCGCGGAACCGGCTTCGCCGGGCCGCCGGGTGCGCCCCCCTGGAGGGGGGAGACGCGCAGCGTCTCGGGGGGTGTTCATCTCACAACGCCTTTCTCAGGTTCGCAGGGGCAATCTTGAGCGCCTCGCGGTATTTGGCCACCGTCCGGCGTGCGCATTCAATGCCCTGCTCCTTCAGCATGTCGGAAATCTGGCTGTCGGACAAGGGCTTCTTGGCGTTCTCGGCAGCGACGAACTGCTTGATGAGGGCGCGCACCGCGGTGCTGGACGCATTGCCGCCCGATTCGGTGCCCAGGCCGGAGCCAAAGAAGTACTTCAGTTCGTAGGTGCCAAACGGCGTGGCCATGTACTTGGCGGTGGTGACGCGGCTGATGGTGGATTCGTGCAGGCCCAGTTCGTCGGCGATCTCGCGCAGCACCAGCGGGCGCATGGCCAGCTCGCCATGCATGAAGAAGTTCTTCTGCCGCTCGACGATGGCGCTGGAGACGCGCAGGATGGTGTCGAAGCGCTGCTGGATGTTCTTGATGAACCAGCGTGCCTCCTGCAGGCGCTGCTGCAGCGCGGCGTAGTTGTCGGCGTCGCGCCCGCTGGCCTTGTGGCCCTTGAGCGCGTTGGCGTAGATGTCGTGCACGCGCAGGCGCGGCATGACGTCAGGGTTGAGCACCACGCGAAAGCGCGTGTTGGCGCCGGTGCCGCTTTTGAGCACCAGCACGTCGGGCACCACGATGTTGCGCTCCACGTTGACGAAGCGCCGCCCCGGCTTGGGCTCCAGCCGCGCGATCAGCGCCAGCGCTTCGCGCGTGAGCGCCTCGGTGCCGCCGCACTGCTGCGTCAGGCGCCGGGTGTCACGGCGCGCCAGCAGCTCCAGCGGCTGCGCGCAGACACGCAGCGCCTGCGCCAGCACCTCGGGGCGCGGTGCGTCTTTGCCGGGCATGCGCTGCAGCGCCTGCAGCTGCAATGTCAGGCATTCGGCCAGGTGGCGCGCGCCGACACCGGTGGGCTCCAGGCTCTGCAACAGGCGCAGGGCCACGGTGAAGTGGTGCACCAGTTCTTCCACCTGCTCGGCGTCGTTGCCAGCCAGCCCTTCGGCCAGTTCTTCCAGCGGGTCTTCCAGGTAGCCGTCGTCGTTGAGCGATTCGATCAGGAAGCGCAGTGCTGCGCGGTCCTCCTCGCTCAGGCGCAGGCTCAGTGCCTGGCGGTGCAGGAAGTCCTGCAACGATTCCTGGCTGCGCGCCAGTTCGGTGGCACTGGTGTCGTCGTCCTCGTCGCGCTGGCCGCGTGCAGGCGCGTCGCCGCCCCATTCGCTGTCGTCAGGTGAGAAGTCGACGCTGCCATCGCCTTCCCAGTCGGCCGGGGCGTCGCCGGTCAGCGGCGCGGCTTCAGCCTCATTGGTGGCACTCGCGCCCATTTCGAAGGCGTCACCCGCTATTGAATTGATAGCGTATTCAGCCTCCCGCTCGCCTTCGGGCACCGGGGTGTCGGCGCGCTCCAGGCCGAACTCCTCGCGCGGCGCCTCGTCGGTGGCGAGTTCGAGAAAAGGGTTGTCGTCGAGCATCTGCTCGACTTCCTGGCTCAGCTCGAGCGTCGACAGCTGCAGCAGCCGGATCGACTGCTGCAGCTGCGGCGTGAGCGCCAGGTGTTGCGAAACCCGAAGGGACAGCCCCTGTTTCATTACATCCTGAAGTGCTCGCCGAGGTACACCCGGCGCACATCGACGTTGTCCACGATCTCGGCTGGGGTGCCCTGCGCCAGCACGTGGCCGTCGCTGATGATGTAGGCGTGGTCGCAGATGCCCAGCGTCTCGCGCACGTTGTGGTCGGTGATCAGTACGCCAATGCCGCGCGACTTCAGGAAGCTGATGATGCGCTGGATCTCGATCACCGCAATCGGGTCGATGCCGGCAAAGGGCTCGTCCAGCAGGATGAAGCGCGGCTGCGTCGCCAGGGCACGCGCGATCTCCACGCGGCGGCGCTCGCCGCCGGACAGTGCGAGCGAGGGCGAGGCGCGCAGGTGGTCCACCCGCAGGTCCTGCAGCAGGCCGGTGAGACGGCGCTCGATCTCGTCCTTGGACAGCGGCTTGCCGGCCTCGTCGTGCTGCAGTTCCAGCACGGCGCGCACGTTGTCTTCCACGTTGAGCTTGCGGAAGATCGACGCTTCCTGCGGCAGGTAGCTCAGGCCCAGACGCGCACGGCGGTGGATCGGCATGTGCTCGACCGATTCGCCGTCGATGGTGATGTCACCGGCGCTGGCACGCACCAGGCCGACGATCATGTAGAACGACGTCGTCTTGCCGGCGCCGTTGGGTCCGAGCAGCCCCACCACCTCGCCCTTGCGCACGGTGAGGGAAACGTCCTTGACCACCTCGCGGCTGCCATAGAACTTCTTCAGGTGGCGGGCTTCGAGCTTGCTGTCGGCCGTGTCCGGCCCCTGGGCCATGCCGGTGCTGTCCGGCGCCAACGCGGTGTCGCTCACTTCTTCTCCCCGCCCAGCGTGGTGGTGGCGCGCAGCGCCGGCCCGGCCTCGGGCTTGGCCGCCGGCGGGGTGTCCGGCTTGGGCGTGAGCATGGCGCGCACACGGCCGCGGCCGCCCTTGGCATCCTTGGGCGCACCGCCGTCGACGGTGAAGACGTCGGTGTTGTTGTCGTAGACGATCACGTCCCCGGTGGTCTCGTCGGCCAGCGTGGCGCCGCGCAGGCGTCGCATCTCGGCCTTCTTGATGAACTTGACGATGTCGGCACGGCCGTCGTATTCGATGGTCTCGCCTTCGCCTTCGATGTACTCGTCCACGTTGTCGCGCTTCTGGCGGAAGAAAGCGCGCTTGCCCGGTGCGGCAAACGCCACGCCGTACTGGTATCCCTCCGGGTCCTGCCGCACCTCGACGCGCGCGCCGCGGATGACGATGGTGCCCTTGGTCAGCACCACGTTGCCGGTGAAGATGCTGAGCTGCTTGAGGTCGTCGTAACGCAGCGCATCCGACTCGATGTTCATCGGCTTGTCGCGGTCGGCCTTTTCAGCCGAGGCGGCGGTGGCCAGCAAGGCGCAGGCAGCACACAACAACAGCCGGGATAGGGAATGGTTCATAAAGGCACGAATCTTGCTCTTGAGGCGTTTCCGGCATTGTAGCGGGCGGGGGGCGCATTCCTGGGCGCCATTCGAGGGGCCGGCACGCGACGGCCAAGCCCGGGACCACCCGACGCCCAAAAAACAAGAGCCCGCCGAAAGCGGGCTCTCTGTACAGCCGGTGCTCGGCCACCAGGCTCAGCGCCCGCGACGTGCCTCGCCAACCAGGTACTCCACCACCTGCAGCACGTTGTCCATGCCGCGGGCCAGAGTGCCGTCGGTGTAGAAACGGCCGGCCACGCCCATGGCGGGCACGCCTTCGACCTTGTAGGCGTTCATCAGTTGGGTGGCACGCACCGCCTTGGACGCGGTGCTGAAGGAGTTGAACTGCTCGGTGAACTTGGCCTTGTCCACGCCCTGCTGGACCACCCACTCCAGGATGGCTTCGGGCCGGTCCAGGCGCTTGCGTTCGACGTGGATGGCATAAAACACCTTGGCGTGCAGCTTCTCGACCAGGCCCATGGCCTCCAGCGTGAAGTACAGGCGCTGCTGCGGCTCGAAGTCGCTGCGGAAGGCCACCGGCGCGCGGCGCACCACCACGTCCTTCGGCACGCGCTTGGTCCAGGCCTCGAAGGTCGGCTCGAAGGTGTTGCAGTGCGGGCAGTTGTACCAGAAGAACTCCACCACCTCGATCTTGCCGGCCGGGGTCTCCACCGGGGCGGGCTTGTCCAGCGGCAGGTAGTCACGCCCGGCCTCAGGGCGCTTGCCCTGCAGTTGCGCCGGAGTGGTGGTCTGGGCCAGGGCGGGCGACAGCAGCACCGAACCGGCCACCGAACCCAGACCCAGGGAAAAATCGCGACGTTTCATCTTCAACAACTCCTAGTGAACCCGAAGTAGGAGGGGCGGCAGCGCAAAAAGTTCACCGTCCCCGGCAAGGACTCAGCGCTGCACGCGCACCAGCGCGGTCTCGTAGCCGGCGCCGTCGAGCTTGTCCTTGGTGCGCTCGGCCTCGTCACGCTTGTCGAACGGGCCCACGCGCACGCGGTAGACCATGCGGCCGGACTGCTCGCGCTCCGACACCTTGGCCTCCACACCGGCCAGCGAGAGCTTGGCGCGCTGGCCTTCGGCGTCCTCGGGCGTACGGAAAGCGCCCACCTGCACGAAGTAGCTGAACGGATCGGCCGCGCCGGCCTTGGCCTTGGCCAGGTCGCCCAGCGGATCGGCGGTGACGGCCGGCTTGCTCTCGGCCTTGCCTTCCACCTTGGCTTCGCCCTTGCCCGGCGCCGCGGCCGGTGCCGACGCCGCGGCGGCCGGTGGCTTGGCCGGGTTCTTGCCGTAGAGCGGCGCGTTCGGGTCCCAGTCCTTGTTCTTCTTCGCCTCGGCCGCATCCTGGTCGGGCGAGCGGCTGGCACCGCCCTTGTTGACGAAGGGCACCGGCACCTTGGTCACGTACACGGCCACGGCCAGGGCGGTTCCCAGTCCGACGACCACGCCGATGATGAAGCCCAGAAGGGTTCCGCCGCGTTGCTGTTTCATGCCTTGAGCCTTGTCTCTTGTCTTGAAGTGAGGAGGATGCGGGCCGGACGACTCACATCTTCTGCGGCGCGCTCACGCCGAGCACGGCCAGGCCATTGTGCAGCACCTGCGCCGTGGCGGCGACCAGCGCCAGACGCGCGCGCTTGACGGCCTCGTCGTCGACCAGGATGCGCTCGGCGTCGTAGTAGCTGTGGTAGCTGGCGGCCAGGTCGCGCAGGTAGAAGGTCACGTCGTGCGGCGCGAAATCCTGCGCCGCGGCGGTCAGCATCTCCGGGTACTTGGCCAGCTGCAGCATCAGCGCCTGCGCCGCCGGGCTGTCGAGTGCCGACAGGTCGGCGTCCTTCAGGCTGGCCACGTCGCCTCCCCACGCCGCCAGCACCGAGCAGATGCGCGCATGGGCGTACTGCACGTAGTAGACCGGGTTGTCGTTGTTCTGCGTCACCGCCAGGTCGACGTCGAAGGTGTATTCGGTGTCGGGTTTGCGGCTGAGCAGGAAGAAGCGCACCGCGTCCTTGCTCGTCCAGTCAATCAGGTCGCGCAGCGTCACGTAGCTGCCGGCGCGCTTGGAAATCTTGACCTCTTCGCCACCGCGCACCACGCGCACCATGGTGTGCAGCACGTAGTCGGGGAAACCCTGCGGAATGCCCATACCCACGCCCTGCAGGCCGGCGCGCACACGTGCGATGGTGCCGTGGTGGTCGGTGCCCTGGATGTTGACCACCTTGTGGAAGCCCCGTTCGAACTTGGTGATGTGGTAGGCCACGTCCGGCACGAAGTAGGTGTAGGTGCCGTCGCCCTTGCGCATGACGCGGTCCTTGTCGTCGCCGTACTCGGTGGTCTTGAGCCACAGCGCACCGTCGTGCTCGTAGGTCTTGCCGGCGTCGCGCAGCGTCTGCACCGCAGCGTCGACCTTGCCACTGGTGTAGAGGCTGGACTCGAGGTAGTAGTTGTCGAACTTGACCTCGAAGGCCTTGAGGTCCAGGTCCTGCTCGTGGCGCAGGTAGGCCACGGCAAAGAGGCGCATGCCATCGAGGTCGTTCACGTCGCCGCTGGCGGTGAACTCGCGGTCGTCCGACTTGACGGTCTTCTTCGCCATGAAGTCGGCCGCGATGTCGGCAATGTAGTCACCGTTGTAGGCCGCCTCCGGCCATTCGGCGTCGCCCGGCTTGAAGCCCTTGGCGCGCAGCTGCACGCTGTTGGCCAGCGTCTGGATCTGCACGCCGGCGTCGTTGTAATAGAACTCGCGGTAGACGTCCCAGCCCTGCGTGGCGTAGAGGTTGCAGATGGCGTCGCCCAGCGCCGCCTGCCGGCCATGGCCCACGTGCAGCGGGCCGGTCGGATTGGCGGAGACGAACTCCACCATCATGCGCTGGCCATTGGCGGCGCGGCCGCCAAAGCCGGCGCCCTGCGCCAGCACCTCGCGCACCACCTGCTGCTTGGCGGCGGGCTTGAGCCGAATGTTGATGAAGCCAGGACCAGCGATCTCCACCGCATCGACCCACTGCTGGTAGGCGGCGGTGGCCTGCAGCGCGGCACACAACTGCTCGGCCACCTGGCGCGGCGGCTGCTTCAGCGGCTTGGCCAGCTGCATGGCGGCCGTGGTGGCGAGGTCGCCATGGGCCGCGACCTTGGGCGATTCGTAGGCAGCCCGCGCACCGGCGCCGGGCTGGAGTTGCTCGAGCACGGCGGCCAGCGCCTGGAGCAGTTCGTTTTTGACAGACAACATGGGGCCTGATTTTACGAGGCGGCCGTCTTGCCGGCCGGTGCCCGTCGGATGGAGAGCCTGTTACCGGATGTGATCCGGTTTGCGTGCGGTACCGTTGTATGCTGGAATGCCTTGCGGGATACCCCCGGGATACACGACACCAAGAGGACACACACCATGCAGAAACTCCTGACCACCCTGACCCTCGGCCTGGCCTTGAGCGTGGGCGCCGCGCATGCCGCCGATGACAAGAAAGCCCCCACCGCCCAACAGAACCGGATGACCGTGTGCAACAAGGAAGCCGGCGAGCGCAAGGGCGACGAGCGCAAGAAGTTCATGAGCGAATGCCTGAGCGGCCAGCATGCCGAAGCTGCCGACAAGCGCACCGCCCAGCAGGAACGCATGAAGCAGTGCAACGCTGACGCCAAGGACATGAAGGGCGATGAGCGCAAGAAGTTCATGAGTGGCTGCCTCAGCGGCAAGCCGACCGAAGCCGCCACCCAGGCCATGACCCAGCAGGAGCGCATGAAGCAGTGCAATGCGCAGGCCAAGGACAAGAAGGGCGACGAGCGCAAGAAGTTCATGAGCGAGTGCCTGAAGGCCCAGTAAGCAGCCCCCACGCTCAGCAAAAAACCCCGCGCAGCCCAGGCTGGCGGGGTTTTTTGCCGCCTGCATTCAACGCCGGGGGTCAGCCCTGCCAGAAGCCGCTCTGGCTGTAATGGTGCTTGAGGAAATCCACCCACAGGCGCACGCGCAGCGGCAGGTGCTTGCGCTGCGGGAACACGGCGTAGATGCCGTTGGGCGGCGCAGCGTAGTCTGCCAGCACCTCCACTAGACGGCCGGCCTTGATCTCGGCCTCCACCTCCCAGGTGCTGCGCCAGGCAATGCCGTAGCCGGCCAGGCACCAGTCGTGCAGCACCTGCCCGTCGGAGCAGTCCATCGGGCCGTTGGGCTTGAAGTGGATGACCTCGGTATCGTGCGGCTTCTCCGGCGCGGATGCAGCGCCCGACAGGGCGCTTTCCTCATGACGCCCCTGGGCGTTGCGCGGCACGCGAAACGCCCAGCCCCGGGTCTGCGAGGCGTCACTGGACAACACCAGACAATCAAAGCGCGCCAGGTCCTGCGGCACCTCCGGCGTGCCATGCTGCTTGAGGAACCTGGGCGTGGCCACGCACAGGCGGCGGTTGTCGGCCAGGCGCACGCTCACCAGCGAGGAGTCCGGCATGTCGCCCACGCGCACCGCACAGTCGTAGCCTTCGCCCGCGATGTCCACCACGCGGTCGCTCAGGTTGAGCGAGATCGTCACGTCGGCATGCAATTCACGGAACTTGGGCACCAGCGGCGCCACGTGGCGGCGCCCGAAACCGGCCGGCGCCGTGATGCGCAAGTGACCGCTGGCTTTCACTCCACCGGCGGAGACACTCGCTTCGGCATTGGCCACATCCGCCAGAAGGCGCTGACAATCTTCCAGAAAGGCGCTACCCTCGTGCGTGAGCGTGATACGGCGGGTGGTGCGCACCAGCAGCTTGACCCCCAGGCGCGACTCCAGCGCGTCGAGCCGGCGCCCCATGATGGCAGGCGCCACACCCTCGGCGTTGGCCGCCGCCGTGAGACTGCCCCGGGTGGCGACCGAGACAAAGGATTCCATTTGCTTGAGCTTGTCCATGGCTGGTAATTATTGCCTTAATTGGGGATAATTGGGCTGTTTTTTCAAATATTAAAACAGTTTTGGGAGCAAACCTGTCCTGCCCCGCCTCACATGTCCGCCAGCGCCGCCGCCCCCAACACCCCCATTGACGCCTCTGACGAGCAGGTCGAAGTGGGCGTCATGCACGAGCTGTGCTTGCGCAACCGCGAATCCACGGTGCTGGGGCTGCTGCCCATCCTGCTGATCGTCTGGGCGCACCTCGACGTTCACCCCTTTTCCGAGCTGCTGGCCTGGGCCGGGTACATGGCCGTCGTGCAGGTCGTGCGCTTCACGCTGGCCCATCGCTACATCGTCCAGCCCGAGGTGCAGGCCGCTCGGCTGCGGCGCTGGTATGCGCTGGAGTGGCTGGGGGTGCTGGGCCTGGCGCTGGGTTGGGTCGGCGGCACCGCCCTGCTGGACACGCAGGCCATGGACCCGCTGTTCTACCTGCGCCTGATCTTCGTTGTCGGACTGATGTCGTTCCTGCTCAGCTCCACCGGCATTGCCGTGCGCATCTATGCCAGCGTGCTGACCGTGCTGGTGACAGGCACGCTGGCCATGCTCTACCTGCAGCACCCCGAATTCCCCACGCATTACCCCGTGGTGCCGGTCGGCCTGGCGGCCTACGGCGTCATGCTGCTGATACGCAGCCGCGGCGAACACCGTCGCACGCACGATTGGGTCCGCGCACGCCTGAACCGGCAGCGGCTGCTGGCCCAGCTCAACGCCACGCTGGACGAGGAGCGCCGCACCAAGGAGCTGCTGCGCCAGCAGTCGGAGGAACTGGCGCTGCGCAACCGCGAGCTGGGTGAGCTGGCGGTGCGCGACGGCCTGACGCGCGCCCTGCGCCGCGGCCACATCGAAGCCGAGCTGCGCCGCCTGATCCAGAGCCTGCACCGCAAGCACGACGACTTCTGCGTGCTGATGCTCGACATCGACTTTTTCAAGCACGTCAACGACACCTACGGCCACGCGGTGGGCGACGAGGTGCTGCGCCAACTGGCGGCGCGCGCCCAGACCGCCTTGCGCGCCGGCGACCTGTTCGGCCGCTGGGGCGGCGAAGAGTTCATCGTGCTCATGCCGGGCACCCGGCTGGCCGAGGCCGTGGAGGCGGCGCAACGCCTGCGCCTGGCCATCGCGGCGCTGGAGTTCAACGCCAACGGCGAGGCCTTCCGCATCACCATCTCCATCGGCGCGGCCCAGCTGCAGCCGCAGGAAAGCGCGGACGCCGTGGTGGGCCGGGCCGACGAGGCGCTGTACGCCGCCAAGCATGCCGGGCGGAATTGCGTGATGGCCTCACCGCTGGCCACGACGGGCGGCGCCTGACAGCCCGGCACCGCCTTGCCGCAGGCGGCGGGCGCGTCATTCCATCCTTTTCGTCGCGAATCAACGCATGTTTTGGGTATTAATGCGCGTCCAGGTATCAAATACAGTTCAGGCATGGAAAAATCCCGCGCCACTGCCGCTGCGCCCAAGGCCGTCCTGTTCGACGCCTACGGCACGCTGTTCGACGTCTACAGCGTCGGCCTGGTGGCGGAACAGCTGTTTCCCGGTCAGGGCCAGGCCTTGAGCCTGCTGTGGCGCGACAAGCAGATCGAATACACCCGCCTGGTCACCACCAGCAACGACGGCGCGCACTACCAGCCGTTCTGGCAGCTGACACAGGCCGGCCTGCGCTACGCCTGCAAGCGCCTCAAGCTCGCCCTCACGCACGAGGCCGAGCAGCAGCTGATGAACCAGTACCGGCACCTGAGCGCCTTTCCCGAGAACCGGGAGGTGCTGCAGGCCCTCAAGGCGCGCGGCATCACCACCGGCATCCTTTCCAACGGCGATCCCGAGATGCTGGGCATCGCCGTGCGCAGCGCGGGCCTGGACGGCCTGCTGGACCACGTGATCAGCGTGGACGCGGTGCGCAAGTACAAGACCCACCCCGAGGCGTATGCCCTGGGCGAGCAGGCGACCGGCCTGCGCGCCGGGCAGATCGTCTTCGTCAGCAGCAACAGCTGGGACGCACTGGCCGCCACCTGGTACGGCTACCAGACCCTGTGGGTCAACCGCTACGATCTGCCGTTCGAGGAACTGGGCACCCAGCCCAGCCGCAGCGGCAGCTCACTCAACGACGTGCTGGGCTTCTTCCCGGCCGAATGAATTTCAAACTTCAAGGAGTAAGACCATGACGCAACGCACCAAGGCCCAGCGCCTGCAAGTCGCCACCAACCTGTACCGCTTCATCGAAGACAAGGTGCTGCCGGGCACCGGCATTGCCAGCGCCGACTTCTGGAAGGGCTTCGACGCCATCGCCCACGAGCTGGGCCCGAAGAACGCCGCCCTGCTGGCCGAACGCGATCGCCTGCAGGTTGAGCTGGACGCCTGGCACAAGGCCAACCCCGGCCCGATCAAGAACATGAAGGCCTACCGCGCCTTCCTGGAAAAGATCGGCTACCTGGTGCCGGTGCCGAAAGACGTGCAGTCCGACACCGCCAACGTGGACGCCGAGCTGGCCGTGCAGGCCGGCCCGCAGCTGGTGGTGCCGATCCTGAACGCCCGCTACGCGCTGAACGCCGCCAACGCGCGCTGGGGTTCGCTGTACGACGCGCTGTATGGCACCGACGTGCTGCCGGAAACCAAGGGCGCCACCAAGGTCAGCGCCGACGGCAAGCCGTACAACCCGGTGCGCGGCGCCAAGGTGATCGAGTACGCCCGCCACGTGCTGGACCGCGTGGCCCCGCTGGCCCAGGGCTCGCACCTCAACAGCACCGCCTACACCGTGGAAGGTGGCAAGCTGGTCGTCACGCTGAAGAACGGCAGCAAGGCCAAGCTGGCGGACTGCAACAAGTTCATCGGCTACCAAGGCAGCGCCGCCGCCCCGTCGGCCATCCTGCTGCGCAACAACGGCATCCACCTCGAGATCCAGATCGACCGCAGCACCCCCATCGGCAAGAGCGACGCCGCCGGCGTGAGCGACCTGCTGGTGGAAGCCGCCCTGTCCACCATCCTGGACCTGGAAGACTCCGTGGCCTGCGTCGATGCCGACGACAAGGTCACCGCCTACGACAACTGGCTGGGCATCCTCAAGGGCACCCTGACCGAAGAGGTGAGCAAGGGCGGCAAGACCTTTGTGCGCCGCCTGAACGCCGACCGCGTGTACAAGGGCGCCAACGGCGAAGAGATCAAGCTGCACGGCCGCTCGCTGCTGTTCGTGCGCAACGTCGGCCACCTGATGACCAACCCGGCCATCCTGTACGGCAACGGCAGCGAGATTCATGAAGGCATCATGGACGCCGTCATCACCACCACCATCGCGCTGCACGACCTCAAGGGCCTGACCAGCAACGGCGTGCGCAACTCGCGCACCGGCTCGATCTACATCGTCAAGCCCAAGATGCACGGCCCGGCCGAAGTGGCGTTTGCCGTCGAGCTGTTCGACCGCGTGGAAAAGCTGCTGGGCCTGCCGGAGAACACCGTCAAGCTGGGCATCATGGACGAAGAGCGCCGCACCAGCGTCAACCTCAAGGCCTGCATAGCCGCGGCCAAGAGCCGGGTGGCCTTCATCAACACCGGCTTCCTGGACCGCACCGGCGACGAGATGCACACCGCCATGCACGCCGGCCCCATGCTGCGCAAGGCCGCCATGAAGAGCACCGACTGGATCAGCTCCTACGAGCAGAGCAACGTGCTCGTGGGCCTGGCCTGCGGCCTCAAGGGCCGGGCGCAGATCGGCAAGGGCATGTGGGCCATGCCCGACCTGATGGCCGCCATGATGCAGCAGAAGATCGTGCACCCCAAGGCCGGCGCCAACACCGCCTGGGTGCCCTCGCCCACCGCCGCCACGCTGCACGCGCTGCACTACCACCAGGTGAGCGTGGCCGCTATCCAGGAAGAACTGGAGAAGCAGGCCACCGCCAAGAGCTTCAAGGCGCAGGAAGAGAAGATGCTCACCGGCCTGCTGACCATTCCCGTGGCCGTGAAGCCCAAGTGGACGGCCGAAGAGATCCAGCAGGAACTGGACAACAACGCCCAGGGCATCCTGGGCTACGTGGTGCGCTGGATCGACCAGGGCGTGGGCTGCTCCAAGGTGCCCGACATCCACAACGTGGGCCTGAT
>VFQT010004232.1_pt1 | contig 12194 bp, 5 predicted proteins | sample 3512381 | NCBI WGS metagenome assembly VFQT01 (sample SAMN10412376, study PRJNA504923) | tailings metagenome | isolation source: Relicate 2 Philex TSF3 active mining site | place: Philippines: Tuba, Benguet | collected 2017-08-29 | reverse complement strand
AAGAAACGCACGTGTTTTTTTCCAACCAGGACAAATTGGGTCATCATTGACTAATGTCATACCATAATATCGGTCGTTGGCATAGACAGTTCCTGTTGCTGAAGTAGCCCCGCCCCCTGTGATTTCCTTTTGACTATCAAAAATACGCCGCGAAACCTTTAAATAGTCTTGTTCTTTCATATACTCGTCATGAAAATCAGTATTACGTTTGAGAATATGTATCGGGGGCGAACTATAATCGCCACTGCCACCGCCACTGCCACCACCCGCGTTCTTTTCATTATACGAGTAACGTTGATACCCTAATCCACGTAAATATGCGAGTGCTTCAATAAATCCACCAGGACCTTCTGCCAAATGAAACGTTTTTATCCCCATTTTCGAATCTGGCTTGGTCGCATACATTGTTTCGTATTGCGACAGCATATTTGTATTTTTTATAATTTCTATCATCTTGTAAAATGACCGTGATAAAGGACGTAACTTACTAATGTTCGTTTTATTACCACATATATTTGAATGGATGTATTCATACGGATTTGTATATTTTTTTATGTTATCCCACGTATCTTGATATTTCTCAATCTGATGTTTGACGTCACATAAATGTGCGTAAATAGACGATGAAACGTATACTTTTTGTTCATCGTTCGTATGTGTAATCATTACATCAAGTGGAATGTAATTTCCATTTTCATACATTTTTATATCAACCTGCGGTAATAAAAAATAATTGAAGTAAGACAATATTGGCCCCCCGTTATTTGTTTTACTTGAATCGGAATTATGGCATCCAGTCGAGACGGCGGCGGCGGTGGTAATATTATTACTGTTGGTTTGTGTCGTTGTCGTTGCCGATGCCGACCAGGACTGTAATGATGGCTTAAAACAATTTTTTGGCGATTTTTTATACATGGCTCAACCGTTATATTTCTTATGAAAATGTTTATAAGTCACTTTTTTTCTTAGTTTGACGTTTGGGCTTTGCCGCCTGTGCCGGTGCCGGTGCCGGTGCTGCTGCCGCCGGTCCGGGTTCCACTCCTGCTGATTCTTCTGCTTCCACCGACGCTGTAGCCTTTACTTTTTTTGTTCGTTTTTGTATTTTCTTCTCGATTTGTTCGATTGGAGCTGACGGGGCAGAAGTTGCTACTTCCACGGATTCAGGTGCCGGTGCCACGGCTGCCTTTACAGTAGCGGCCCTTTTCGGTTTTGGTTTTATTTTTAATGTGGTCGATGACGTCGAGGGTGCTACTGCCGCTGACGATGCTACTGTTTCTGCACGTTCTTTAACAATATGTGCCGCCACCGCTGGCTTTGATGCAACATCGATGGGATGCGAAGCCTTCGCTATTTTTTCAAGTGCGATTGATTCCGTTGTAACATCGTCCATTTCTTCTGCACCCAACAACGCTCTCGACGACGACGACGACGACGCCCGACGTTGTTCCTCTTGTAATCCAGCATAGCTTAAAAAACTGCTCTTTAATTGCTTTGCGTTAATATTTCGGTTCTTTCGAAATATGAAATATCGGTTATAGAACGAAATTTGCCTTTCTTCTGGCGTCATAACCATCGCAGAACCATATTCGTTATGGCAGTGACGTTCGTATTCGCTCATACCCATACCTTCGCCGCCATCACGTTTCTTCTTACACTCTATTTCCATCTCATGATACATTGTTTCAAATGTTGCAGTTCCGTCCGGCATACGAAACTGTAATGTAGTCTCAGCTTCTTCCGGTGTAACAAGGTCAAACCCGTAATTTTCAAGAAGTTGTGTAAGATAATCGAAATTCACAAGATATTCGCGTGTCGACTTATTGATAGAGTCCTGATACACTTCGATTTCGTATCCAATACTACTACTATCGGGTTCAAATTCGGTCTGATGATACTTTTTACGGACAGACCACATCTTTTGCGGGTCAGTGTCACCAGCCGCTGCCGCCGACGATAGAATGCTCAACTCCGAACCGCTTTCAAGGCGTGATAATGCGTGGAATATACGTGATCCATCAAAACATGTCCCGATGAAATACCCACCCAGTTTCGTGCATTCGGATACATTTTGAAGAAAGGTATGAAGTTTCATTATATCTTCAAAGAAGTAGTGAATCGCAAACTGAATAGAGCAAATATCGAAACCATCTGCTGCACGACCATAATGCGGATAAACACCTCGTCCCAATATACTCGCATCTTTCGAGCCTTCACCGAAAATCGCGCGTGATATCAAACGATAACGCTCACTTATCGCCGCTTGACCTGTTCGTATTTCTTTACTGCTATCGCCGTGAATGAATATCGCGTCCGGAATATTACGTTTGCGTTTCTTCGTGTCAAGATACCGTGCACAAACACCATCGAACTTGTGTTCTAGATTGTCTTTTGAATAATCGATACCGAAAACAAACCCGAGTTTCGCGGCGGTCCATTTCGGCAAGTCGCCTCCCTTTCCAACCGCAAGGTCGATAAGCGTCTGACCAGGACGTGCAACACTCATGATAAGTTTGCGTTTGATAAATAAGTTGTGGAAGTCACGCATTCCCTTTGTAAGCGTTCGAATCTTTGTCCCACGTCCGATATCGATACCACGCCCACCGTTGGCAGTTTCGGCATTATTGTAATAAATATCGTCGCTTGTGAGGTCGTCGGGAATCCCTTCCCCAGTCATTAACATCTCGGGTGTAATCGCATTATGGATAGAATGCCAGTTGTTATTTGCGACGTGATATGCGTTGCCGTAATTCTTGCCTCCTGCACGATACTCGGCCGTTTTATCATGGCGAACCAGTAACGCTGACCAACGCCAATTCACCGGCTGCGATGGGTCGTAACTAAACTCGACAATCGTCTCGTCCTGGATGATATCGTTTTCAAGAGTCATCATTTGATTCACACCAGCTTCATCCGGTCGCAACATCATGTGGCAAATATGTGCATCGTTGTCATAAGGATATGTGGGATAAAATGGTGCGGGTTTATATGCGTCGGTATTCTCGCTCCCAGTGCTTCCCGTCGTGACGCCACTACCGCCACCCCCCTCAATCATCGTAACACACGGATTGAGGTATCCGTGCTTTCGCTCGTCATATCCAACACGCAATACCAGTGTTTTATATTGCTGAATTTGGACACAACGCGACATATCGACTCCACTTTTAAATACGTTACTGACAAGGTCTTCGTTGTCTTCACCTTTTTTCGTAGTGACAAGAAAGTCGATTGTATTCATATGAAGCGGTTTCCATTTGAATGAATATTCCCACGTGGCTTTGTATAATGGACCAGTTGATGTTGTGTCATTTCTCTCGACACTACCCACACCAAAATCGATCGGGGTGAAGATAAGACCATCCGTATGATATTCAAACTGATGTTCGGCAGCTTTACGCAATATTAACGCACAACAATCGAAGATGGATTTAGACGAGTCTTGGGATGCGACTTCAAATTTCTTTGTTTCAATACGAATCGGTGGTAGTGAATCAACTCCGCCGCTAACACATTTCAGCTGAAGATTCTTGACTATGCTTTCCATTAATGGAAGACGAAAATTGGTGAGAACTTCGTCTTCATTGATTGGAAAGAACAGTCTGGACCGAACATCTGCCTTATGAACGAAATAAACGTCAAATACGAGGAATAAGTTAATGAAATCCCCGTTTTTGTTATGAAGAATATGCTCGCCATCCAAGAGCGTATTGTGTAATTTGGTATTAAGTGACACAGCACCCGTGAATTGGAAGTTCATATTTGTGTCGATGAGATAGACATGTCCGGTTTTTGGTGCAACAAATATAAGTTTGCGTTGTCCGTCGGCTTTTTCTGTAACGGAATAATTAAGTCGAATATTTGGCACTTTTGAATCGGGGTCAATCGGTTGAATGTTTTGCGTTTGAAGTGTATAAGACGACGGGCCAATAAAATGCTTTGGGCGAAGTTGTATTCCGCCGCCGCGGCCACTCTCGCGTTCTCGTTCGCGTTCGCGTTCTCGTTCGCGTTCGCGTTCTCGTTCGACGCTGGAGTCGTCTTTACCTGAACCACTTTTTCGTTGCCGTTCACTTTCATTGTCACTGTCGCTGTCGCTGTCGCTGTTATTTCCTTGTTTTTGGTCAGGATATAATAATTCATAATACCGCCTCTGTACACCACGCATATCCGATAGTGAAACAGGATAGTTGGTTCCTTGTAATCCAGACATGATAATCTTAATCATTTTACGCAAATTATCCAACAAATGTTTTGGATGATTGAATGCGGTTCCGGGACCAACCAACTCGTTGATAACCTCTATTTCGATTTCATAACGAATTGGACTTTCAAGCACTTTCGCGGCATCAAACGTAGATGCTGAAATGTATCCTGTTTGGTCTTTATGTGACTCCTTGACAACACTCATATCGATTTGAAACGGGAAATCCGGATGTTTCAGTGTGCTACGGTTGATATAACGAAATGTCTTCTTGTTATCGTTCCATGTTTTCAAAATAGACCGTGCGAGGGTCGATGTATTCACCACGCGCTTTTCACGTTGATAACTTACCTTGAAATTGAAGTCGTCAAATATAACTGGGTGAATGGTCGTTCCACCGCCACTGCCAGCCCTCTCTTCGCCGCCACCACCGCCGCCGCCGCCAGTCTTCGCATACATTTTTTGAGTAAATAGCACATATTTTTCATCGGGCATGTTTGTTTTGCAATAATTCTGGACTTCATTGATACCATGAATTTCAGCACGAATCAACGACAGTTTTGTTTGTCCGGTTTTTTGGTCAATAAATTCATTCTGGATTTTCAAAGCATACGCATTTTTCTTCATGAAGGAGAATCCACTGGACAATAATTTTTGAAGAACATTGTCGAAGTTTTCTCGTGTCGTCCCTGGATTTCCGCGTGTGCCGAAACGTATTTCCAATTCCGGAACACCATCAGTGCTATCAGTGATACCTTCTAAATAATGTTTTATGATATTTGAAAATTCGGTTTGCTTCGCTGCCGCAGTCTCAGACGACGACAGACCTCTTTCGCGATTTCTCCGCATTATATATATGAATAGGATATATTATTTATATATATATATACTTCAATTTTATACATATCGACAAATCGATTCATATAACTCTGATTTCGTTTTACGCTTTTCAGTTCCTATCGAACCAAACTTGCCAGGAACTACGCTCACTACGGCCAGTCCAAGTTTCGTTGAAATATCTATCAAATCTTGTAATTTGTATGCTGATATCGGGCGAATCGGGGCAGAAATACTCTCCATACGCCAGTAATTATCGCGAATATACGTGCTATACTTCATGACAACTGGTTGCGGAGCGTCATACAATACGTATTTTCCCTTTATTTTTTCGATAATGTATGTCGTACTGTCGCCGCCGCACCCAGCGACATCGTAATACTTTCGGTCTTGAACAATTGTGATGGACAATGCTTTACAGACGACCACCGCATGAACCGTTTCTAATGTAATAAATGGTTTATGGATAAGCGAATCTTCCAAAGCATTTATTTTGAGTTTGTTGGCTTTCAAAATGGGCTTATTCATGCGGAGCAACTCAATCAACTCAAATTTGAAACGATTAGACTCGGTGTAATAATTATCGATCATTTCTAATTTTTCAACGCCATATAACATAATATACAAAGACCATAGTAATGAATCTGTATGTTGGTTTGTTTTTGGACCAGAATATACGTATTTACTCATATCAGTCGGGTGAAATGACATTGCGGTGGCTGTGGCGGTGGCGGCGATGTCAGGTTCGATAACTGGGGGCGAATACTCGGTATCAGTATCGGTATCGGTATCATTTTTGCTCGAATGTTCGGACTCCGACGATTCCGTATCCGACGATTCCGTATCGGGTGTCTTTTTAATAAACATAGGTTCCGGCAATACATAATTACAATCAATACGATGTGAATGGGTCTGTATGTCTTCCTTTGCATCACTTTTTACGTCATAACATATAATATTTCCACCTTCTGCCAGATTTGCTGGGGTGAATGAAAAAGAATTATAGAGACAAGGAATAATACCTGTCATCATAGGGTTACCATATTATATTGATTTATCTTTATGCGTGTTATGTTACTTGTCAAAAAACTCCTTTGTTAGACTTTGCTTCTGTTGTTCGATTTCGTTCAAATGTTTCTCTTGATTAATGACGTATTTCATATACTCATATAGTTCCTTTAACATATCGTTGTTCAGCCTAGAAATATTCACAAAAACACCATTTTTATTTTCGTTAATCTGGGTGTTTTTTGAATGTAATATTCGCAAAATCTCAATCTGATGAACCGTTGGCATATTTTCAATACCTTCTTTCAAAGACATTAAATAATTCGTTTTTGCTTCTACATGTTGTGCAATCGTTTGTATTTCGTTCATCGCGGATAAACTCGCAATCGCAGCAGTCATTTTGTTTTCGCAATAAAAAGAAGTAGAACCAGATGACATTTACAATACAATACAATACAATATAACTTTATGCTGTTTCCGCTACGGACAACAATGTGGCAATAATGGTAACATGGGTGTCATAAAGGACAAATCGACGTCCAATAATTTTTACGGTTAGAATATCATCTTCTTCAATACGTGAGAATAGTTCGCGCGAAGATGCATGCATATCCCGTGAAAGGAACACTTCAATTGGCGACACTTTACCTCGTTCTAAATCTTTCGCACCGGCACGAATCCCCGCTTGTGTTATCGTCTTAGCAACACATTTGATGACGGTATTCTCATCTGGATAACATATAAGGCAATCCGCAATAATATCGAAGTGTATGTTTGAACCAGCAAGTGTTCCACATGAATATGATGAAACCGCAACTGAATTTGGGCAAATGTAGCCTTCAATTGAGCACCGGCCTTCAACCAATTTAGAAAGTTCAGTTCTAAGCAAATGCGTGATAACAACACCTTTTCCGATTTTATAGAATGGAATGCTCACTGTGCGTCGTATTTGGCGTTTGACAAAGAGTTCTGGGTCGCAATAAACTGGTTCTTTATATTCTACAGTGGCTGTGTCGATGAATGTGGGGGTGTTGAGTGCGGTGGCGGTCTCGGCGACGGCAGATTCATCAACCTGCTTCACCTTTACGGTCTTGGGTTTCGGGCGTATTGTTTTTGTTTGTCTTTTCGTTCCGGCTTCAACTTTTGCTATCTCTGCGAGTGCCGAGGATGCCATTATTATAAAATGACGATGACTATATGAAATATAGTTTTATGTTTATATTTGTATCAATTTTATTCATATGTAGTCACATACAATAACTCGATACGTGCCACAACCGCCTCCGCTACCGTCGATGATTTGAAGCGGCTTACCGCAGCCAAATATCACACCGTCGCGGACATATTTATCGCATTCTTCTTTTGAGCTGTGTGGATTGATGGGCTGTAGATTATGTTTGAATACCCCGTGGCGTAAGATACGGCAATTGAATTCGTTATGTGCTACGACAAATGGTTCATTACAGTGAAGGCATGTGAATGTGTGGTCCATCAGTGTATATACTATATAACTGTATATATACAAATAATTCTATGTCATATAACAAAAATAATGATTGATGTTATCAAGCCAACTCCGCAATCACTGATATCGCATCATCGCCAATCTCAAATCTTTGTCCGATGACTCTAACGCGTATTTCTTCTTCCTCTTGAAGACGTGTAAAATCGACACGGTCATAATGATGGTCGCGGGCAACAAATACAACAACCGGACTCTTCGGTTCATTAAGTGTTGCACGAATACCCGCCAAACTAATATTTTTAATCACACATGAAAATACAATGCCTTCAACAAGGGAGCATGATTCACACTCATAAACGACTTCAAATACCGCGTTTTTTCCATGAAGAAACCCATTCGAATATGTAAGTATTTTGACGCTTCCAGGTCGAATGAATCCTTCCGCCATACATTTTCCTTCCACGATTCTCGCGAGAATATGTTCAAGTGTATCCTTTACATTACGCCCGATAATACGGAATGGGATTTCCAATTTACGTGTAAGTAAAATCCTAGTGTATAATCCCAACTTAGGTGCGGCACTTGTTGGTTGCGTCATCACTTTACCAAATCTTGAAATACTAGCAGTAGAACTAGCATTAGCAGTCATGCTTTTTTCGTTCGGATTCATCTCCTTCTCCTAATATACAACTATACTTTATTTCTCTATATGTAATCTCTCAATATCGCACAACAAAGCCTCGCATGGTGTAAAGAACCATTTCTTTCCATTGACAGCCTTCCTGTCAAACGTCCGCAATAAAAACTCTTGAAATACACACAATTCTTTTTGGGTTCTAAATTTCGTGTTTTCAGTCGTGAGTTTGTATTCATCGCCTTGGGTAAGCACATTCAATCCCAGAGCAGTATTAATGATTGTGATTGCGTCTGTTTTACCAGATTGGTCACATCGAGCACCTTTATCGCGTTTCTTCGACATGACTTTCACCTTGAACACCAAGTATTCCATTTTAAATAATGAAATAAATCCTATCATCATATTCATTTTTTGGATTTGTTCTGTTTGAACTTTCGCTAAAAGGAGTGAGAAGTCACGTTCGTCTTCGGGTTCAGCAGATACCCATTCGCGTGTTTCATACCGGAGGACAACAAGTTCAAATAATTCTTTCTTTTTTTTATTGAAGATTAGCATACCTTTATCTTCTGGAGCATCAGCAGCGGATGAAGCAACAGCCCTTCGCCCCACCAATGGTCGATGTATCACCTGTCTGGCATAATACTGAAGAATCATACGTTCAAACGGCGAGAGATTTTGAATCGCAAGGCCGCCTGCACTTCCGCCAGATGGCTCCATCGACCGATTATTTTTTTCATACAAATGGTTTAATATACCTATGGATTCATCAAATGTCAAGTGTTCAACCAAATTCGCGATGACAAGTTCATGAAGCTCATCGATGGTGATCTGGAATTCTTCTGTTTGAGAGATTTGACGGATTACCTTCCCGCAATAATAATACCATTCGTCTTGTTCTTTTGTCGGTTTCTCAATCACAGTCTTGCATGTTTCAAAAGTGTCGAATAACATTCCAAGTGTATTTTCTGCGGTTGATTCGGGTGCTGCGGCGGGTGCTGCTTCTACGGCGGCTGCGGCGGGTTCAGTAACAGGTTCATTCTCTTCGACTTCTCTTGCCGCTGCCACTTTATCCGAAATATTTTTATTTGGAACAACCATCGTTCTTGTCGCCCCAGCAGGAGCAGCAGGCTTCGAGAGAATTCCCAAATAATCCTCTGTAATATTTTCTGTAAGAGGATATTCTATCGCGGTATGCTTATAAGGGACAGGCGTGCTTCGTTCATGAATACTAATACGTTTATCTGTTATTTCGATGGGCTGAAATAAATAGTAGTCGCCGACATTTATGATACGCCCAAGACGCCCATATTTATCATTTACATATTCGTTGGGGTCGGTCACCATTTGTGATAAAGCAAGGTTGATTTGTGCTACGGGATATTGACGTATCGCATTTACATGCGCGATGATTCCGTTGCGACCGGTCTTCTTGTAAAAAAATGATTCCTTATACAAATCACGTATTTTGTGAATGATTTTATCGATATTCATCGACATGAATTTTTCATTAAACGTATCAATACGCACATCACTCTGGCCGACTGGACCACCCTCTTCACGAGGGCCGCCATCATCGCTATTGTTGTCATCATCCATTCCATATAAATCGTTCTGTTCTTGAATCGGACGCCCGTTTGAAAACGTCGGGCGACAAACGTATTCGCACCGTTCCATATAATCGCATAATGCGGAATATGGCCGTGCACCAACCTGATAATTGATTTTTTTGCGTGACGAGAGATTCAGCTCAACAACTTGATTTAGTTGTGCGGCGGTTTGTGTATTATGTTGAACATTCAATAAACAATCCACCGCAGAGGTTCGTAACAAGCGAGATACAACGCCGATTTTTATCGCTTTAAATTCAGATAAGCGATAGAGGTAAAGGTCAATCGCCTCGATATCAGGGTTTGAAAGGTCGGTTCCGTATAAATACAATTCAACATTTCTTTGTGAAAATGGCAGACGCTTATGACTACAATTGCGAATCGCTCTACCGATAATTTGTTCAAGCAAATTCATGTTATACCACGGCTCCAATATATGGACTTGGCGAATGTTTTTGAAATCGAGACCTTCACTTCCAGCGACTGAAATAATGACGACTTTCACATTTTCGCCGTTTGTGTTATTTTCACTTGTGAGTGCCTTTAGTTCATGCAAATTATCTGGAGAAATCGTTGGGTCGCCGGTGATGACCGAATATCGTGCAGGACGAAATTGTTGGTGAGGATATTGTGCTTGGTGTTGCCGCTGGGGAAGCATCGTAATCGAATCAATATTTTGTGCGGGCTTACTACGAAACAAAGACGAATTTCCGCCGGCGACGCTATACCGTATGAACCCTAACTCTTCTAATGCGAGGGCAATCGGAACAACCCCACCGTCGATATACTGACTGTAAATAAGAATAATGCCGTCGCTCACTATCACCTTATCCATTATGTTTTTTATTTTCGCGGAATACCGACCGATATTGTCTGATGCAAATATACGGGATGATGTTTTTGTAGTTGTTTCACCGCGAGGTAGTTTGAACCCACGTATAAATTCGGGGCGGTATTCGAAATTCTGCCGCATCGGTGGATTTCCGACCTCTTCATACGACATGATATGACGCAAACCCTCTTTTCCGATACACGCTGTAATATCAAATTCATCATTCGGGTTATTAATATATTCAATGAGAGATGGATGAGGATATACCATATTCAAAGCTTCAAGCGGACGTTGGACGGCGGCATAACCAATCGTGTCCATATTTTCGAATGAAGGAAAATCCGCAGATTCAACCAACGTGGTTTCGTCGATTACGTCGGTAGCACTGGCACCCGTGCCGGCTTCTGTTGCCGCGGCGACTTTGCCTTTCACTTTGCCTTTGCCTTTGCCTTTCGCTTTACCTACATCCGCAGCCGCTGCCGCTGCCGCCGCCACCTTCTTTCGTCGAACCATCGCACTCTTTTTATAAATATACATCGCCTTCATGTCGTTTATTATAAATCGATACGCCGCTTCTTGTATATCGCCCACGCGTGTCATATATACATCCATATGTTCTATCGGTTGTTCGATATAACGTCCGTTTAATTGTCGTCGTGGATAACCTACCGCTGCTGCTGCTGCTGCTGCTGCTGATGCTGCCGACGCCGCCGCATCGCCATTAACTCGAGCAAGAAGCGAGAATTCCGGCGAATGTTCTCTCGGATATACTCGATAAGGAAATGTGTATGGATTTTCACCACGAACGAATGAAACATAACCTGTCGCTTTACGAACGAGCAACTCTTTCCCAATTTCTCGACCATCTGCATCCAGCCGGAAATTACCGCGGTCATCAAAAACATCTGCAATATCAATGGTCGCACGGCGGTCATTCAGGTTCATCAAGTTAATCAGCCATACGATTTCCTTGTAACTGTTATACATGGGGGTTCCCGAGAGAAGGAGCAGTCGCACGTTATTCACTTTCTGAACAATCTGGAACAATATCTTCGCCACACGTTTATCTCGATTATCATCAGTAATACGAATATTATGAACTTCATCAATAATAATGAGCGTATTTGCGAATAATTTGCGCAGCTTTGTCACCGAGAGAGTTTCTATCGCAAGTGTCTCCATTTCGGCAGCCTTTGCGAGTTCAGCGGCTGATTTACGGCCTTTCTTAACCGCCGCTGCCCCCGCTCCCTCTCCCGCGGCCGCTTTCCGTCGAACCTCCTGTATCACCGCATCATCCTGCGAAAGTCCAATACTCGACGCGTGTGTGCGTGTATAATTCGCGAATTCGTTGTATCCGAAAAACAAATAGCTCGACGATATGAGACGCCGTATCTGTTTGATTATTTTGTCACGCGTGAGACCCTTCATATTCATCGGGTTGATTTCTTTGATAAATTTATTACCGGTGCACGCACGAATATTCCATACACCTGGCTCAATCTCTCGGAGCTCACGTTCATCAAAAAGCTGGAGCCGAAAATTCTCTTGAACATTCGGTGAAGCAACGACGATAATCTGTTGGGTTATTCCCATCTGTTTCATATAATCCCGCA
>VFQT010004230.1_pt1 | contig 12203 bp, 6 predicted proteins | sample 3512381 | NCBI WGS metagenome assembly VFQT01 (sample SAMN10412376, study PRJNA504923) | tailings metagenome | isolation source: Relicate 2 Philex TSF3 active mining site | place: Philippines: Tuba, Benguet | collected 2017-08-29 | reverse complement strand
AACACCGCCGACAGGCTCATGGGACTTTCCTATGATGCGGGCATCAACTTCTTCGACAATGCCGAAGGTTACGCTTATGGTCAGAGCGAATTGATGATGGGCCGTGTCCTGAAGGCGAAGAACTGGGACCGCAGCTCCTATGTGGTATCGAGCAAGGTCTATTTTGGATGGCGCGATCCGAACAAGCCGAACCAGACAGGCCTGAGCCGCAAACATGTGTTTGAAGCCTGCCATGAAGCTTTACAACGCCTGCAACTCGACTATCTCGACCTGTTCTTCTGCCATCGCCCCGATCCGAATGTCCCGATCGAAGAGGTCGTCTGGACGATGCATAACCTCATCCAGCAGGGCAAAGTGCTCTACTGGGGTACAAGCCAGTGGAGCGGTGCCGAGATCATGGAAGCCCATCGCGTCGCGCAGCAGTACGGCTTGATCGGACCGGTGATGGAACAGCCGCAGTACAATATGTTCGAACGGTACAAAGTGGAACTGGATTACAAGCCGGTTTATCAGAATGTAGGACTGGGCACCACGATCTGGAGTCCGCTCGCCGCAGGTTTCCTGACAGGTAAATACCTGGAGGGTATCCCTTCAGATTCCCGTCTGGCCATCGAAGGCTTCGACTGGCTGAAGAATCGCTGGTTGCAGGAGCAAAAGATCGAAAAACTGAAGAAGTTGATGGTGCTGTCCAACGAACTCGGAGTTTCGATGGCTTCACTGGCCATTGCCTGGACCATCCGGAACCCTCAGGTGACCACAGCCATCCTGGGCGCCACGAAGGAAGGCCAGCTGACGGAGAACCTGAAGGCGCTGGATGTCCTGCCCCTGCTCACGCCTGAGGTGATGAACAGGATCGAAGGCATCCTGCAGAACAGGCCACACATGGATCTCTCCTGATGTTGGCGGACATCATCATCATTCATTTCAATCGAATAACATGACATTCAAGGGTCGTACCGCCTTCATCACCGGAGCCAGCCGGGGCATTGGCAGAGCCATCGCACTGAAACTCGCATCCGAAGGCGCCAACATCGTCATCGCAGCGAAATCAGTGGAGGAAAATCCAAAACTGGGCGGTACGATCCATTCTGTTGCCGCTGAGGTGGAAACCATGGGCGCGCGCGCACTCGCCGTAGCTTGCGACATCCGCTTCGAGGAGCAGGTACAGGCCGCCGTAGACCAGGCAGTCTCCACCTTCGGCGGGATCGATATCCTCGTAAACAACGCCTCTGCCATATCCCTTACACGCACGGAACAAACCGAACCCAAACGGTATGACCTGATGCATGACATCAACGTGCGTGGCACTTTCATGGTCAGCCGGGCTTGCATCCCTCAGCTCCGGAAGGGTACCAATCCGCACATCCTCAACCTCTCCCCTCCGCTGAACCTGGATCCGAAATGGTTCGGGAATCACTTGGCGTATACGATGAGCAAGTACAGCATGACAATGGTCGCGCTTGGATTGGCAGAGGAATTGAAGAAGGATCGCATTGCTGCCAATACCCTTTGGCCGAAGACAACCATCGCAACGGCAGCCGTTCAAAACCTCCTGGGCGGAGAAATGCTGATGAAGATGAGCCGCACACCTGATATCATCGCAGACGCTGCCTTCCATATTCTGAAACGCCCCTCGGGCCAATGTACGGGACGGTTCTTCATCGACGAGGAAGTACTGGCAGAAGAGGGGATCACGGATCTTTCCGGGTATTCCGTGGTTCCGGGGACACAACTCTACCCCGACCTCTTCCTCTGAGGGAAATTACAAACGTTCTGTTCTTCTTCGGTTGCCGATCACCCCCTGGAACCGGCAGACCGGATTCAGGTGGTAGCGGATGCCATCTTCGGTCCTATAGGAAACCCTCAGATAGGTATCGGTGGGTGCAATCGGTAATAAGATCTCTGCTGCACGATCGGACTGCCACCTGACCGAGCCACCCTGGCCGGTCACTACCACTTCAGAGACGGCTTTATCAAACCGAACGTGAAAGCGGGAGGAATCCGCGGAAATGGAGATGAGGGAAGGGCTTGCGGCCTTCAACATCGCGATCTTCTCCTGAAAGGTCATCGTCGAATCCTGGGGGATCTGCACTCCGATCGTGCGTCCTTCCCGGAGGGATCTCAGCGCCTGGGCACGGGTCCGGTCAGGTGCATGAAGGAGGGTGGCGAACTTCCCGACCGCCCGGCGATTGTCTGCATGGTGCGTGTCGTCATTCCCGACAATAAAAACCATATGTCCGTTGGACAGGGCCGTATCCCAGTAATGGAAGGCATTCTCATAGGAATTGATCACTTCCATACAGTCGTAGTTGTACAGGAATTTGAGGTCGGTCGTATGGTAGCCGATGCGCATCGCCGGATGATTGACCACCACAACGTTCTCACTGTCGGCCGAAAGCAGGTCGAGCATATGCTGCCGGTTGGCCAGGGTCTGCGGGAAGAAATAATCCTTCCATACCGATCGCTCACTGCCGACCACCAACTGATGGGCCTTGGGTAGGTTCAGTCCGTGTTCGTAGGCCGTGATATAGTTTGGAGCACCCTTTCCGTAGTCGCTGATCTTCTGGTATTCGGAGATCAGGTGAAACCCATATCCCATTGAATCATAGGCTTCATGGACATCCTGTGCATTACCCTTTCCGTTGGTGAGACCGAACCAGGAACTGGTGTGTGCGTGCATGTTGGCCAGCGTCCAGTCTTCGGGTTTATAGTCCCGGTATGGGTTGTAGAATGCCTCACCCCTGAAGGGTCCGGGCGATTCGAACCGGTAATCCGGGCAAAGGATGTACTGATCGATCAGCAGCCAGGCCAGGATGCCGGGGATGAAAAATAGCAGCGCCCTTTTCAGCATGGGATGGATTGATGCTGCAAAGGTAAGAAGATCGATGGGTTGGATGACTGACTACAGCCATCACGGGACATCGAGGATTTACTGTTGTAAATTGTATTTTAGTCAAATGAATAAAAAAGCGTGGCCACTTGCAAGTTATAAAGAACAGATATCTTCTTCGTTGCTCGCGAAAGCCAAAAAATTTAAAGTCAGGGAATGTGATGAAGAGGAAAAAGGTCGATTCATTGCATATGTTGATGAGGGCGATCTAACGAGAGATGTATCATTGACCATCAATGCGCAGGGTGAGGTCACGGATCATACGTGTGATTGTCAGATCGGCGCAAAATTATGCATGCATATTGCCGCACTCATCATACATGTGGCAAACAAAAAAGTGAGTACAAAGACGCGGGGTCGCAAGGCTGTAAAGGCTCCATTTGAGACAGCCCTTGAAGAACTAACAGACACCGATCTCCGTGCCTGGCTCCTCGAAATTTTGCGAAATAACAAGGACCTGCAGTTGAACTTTCTCTCCAGATTCACCAAATCAGTTCAAACATACACTCCCGATGCGGTGATTGCACTCACCCTACAGGGACGTAAAGCGATCATTAAATCCAAAAAGAAAGCCGATGCTTCTGAGTTGAAACGCATGGTCGCCTTGTGGGAGCAATTACATACCCCGGTCATCGAAAGTTATCTCACTGACCCGACCTCGGTTTCGGGCTATGAAGCTTTTTATACCATCATCAGAAGTGTTGGTATCAATCTGCTGGATCTTCATGCTACCGTTACAAGAGTTGAACAGTACATGGGGTTTGTGACTGGAAAATTGTTTGATATGCTGAGGATGACCGGGGATGAAAAGGTTTGGAAAGCATCAACGGGTTTCCTGATCCAAACCATAGCGCAGGAAATGACCATCCTGGCACATATGATGTTGGATCGGCTGTATAAATTTTTTATGGAACTTTCTCCGAACAGGAAATCAGATCTGGCACAGAGACTATTACACAAATATGGCAGTAACAAATCCTTCAGGGATAAATCTGAATACAGAAGCCGAACCCTGATCATCAAAATGGCTGATGAAAGCAATATTTTCAAAGATCATATAGGTTTATTTCCTGCGCGCACCTATGAAAATGAATATAATACTGCGCTGATCCGTGCGATGATAAATATTAATATGTATGAAGAAGTGGAAGATCTATGCCATGAACAAATAGAAAAAAATGTAGAATCTAAATATGATCTCATCTATAATTTACTATTGAGAGAGTTATACCGAAAGTCTGAAGATGCAATTATGTATTCGATCATGTCAAAAGAATTATTTGCCCATACTTTCGACTATGACGACTATCTTCTGTTTTTGAAGGAAGATGAGGATGATGGTTCAAAAAAAGAAACACGGGAAATTGCCATAGAAAATGCACGGGAAGGAATCTTTGATAACAATACAAAAGCCAATGATTTTTTATATCGGTTGTTGGAATCAGAGGGTGATACCCAGGAGATGATCCGGCAATATTCTACGCTTCCTAATTGTTATCCCGAATGGTACAGTGCTTTTAAGATAATGTATGAACAAAACCCTGATGGGTTGCTCAAAGGGTTATTGAATAAGAGAGATAATAGTGATTTTGGCACCACGAAGTCATGGCGGGAGCAACAGTACAAAGCCATTATCTTAATTCGTAATTTGATCACAGATCATTACGACGAAAAAAAATGGAAAGCTGCCCTCACAGCGGCAAGAAAGAATCCGAATATCGCATACTCAAACAAGCTTTTTCTTTACATGACTGAAGGCATTCTCGATTAAGGTTTTTCCCTAATGTGAAAGATCATTATGTGCTCGCCAGGCTTCGATCACGCGCGCCCAGGCATTATCAGGTGTTTTACCGGCAGTCGATCCGGCAGCCATGCCACGCACCCAGGCAAAGGCCTCGGCATGTTGCGGATGTCTGGCTTCCTGGGATTTCATCCAGGCATTCCAGTCGATGGTGCTGCCGGCAGCTTCAGCCGCCCATTTCACCACGAGATGATTGACCGGCTGAAAATTGGCAACGGTGTTCTGCACTTCGGGTTTGAAGTCGAGGACGCGGGCGCGCAACTGCGCTGCCTCAGTGGCCCGTTCGAGGTTTTTCAGGCAGACCGAGGTGAGATATTGCTCCAGCCGGCTGTCGATATCTGCGTCATAGGGCTTTCCCACACCAAGGTGCTCGGGCCATTTCCCTGCAGCTTCGATCAATGCGAGCGCTTCTTTGGGGCGTTTCCGGCCGAGGGCGTCAATGGCCTGCATCATCTTGGCTTCCCAGTACAGGGCGCGGCCTTCGGTAGCACCTTCGAAGGGGATGATGTTCATCTTAGCAAGGCGTACATCACAATCTCGGTAACGCTTGTTTAGCAGCAGGGTCTTGGCATGGAGCATGTCCATGATATAAGATGGCTTACCGGTCTTGAGGTAGGCTTCGGTGACGGCCAGGGCGCGGGCTGCGTCTCCCTTGGCGATGTGTTGCTGTGCCAGCATCTTCGGATAGCGCCATTCAGCGGGCTCAAGGGTCATGGCCCGGATCAGGTCGCGCTCAACGGCCGAGGCATCGTTTTTCATCCACTGTGCCCGCAGGGCGTAGAAGGGTGCGTAGTCAGGTCGGTCAGCCAGAGAACTAACCAGGGTCGTCGCTTCAGAGAACTGCAGTTTGTCGTGCAGCAGGAGGGCCAGGTAGTATGTGGGTTTCCAATCATTGCTGTTGCGAACCGCCCAGCGGAGGACCGGGATGAGTTCTGTTCGGAAGGGGAATACCATGGCGGGCGACAAGGCTTCGAGCCGGGTCAGTGACGCCGTCTTTTTGGCCGGATCGTCGCGGTCAAGCCAGGCCAGCCACGCGACGGCCTGTGGATTGGCGTTCAGTGTCGAGAGCAATGCGCGGCCCTGTGCCTCATCTCCGACGCTCAGGTAGAAGGCGACCAGCTCCAGTATGCTCTCATCTGGGAGTTCGCCCTGGAGGCGGAAGACGGGTCCCTGGTTGCCGGGGGATGCCAGGGATCGCTCCCACATCACAAAGGGATCCAGCGGCTGACCGGCCTCGATGCGATCCAGCTCGGTCTTTGCGGCAGCCTGATTCCGGAGATGGCGGTAGGCGATGACCTTCAACTGAGCCGCGACGGCATCATGTCGGTTGTAATCGGTGGCTTTTTCGGCGTAGTCGAGTACATCTTTCCAGCGCTGCTGGCGGGCATGCAGGCGGGCCGTTTCCACGAAGGCAGCTGAACGGTATTCCAGGCTTTGAGAGGCAAGGGCAAACCCGTCGTAAGCGTCGGCGATGTGACCGGTCTGGGCAGCACTCAGGCCATAGTGATAGTTGGCGGCTCCGTGATGTGCGTCAATGGCGAGTGCCCTGCGGCTGAGCATGAAAGAGGAACCGGGATCTCCGTTCCGGAGTTGCAGCTGTGCCATCCGCACCAGTCCTTCGATGTGGTTGGAATCCAGTGCCAGCGCCTGTTTCAGCTTTTCTTCGGCTTCACGGAAGAGTTTCTGGTCCATGAGTTCCTTGCCCATCAGGGTAAGACCGGCAGCGGAGGTCCAGTCAAATTTGACGGGGGCATCGAAGGGACGGGAGAGTTGTTGATGGTCGGGGGATGCCTTCCATTCAAGGTGCTGGTTTTCCAGGGTGATGGACAGATCTGCCGCGGATCCGCTCCAGCGCATGGAATCGGCGATGGTCGCGAGGGGTTTGGCTTCGATGCGGCGGCGTTGCAGTTCCCTGCCTTTCTCGCGGATGACCAGTTCATCGGTGAAGAAGGCGACCGGCGAGCAGTACCATTTCAGCCAGCCATCCTCCACGCGCAGGTTCAGGGCAGCGTCGGCATTGGCGACGACCATGCCGCGGGTGCGGTTGACGGGATACCAGTGTTCCGTCCATTTATCTGTGGCATGGGGCGTGAAGCCGTGATGCTTGAACGGGGTGAGGGAACTGGCCTGTGCATTCTGGTTGAAGAGGCGCCCTGATTGGATCTCGGCGTACTGTCCGTCGGTATCGGTGAGGATCTTTTCCCAGATCATCCCCTGACGTGACAGGCCCCATATCCAAATCTTCTTCCCTGGTTTTTCATCGTACGGAGCGTAGCGCACCATGCCAAATCCATCGTCGTGCCAGTAGGCACCGAAGAAATCGGCGAGTCTTCCGGCAACATGGTAGGATTTGTACATCCCGAAATCATTCTGCTCATAGAACTGAAGGTCTTTCCCATTCTGTTCGTGACGGGGCCAGGCGGCGTATTCTCCGTCGTGGCCGATATAGCGGGTTCCTGGGAAGATGAATTCGAGGTTTCCTGCGGTCTTGATGCCCGTATTCATCCAGTGGTAGTAGGGCTGTTCGAGGCCGGTGGGGTTCTGCCAGATGGAGCGGGTGGTGAAGCTGGCCTTATCTTTGGGAAGATGTACTTCCATCTGCCAGCGGGTGCGGGTGAGCAGGTCGAGCACCCCGACATAGCAGCTGACGCTTCCGTCCGGGTGATTCCGAACCTGATAATTTACGGGGGTTGCGCAGTTGGGGGTGTGTCCGATGATGCCGTAATTGGGCTCAATACCACCGCTGGTCCAGGGACCGCGCATGGCAACGTCCCGGAATTTCACCACGCTGTTGGCATAGATGTAAGGTTTTCCGGTGGTCTTATCGATGGCCGACCAGATCTTACCTCCCACTTCCGGCAGGATGATGACGCGGATATAGTCATTCTCCAGCTCCACCACATTCCATTCCTTGTTGACCGGCTGTTGGGTAAAACCATCAAACCGGTGATAGGGATATATCGCCGTCTGAGACGGGATGGGATCGGGGTCTGAGAACGGGTATGTTACAAAGCTTTGCCGGTACTCCCGTACCCGCGAAGGCGATTGGGCAGAGAGGCAGATAGGCAGGCAACACAATGCAAGGAGTTGGAGGGTGGCAGGCAGTCGCATGGCAAGGTTCATATCGGAATTTACCGATTTTCGGGGAGACCACCAAAAGCACCGGCTGTGCTTGCCGGGATGCATTACTCTCCAAGAGCCGGCAACTCTCCAAGAGTCGGCAACTCTCCAAGAGTTGGCAACTCTCCAAGAGTGGGGTACTCTCCAAGAGTCGGCAACTCTCCAAGAGTTAGCAACTCTCCAAGAGTTAGCAACTCTCCAAGAGTGGGCGAATCACAGATCTTTGTAATGCTTCATGGATTTGAGGTCAATTGACTTATCGCAAATTGTATAATTCATGAACCTCCGGCATTTTCCGAAGAAGCCTTCGGGTAAGTAAGGGGCGACGTGGGGCAATATTCTCGTGCTCGTAAGGGTCTGAACGATGATCGTAAAGCTCGATGTCCGGCTTTTCCTTTCGATGATATTGCGTCAGACGATAACGATCAGTGCGCATGGTTACTCCGCGATTGAAAAAGCCAAAGGCGGGATGATGCCGGCTTTTCGCGGTAAAGATTCCACGTTGAGCCAATACCACGCTGCCCTCCAGAAAATCTGGAACGGACAGCCGACAGAGCGACATGAGGGTTGGGTAGATATCGATCGAGCTCACCACATGGTCGATCTTGGATCCGCCTTGTATACCAGGCCCGGCCATGATCAGCGGACTTCGCAACGACCATTCACTGAGCGTATGCTTCCCCCATACCCGATGATCACCCAAATGCCAACCATGATCGCCCCAGATGATCACAATCGTATTCCGCTCCAATCCTGAAGCCCGCAGGGCATTCAGCAGTTTCCCGATCTGAGCATCCACATAACTGACCGATGCCATGTAACCATGCCGAAGCTTGCGCGCGTAATCCTCGCTGACCGTGACCGATAATGAAGCCTTCTCGTCCCCACGCTTGTACGCATTGAATTCCCCGCTGGCCATCAAACTGGCCGGATGCACCCCCTCAGGCAAGCCAGGGTAAAGTGAAGGGGGGATTCGGAGCGGATCATACATATCCCAATATCGCTTCGGCGCATTGAAAGGAAGGTGTGGCTTGAAGAATCCCACACCCAGAAAGAAAGGTTTCCCTCGTAATGCCAGCTCACCGATCTTATCCACGGCCAATGCCGCCGTCAATCCGTCCGGATATCCCTCATCCGGCACATCGGCTGACTCGTAAGGCTTTACCTCTCCCTTCAGGACATTGCGATTGGTGCCATCTGCGTATCCGAAGAAGGCATTCCAGCCGGTCTTCCACTTGCCGGGATCGAAACAGAGCTCATCCCAACTGCGGGGAAGCTCCCGACGCTGCGAGGGTTCGTCCAGGTACTTGTATATGTAACCATCAACGGCATGACTGATCTTCCCGATGCCCACGGTGTGATAGCCGTTCCTGCGAAACTGTTCCACAAAGGATTCAGGACCATCTGATCGATCTCCGATGCCTGATGTAATCCGGTGTTCAAACACTTCATTGGTGATGTCTGCGGGAATACGCGGAAGCTTACCCGTCAGCAACGCGGCCCGCGAAGCCCCGCATGTGGGCACGGCGACGTAATGCTTGGTGAATAGAGCTGAACGTGCAGCAAGCCTGTCGATATTGGGCGTCTTCGCATACGCCTGACCATAACAACCCAGTTCAGGCCGAAGATCATCAACCATGATGAACAGGACATTGGGCCGCTCATTATCCGCGATCGAACGCTGGGCAGATGCATCGATGGATGATAAGCCTGCGAAAGTGATGACCGAAAATAAATATAAATATAAATCAGTGCCGATAGACCCTTTATTAAGACACGTTTGTGGATAGATCATATCAACGGTTTCTGAATGGCTGCACATCATCCAACACCCATACACCCCGGCCATAAGTAGCGATCACCAGTTGCCCATCTCGTGGATGGATATAAAGATCCTGAACGGATACTGATGCCGGCAAATTGGCCCGCAGCGAAGTCCATGTGATCCCCTGATCCTTGCTGACATATACGCCCATATCAGTACCTGCGTATAGCATACCCTTCATCAATGGATCTTCCCGGACCACATTGACAGGAGAAGGAGGCAATCCATCACCAATGGATCTCCATGTCTGGCCCCGATCCGATGAAAAATAAATATAAGAACGGTTATCATCCTCCCGACGGTTGCTTAAGGTCAGGTACACCATTGAAGGATCATATCGGGAAGCCACGATCCTTGATACATGCGCATTTTGTGGGATGCCACTGATCAACGGCTTCCAGGCAGACTCCGGCGCATCCTGCCGCCATACCCGCCCGTCATCGGTGCCAACGTACAACAGTCCTTTCAGCAGCGGCGACTCATCGATCGCCGTAATGGCCTGATGATTGATCGCATAAGGCGTACGCCCCATCTTCAGTGTGTCATTATAGGTGAGATCTCCGCTGATGCGCGACCATGTTTTTCCCTGGTCCGTAGAGCGGAACAGGTATTGAAAACCATGATAGATGGTTGACGGATCATGTGGCGAAAGCATCGTATAGGCCAGCCATTCGCCTCGATGTACCTCCTCTCCTTCTGCCCGCTTAGGATAGATATTCGTTGAACGGATGGAATCCGGTTTCGAGAGATCGCTGCGCATCAGTCTTCCGTAAAAACTGGATGCATAAATGATATCCGGGGATGTCGGGTCAATGGCGATGATCGTGCCTTCGCCACCCGGAGCGGTCGACCATCCGGTCTGATCAGTTTTCGGTTGATCGTAGTCGTAGGTGACCAGACCCTTGAAAGATCCTTCATCCTGCACAGACCCGTAGACAGTATGAGGCGTTCGCATATCCCAGGTCACATTGTATAATTGAGTGGTAGGGATCTTCCGGAAGAAATTCTTCCAGCGTGCACCGCCGTTATAGGAAACCACGACGCCTCCATCGTTGCCGTTGATAATGTATTTAGTATCGGTCGGATCTATCCAAAGTGCATGATGATCGCCATGGGTGCGGTCACTTTCTTTATCGGTCGCCCTCATGATGTTGAATGTCTTCCCGCCATCGACAGACTTTGCCAGGGGCACGCCCATGATGTACACGACCTCAGGATCCACCGGATCGACGCGGATCTGACCAAACACCCATCCATAGGTGCCGGCGAACCTTTCCAGTTTATCATCCTCCGTACTGACCTTCTGCCAGTTTTCTCCCTTATCCTCGCTGCGATAGACCTGAACGCCGAAGGGGATGACCTGGATGGGGCGTCCGTAGGGATCGAGTTCACCGGGACGCGGGTCGCGCTTGGGTGTATGGTTGTCTACATATGCATAGACCCGATCCGGTTTTGATGGGGCGAAGGCGATGCCGATCCGGCCGGTGAACTTCGTGTGTGGCAGACCGTTAGCAATGATCTTCCAGGTACGTCCACCATCGATGGTCTTATACAGATGATCACCGTCTTCCGGGACGGGATCGCTCCATCTGCGGCGCATGCGATTCCACATCGACGCGATGATGACCTCTGGATTGGAGGGATCCATCGCCAGGTCGATCGCACCGGTTTTATCATCTTCTCCCAGCACACGGCGCCATGATCTGCCACCGTTTTCCGTGTAGTAAACCCCGCGCTCCGGATTGCGGCTCCACTCGTTTCCTCCGGCGGCGACCCAGACCCTGTCGGGCTGCTGCGGATGCACCAGGATACGGGCGATGGTACCTGTATTTTCCAGGCCAATATGCTGCCAGCTCTTCCCGCCGTCGGATGAACGATACATGCCGGTGCCCGGCAGGGATGCCCGAAAAATATTCGCCTCGCCGGTACCAACGTATATGATGTCAGGGTTCGAAGGCGCCAGGCTGAACGCGCCGATCGACTGGGTTGCCTGGGCATCAAAAAGCGGCGTCCAGTTTTCGCCGGCATCTGTCGTCTTCCAAAAACCGCCGGTGGCGAAGGAAGCAAACATGATGTTCCGGTTCCCGGGGATACCCGCCACTTCGGTGACCCGGCCGCTGATATGATCCGGACCAATGTTACGCCAACGGATATTTTTATACGGAGTCGCTTTGGCCAGGGCTTCATGCCTTGCAAACGCTTCCAGCCGGAAAGATCCGGTCGTTGGAACAGATTGTGCGAAAACACCAGCCACCATGGAGGTGGATGTGGCGAGGACAAGGGCTGCAATTTTGATGATACGCATCTGTGAATAATGTATTGAAATATCTGAGGGAAGATCACCATGAAGATAACACCGTTAGCGATATACGCCGTTTCGGGGATGTCAGCCGATCTCGGGGCATATCAAAATTTTTGACCCATAAACCCTTGGAGAGTACCCCCACTCTTGGAGAGTACCCCCACTCTTGGAGAGTTACCGGCTCCCGGAGAGTACCCAGCTCTTGGAGAGTACCCCACTCTTGGAGAGTTGCCGGCTCCCGGAGAGTACCCAGCTCTTGGAGAGT
>VFQT010004227.1_pt1 | contig 12208 bp, 9 predicted proteins | sample 3512381 | NCBI WGS metagenome assembly VFQT01 (sample SAMN10412376, study PRJNA504923) | tailings metagenome | isolation source: Relicate 2 Philex TSF3 active mining site | place: Philippines: Tuba, Benguet | collected 2017-08-29 | reverse complement strand
TTTATTGGCTTAGTAATGCAGCGATAGAAGGGAATATTACCGCCCAATACCTTCTCGGAGGTTCTTACTACTTTAACGAGGGTGTGCCCAAAGACGACATTGAGGCGTATGCATGGCTTAATCTTGCTTCGGTATACCACGAAAACTCCAAGGCACTGAGGGCCTTGGTTGAAAAATCTATGAGTCCTGATTCTCGCCTAAAAGCCCAGGCACGCACCCGGGAACTCCAGAAGTTAATCGAGGGTCGGAAGGCTGCGAAGGGGAAGTGATTTCGGCCGACCTCGAAGCGAGGTCACGGACGTAGCCGCGACCCTACCCAAGGCAGACTACGTGCCGCTGTGATTCCGTGCTGCTGTGACTCCGTGATTCCGTGCCGCTGTGCCGCCGTGAAGCCTTAAGCCAAAGACCGCGGAGAGGGAGGGATTCGAACCCCCGGAACCCTTTCGGGCTCGGCTGATTTCAAGTCAGCTGCAATCGACCACTCTGCCACCTCTCCGTGACGCCATCTTGGCGGGATGGGGTGCGGACTCCAAGAAGAATGCCTCAGCGAAAGATGGGGGATAGCCTGTCTCGACTGGCGCACGGCGGGGGGTGTCCTCGCCCGCATGCGAGACCCCACCCTGCCCTTCCCCGCCGCCGAGCGCGCCATCCAGCGCCTGTGGTCCGAATCCCGCCTGCGCTTCCCCGCCCGCGCGGCCTCGGGCGCCACCGTGGAGCTGGTCTCACCAGGCCAGTGGAACCGCCTCGGGGGACCGGACTTCCTGGGGACGGAGCTGCGGGTCGACGGGCGCCGCGTGCGGGGCGACACCGAGATCCACCTGCGCGCGTCGGACTGGCGGGCGCACGGCCACCACAAGGACCCGGCGTTCGCCAACGTCATCCTGCACGCCGTGCTGATGGGCAAGCCGGCGCCCGTCGGCACCTGCCACGGCGACACCCCGGAGACCGTCGTGCTGCTGCCGCTGCTGCCCGAGGACCTCGAGTCAGCGGCGGAGCATGACGCGCTCCTGGAGCTCCGCGGCCGCGCCGCGGAGATGGCGAGGGTGGTGACCGAGGGGAACCCGGCGGTCGAGAAGGGCCTGCGGGCGCGGGCGCGCGAGCGGTTCGCCGCCAAGGTCGCGCAGCTCGCGGCGCGGGCGGCGGCGGAGGGGTGGGAGACGACCTGCCACCGGGCGACGGTCGAGGCGCTCGGCCAGGGCGGCAACCGCGGGCCGATGGGCTCGCTGGCCCTGCGCCTCGAGATCGCGGGCTTCGCGGCGAGCGACCCGACGGACCTCTACATCGGCGAGGTCGGGCGATGGAACCTGCGCGGGCAGCGCCCGATGGCCCACCCGCACCGCCGGCTCGGCCTTTACGTCGAGCTCTGCCGCCGCCGGCCGGACTGGGTGGCGCGCGTGCGCCAGCAGCTGCCCGACCTCGCGCGCGGGCGGTGCACGCGCCAGGGGCTGCTGCATGGCACGCTGGCCGGCCTCCTCCCGCCCTCGCTCGCCGACACCCTCGCCACGGACGTGTGGCTGCCGATGGGCGGCCCGGCCCTGGAGGGGGCCTGGATGGACTGGCCCGCGGGGCTCCGGCCGGACGGCCTCGAGGAGGCGCGCCAGCGGCTGAGGCCCGAGCTGCCGCGCCGCAACTGGGTCGTGCAGGGGATGCTCCACACCCTCGGGCGGGGAGGAAAAGGTTGATAGGACGGCGGGCGGCTTCCAGCGTGGGCCGATGCGCCGCCGCTTCCGCGCCCGCCTCGCCCGCTACTCGCTCGCCGCCCTCCTGATCCTCGTCATCGGCGGGCTCGGCCTCCGCTGGCACGCGCGCAAGGTGGCCCTCGCCTACGGCCACGCGGTGCAGAACACCCTGTTCAGCATGGAGCAGGAGGCGCGGCAGGGCGCGGCGGGGCGCAAAATCGTCCTGCTCGAGGAGCCCGACGTGCTGAGGGCGCAGGCGACCATGACCGCCTGGTGGAACCCGATGGCGCTCGACTACCGGTCGCGGGCGGAGGAGCTCCGCACCGGCCTGACCTACCTGCAGCTGCAGCTGACCCTTCCCACCTCGGAGCGCTTCCGCAAGAAGCCCGAGCTGCGGCACTTCAAGGTCGAGACCCTCGAGAAGACGGACGCGGCCCTGCGCGGCGCCCTGCGGACGCTGATCGAGGATTACCTCGACTACACGGGGACGCGCTGAGGCTCAGCCCGCGGTCATCCGGCGGACGCGCAGGAGCGCCTGCTCGAGGCGCAGGACCTCCTCCTCCGTGTTGTAGAAGGCGAGGGAGGCGCGGGCCGTGCCGGGGATGCCGAGCGATTCCATGAGCGGCATGCAGCAGTGGTGGCCGACGCGGATGGCGATGGCGTCGGCGTCGAGCAGCGTGCCGATGTCGTGCGGGTGGGCGCCGTCCATCACGAAGGACACCACGGCGACCTTCTCCGGGGCGGTGCCGACGATCCGCAGGCCCGGGATGGCGGCGAGGCGCTCGGTGGCGAGGGCGAGGAGCCGCTGCTCGTGGGCGTGCGCGGCGGGCCGGAGGGCGGACACGTAGCGCAGGGCGGCGGCGAGGCCGATGGCGCCGGTGATGTGGGGCGTGCCGGCCTCGAAGCGCTCGGGGGCGGCGCGGAAGGTGGTGCCGGCGAAGGACACGCGGTCGATCATGTCGCCCCCGCCCTGGTAGGGGGGCATCGCGTCGAGGAGCTCCGGGCGACCCCAGAGGACGCCGATGCCGGTGGGGCCGCAGACCTTGTGGCCGGAGAAGCAGAGGAAGTCGGCGCCGAGGGCGGCGACGTCGATGTCGAAGTGGCTCGCCGACTGGCAGGCGTCGATGAGCACGGCGGCGCCGGCGGCCTTGGCCAGGCGGGTCATCTCGGCCGCGGGGTTCACGGTGCCGAGGGCGTTGGAGACGTGGGCGAAGGCGGCCATCCGCGTGCGGGGGCCGAGGAGGCGGGCGAAGGCGGCGAGGTCGACCTCGCCGCGCGGGGTGAGGGGGCAGACGACCACCTTGGCGCCGGCGCGGGCGGCGGCGAGTTGCCAGGGGACGATGTTGGCGTGGTGCTCCAGCTGGGTGAGCAGGATCTCGTCGCCCTCGCGCAGGTGGACGGAGCCCCAGGAGGCGGCCACGAGGTTGATGGCCTCGGTGGCGCCGCGGACGAAGACGACGCCGCGGGGGTCGGGCGCGCGCAGGAAGCGGGCTACCTCGGCGCGGGCGGCCTCGAAGGCGGCGGTGGCCTCCTCGCTCAGGCGGTAGACGCCGCGGTGGATGTTGGCGTAGTGGGCGGCGTCGAAGTCGCGGACGGCGTCGAGGACGGCGAGGGGCTTCTGGGCGCTGGCGGCGCTGTCGAGGTAGGCGAGGGGGCGCGCGCCCTCGCGCCGGGCGAGCAGCGGGAAGTCGGCGCGGACGCGGGCGACGTCGAAGTCCATCGGCGGCAACCTACGGGGTGGGCGGCCGGGCGCAACCGGGGAAGTCAGTCCGGCGAGGGCACGCGGATGCCCTTGCGGAGGTAGGTCGGGATGTCGACATCCTCGCCGTTGAAGAGGTTGGGCGCGCTGGTGCCGAAGAGGCCGCGGCGCAGGTTCGCCTCCTCGGCGAAGCTGAAGACCGGCTGGTCGGCCGCCGCCGCCGCCTTGGCCTTGCCGCGGCGGCCCTTGGCCGGGCGGCGGGGCTCGGCGCCCGGCGCGGCGGGCGGCGAGGCGGCGAGGAAGGAGACCCGGACGAGGTCGGGCTCGGGCGAGTCGGCGCGGGCGCCGAGCAGCGTGATGCGGTCGCCGCCGAGCTCGGCCCGGAGCGCGGCCACGGCCGCCTGGCAGTCGCCGGTGGAGAGGCCGGGGCCGCCGACGACCTCGACGAGGAGGTGGTCGTGGCGCTCGGCCTCGGGGCCGTGCGGCAGGAGCGGCGAGCCGAGGGCGGCGCGGGTGGCGGCGGCGACGGCGCCCTCCCCGCGGGCGGTGCCGGTGGCGAAGAGCGCGCGGCAGCCGGGCGCGGGCAGGAAGGAGCGCAGCGCCCCGGGATCGAGCGGGAGGAGGGCGCCGGGGCGGAAGCAGCCGGAGAGGGCCTCGAGCGCGGCGCCGACCCAGCGGCCGGTCTCCGCGAAGAGCTCCGCGACCGGCGCGTCGGCCGGGGCGACCTGCAGGAGGTCGTCATTGCGCAGGATGACCGTGCCATGGGCGCGCCGGTGGAGGGCCACGGCGGCGTCGCGCGCCGCGGCGAGGCGGCGCTCGCCCTCGTGCGAGAACGGCAGCGTGGCGAGGGCGAGGACGGTGGCCCCGGCCTCCGCGGCGAGGCGGGCGACGACGGGCGCGGCGCCGCCGCCGATGCCCCCGCCGAGCCCGCAGGCGACGACGACGAGCGAGGCGCCGGTGAGGTGGCGCAGGAGCTCGGGGACGTCGGCCTCGGCCGCGTCGGCGCCGAGGGCGACCTCGCCGCCCGCGCCCAGGCCGCGGAGCGAGCCGCGGCCGAGCTGGACCTGGTCGGCCATGCCCGAGGCGGCGAGCGCCGAGGCGTCGGCGTCGACGGCCAGCGCGCGGGTGTTGGCGGGCAGGCCGGACGCGAGGCGGCCGACGATGGCCACGCCGGCGCCGCCGACGCCGACCAGGAGGATGGGGGCGCCGTCGGCCATGGTCAGAGGCGGAGGAGCGCGCGGAGCTGCGCCCAGAAGCCGCGGGGCGCGCGGCGCGCGGGGACCTCGTTGACGAAGGCGGCGGCCATGATGCCGACCACCGCGGCGTACTCGGGCTTGCGGAGCTCGGCGGCCTCGGTGACGGGCAGCGCGGCGCGGGCGGGGAGCCCGAAGACCTCGGAGGCCGCGGCCGGGAGGTCGGCGAGCTGCGAGGCGCCGCCGGTGAGGAGGATGCCCGCGGGCAGGAAGGCGTTGGTCAGGGCGACGTCGCGCCCGAAGATCTGGCGCACGCGCGCCTCGACGTCCTGGCGGACGAGCTCGAGGAGCTCGCGGACGCGCACGGAGGCGACGAGGTTGATGGTGCCGCGGTTGAACTGGTGCTCGGGACCGGCGGGGCCCTCCTTGAGGATGGTCTGGTTGGCGTCCTCCGGGCGGTGCAGCGCGGAGGCGTAGCGGAGCTTGAGGTCCTCCGCGACCTCGCGGCGGACGCGCAGGGCCGAGCAGAGGTCGTTGGTCACGTGCTCGCCGCCGACCGGGATGCAGCCGGCGCAGAGGATGTGGTCGCGGTAGTGGAGGATCCAGGAGGTGGTGCCGGCGCCGCAGTCGACCACGAGGCAGCCGGTGCGCTTGTCGCCCTCGGCGGCCACCGCGCAGGAGGCGGCGTGGCTGCCGAGCAGGAAGTCGCGCAGGCCGAGGCTCATGCCGTTGATCATGCCGACGCGCTGGCGGAGGGAGCCCTCCTCGTGGGTGACGCGCCAGAAGCTGACCTCGAGGCGCTCGCCCGTCATGCCGACCGGGTTGGCCACGGCCGCGCCGTCGAGCAGCGTGGGCTGGGCCATGTAGAGGAGCGTCAGGCGGCCCGGGGGCGGCTCGATGCGGCGGGCGGAGGCCTCGGCCTCGACCACGTCGGCCGCGGTGACGCGGCGGTCGCGGCCGGGGACGGGGACGATGCCCTTGACGCGGCTGCCGTCGACCTGGGGGCCGTTGACCGAGGCGTAGACGTCGCGGAGGGAGACGCCGGCGCTGCGCTCGGCGTCGTGGACGGCGTGGTGCACGCACTCGGTCAGGCGCTCGAGGTCCTCGACCACGCCCTTGACCACGCCCTCCGTGCGGCGCTCGCCGAAGCCGAGGAGCCGGACGCGGCGGTCGACGACCTGGCCGACGAGGACGACGGTCTTGTGCGTGCCGATGTCGAGGGCCGCGATGCGGCGGGGGGCGGGAGAGGGGGGCTTGCGGCTCATCGGGAGACGGCCGGCACGAGGCGGGGTTCCATGGTGACGGTTCCGGGTTGGGATCGGTTGCGGATGTGGAGCTTCAGGACGTAGGCCGGCGAGGTCATGCCGGGCGCGCGCAGGCGCTCGTCGACCCCGAGGGACGCGAGCAGCGGGAGCTCGCGCGGCCACTCGCGGGTGGAGAACACGACCTCGGCGAGCGCCGGCCGGTCGGCGGGCTGGGAGGAGTGGCGGAGGAGCACGCGGAGGGTCGCGCCGGGGATGTCGGGGCGGCCGTCGAAGGCGTCGCGCAGCGAGAGGGCCTGCCAGTCGGCGACGAGCGCGGGGTAGGAGGCGCGCGCGGCGGAGAGGAAGGCGGCGGCGAGCTCGAGGCCGCCGCTGCGGCGGGCGCCGCCCTCGGACTCGGCGGGGAGGTCGACGAGGGCCGGGAGGTTGCGCACGGCCTGCACGGGATAGCCGCGGCCCGGGAAGGGGACGCCGTCGGCGCCGAGCAGGCGCCAGCCCGGGGCGCCGGCGGGCAGCTCGAGGCGGGCGACGGCGAGCCGCTCGCGCAGCTCGATGTCGAGCGACCCGTCGGCCAGCCGGCGCACGCGCGCGCCGAGGACCTGGGGGTCGGCCTCGAGCGCCTGCCGGATGGCGGCGACGTCGAGGCCCGAGGGCGCGTCGGCGGGGAAGGCGATCGGGGCGACGTCGGCCGGGGCGAGGAAGCCGTCCGTCCGCAGCCGGAGCGAGGGGCGGACCGAGGGGCCCGCCGGCGTGTCGCCGAGGGCGAACCAGAGGACGCCCGCCATGAGCCCGAGCAGCGAGAGCACGACGGCCCCCTGCACCCAGGAGCGGGCGGCGCGGCGGCGGCCCATGGTGCCGCGGGGGACCGCGTGCACGTCCTGCGAGATGAGCTTGCGCCAGTCGCGGTCGTCGGCGCGGGCATGGTCGGCCTCGGCGCGGAGGCCGAGCAGGCGTCGGAGGAACGGCGGGATCATCGGCGGGCGGCCCGCTCGAGGGCGGGCTGGGCGAGTCGTCGGGCGAGGTCGGCGTAGGCGAGCCCCGCGCAGCGCGCGCTGTCCGGGAGGAGGCTCAGCTCCGTCATGCCGGGCAGGGTGTTGACCTCGAGCACGTGGAAGCGGCCGTCGGCCGCGAGGATGGCGTCGACGCGGGCGACGTCGCGGCAGCCGCAGGCGGCGAAGGCGCGCTCGGCGGCGTCGGCGAGGGCGGCGCGGACCGGCTCATCGAGGGGCGCCGGGGCGAGGTGGCGCGAGCCGCCCGGCGTGTACTTGCTGTGGTGGTCGTAATGGTCGGCGACGGGGACGATCTCGACCACGCCGAGGGCGCGGCCGCCGAGGAGCCCGACGGTGAGCTCCCTGCCGCGCAGGAGCGGCTCGGCCATCCAGCGCTCCGCCTCGTCGAGCGAGGCGAGGGCGGCGGCGATCGCCGGCTCGCCGACGGCGCGGCGGGTGCCGACGCTGCTGCCCTGGTCGGAGGGCTTGACGAAGACCTCGGGCCCGAGGGCGGCGACGACGGCGGCGGCCGCGGGCGGGGAGGACCGGCCGAAGGCGAGCTCGGGCGCGACGGGCACGCCCGCGGCGCGGAGCCGGGCCTTGGTCGCGACCTTGTCCATGCAGAGGCGGCTGGCCGCGGAGCCGGAACCGGCGAAGGCGACGCCGCGGGCCTCGAGCTCGGCCTGCAGCCCGCCGCCCTCGCCCCAGCCGCCATGCATCATGGGAAGGACGGCGTGGCGGTCGGGATGGACCCAGGCGGGGAGCGCGTCCTCCTCCAGCTGCACCAGCCGGGAGCCGGGCAGCGCGGCGGCGACGGCCTTGCCGGACCGCAGGGAGACGTCGCGCTCGGAGGAGCGGCCGCCGCAGAGGACGAGGAGCTCGGGCGTCATCGCAGGACCTCCTCCCAGTCGCGGCCGAGCACGAGGATCTCGGGGTCGAGCCGCACGCCGTGGCGCGCCGCGACCTCGGCGCGCACGCGGCGCATGAGGGCGACGATGTCGGCCGCGGTGGCCGCGCCGTCGTTGACGATGAAGTTGGCGTGGACCGGCGAGACCCTCGCCCCGCCCTGCGCGGCGTCCTTGAGGCCGGCGGCGTCGATGAGCGCGCCCGCCTTGGCGCCCTCGGGGTTGCGGAAGACGCAGCCGGCGCTCGGGTCGCGCGGCTGCGAGGCGCGCCGCCGCTCGGCGAACGCCGCCATGCGCGCGCGCACGGCCTCGGGGCCCGGCTCGCCGTCCCCCTCGAGCACCGCCTCGAGCACGACGGCGTCGCGCAGCCCGGGGCAGTCGCGGTAGCCCGCGTGGAAGGCCTCGCGGCCGGCCTCGCGGCGGACGCCGGCGGCGTCCAGCCAGGTCACCGACACGACGCGGTCGAAGATCCAGGCGCCCATCGCGCCGGCGTTCATGCGGAGCGAGCCGCCGACGGTGCCGGGGATGCCCTCGAGGAACTCGAGCCCGGAGATGCCGAGGCGGGCGGCGACGCCGCAGACCTCCTTGAGCCGCGCGCCGCCGCCGACGCGGAGGCGGCGCCCGCCCATGGGCTTCACGTGGCCCCAGGCCTCGGCGGCGAGGTGGACGACGAGGCCGGGGTAACCCTCGTCGGGGACGAGGAGGTTGGAACCGCGGCCGAGGACGAAGGCCGGGAGGCCCAGGGCCTTGGCCGCGCGCAGCAGCTCGGCGAGGTCGGCGGCGTCGGCCGGCTCGGCGTACCAGGCGGCGGCGCCGCCGACGCCGAGGGTCACGCGCCGGGCGAGGGGCTCGGCGCGGCGGAGGACGGTGCGGGGCGAGAGGCGGCCGCGGAGCGCGGCGTCGAGGTCGGCCTGCGCCGCGGCGAAGGCGCGCGCGTCGCGGTCGATGTCGCCCGCGCCGACGAAGGCGACCGTGGCGCCGACGCCCTCGGTGGCCTCGCGCAGGAGCGCGGGCAGGTCGGCGCGGTCGGCGACGAGGCGGAAGGCGCCCCCGCCCTCGGGCAGCAGGCGGTCGGAGGTGCCGCCCTCGACGGGTTGCTCGCCCGCGGCGTAGACGGGCAGGAGCAGGACGCGGTCGGCGGCGGCGAGCGCGTCGCGGAAGGCGGCGGCGTATTGCCGCGTGCGGGTGTGGCGGTGCGGCTGGAAGACGACGACGAGGCGCCCGGGGGAGGTCTCGCGCAGGAGGCCGAGGAGGGCGGCGATCTCCGTCGGGTGGTGCGCGTAGTCGGCGACGACGCGCAGGCCGGGCTGGTCGAGCAGCGTGTCCTGGCGGCGGCGGATGCCGGACCAGCGGCCGAGGGGCGCGGCGCCGAGGCGGCCGGCGACATGCTGGGTGACGGCGAGGGCGAGGCCGGCGTTGGCGCGGTTGAAGGCGCCCGCGACGGGCAGGCGGTGGCGCGCCTCGGGCCAGAGGCCGCCCAGGGCGACGTCGGACCAGGCGTGCGTCGACCCGAGGTCGCGCAGGTCGAAGTCGCCGCCGGGTCCGACGGTCATGACGCGCGCGGCCGCGCCCTCGGCGAGGCGGCGCAGGCGCGCGCTCTCGACGGGGACGAGGATGAGCGAGCGCGTGCGGCGGAAGAGGTCGGCGAAGACGCGCTCGAGGTCGGCCTCGGTGCGGTAGTAGTCCGGGTGGTCCCAGTCGAGGTTGACGGCCACGGTGATGTCGGGCGCGAACGCGCCGATGGTGCCGTCGCTCTCGTCGACCTCCGCCACCAGCCAGTCGCCGGCCGAGGCGCGCGCGGGCGGCTGGGCGGGGTCCCGGAAGAGGCCGCCGAGGACGTAGCCGAAGTCGGCGCCGGCGGCCTCGAGCGCGGCGATGACCAGCCCGCAGGTCGTGGTCTTGCCGTGGCTGCCGCAGACGGCGACGAGGCGCTTGCCCGCGGCGACGCGCGCGAGGAGCTCGCCGCGCCGGACGAGCTCGGCGCCGCGGTCGGCGGCGAGGGCGCGGAGCGGATGGCCGGGCCGGACCGCGGTGGAATGGCCGACGACGGCGGGCGCGAGGCCCTCCGCCCAGGGATCCCTCGTGAAGCGGACGCCGGCGGCCTCGAGCAGCGAGCGCATCGGACCGTGGCCGCCGTCGTCCCACGCGGTCACCTCGTGGCCGGCGGAGCGGAGGTGGAGGGCCAGCGGGCCGACGCCCATGCCGCCGGCGCCGAGCATCCAGTAGGCGGGTCGCGCGCGGCTCATCGGGCGGCCTCCTCCCGGGGCGCGGGCAGGTCCCGCAGGACCTCGTCGAGCAGGTTGTCCCAGCCGTTGTCGGCGTGCGCGCGGGCCTGGCCCTCGCGGAGCGCGGCGAGCGCGGGGGCGTCGTCGAGCAGCGCGAGGACGCGGGGGCCGAGGGTCGCGAGGTCGCGCTCGGGGTGGACGACGGCGGCGCCGGCGCGCTCGCGCGCGCGGGCGTTGGCGAGCTGGTGGTCGTCGGCGGAGGTGGGATAGGGCACGAGCACGGCGGGAAGGCCGCACGCGGCGAGCTCGGCCAGCGTCCCCGCGCCGGATCGGCTCACGGCGAGGTCGGCGGCGGCATAGGCCTCGGGCATGCGGTCGCAGAAGGGAAGGAGGCGCGCGACGGCGGCGCCGTCGCGCAGGGTCGCGTCGGCCCCGCCCGGCCCGGTGAGGCAGAGCAGGTGGCAGCCGCGGGCGGCGAGGGAGGGCCGGGCCGCGAGCGCCCAGGCGTTGAGCGCGCCGGCGCCCTGGCTGCCGCCGACGACGAGGAGGCAGCGGCCCTCCGCGGGCAGGCCGAGCGCCGCGCGCGCCTCGGCGCGGGGCCGGGGTCCCATCTCGGCCCGGAGCGGGAAGCCGCCGGTGCGCAGGCGCGCGAAGGGGAGCCCCGCGAGGTTCACGCCGCGGGGAAGGTGCACGGTGCGGGCGAAGCGGGCGAGCAGCCGGACGGCCTTGCCGGGGACGAGGTTGGCCTCGTGGACATGGACGGGGATCCCGAGCAGGCGGGCGACGAGGGCCGGGGCGAGCGAGAGGTAGCCGCCGAAGCAGACGACCGAGTCCGGGCGGCGGCGCAGGAGGAGCCAGAGGCTGTCGGCGACGGCCGCGGCGCCGACCGCGAGGAAGGCGAGCCTGCCGAGGAGGCCGCCGGCCCAAGGTCGGCCCAGCCCGCGGCGGAACTCGAGGCGCGGGTAGCGCGCGAGCATGCGCGCGTCGACGCCCTTGCCGCTGACGAGCAGGAGCGGGCGGCGGCCGCGCGCGTCGAGCGCCTGGGCGAGGGCGATGCCCGGGGCGAGGTGGCCGCCGGTGCCGCCGCAGACGAGGAGGACGCGGCTCATCGGCGGTGGACCCCGGGACGGAGGTCGGGCAGGCCGCCGTCCCTCAGCGCGTTGAGCATGAGGCCGACGAGGACGGAGGAGGCGACGAGGTTGGTGCCGCCGTAGCTGATGAAGGGGAGCGCGATGCCCTTGGTGGGGAGCAGCCCGGTGACGACGCACATGTTCACCAGCGCCTGGAGCGTGATGAAGAGGACGCAGCCCAGGGCGAGCGTCATGCGGAAGAGGTCGGTCGCCCGGCGCAGCTCGCGCAGCACGATGAGGAAGATGCCGAGGTAGATGGCGGCGACGCCCACGGTGGCGAACAGGCCCCATTCCTCGCCGATGATGGTGAAGACGAAGTCGGTGTGCGCCTCGGGAAGGTAGGCGCGCTGCTGGAGGCCGTTGCCCGGGCCGGCGCCGCCGACCCCGCCGACCGCGAAGGCGAGCATGCCCTGGTAGAGCTGGTAGGACTCGTCCATCTGCCGGCCCTCGGGATCGAGGAAGGAGAAGAAGCGGCGGAGGCGGCTCGGCCAGTTGACGACGAGGATGTAGAAGCCGGCGATGCCGAGGACGACGGTCGTGGCGATGTAGCGCAGGCGGGCGCGCCCGACCAGCACCATGGCGAGGGCGACCGAGCCGCTGAGGACGATCGTCCCGAGGTCGGGCCCGAGCGCGATGCCGCCGCAGACCAGCGCGGCCCAGCCCATCGGGATGAGATAGCCCTCCCGGAGGTCGTCCCAGGCCGGGCGCGGCAGGAGATAGGGCGGGCGGTCGGAGAACCTCCAGAAGGGCCCGGCGAGGGGCAGCGAGCGGCGCTGGTTGCGGGCGACGGCGTCGGCGACGAGGATGACCAGGGCGACCTTGGCGAGGTCGGACGGCTGGAGCCGGATGAAGCCGAGGTCGATCCAGCGCCAGGAACCGTTGACCATGCGGCCGATGCCGGGCGTGCGGGCGAGGACGAGGAGGCCGAGGACCGTCCAGAGGATCGGCAGCCTCCGGGAGCGGACCCAGTCGAGGTCGATGCGCCAGGCGACCCAGCCGGCGAGCGCGGCCACCGGCACATACAGCAGCTGCCGCGTCACGGCGGCGAGGGGCTCCCGGAGCGACATCGAGTAGCCGGCGCTGAACAGGGCGATGAGCCCGAAGGTCGTCAGGGCGACGACGAGGA
>VFQT010004225.1_pt1 | contig 12217 bp, 11 predicted proteins | sample 3512381 | NCBI WGS metagenome assembly VFQT01 (sample SAMN10412376, study PRJNA504923) | tailings metagenome | isolation source: Relicate 2 Philex TSF3 active mining site | place: Philippines: Tuba, Benguet | collected 2017-08-29 | reverse complement strand
GTCGAGGCGCGCGACATGGGCCGCCCGACCTCGCGTCTGATAGCCGCGACCCCGCACGAGATACTCGCGTTCACGCGCCGCGGCACCGGCAAGGCGAGCTACGAACGGCTGAAGGCCGGGCTCGACCGGCTGCAATCGACCACGATCGCGACCTCGATCCGCCAGCGCGATGCACGGCGGCGGCACCGTTTCTCCTGGATCAACGAGTGGAAAGAGCGCCTCGACCATTCGGGCCGCGCGCTCGGCATCGAGATGATCGTGCCCGACTGGTTCTACGAGGGCGTGATCGACCAGGCGCTCGTGCTGACGATCGACCCCGATTACTTCGCTCTGACCGGCGGCCTGGAACGCTGGCTCTACCGCCTGGTGCGCAAGCACGGCGGCAAGCAGCGCGGGGGCTGGTGCTTCGACTTCCAGCACCTTCACTTGAAGTCCGGCGCGCTGTCGCCGCCCAAGCGCTTCGCCTTCGAGCTGCGCGACATCGTGCGGCGTCAGGCTCTCCCCGGATACCAGCTCACCATCGAACACGCGCTCGGCCGCGAGCGACTCAACTTCGTCGCGCTCCCGGTCGATCCGTTCGATGCCGCGATGCGGCGTGTGAGCTTTAGCCCTGTGGATATGTCATGATCGGGCACGGACTATCAGGAACCGCCGGACTCGGACGATCAGGAACCGAAAGTTCGGACTATCGGGAACCGGAATCGCCTTCAAACCCGCAGAAATCTGCGCCGAATTCCGCCCTTAACTATCCTAACAAAGAATCCTTCGGATTCTTGCTAACGTCGGATCGCCTGTGGACGAATGGCGCAGCGCCACCGCGCAGGCCTGCCGAGACGAGGTTGAGCGATGGACCGCAGCTGACTCATGTCACGCTGGTCTGGCGTGAGGGCGAACGCGAAGATTGGCTCAAGTTCGGCAAGCCGGTCGCCGAAAGAATCATCGACCGCAGGCAGCGGATTGAAAGCTATGCCGCAGGCCAGGTGTTCGGCCTGGTGCGCTGGGCTGCCAACGATTACGGCACGATCCGCTCGACGCTCGACATCGTGCGTGCCGTCGGAGCGCACGAGTCCTGCACCGAGATCGCGCAGGTCGATCCCGGCGGTGAGCTGCTGCTCTCCGTCCGGGGCTGGCCCAAGGTCAACCAAGTCTTCCGCCTGATCGACGCGATCGAGGCGTCGGGCATCGACCCGTGCGAAGTCGCGCCCGATCACTGGCGGCACATCCACAACCGCATGGCGGGGCGTGAGCGCCCGCGCGGCTACAGCCTCGCGCGCCACCGCGCCTGGCTCCAGCGCAAGGTGCTGCTCGCATGATGCGGCGGCGTTTCATCCTCGCTGGCGTCGTCGCCGCCGCCACACTCGCGACGCTGATCGTGCCGGTCTCACGCTACGCGGTGTGGAACGCGACAGCCTCGGTCCCGACCGGGCTTTACGCCATCCGTGGCAAGGCGAGCCTGCACGTCGGCGAGCGCGTGGCCGTCGAGCCGCCTCCGCCGCTGCGCCGCCTGCTCGCCGAACGGCACTACCTGCCGACTGGCGTTCCGCTGCTGAAACGCATCGCCGCCGTCAGCGGACAGCGGGTCTGCCGCTTCGCGCATGGCGTGACCATCGACGGCGGATATGTCGGCACGGCGCGCGCCCGTGACCGGCTCGGACGCCCGCTCCCGGTCTGGGCGGGCTGCAAGATTCTCAAATCAGGCGAGCTGTTCGTAATGAACCCGGCCGCGCCCGACAGCTTCGACGGTCGCTATTTCGGCGTGCTGCGCCTCGCCGATGTCATCGGCCGCGCGACGCCCGTGTGGACCGATGAAGCGGGGCAAGGCGACCACGAATGGTTTGCCGATCCCCGTGCGAACCCACCCACCAGTTCAACAACCGAAGGAGACCGAACGATGAAGATTGGCTATTTTGTGAGCGGTGAGGACGGCTTTGCCGGACATATCACGACGCTGACGCTCGACATCGGCGTGGTGCTGCTGCCCGCAGAACCTTCCGATAACGAGAACGCACCCGACTACCGGGTGATTGCCGGCGAGGGCGACGAGGCGCGCGAGATCGGTGCGGGCTGGAAACGCACCGGCGAGAAGGCCGGCGACTATGTCGCGCTTCAGATCGACGATCCCTCGTTCGTCCAGCCATTGCGCGCCAACCTGTTCCACGACGACGGCACCGGCCACGTCCTGGTCTGGTCGCGCCCGTCCCGGCACGACAAGGCGGACTGAGCCGATGCGCTGGAATCGCCTTGGCCTTGCCGCGTTCCTCGCAGTTGCCGTGTTCGGTGGTGCGCCTGCCTTCGGGCAGGCCGCTGCCGAACAGGCGCAGCCGCGCTCCGTCGACATCACTTCGCACGTCTCCGAGGCCTCGCAGCGCTTCGGCATTCCCGAAGGCTGGATCTATGCCGTGATGCGCACCGAGAGCGCGGGCCGGATCGGCGCGGTCTCTTCAGCTGGGGCGCTGGGCCTGATGCAGCTCATGCCCGGAACCTGGGCGCGCCAGCGCGCCCGGTTCGGGCTTGGCGCTGACCCGTTCGATCCGCGCGACAACATCATGGCGGGCACGTCTTACCTGCGCGAAATGTACGACAGCTACGGCGCCAACGGCATGCTCGCGGCATACAATGCCGGGCCGGGCCGCTACGAACAATGGCGGGATCGTGGGCGAGCGCTCCCCGCCGAGACCCGCGCCTATGTCGCCAGGATTGCACCGATGCTCCAATCGGGCAGCGCGGCAACCGTCGTTGCCAGCGCATCGTCCGTGCAGCCGGTTCGCATCAGCTGGACCCAGGGTCAGCTGTTCGCCGTGCGCGGAGATGCAGCGGCCGACGCATCCGGCAGCTTCGCCGCCGCCGCGCCGCCCCAACCTGTCGCAGCTCGGTCAGCCTCATTGAACGGCCTCTTCGTCCCCGTGTCGGGGAGCCGTCCGCAATGATTGCCCCGTTGTCCGGTTTTCGCGTCATGGCGTGGATTGGCGCAGGTTTGTGCGGAATGGTGGCATCTGAGGGGAAGATGGAAGGAGGATGGCAAGATGAAAGCGGAGCCAGCCGCCGGGGTGTGGGGGTGCGGATTTGCGTGGTTTTCAAAGCCAGCCGCCGGGCACCCCGGCTGGCTCCTTTCCCAAGAATGCACGCAATTCCGCTGTGCGCAGAGCCAGCCGCCATTCTGCGCCGCAGCCGTCCATGAGCGACGACGACTTCGAGATCAAACCGGGACGCATCCGTGATCGCGCCGCAGGTCAGCGCAAAGCGCGCACCCTCAAGGCACAGCTTCGCGCCTTGTCCAACCGGGCCGGGCACGGCGGTCGATCCGGCCGCTCAGGTGCCAGGCGCGGGACCGGCCGCTTGGCACGGGGCCGGATTGCCAGCCTGCGGGCGACCGCGCGCGCCAGCCAGCGCCGCGTCATCGTCAAGGCGCGGATCGTGAGGCATCGGGGATCGCGCTTCACCGCAGCGCCGCTCGCCCAGCACCTGACCTATCTCAAACGCGACGGTGTGACTCGCGATGGGAAGGATGCCGAATTGTTCGGTGCCGATCGGGAACCGGTTGACGGCAAGCTCTTCGCCGAACGCTGCGCCGATGACCGCCATCACTTCCGCTTCATCGTTTCGCCCGAAGATGCAGGCGAGCTTGCCGACGTCCGCACCTTCACCCGCGAGTTGATGACCGACATGGCGAAAGATCTCGACACCCGGCTCGACTGGATGGCGGTCGATCACTGGAACACCGACAATCCGCACGTCCACATCCTGGTCAGGGGCAAGGCCGACGATGGCCGCGATCTCGTGATCGACCGTGGCTATATCAGCGAAGGAATGCGCGCCCGCGCCGAGCAGCGAGTGACGATGGAACTGGGTGCGCGTAGCGAGCAGGACATCGAGCGGACGCTGAACCGCGAGATCGATGCCGACCGCTGGACCAGCCTCGATCGCCGCCTCCAGCGGATGGCCGATGACCTGGGCGGCGTGATCGATCTGCGCCCCGATCCACAGCGGACTGCGAACCCTGGCAACCAGCATCTCATCGGCCGCGCCACGAAGCTTGAACGTATGGAGCTTGCTGACCGGATCGCGCCCGGGTGCTGGCGGCTCAAGCCGGGGCTCGAACAATCGCTTCGCGACCTTGCGGTCAGGAACGACGTGATCAAGACCATGCACCGGGCGATGACCGGCCAAGGCCTCGCCGCAGAGACCGGACGTTTCGCCATGCACGATGGAGCCGCGCCGGAGCCCGTGATCGGGCGACTGGTCGAGCGCGGACTTCACAACGAGCTGACCGGCGAGGCTTATGCCGTGATCGATGGCGCCGACGGCCGTGTCCATCATCACAAGTTTAGTGACATCGACATGACCGGCGATGCAGCGCCCGGCGGAATCGTCGAGCTCAGGACCTGGACCGACCGGCGCGGCCGCGAGCAATCGTCGCTCCGGACCCATTCGGATCTCGATCTTGCCGCACAGCAGACCGCGCGGGGATCGACCTGGCTCGACAAGCAGATCGTCGCCACCGAACCGCTGGCGCTCGGTACCGGGTTCGGGGCCGAGATCGAAGCAGCCAAGACCCGGCGCCTGGAGTATCTCGAAGCCGAGGTTCTGGCGAAGCGGCAGGGCAACCGTTTCGTGCTGTCCCGCAATCTGCTCGGCACGCTGCGCGATCGCGACCTCGCCGAGGCAGGAACCGCGCTCTCCCGCGAACACAACCTGCCCTATCGTCAGGGCAGGCCGAGCGGTGAAGTGTCGGGCGTCTATCGCGGGCGCGTACAACTCGCATCGGGGCGCTTTGCAATGATCGACGACGGCCTCGGCTTCTCGCTCGTGCCCTGGTCGAAGCAGCTCGACCGGCACCTGGGGCAATATGTCAGCGGCGCATCGCGATCGGGTGGCGGGATTGAGTGGACACTCGGGCGCTCCCGCGGCATCGAAATCTAACGGGCCACAAATGATGCGAGTTGGTCGATAACCGTTCCCCAACCAGCTTCGAAACCCATTTCAGAGTGCTTCGCGGCATCTTCGGGGCTGCGATGCAGTACTCGAGACGCATAACGGGTTCCGCCATCGACAGCCTCGAAACTGATGATCGCCGTCAGCGCCAACCAAGGCTCGATCGGCTGCCATCCCTCGCGCAAGACCGTCGACCAAACAAGTCGCGTTTGTGGCACGACATCCAAAAAGCATCCTTCGACATGTGGACCGAAGTCACCTTCGCCTTCGCGCATCAGTGTTTCAAATCCTCCGCCCGGTCGCAGGTCAAGCTTGACCACCTTGCATTCCATTGGTGCCGGGATCCACCACTGGGCAAGGTGCTCAGGCTTTTGCCAAGCCTCCCAGACTTGAGCGACGGGCGCTTTGATCAGTCGCTCGATGTGCAATTCGTGTTCATTCGCCATCATGAATGTCCTTTGGCATTTTGGTTTCGACAAAATCTTGGAGGCGGTCGGCACGCGCCTCCCACAGTGTTCGCTGCTCTGAGAGCCACGTTTCCGCAAAGCGCAACCGAGCAGCATTGAGCTGACACGTTCGAACCCGTCCTACCTTTACCGACGAAATCAGTCCGCCTCGTTCAAGGATACCGAGGTGTTTCATGAAAGCAGGCAAACCGATGGAGAATGGACGAGCCAGTTCTTTTACTGGGGCTGCACCTTTCGCGAGCCGGGCTAAAACAGCTCGGCGCGTAGGGTCTGCAAGGCTGGCGAAGGTGTCGTCGAGTCGCGCGTGATAGTTTTCCATGTGGTGAACTATATTTATTAGTTCACCGATTGGCAAACTGTTTTTGCAGGCGCCAGCTATTGATGTTCGCAGGCAGTTCCAATTCTTCGCTACGATGCGATCGGCTCAACTTAAGGCTTGCATCGGCTCGATCAGGCCACCGACATGGCAATTGAATTGTCAGGAGCATGGTCATTGTCCGCAGCGAAAATCCTCTGGGGCCAGGTGCTGGCCGTGTTCCTGATCATCCTGATCAGCGTCTGGGCAGCGACCCAGTGGACGGCCTCCGCACTCGGCTACCAGCCCGAGCTGGGTTCGCCCTGGTTCTCGGCGTTCGGTCATCCGGTCTACCGGCCCTATGACCTGTTCTGGTGGTGGTTCTCTTACGATGCCTATGCGCCGCAGATTTTTGATAAGGGCGGGATGATCGCGACATCGGGCGGCTTCGTCGCCATCGTCGTCGCCATCGCCATGTCGGTCTGGCGCGGCCGCGAGAACCGCAACGCCAACACCTACGGGACCGCGCGCTGGGCGACCCGCGAGGATATCCGCAAGGCCGGTCTGTTTGCTGATAGCGGCGTGGTGCTCGGCCAGTTCAACAACAACTACCTGCGTCACGACGGTGCCGAGCATGTGCTGTGCTTCGCGCCGACCCGTTCGGGCAAGGGCGTCGGCCTCGTCATCCCGAGCCTGCTGACCTGGCCGGGTTCGGCCATCGTCCACGACATCAAGGGCGAGAACTGGGATATCACCGCAGGGTTCCGCAGCACCTTCAGCCGCACTCTGCGATTCGATCCCACCAATCCCTTGTCCAACGGCTACAATCCGCTGGTCGAGGTCCGCAAGGGCGAGTGGGAGGTGCGCGATGTCCAGAATGTCGCGGACGTGCTGATCGATCCCGAAGGCAGCCTCGAAAAGCGCAACCATTGGGAAAAGACCAGCCATGCACTGCTGGTCGGCGCGATCCTCCATGTGCTCTACGCCGGTCCCGACAAGTCTCTCGCCGGCGTCGCCGCCTTCCTCTCAAACCCCAACGAAACGATCGAGAACACGCTCTATGCGATGATGGACACCCCGCATCTGGGCGACGCCGCGCCGCACCCTGTCGTCGCCAGCGCGGCGCGCGAACTGCTGAACAAGTCCGACAACGAGCGATCCGGCGTGCTCTCAACTGCGATGTCATTCCTCGGCCTCTACCGCGACCCAGTGATCGCCAAGGTCACCAGCCATTCTGATTGGCGGATTGCCGATCTCGTGGAGGGACGACCGGCCTCGCTCTACCTGGTGGTGCCGCCCTCCGACATTAGCCGGACCAAGCCGCTGATCCGGCTGATCCTCAACCAGATCGGCCGCCGCCTCACCGAAGAGTTCGACCCCAAGACCAAGCGCCAGCGCGTGCTGCTGATGCTCGACGAGTTCCCCGCTCTGGGCAGGCTCGATTTCTTCGAGAGCGCGCTGGCGTTCATGGCGGGCTATGGCCTCAAGGCCTTCCTGATCGCGCAGTCCCTGAACCAGATCGAGCGCGCCTACGGCCAGAACAATGCCATCCTCGACAATTGCCATGTCCGCGTGGCCTTCGCGACCAACGACGAGCGCACCGCCAAGCGCGTGTCGGAATCGCTCGGCACGACCACCGAGCAGCGCTCGATGAAGAACTATGCCGGGCACCGGCTTTCGCCCTGGCTCGGCCACCTGATGATTTCCCGTTCAGAAACCGCGCGCGCACTCCTGACCCCTGGCGAGGTTCTGCAACTGCCCGAGACCGATGAAATCGTGCTGATGTCGGGCGCCTCTCCGATCAAGGCCAAGAAGGCGCGCTACTACATGGATCGCCGGCTTCAGGCCCGCGTCATCAAGGCACCCGCCAGCTGCGGCCAGGCGAAGGCTCCTCGCTCGCCCGACGACTGGAGCGCGCCTCCACCGATCGAGGCCGACCCCGACTTGGCCGCAGAACGTAGGCGCAAGCTGGATTCTGCCAACGGTGGATTGCGGCGCGAACCGGAATTGCCCGAGCATATCGAGGTCGTTGCCAGACCAAAAGCACCGACGGCAGAGTTCGAGTTTTCCGATGCCGACGGTACCGAAGACGACCAGGCAGCCGCCAATAACGAGCGGATACGCCGCACCATGGAACGCAATGCCCGGCAAGCCTCGCTCGATCTTGGTGACGGGATCGAAATGTGAAGCTCAAGCGTACCTTCCGCCTGCCGCCCGATGTGATCGTCCAGCTTGCCGAGTTCGCATCGCGCAGGCGGGTCGGCCAGCCGGATATCGTCGAGGCCGCGCTTCGCTCGTTCATGTCGCCCGACAATCCGGAGCAACTCGAAGCCGCACTCAGCCGTCGCCTTGACTGCATCGACCGGCGCATTGCCGCGCTGGATCAGCAAGCCGAAATTGCAACTGAAGCCCTGGCCCTGTTCGTGCGCTTTTGGCTGACCGCCAATCCGCCGCTCCCGGACAGCGCGCTTGCTGCAGCGCAGGCGCAGGGAAAGGAGCGGTATGACGGTTTTGTCGAGGCACTCGCGCGAAAGTTAGGGTCCGGGCGTCGACTGGCGAACGACGTTTGGGCCGACGGGCACTGAACGACCGATCGATGCAGAACGCCCAAACTTGGCTGCCCGCTGACGAAAGCTGGGGGAACGCAACCCAAACTTCAGGCCAACGAACGCGGTTGCATGACGACTCAAGTCGCGATACTTATCCACAATCAGGGGGCGGTTACGCCAAATCAGATCGGAAAGCAGGGGAAAGCATGGCCATCGGGAGCGGAATTTCCGTAGTACCACTCCGAATCCACGTCAGCTTTCTCCCATTACGGCTCCCATGATCCAATACAAAAATATCATTGCAAATCATGGTGGTGATCCGGCCTGCTTTTTCCGCTTCGATGATGAGGGAGACGAGATACATCTTCTACCCTATGCGACCTTGACATCAGCAAGAGGCGCAGGGGCATTGTCAGCCCTGATCGGCGTTTATGAATGGCAGAACGGGCCGCTTTTCATGCTCGTTGACGGCGAAGCGCTTGGCGGCGACCCCGGTGAGCTGTCTCGGTTGAGGCGCCTCGTCGCGATGCGCGGTGACGCAGCATATCTTGCGGTCAGTCGAAGGGGGCGTCTGACTTTCCACACCGTCGCCTTAGACAACGCTTCGTTTGACAAGACTAATGCGTTTGAAGGCGACAACACTGACGTCGGGATGGTCATCCCATTTCTGGTAAACAGTCGCCCTGGTTTCACGACCCGGCAAGCCTGGATCAGCGATGTTATATTAAACCTGCTGACCAAAGCACTCGATGGGCTTGTAAAGCATGGCGTCGATGACGGCGATGCAATTTCGCTCGTAGGCCGCGCATTGTTCACTCGTTTTCTGGGTGATCGCGGCTTGCTGCCAGCTGAGGCGATTGCCCTTGGCGAGGATGGCATTCAATCATTGTTTAATTCCTGCGATAGCGCGGCGAATATCTCTAGTTGGCTCGATACCACCTTCAACGGTGACTTTCTGCCACTTTCCGCGCGAACCATCCGGTCGCTGCCCCATGAAGCGTTCAGCCTGCTCGGCAATATATTGCATCGTACTGTGGATGGACAACTTCAGTTGGATTGGTCTGAAGACTGGGCAAAGCTAGATTTTGCCCACATACCGGTCGGCGTTCTGAGTCAGGCCTATGAGCGTTATTTAGGCCAGCATCAAAAGGCAAAGCAGCGAAAGGAAGGAAGCTTCTATACGCCTCGGCACATTGCCGATCTCATGGTTCACGCTTCCTTCGCAGCCTTAAAGAGAGTCGGCAAGGCTCATAGCGCCAAGGTACTCGATCCAGCGGCTGGTGCGGGCGTTTTTCTAATTACCGCCTTCAGGCAATTGGTGAAAGAGCGCTGGCTGCGAGATGGCAAGCGACCCAACACAAAGATTCTGCGTGAGATACTTTACGAGCAGATTCGGGGTTTCGATATCAACGATTCCGCTCTCCGGTTTGCGGCACTCGGGCTCTACTTAATGTCAATCGAGCTAGACGACGCCCCAAAGCCCGTCGAAAAGCTGAGATTTGAACACGACCTTCGCCAAACCGTCATTTTCAAGCTCGGTAATGATGATAATTCAAATGGATCCGGCGGGCTGGGAAGCCTTGGCGACGACGTAGGTCCGGAACACAATGCTACCTATGACCTTGTCATCGGAAATCCGCCTTGGTCGTCGGCCACGGGACTTGATAATTGGTCATCCGTGAAAGAGCGGGTGTCGATGATTGCCCGAGCGCGGTTGGAAGACGATAGCGTATCTGCCCTGTTACCCAATGAGGTGCTTGACCTGCCCTTTGTCTGGCGGGCGATGGAATGGGCTAAGCCTGGTGGGCAGATTGCGTTCGCTTTGCACGCACGATTGTTGTTTCAGCGCGGCGAGGGCATGGGAAAGGCACTCGTTGCGATTTGCCGATCAATTGACGTAACGGGAATAGTGAATGGGACCGAAGTTCGACAATCCCAAGTTTGGCCTAATGTCGCCGCACCGTTCTGCCTGTTGTTCGCGCACAATGTCCGCGCTGCACCCGGTGCAGGTTTCCGCTATGTAAGCCCGCACCTTGAAGGCCCCTTAACCGGAGCTGGTGGATGGAGGATTGATCCGGCGCAAACAGAGTCGGTTGGGGTCGAGAGCCTTGAGGAACAGCCGGAACTGCTGAAGATTCTTTTCCGGGGCACTCGCCTTGATCAGGAGGTTTTTAAACGCCTATCGGCAAAAGAATACTCCACTTTTGGGGAGTATTGGAGCGGTCTCCACGGTGGCACCGCAAATCAACCCGGATGCGCAGGCAAGGGGTTTGGAAATCTCTTCGAAGGCAGTAGGCCAAATCCTAGAGAGGGTGGCCTCCCTGGCTACTCAGCCGAGGGAATGTATGATCTTCCGGTTTTGGAGCACCATGAATTCGACGGCGTTCTTTTAGACACTTCACAATTCCGCCTTTTCCGTGACCTGAAAATGCCGCGTCTCGATCAACGGCGAAAACCAAGCCTCTACCAAGGGCCAATGCTCTTGGTAAAAAAATCACCGTCTGCCGACGATGGCCGCATTCGCACCGCTGTGTCGTTGACAAATTTGGCATTCAATCAAACCTACTATGGATATACCGCTCACCAGCGCGATTCCGCAGACAGCTTGGTCAAGTATCTTTGCTTAGTCATCGGTAGTAAGGTAGCGCTTTGGCATGCGCTGATCACCAGCGGAGGTTTCGGTGTCGAACGAGATCCGGTGGAAAAATTTGTAATCCAAGAGGCGCCGCTTCCATCATTTGAGAAGCTGAGTAATTCCAATCGTTCGCGTGCAATCTCGCTCTTCGCTGAGCTTGCAAATGGTGAAACGCAGGAAAAGTGGCAGGCGGTGGATGAGTGGGTCGGCTCACTGTTTGACTTAACCCCTGATGATATTCAGGTCATTTCTGATACACTGGCTTTCGCGCTGCCATTCGGTGCCAACAGGCAAGCTGCGCAAGCACCGTCCACTACCCAATCGAGGAATGCATATGCGGAACGGCTTGCGTCCGAAATCAAGCCCTGGGGCAATCGCTTCGGTCGTAACCTTACTGTGAACCAGATCGAAGCTTCCCCCCTATCGCCATGGCAATTCGTTCTGATCAGTGCTGACGCCGAAACGGGGCAAGGATTTCAAATTGACGACGCCCTAACGCGAGCGATGCAGGGGGCAGCCGACACGTTGTCATCAAGTGAAATTGTCTATCTCGACGAGAAAAGGGATTGCCTCTACCTCGGTCGCCTCAATCAAGCGCGCTACTGGTCGATCAGTCAAGCGCGCCTAGCAGCTCGGCGCATCATTTGGGAACATGTCGATTTTCTGTCGGGCAAGCGCGCCGTATGAGTGGAGGAACAGGGGAATCTCGGCCTGATCATATTGCAGAACTGACAAGGGGCGCGCGGTTGCCACTTGAGCCAATTCCGGACGCTCATCTCAGCGTTATCTTCGAGACGATCATACAAGCATGGCAAGAACTGCAGAGCAGTGGCGCTGCAGCGCTTCATCAAGGTGACGAGGCTGAAGTGAACGCGCTTCTCGAACCGAGATTGAACCACTACTGTCAGTCGCTGCCCTTTTGGAAGGACGTGGTACATTCGGTTCAGCGTGGTCGGGAATCGATGAGCTACAATGGCGCAAAGCTAGAGAAGCGACCGGATGTGTCCCTGGTATTTTTTCACGGAAACCGCAACTTTCCGCTAGTTGTAGAATGCAAAATCATTGATCAGCCCAACCAAAAGGGGATTGACCTATATTGCTCAAATGGCATTTCTCGGTTCATCAACGGAGATTACGCTTGGGCTAGCAAGCAAGGGGTGATGCTAGGATATGTTCGTGATGGATCGACTGTAGCAACCAAGCTTGCGCCGTACCTATCCAAGAAAGCAAACCTGTCACCCGACCCTTTCCAAACCATCTCGCATCCTCTGCCACGGCCTGAAATATCTCCGGTGATTCAGCATTCCGAGCATGATCGCAGTTTTGCATACCTGCCTGG
>VFQT010004224.1_pt1 | contig 12219 bp, 13 predicted proteins | sample 3512381 | NCBI WGS metagenome assembly VFQT01 (sample SAMN10412376, study PRJNA504923) | tailings metagenome | isolation source: Relicate 2 Philex TSF3 active mining site | place: Philippines: Tuba, Benguet | collected 2017-08-29 | reverse complement strand
GATGTTCTCTCACGGCGTAATGACAGCTCTCTTCTTTGCTGTGACCGGTATGATTTACGACCGAGCCCATACACGTATGATCCCTGAATTGGGCGGCATGGCAAAGATCATGCCCTTCGCTGCCATCGGTTTCATCATTGGCGGTTTGGTTTCGATGGGTATGCCTGGCTTCTCTGGTTTTGTCGCAGAATTCCCGATCTTCATGGGTGTTTGGCGCGAACAATGGTTGGTGGCAGTCATTTCCAGTATTTCCATTGTGATTACGGCGGCGTATATCATGATGAATATTCGTAAGGTCTTCTTTGCGCCGCTTCCTGAAAATCTCGAAGGGCATGTGGGTGATGTGACCGTTTTGGATAAGGTTGCCATCGTCACTCTGTGTTTGTTCATGATCGCTATCGGTATGTTCCCCTCGGTAATGGTGCCGATGGTCGAAACAGGCGTTGAGAATATCATGCGCCTTTTGGGAGGTGCATAATGTTTACAACTGCGACCTTCGCCTCCATTCTTCCTGAAATTCTGATCCTTACCATTGGGCTTTTAGTCCTCATCGTTGAGCCCTTCTGGAAGGACGAAGAAAAACGTAACGCAGGCTGGCTCACTGCGGGCGGATTGCTCATTGCCATGATCGTCAGCCTGATCTTCGGACAGCCCGGCGAACCTGTGGCTGTTCTAGGCGGTATGATCCGCTTCGATTGGATGGGCTTCTTCCTCAAGATGCTGTTCATGTTCGCAGCAGCGGCCACAGCCTTGCTTTTGATGGACCACGAACAAGCTGGCAAACGCGGCGAAGCCTATCTGATGTTGCTTGCTTCACTCATCGGTATGAACCTGATGGCTTCTTCAGCGGACTTGGTGATGCTTTATCTGTCCATTGAAACAGCGTCCATTCCTCTGTACATCCTCTCCGGTTTCCTGCTTGGTGATGATCGTTCGACAGAAGCAGGTTTCAAGTACTTCTTGTATGGTGCGATGTCTTCCACCATTATGTTGTACGGTTTTAGTTTGTTGTTTGGCTTCTCCGGAACGACCGACCTGTATTCCATTGCCACCTCATTGACCTCTGGCAGCATCTCTCCATTGCTTGCCTTTGGGGTTGTAACTTTGATCATTGTTGGCTTGGGTTTCAAGGTTTCGGTAGTTCCATTCCACTTCTGGGCTCCCGATGTGTATCAGGGTGCCCCGACGCCTGTGGCTGGCTATCTTTCCACAGCTTCAAAAGCAGCTGGTTTTGCGGTCATTCTGCGCCTGTTTTTCATCTCCTTCCCCGAATTTACCAGCACATGGACGATGATCCTTGCCGTTCTGGCTGCCATCTCCATGACAGTGGGTAACTTGCTAGCACTGCCGCAAACCAATATCAAGCGTCTATTAGCGTACTCTTCCATCTCCCATGCAGGGTATGCAATGATCGGTGCGGTGGCGTTCAGTCAGTTTGGCGCGGCGAGCGTTATTTTCTATCTTGCCGCCTATATCGCAACCAACCTGCTCGCCTTCGGTCTTGTGATGGCATTCAGCCGAATCACTGGTCTGGAAGAGATTACTGACTATGCTGGCTTGAGCCGTCGCAGCCCATTGATGGGGTTGATGATGCTGGCGGCGTTCCTGTCGCTTGCTGGTATGCCTCCATTCGGTGGTTTTGTGGCAAAGGTATTTGTCTTCGCCGCAGGTGTTCAAGCGAATTACACATGGCTCGTCATAGTTGGTATCATCAATTCGATCATTGGTGTGTACTACTATTTGAACGTGCTAAAGTTTGTATACCTTTACCGCCTTCCGAATCAGGATGAAGAAAACCACCCGATCCCATTGACCCAGCCATATATGATCGCTTTGGTTGTTTTGGTCATCGGTGTGATTCTGCTTGGTACGGTCTTTGCTCCGTTCTTCAACTGGTCGGATGCGGGAGCGTTGAACCTGTTTTAGCGAAGTAAAGTGGCAGTCACCTTCTGGGTGACTGCCACTTTCTCAGTTTAGGAAAAAATTCGAGAAACAGAGACAGATAGAGGTCAGGAAAGAAGCGCTGTTCGAGGGGAGGGGACCCTTGAGAGCAGCAAAAGTCTGCCCTGAAAGCCAGGGTTTGGGTAGAAATTCCCTCCAAAAGGGATTTCTATTTTTCGTTTGACGCTCTTAGACCTGTCAGTTATAATTCGTGCGCTATGACACAATCGGAACTCGAGGAAAAACGCAAAAAGATGGTCTACAGCCTGCTCTTTGTAATCATTGGGCAGGTTGGGTTTATTACCCTTGTTGTGTTGTTTGCTTTGGTTTGGGGTGGTGTCTGGCTCGATAATTATTTTGGAACGAAACCGGTGATCACGTTCGTATTGTCTTTAGCCGGTATTCCACTTTCGGTGTTCTTAATGTTCGTTGCTTCGCGAAGAGCGTTGGCGCGATTTACAGAACAGTATGAAGCCGAAAAGAAAAAAATTTCTGCTTAGGAGGCGGGGCTTGGAAACCCAAAAACGTACCCCCTGGCGGCGCTGGATTGTTCTGGTCTTGATGATTGCGGGTTGGATTCTCGCGGGCATCTATACACCAATTAGACCTGAAATTACAGTGGCTGCCGAAAAATTAAGTTATGAGCCTTTGTTCAAGTTACCTGTGATTGGCTCGTTCTATCTTGTCAATACGCTTCCCACCCTGGCTTTGACGATCATTCTGCTGGTGGTGATTGCGTTCGCTGCAAATCGCTCCCTTACCAAAAGCCAGAAGACCAATCTGGTTCCAACTGGTATTGGTAATGCTATGGAAGCCATACTAGAGATGCTCTATAACCTGACCGAAAGCTCGGCGGGTGCGAAATGGGCAAAGGCGATCTTCCCCTGGTTTGCGACAATTATGATCTATGTATTGTTTGCAAACCTTTTGAAGTTGCTGCCCGGCTTTGAGTCGATTGGGCTGATCAAGGAAGCACATGGCGAAGGTGGTCATGCCGTGGCTGCTCTGGGCGGTGGCTGGTCCATGTTGACCTCGGAAGAGGGACATTATGTTTTGTATCCTTTCCTTCGTGGTATTTCTGTTGACTTGAACTTCACACTGTCCCTTGCCTTGATCTCCTTCGTGATGATCCAGGTAATCGGCGTTCGAGCCCAGGGCTTGGCATACTTCAGCAAGTTCTTCAATACCAAGCGCATGTTCAAGGTGCCGTTCTTTGGTGCTATGGACTTCCTCGTTGGTTTGCTTGAAGTCATCTCTGAATTTGCAAAGATCCTCTCCTTCACCTTCCGTCTTTTCGGTAATATGTTCGCGGGTGTGGTGTTGGTGGCGGTGGTCGCTTCATTGCTAGGTAATGTCAGCATTTTGGCGGCAATGGTCATGATGTTCGAATTGTTCGTGGGCTTGATCCAGGCATTTGTGTTCGGTATGTTGACCATGGTGTTCATGGCAATGGCGACACAAGGTCACGGTGACGAAGAGCACGCAGAGCATTAATTTTTTGAAAAATATTTCATAACTAACTAGGATAAACCTAAGGAGACTCGAAACATGGATGGACAATTTCTTTTAGATGCGATGCGCTTCGTGGGCGCAGGTCTGGCGATGATCGGCGCTGCTGGCGCTGGCGTGGGAATCGGCTTGAGCGTTCAGGGTGCACTCGGTGGTATGGCTCGCAACCCCGATACCTACGGTAACTTGTTGACCAACATGATCCTCGGCGTGGCGTTTTCCGAATCCATCGCTATTTATTGTTTGGTCATCGCATTCCTCATGCTCTTCAAAGTCGTGTAGTTCAAGGAGCATAAAACATGGAAGCATTAGGTATTAATGTCGGTCTTCTCATTGTTCAGATCATTGCGTTCACCATTGTGATGCTCACATTGAACGCCTGGGTTTACAAACCCATGCTGGACATGATGGAGACCCGTAAGAAGAAGATCGCTCAGGGTTTGGAAGATGCCCGCGTTGCAGCTGATGCCCGCGCCAATGCGGAAAAAGATGCTGCCAAGATCGTTGCTGACGCTCAGGCTGAAGCCAGCAAGGTCGTTCGTGAAGCTACCGAACGCGCTGAAGTTGCTTCCAAGGACGTCCGCGCTGCTGCTGAAGGCGAAGCTGCCAAGGCTCGCGAAGCCGCCATGGCTGAAGCTGAACTCGAACGTGGTCGCATTCTCGGCGATCTCCGCGGTCAGGTTGCCGCTCTTGCCATCGCTGCTGCCAACAAGCTCGTTGGTGAAGCTCTCGATGAGAAGAAACAGCGCGCTTTGCTCGATGAATTCTTCTCCGGCGTGAAGTCTGGCAAGGTGGTTGTGGTTGGTGAAGAACTCAAGGGCGATACTGCCGTTGTCACTAGCGCGCTTCCTCTTTCCAAGGACGAAGAAGCTGCAGTCAAGAAGAGCGTTGTTGCCAAGGATTACTCCTTCAAAGTTGATCCCTCCATCCTCGGTGGTTTGGTGATCAAAGTTGACGAGAAGGTTCTCGACGCTTCCGTCGCTGGCAAGCTCGAAGGTCTGCGCTCTGCTCTCAAGTAATACAAGAACGACATTAAAAAGGCTTTGGTACAATTACCAAAGCCTTTTTTGTTTAACTTCAATGGAGATAAACTAACAACCATGCTTCTCAAAGACCTGTTCGTTGACTTTCCTTTTTCTCATCCTTCCAATATTCCTGATGTTGATATCAATGGAATTGTCATTGATAGCCGAGCGGCAAAGCCGGGCAATCTATTTGTTGCCATGCGAGGACGTGATGCAGATGGTCACAACTACATTCAAAAAGCAATTGACAATGGTGCCGCTGCGGTTATTGGAGATAGAGACCTGAATGGATTTAGCGTCCCATATATTCAATTGAAGAACGCGCGTCATTCCTTGACCTGGCTTGCTGCGGCGTTTCATGCCTTTCCCGCCCGTAAGCTGACGGTCATCGGCGTGACAGGTACCGATGGCAAAACTACAACGAGTAATTTGCTTCACAAAATCCTTATCGCGGCGGGTCTTAAAGCAGGAATGATCTCCACGGTAAATGCAGTCATCGGAGATGAAGTGTTGGACACTGGATTCCATGTCACCACACCAGATGCCCACGATGTGCAACGTTATTTGGCAAAGATGGTGCAAGCTGGTTTGACACATGTTGTCTTGGAGACCACTTCTCATGGTTGGTCTCAACGCCGCGTAGATGCCTGCGAATTTGACATAGCCGTCGTTACGAACATCACGCACGAGCATATGGACGAACATGGCGGCTATGAAAACTATCGTGCCGCCAAGGCGAGATTATTCGAAAGCCTCGAATGGACACGCGCCAAGCCGCAGGGAAATCCGCGTTTGGGTGTGATCAACTTCGATGATAAAAATTCGTTCGATTTCTTGGATGACTTTATCAAAACACCAAAGGTCAATTACGGTCTGGGCGAGGGGAGCGATGTCCGTGGGATGAATATCGAATACAGCCCATCTGGAATTCATTTTACAGCAGTCTCAGATAGTTTTCGTGTAGCCACATCTAGTAATTTGGTTGGAGCTTATAACGTCTCAAACTGCCTTGCAGCGTTGACAGCGGCTGTCCATGGTCTTGGTATTGACCCAGAGATAGCTGCAAAGGGCATTGCTTCTCTTGAAGGGATTCCTGGACGTATGGAGCGCATTGATTTGGGGCAGAACTTCACTGCCATTGTGGATTTTGCCCATACCCCAAATGCATTGAAAGTGGCTTTGGAAGCAGGCCGGACTATGACAGATAAACGCGTTATCGTTGTCTTTGGCTCGGCGGGTCTACGTGACAAAGAGAAGCGCCGAATGATGGCGGAAACCTCTGCCGAGTTGGCTGACCTGACGGTATTGACAGCTGAAGATCCACGCATTGAGTCGCTGGATGGAATCCTTGAAGAGATGGCGGAAGGCATGAGGTCCAAGGGCGGACGAGAAGGCGATAATTTTTGGCGTGTGCCTGATCGCGGCGAAGCAATCAAGTTTGCGTTGAAATTGGCGCAGCCCGGTGATATCGTTCTTTCCTGTGGGAAGGGACATGAACAGTCCATGTGCTTTGGCAAGACCGAATATCTATGGGATGACCGCACTGCCATGCGTGCTGCTCTGGCAGACTATCTTGGTGTTGAAGGACCTGCCATGCCGTATCTCCCGTCACAAGATAAACCAGAAGAGGAATGGCTGAAGGGATGAGCAGCTGGATTCAGCGAGTAACTTTGCAAGGAAAATATGTTCGCCTCGAACCAATGGGCGAACAGCATATACCGGGTTTAACTGAGATCGGCGCTGGTCAGGATTTTTGGAGCTTCATGTTGTATGGTGATATGAAGACAGAAGCTGATATGAGCAATTGGGTGTTGGACATTCTTGAGCGTGAGAAAACTGGCAGCGATCTTCCTTTTGTGGTTATCCATCTGGCTTCTGGCAGGGTTGCAGGTGCAACCCGTTACCTGAACATCATTCCCAAAGATCGCGGACTTGAAGTAGGCGGCACCTGGTATGGAAAAGAATTCCAGCGCACAGCGGTTAACACAGAAAGTAAATATCTCTTGTTGACACATGCGTTTGAATCTCTCAATGCCATTCGTGTGCAGATCAAAACGGATTCGCTTAATCTTCGTTCGCAAGCTGCGATTGAACGCATTGGCGCTGTTAAGGAAGGTGTGTTGCGCAATCACATGATCCTGCCGAATAGGCGCATTCGGCATTCGGTATTCTATTCAATTTTAGATAACGAATGGGCGGGGGTAAAGCAGAATCTAGGGAAGATGTTGGAAAAGTACGAGTAAGAGTGAACTTCCCAAAAAAGGATATGGTTTTTCCCTTGGGATCATTCCCAGCATTCTGTGAATGGAAATGCTGCCATCCAGGCTGTGTACATGTCTTGGTAGTTCTCTTGCAGCAGGCGAACCTGTTCTTCAAAGAACAAGTTTGCTTTTTGTAACTCTGCGGTTTCTTCTTCCACGGTCATTGGGCGCGGATTGCAGGTGGGTGGAATGCCATCGCCTTTATATTCGCTCCAATTGCAGGCAGTGACCTCATGGTTATTCAATTTCGCTTGAATTTCTGCCAGGAATAATTGCTTTTGTTTAATTCCACGGTCTCGCATGCTTTCTGGAGATTCTAGATATAAGGCAAGGTCTTCACGCAATGACTCATCGGAATTGAATTGAAGATCGGTTTCGTTGACACGATATGCGAATGAATCCCCAGTTGTCACTGATTGTGTTGGTGGATTTGATGGACTGTCATAATAATTGAATGTGACTCCCCAACCTTCACCAACGATGGTTTTCCCATCCTCGCTGAAATAAAATAACGCGCCCCAACCCATAGACTCTGGCACCCAGAGCGATTGGAAGCCCAGCCCGAAAACAGCTGTAGGTTGATCGGGATAGAACAGCGTGTTTAAACCGACCTGATGTTGATCGCGGTTGTGCATTGAACTTTCTGTGATCTGGCAATCTTCATGCGCACCGGTCCCCGTACACCAGCGTGACTCGTAAAAAATTGCCGATAAGTTTGTAGGAAGTTGTGCGCCATGTCTCATCGGTCATACCTGCAATGCAGCCGTTCAGTGATTTGAAACGGGCTTCTGTATCAGCATCTTCAAAAGTCAATTCGTCGAGGGTAGGCGGTGGGACGGAGGTTGCTGTTGGGGCGGTGGTTAGGTCTAATGAGCGGCAGGCAAGGGAAGCGATGAACAACAAACCAATTAATGGATATCGTTTTTTCTGGGAGGAAACGTTTTTCATTTTGAGTTATTTGCTAAATAATACGACGGCTTCACCTTCAATGATGGTGACATTATCCTGATTTACACAGGTTGTAATCAGTGTGGCGATGGGCTTGTCATCTCGTACCGATTTTACTTCGATGATGGCGGTCACTGTATCACCTGGGTAGACCGGCGCTTTGAATTGCAGCGATTGGCTGAGGTACACCGTTCCAGGTCCGGGCAGGTCATTGGCGAGTGTGGCGGAGATCAGGCTGGCAGCGAGCATACCGTGTGCAATACGTTTGCCAAAACGAGTGGTGGCGGCATAAGCATCATCAAGGTGGACTGGATTTGTGTCATCGCTCAGTTCGGCAAAGGTGCGGATCATTTCATCGGTGATCGTTTTTGTGCGGGTGGCTTTTTGTCCGGGCGTGAGGTTGGGCATGAGGTCTCCTTATTTGAGTTGCAATAGATCCCATTTGTTTCCATAAAAATCTTTGAACACAGCGACAGTTCCATATACTTCGTGACGTGGTTCTTCCATAAATTCTATGCCATGCAAACGCATATGCTCAAAGTCTCGTTGAAAATCGTCGGTTTGCAGAAATAGAAAGACGCGTCCACCGGTTTGATTTCCAACTGCTGCAATTTGCTCGGGTGAATCCGCTTTGGCGAGTAGGAGAGAAGCACCCGTCCCGCCGCGGGGACGGACGACAACCCAACGTTTATTGTCTTGCGGCGTATCTTCGACCAATTTAAACTGCATGACGTTTGTAAAGAATGCAATGGCTTCATCGTAATCACGCACAACGTAGGAGATGAGGGCAAGGGTTTGGTTCATGGTTAAGCTCAATGGTTGGTATCAAGCTCGGGTTGAGTTTGAAGCGATGCTCGGGCATTGGTCAGACTGTTGAGAAAAATCAAACCAAAGGTGCTGGTCAAGCCGAAGAGTAAACCTCCGATCCAAATAGAACGCGGCGAGATGTTGTCGTTGAGATAGCCTCCGATGAGCGGTGCAAGCGTGCGCGACACGCCCCAGCCAAACCAATAGAGACTCATATAACGACCACGCAAATCTTCTGGCGCGATATCTGCCACATATTTACTTGCGGTTGGAATCAGAATCAATTCACCAAGTGTTAGGATAACCATGCTCAACCAAAACCCAGTGAAGCCTGTCATGAGCGCCACACTGCCCGCACCGAGCGCATACACAAGCATGCCAACGCTGGCAACCGGCAGGGTTTTGAATTTGCGCGTCTGATTTGAAACGGCATATTGAAGGAACACGCACATGAATGCGTTCGTGGTGGGGATCCAACCATACAGCGCTTCGGGTAGGTTGAAGTTACTTATTGTGTACACTGGCAAAAGGATCCATAAGATGGAAGGCGCGATCATTCCGACTGCGAATAAAGTGACGAATGCCATATATGACTTGTCTTTGAAAACGTGGATGTACCCATCAGATCGCGCCGCCTCTTTCTGGACCTGAACCTGCCCGGCTAAAGCGGAAATTTCTTCTTCGCTGATGGTTGTATCAAGCGTCTCATAAGCGAAGAAGAACCAGATTATCGCATAAATAAAGAACCCGGCAGATGCACCGTAAAACGCGAGCGCATATGAAGTGGAGGCAAGAAATCCGCCGATGGCAGGACCGATCCCAAACGCAGCGTTGTAAGCGATGCGGTTGATGGCGTAGGCATCGGTTCGTTGATGAGCGGGGATCATATCTGCCAGCATGGCATCGGCACCCACTTGATAGAGCGGGTTCGATAACCCCACCAGTCCCATCAGCAAGGCGAATTGCAAATATGTATCTGCGTTAATAAGAAGCAGATAGGCAACGCCCATCATGACGAGACTGGAGACCATTACAATTTTGCGCCCGATGCGGTCTGCCAGTGTGCCAGCAATGAAGGATGCGAACAAGCCCACACCTGCATTGATGGAGATCAGCGACGCCACTGCACTGAGCGGAAGACCAAGTTTGCCGCCCGCATAAATGAGCATGAAGGGCCAGACCATCCCGCCGCCAGCAGTGCTGATAACGATGCCAAGGATCATCAGCCAGTACTGGCGTGGATATTGGTCGTATAGGGTTTTGAAGTTGGTCACGAAATTACCTGAGAAAAACGCCTTCGGAACTGAAATATTTACGGAAGTTCAAAGAAGTTGCTACGTTCTGTGAATTGATATTGAGGGCATTATGGCGATATTGAGCGATCATCCCTTTTTGATGTGCCCAGTCACATGTGGCACCAACGACAGCCTTGCCCAGACCCTTTTTTCGAAAATCAGGATGAGTGAGCACGCCGAGGTCGAGAAAGCCTGTCCGTTCGTAGCCGCTGGCAGCTGCAACGAGTTGGTCGCCATGAAAGCAGCCAAATGCGATTTCGTGGGTGACTTCAACAAAGGCTTCATCTACATCTTCGGGTGTGTTCGCCGCCTGCAATGCAGACATGAGATCTGCATCCGCTTCGGTTAATGGACGAAGGGTGAATGGAGAAGACGGCTGATAGTTAGGTAGATAGGGAGGGAAGAGATAATAAATGAGGCCAGTATCTCGTGAAGAAATGGCTTCCTTGCCCCAAGTGAGTTCGATCTGTTCGCCGGTGAGTGAGGTATTTGGTAATGCTTTGACTAGTGCCTCAAGCTGCGGAAAGAATGTTGGGTCGAGTTGAATGAAGGTGTGCTTTCCAATATGCCAAAGGGCAATGATTTTTTCGCCTTCGTATTTGCTTTCCGGCTGCGGTGTAGTGCCGGGTTGTTCTGTTATTTCGACGGGGCAACCGAAGTACGTTGCCCAATTTTCATGGATGAGTCTTTCGAAGGTAGTATTGTCCATAATGAGTAGTTTAACATGAAAGGCGGACGGAGTTATCTCCGTCCGCCTTGACGTTTTTAGGCTTGAATTAAAGTTCGGTGATCTCTACGAACTTCAGACCTGGGTTTTTCTCTGAATAATATTTGAGCAGGAACGGAGTTTGGAATAACATCGCCCATGCATTGCGTGAGTCTCTTGCAAGAATGGCATCACCGCGATTGGCGAGCGCTTCAATGTCTTTGTCTTCGCCGAGGACCCAACGCAAATGGGAGTGATTGAGACGTTCCAACTCCGTCTTTACGTTATATTCGGATTCAAGGCGGGCTTGCACCACATCAAATTGCAGTTGACCGACCACCGCGAGGATCGGTTCACGTTTGAACGCGTTGACGTTGTACAGGATCTGCACTGCGCCTTCGCTTTCAAGTTGCTGCAAACCTTTAGCGAATTGCTTCTGCTTGCTCACATCCAGATTTCTCAACAAGGCAAAATGCTCGGGTTGAAATCTTGGGATCGGCGCGAATTGAAGCGTTTTCCCAGAGCAGAGCGTGTCACCGATGGAGAAAATCCCATTATTGGGCAGACCCAACACATCGCCGGGATAGGCTTCGTCGATGATCTCGCGCTCGTTGGCGAAGGCTTTGTAGGGACGCATTAGCTTGAGCGTCTTGCCACTCGGCGCATGGAGCAAGTCCATACCGCGCTCAAATTTGCCGGAACAGATTCGCAGGAAGGCGACGCTGTCACGGTGCTTGGGGTTCATGTTGGCTTGGATTTTGAAAATAAAGCCGGTGAACTCGGTATCTTCCGGCGAGACCAAACCTGTATCACTTGGGTAGGGTTGGGGCGGTGGTGCAAACTGAATGAAAGAGTCGAGGAACATGCGAACGCCAAAGTTGGTCAACGCGCTGCCGAAGAAGACGGGCGTTTGTTTTTCTTTGAGTACAGCGTCGTGGTCAAATTCGCCGCCCGCGAGGTCTAGCAATTCAATACTTTCTTTGAGATGTTTTACTTTCTCTGTTGAAAGCAGGCCTTGTTTTTCCAGATCATCCACGCGGACAAAGATTTCTGGCGCGATCTTTTCATTGCGCTCGGTACGTTCGTAGAGATAGACGCCATCTTCAGCGCGGTCGTACACGCCTACGAATTGTGGACCATCACCAATGGGCCAGTTCATCGGAACAGGCTCCATACCCAGTACCTTGCGGATCTCGTCCAGCAGGTCGAGCGGGTCGCGGGCGGGGCGATCCATTTTGTTGATGAAGGTGAAGATGGGGATGCCTCGCTTGCGACAAACTTCGAAGAGTTTGAGCGTCTGCGGTTCGATGCCTTTTGCGCCGTCAATAACCATCACAGCACAGTCCACTGCCGAGAGGGTGCGGTAGGTGTCTTCAGAGAAGTCTTGATGTCCCGGTGTGTCGAGCAGGTTGATGGTATGTCCGCGATAGGGGAATTGCAATACGGTGGAGGTTATGGAAATACCGCGCTCGCGTTCCATTTCCATCCAGTCGGAGGTGGTGGCGCGTTGATTTTTCCTGGCGCGGACGTTACCTGCCAGTTCGATGGCGTTACCATACAAGAGCAGTTTTTCTGTCAGGGTGGTCTTACCCGCATCCGGGTGCGAGATCACGGCAAAGGTCCGGCGTGCGTCGATGGGATTGGTTTTAGAAGAGGTTTGATTATTTTGTGCGTCGATCAACATGAATACTCCAAAAGCAGACAGCCGATTTTAGCACATAAAGACA
>VFQT010004223.1_pt1 | contig 12219 bp, 11 predicted proteins | sample 3512381 | NCBI WGS metagenome assembly VFQT01 (sample SAMN10412376, study PRJNA504923) | tailings metagenome | isolation source: Relicate 2 Philex TSF3 active mining site | place: Philippines: Tuba, Benguet | collected 2017-08-29 | reverse complement strand
TCGTTCGCCGACTGCGGCAAGGCGATGCCGATCGCCGTCGATGCCTTCGCCGAGATCAGCGCCATCCAGTCGACGGGCGACACCGCCGACGTCACCGTCGTTCGCGTACCGCGAGGCAAGGCGATCACCGGCCCCATCGTCGTCACCCGCACCGTCACCACGGCGGGTGTCGTGGCCACGCCACGTCTCGTCATCGACGCCGCCGAGAACAGCGAAGTCACGGTCATCGAACGCTTCGTCAGCGCCAACGACGTCGATGCGCTCGTCGTGCCCGTCGTCGAAATGTCGGCTGCACAGTCGGCACGCATCACGTATCTCGCCATCAACGAACTGGGCAACCGCACCTGGAAAATCGCCCACCAGCAGTCGCTCGGCGAACGTGATTCGACGACGCGCATCTACACCGTGGCCCTCGGTGGTGACTATGCGCGCGTGCGCACCGAGGCGCGCCTGGTCGGCACCGGTGCCTCCACCCAGCAGGTCGCCCTCTACTTCGCTGACCGCAACCAAATGCACGACTTCCGCACGCTGCAGACCCACGTCGCGCCGCGCACGCACAGCGACATGCTCTTCAAGGGTGCGGTTGCGGGCACCTCGAAGAGCGTCTACACCGGACTCATTCGCATCGAGAAAGATGCGCACGGTTCGCAGGCCTACCAGACGAACCGCAACCTCACCTTGTCCGAGGGCGCGTGGGCTGAAAGCGTGCCGAACCTCGAGATCGAAACAAACGACGTGAAGTGCAGCCACGCGAGCACGGTCGGCCCGATCGACGACGACCAGCGTTTCTATCTCGAGTCGCGCGGTATCCGCCCCGAGGTCGCCGAGCGCCTCGTGGTGCTCGGATTCTTCAACGAGGTCATCGAGCGCCTGCCGAATCTTCCCGTCGTTGCGGGTTTGCGAGACAAGGTCGCGGCAAAGTTGGGTGGCGCGCTGTGAGCACGAAGATCGGCAAGACATCGGACTTTGCACCCGGCAGTGCGACCAAGGTCGTGGTGAACGGCACCAACGTGGCGGTCGTGCGTATCGGCGACGACTTCTACGCCATCAACGACACCTGCAGCCACGGCAACGTGTCGTTGTCCGAGGGTGTCGTCGTGGTCGAGACGAAGGAGCTCGAGTGTGTGAAGCACGGCAGCGCCTTCAACCTGGAAACCGGATGCCCGAACACCCTTCCCGCCACCCAACCCGTCACCGTTTACAGCGTCACCGTGAAGGGCGACGAAGTCTTCATCGAGGAGTCCGCACAATGAGCACACTGACGATCTCCAATCTGCAGGCCGGCATTCCCGGAAAGCAGATCCTGAATGGCATCGAACTCACGGTGAAGTCTGGTGAAGTTCACGCGATCATGGGACCCAACGGCGCCGGCAAGTCGACGATGTCGGGCGTGATCATGGGCAAGCCCGGTTACGACGTGATCTCGGGTTCCGTCAGCATCGACGGCGAAGAACTCCTCGGGAAACCGGCGTGGGAACGCGCCCTCGCCGGTCTGCACCTCGTGATGCAGTACCCAACCGAAGTTCCCGGAGTTCACATCGACGAGGTGATGCGAGAGGCATTCGCAACCCGCGGCCGCGACCCCAAAGAGCTCGACGCGCTGATCGCCAAGGAAGCCGGTCGCATCAACTTCAGCACTGATCTCGTCGCCCGTTCGCTCAACGTCGATCTGTCGGGTGGCGAGAAGAAGCGCAACGAAACGCTGCAACTGTCGCTTCTCAAGCCGAAGTTCGCGATTCTCGACGAACTCGATTCGGGTCTCGACATCGACGCGCTGCGCGATTGCGCCCGCCGCGTCGAGGCCGCCACCACCGAGGACAATCTCGGCGTTCTCGTCATCACGCACTATGCGCGACTGCTCGAAGAGTTGAAGCCCGACTTCGTGCACATTCTCGCCGCCGGCAAGATCGTGAAGTCGGGTGGTCCCGAACTGGCCGACGAACTGGAAAAGTCGGGCTACGCCGCTTTTCAGTAGGTGGGGCGTTCGTTACTCGGTGAGGCCTGATTTCAGGTATTGCTCGAAACAGTCGACAATCAGCAAGTCGCGGGGATAGGTGAGACGTTTGCGCACCTTGTCGAGTGACAGCCATTCGACGGCATCGACTTCGTTGTTGGGGGAGTGGGCGCCGCTCGCGACCGTCATCGTCCAGTAGCGCACGCGCTTGGGGCGGCCCTTTCGGTCGATGTACGACACGCGGGAAATTTCGTGGCCGAGTCGGCAGTGCAGGCCGGTCTCTTCGAACACTTCGCGCAGAGCACAATCTTCCTCGCTCGAGTCGGCGTCGTCACGCTTGCCCTTCGGAAAGGTCCAGTCGTCGTACCCTTCACCGGGGCGGTGAACCAACAGCAGTTCGGCTTTTCCGTTGTCGGCCTTGCGCCACACGACGCCTCCGGCTGCACGAATGATCTTGTCGGCCATCGGGCTACATGGTGGCAGACGTCATCGCGTCGCGGCGAACCCGCAGGCCCGACCAGACAACCGTCACCGCAAGACCGAGGAGCGCGCCGAAGCGAGTCTTCGTGTCGAGTGCCCAGCCGAATGCATCGCGAAATTCTCCTGCGATCAGTTGACCCGGGTAGAACGCGATTGCATTGACAAGTGCCGCCGTGAGTCCCGAGGCCATGAGGCGGCGTTCGATGCCCTCGCGGTCGACACCCGCAATTTCGAACGCGATGCGGTGATCGGTGCCGTCGGCGCGACACGCGGCCGCCAGGTTGGCTCGTGTGCGGACGATGCCCCGCACTTCGGTCGAGCACCCGATGGCGAGCGCAGCGAGGGTGACGAATGTGTGGAACGCAAGGGAGGTGAGCACGTGCATGCCCCCATCCTGCGACGGGGGTGTCGCACCAATCTCAGTGACTGCCGCGGATGAAATTCTTGCGCAGTTCCTCGACGAACACCACGCTGCTGGCCACCACAGCACAGATCAGCCATTGGCCGATCGAGAGCGAAGTGACGTTGAAAAGGTCCTGAAGCGGACCGATGACGGTGACGAGGACCTGGAAGAAGCCGGCGCCGCCGAGTGCGGCCCAGAGGCGCCAATTCGTGAACGTGCGCCGGTTGAACACGCTGTGTGTTTCGTTGCGCGCGTTCAGGATGTTGAAGAACTGGAAGAACACGAACGTGCAAAGGGCCATCGTGCCGGCAATAGATGCTTTGTCGTAGCTGGGTTCGCCCGGCGCGACCTGCAGGACAAGCAACGTGCCGACGGCCATCACGATCGACGACGTGATGACGGCCGACCAGCGGCGGCGCGTGAGGATGGGCTCTTCCATCGGCCGCGGTGGTTGCTGCATGACGTTTGCAACGGGCTTGTCGAATGCGAGTGCCATGGCGGGCGGACCATCCATGATGATGTTCACCCAGAGAATCGCGATCGCGGCAAACGGCTTGCCATCGGCGATGCCGAAGATCGACGCGATGAGAAACAGTGCCGAGAAGCCGATCGCGGTGGACAACTGGAACCGAACGAACGAGACGATGTTGTGGTAGATCGCCCGTCCCTGACGCACGGCTCCGACGATGGTTGCGAAATTGTCGTCGGTCAGAACCATGGTGGCCGCTTCCTTCGACACCTCGGTCCCGGTGATGCCCATGGCGACACCCATGTCCGACTTCTTGAGTGCGGGGGCATCGTTGACACCGTCGCCCGTCATAGCCACGACTCGCTTCTTCGACTGCAAAAGACCGACGAGGCGCATCTTGTGTTCGGGTGCGACGCGCGCGAAGACGCCGACGTCGTCGATCTGGTCGCGCAGATCGTCGTCGGTCATCCGATCGATGTCGGCACCGGTGATGGCCCGGCCCTCGATGCCAAGTTGCTTGCCGATGCTGGATGCCGTGACCGCGTGGTCGCCGGTGATCATCTTGATCGAGATGCCCGCGCTCTGCGCCTCGGCGATTGCAACCTTTGCCTCGGGTCTCGGTGGGTCGACGATGCCGACCAGTGAGACGAGGGTGAGGTCCGACATCAGGTCGGTCACCTTGCCACCGCTGGCGACGAACTCCTCCCATTCGTTTTCGGGCAACTGACGTACCGCAAGCGCGAGAACGCGCAGACCTTCGGCGGCCATCGCGTCGTAGTGTGCGTCGAGCGCAGCACGTTGGGTTGCCATGTCTGCCGTGTCGTGCATCCACAGCACCTGGTTGCAACGTGCCATGACGACGTCTGGTGCGCCCTTCACGTAGATACGCACGAGGCTCCCGCCGCCGGGAATGGGAAAGCGGTGCACCGTGGCCATGTACTTCGTTGCCGAATCGAACGGCACTTCGGCGATGCGCGGGTACTCGTTGCGCACCTGGGCGACATTGATGCCGAGCTTTTCCGACAGAACGACGAGTGCACCTTCTGTTGGGTCGCCGACGAGTTCGTCGATCTCGCCATCATGGTGAACGACCGCGTCGGCGCACAGGGCAAGTCCGCGCGCGGCGGTGGCAAGAGTGTCCGACGAGGCTGCGCTGAGACCTTCGACCGAGCCGTTGGTTGAATAACCGCTGCCGGTGGCTTTGTGCAGGCGGCCATCGAAGAGGAAAATCGTCGACGTCATCTGGTTGAGCGTCAGGGTTCCCGTCTTGTCGCTGCAGATCACACTGGTACAGCCCAGTGTTTCGACGGCGGCCAGTCGCTTGATGATGGCGTTCTGGGAGGCCAACTTGCTGACGCCGATCGCAAGCGTGACGACGGTGACCGCGGGTAGGCCTTCGGGAATCGACGCAACTGCGAGAGCGACAGCGGTCAGCAGCACGTCGCCGAAGCTCTGTCCGCGCGCGATGTTCGTGACCATCACCAACGCAACGACGATGCCCGCCAAGTACACGAGTTGGTGTGCGAGACCGTCGAGCTGACGCTGCAGGGGAGTCTTCTCCGTTGGGGTCGAAGCGAGAAGTCCCGCGATACGGCCAATCTCGGTGTTCATGCCCGTCTTCGTGACGAGAACTTCTCCGCGACCGCGCGTGACGGTCGTGTTCATGAATGCGTGCGAGTGACGGTCGCCGATCGGCGCGTTCGCATCGACGGGTTCGGTGTTCTTCTCGGCGGGGTGGCTTTCACCGGTGAGTGCAGCCTCGTCGACTTCGAGATTGTTCGCCACGAAGATCTCGCCGTCGGCGGGCAAGCGATCACCCGCCTCGACCAACACGACGTCGCCGGGAACGATTGTCTCGGTCGGAACCATCATCACGGTGCCGTCGCGGCGTACGCGCACCTGGGCTGTCAGCATCTTTCGCAACGCATCGAGTGACTTCTCGGCGCGATTCTCCTGGACAAAGCCAATGACGGCGTTGAACACGACGACGGCGAGAACGACGAGCGGTGTCTTCAATTCGCCCGAGACCACCAGCGACACGAGTGCCGCCGCGATGAGGATGAGAATCAGCATGTCCTTGAACTGCGCGAGGAACTTCTTCCACGCGGGCACCGTTTCGGCGGCGACCAGTTGATTCGGGCCGTGTTGTGCGAGAAGCCGCGCGGCCTCGGCAGAGGAGAGGCCGGCCTCTAAGGGGGTTTCGGTTGTGCTCAAGGGAATCGTCAGAAAGTCATCGCGCGAAGACGTGCAATGCGGTCATCGGTGCTGGGGTGAGTGGAGAAAAGACGGGCGATATTGGGTCCACCCGAGCGCTTGTTCTGGAACTCGGCGAGCGGGTTGTGAATGTAGGCCTGCGCCTGCGCGGGTGCGACCTGCATCGGAATTTGGCGCGCGTAGACCTCGATGCGCTCGAGCGCATTGGCCAACGGCACGCCCGTGCCCAACAGCTCGGCTGCCGAGCGATCGGCTTCGTATTCACGCGAACGCGACACAGCCATCTGCATGAGCGATGCCGCGATGGGGGCAAGCATCGACACGAGGATCAGTGCGAACGGGTTCGGGCGATCGTCGTCGTTGTTGTTGCCTCCACCGAACATTGCCGCCCACATCGCCATGTTTGCAATGAATGAGATCGCCGTGGCAATGGCCGCGGCAACAGATCCGATGAGGATGTCGCGGTTGCGCACGTGCATCAGTTCGTGTGCCATCACGCCGCGCAGCTCTTCTTCGGGCATGGTGCGCAGCAGGCCCTCGGTCGCGCACACGACCGCGTTGCGTGGCCCGCGTCCGGTCGCAAAGGCGTTGGGCTGGTCGTTGGGCGAAATGGCGACCTTTGGCATCGGCATGTTGGCGCGGGTGGCGAGCTCTTCGATCATTCCGTAGAACATCGGCGCGTCGGCCTGGGTGATGACGCGGGCGCTGGCTGCCTTCAGGGCCAACTTGTCGCTGAACCAGTACGACCCGCCGACCATCACGAATGCGAACAACAACCCGATGGTGAGCGAGCCACTGCTGCCGCCGCCGAGCACGCCTGCGATGGTGACAATCAGGCCGCCGAGAGCGGCGAGAAGAATTGCGGTTTTTGCGGTGTTCTTGAACATTCCTGGGTTTTCCCTTCGACTGGTCCCCGAGGGGACGCTGGATACGTCGAAGGTCTCTCCCGCCCGAATCGGGCCAACGGTGCCGGGTTCCGCTTGCGCGGCTCCGTGATGACGACACCGGAGTCGAGGGATACTCCCCTTCAACGAAAATTCTACGAGGTTGCGGTCGCCCTTGCCAACAACCGGGCGAGAAAGAGAAGATGCCGGCATGAAGATTTCCGCCGCAGTACTGCCGTCACACGATGCGCCCTTCGAAATTCGCGAACTCGAGATCGCCGACCCGCAGCCGGGCGAGGTACTGGTGCGTATCGTCGGCGCCGGCATGTGCCACACCGACCTTCTTGCGCGCATTCCCGGTGCGCCGTTCGCCTCGCCGATCGTTCTCGGCCACGAAGGTTCTGGCATCGTCGAGCGCGTCGGTGAGGGAGTGACAAAAGTTGCTCCCGGCGACAAGGTCGTTCTGTCATATGCAAGTTGCGGCAAGTGCATGAACTGCGAAACGGGCCTGCCGCAGTACTGCGAACTCTTCGGAGCACTCAACTTCATGGGTTCGCGCCTCGACGGCTCGGCGCCGCTGTCGGGAACCGACGGTTCGCGCATGGGTTGCTGCTGGTTCGGCCAGTCGAGTTTTGCGTCGCACGCGATGGCGAACGAACGCAACGTCGTGAAGGTCACTGCCGAGGACGTGAAGCTGGAGATTCTCGGACCGCTCGGCTGTGGTTTCCAAACCGGTGCGGGTGCGGTCATCAACTCGCTCGGCGCACGCCCCGGCTCGTCGATCGTTATCTACGGAGCCGGTGCAGTCGGCCTGGCCGGACTGATGGCGGCAAAAATCGCCGGTTGCACCACGATCATCGCGGTCGACCTGCACGACAACCGCCTCGCACTTGCCAAGGAACTCGGCGCGACGCACACGATCAACGCGACGACGACCACCGATGTCACTGCCGCAGTGCGCGAGATCACCGGCAACGGCACCCAGTACGGCCTCGACACCACCGGCGTGCCGGCCGTGCTGCGCGGTGCAGTCGACGCACTGCGCCCGACGGGAACCCTCGTCGTGGTCGGCGTGGTGATGGGCGACATCGGCTTCTCGTCGTCGGGGTTCCTCGACGGCAAGACCGTGAAGGGCGTCATCGAAGGAGACGCCTACCCGGCAGAGTTCATTCCGAAAATGATCGAATGGCACCGCCGCGGTTTGTTCCCGATCGAAAAATTGGTGAAGACCTACCGTCTCGACCAAATCAACGAAGCGCAGCACGACAGCGAATCCGGCGCCACCATCAAGCCGATCTTCGTCTTGTAACGGTATCTGCGCATCAGCGTTCCGCCTCAGCTATCTCAGCCGCCGCCCATGCGTTGTTCATGCGGAACACGCAGCTAGCCGCCGCCCATTCCTTTGCGCCATTCCATGGGGTCGCGGCCGAGTTTGGCGTAGCGGTCGGTGATCCAGATGGGGAAGCCGATGTCGCCACCGTCGGCGACGATCTGGGCTTGTTCACCGTTTTCGTCCCAGATGTGGCAGGTGTTGAGGTTGAACCGCATGCGGGCCAGGCGTTCCTCGCGAGTCTTCGGCTCCGGCTCGACGGCTGCGTTGCCTTCGCGGATGTTGACCGAGCGCATCGACCACACGCTTTGAATCGCGACGGGCGCCATCGCCTGCAGCAGTGCCGTGGTGTGCGTGCATCCTCGCGGACCGCCGAAGAGTTCGCGAATCTTGTGGGTGAAGCCGCGCGCGATGCTGAGACCGATGAGCTTTTCGTAGTGCGAGGAAATGCTGGGGCACCCGCCGTGCGGATAGACCTCGAACTCGACTTTGGCGTCGGTGATGATCATCTCGGGCATCGTGACGGTGAGCGCGACGATCATGTGGTGCAGCGGCAGCGGCTCGGGGTCGTCGGGGATGTACAGGCCGGCCGGCTTTTCGTCACGCACTGCTCCGCGCAACACGATGGTGCGCTCATCTTTTCTGTAGGCCTTGACCACGTAGCTGCGGTCGTGGATCTCCTCGAGGTTGGTGTCCGACGGCGGGGGGAGAATGTCGGTCATTTGATGTCTTTCACGATCTCGCCCACGTTGTGGTCCATCGCGGCGATGAGGGGGCGCATGTGGAGTTCTTCGAGAAGTTCGTCACCGCGTTCGTTGCCGCCCTGCAGGTTCGACGTGATGACCTGCGCAACGCCCTGCTGCAGCAGTGCGGCGCGGTAGTCGTACCACAGGCGGTCGAGGGTGAAACCCCTGAAACCCGGCTGGTCCGTGGCGAACTCGCTGACCTTGGTGAAGTAGTGGTTGATGAGATGGTCTTCGTGCGCGCGACGCATCTCGGGTGTGAGCGACGCTGCGAGCAGGTTGCAGACGTCCCATGCGGCGACGTGGCGGGTACTGAGTTGGAAGTCGATCATCGTGATGGTGTCGGCACCGGCACTGCCGCCGAAGAGGTAGTTCTCGGCGCGGCAGTCGGTGTGGGTGAAGGTTTGATGACCCTGCTGCACCCACCAATCGAGCATGTCGGGGTACAGGTCGCATGCCTTGTGCAGGGCGTCGAGCATCGTGCCGTCGAGGCGCGGGCCGAAGTGTTCCTTGAAGTGCGGCCACTGGGCTTCGGCCATTGACTTGCCGGCCTTGTAGAGCGGGTTGTTCATCGGTGGAAGCCACGTGAGGTCGTAGAGCTCTTTGGTTTCCCAGAAGGCGGCGTGCAGTCGCGCGACGGTTTCGAGGATTCGCTCGGCCTCGTTCAGCGTCAGGCCGGTGATTTGGTCGGGGCAGTGCGCGCCGGTGATCTCTTCGATGAGGATGATGAAGGGGAGTCCGCTGTCGCCGCAGTCGGCGTAATAGGGCTTGGGCACGCGGATCGAAAGTCGTGTCGCGACGTCGCGGTAGAAGTTCACTTCGCGCAGGTAAAAGCCCATGGCCTGGGCCAGGAACTGGTTTTCGGGTGCGGGCGACTGGCACTTGGCGACGATCGTGGCCGGTCCCGCGTCGGGGCCATCGACGTAGTTCAGTGTCAGGCGGGCGAGCTCGCCGAGAATGCCGACGCCCGTGCCGAAGCGCTGGACGTCGAAGCTCGCCACGCGACCGACGTCGGCGGGAAGAACCTCGTTCAGCCAGTCGACGGTGATGTCGGCAATTTGTGCAGGTATCTGTGGCATGCGAATCCCCCGATCGCAGTTGCGGAGTCTGTGTTTTTCAGTTCGACTGGTTGAGGCCGTCGAGCAGCGTGTTCCACGCGAGGGTGGCGCACTTGATGCGCACCGGGAACTTGACGACGCCGCGCAGTGCTTCGAGATCGCCGAGCGGTTTCGACTCGTCGAGTGGCGGTGCGTTTTCGTCTTCTTCCTCGATCGACATCATGTTCTTGAAGCGGCGAACGAGGTTGCGAATTTCTTCGACGGGCTTGCCCTTGACCGCGGCCGACATCATCGACGCCGAGCTCTGGCTGATCGAGCAGCCTTGACCACTGATCTTGATGTCGGTGACGACGCCGTCCTTGACGTCGAGGTACACCTGGATTTCGTCGCCGCACAGCGGGTTGTGTCCCTCGGCGCGCACGGCGGGCGGCGCGAGTTCGCCGCGGTTTCGGGGCGTCCGATAGTGGTCGAGAATGATCTCGCGGTAGAGGTCTTCCAATCCTGGCATCGGTGCTCCGGTCGTGGTTTTTCGCTGGCCTTCTGGAATGCGGTAATCAGAAGCCGAACAAGTCTCCGGCATTCGCCAGTGCATCTGCAAGTGCATCGGCATCGGCCGTTGAATTGTAGATGTAGAAGCTGGCGCGGGCGGTGGCGTTGGCACCCAGCAATTTCATGAGGGGCTTGGCGCAGTGATGGCCGGCACGAACGCACACGTTGGCCTGGTCGAGAACCTGGGAGACGTCGTGCGGGTGAACGTCCTTGAACTTGAACGACAAGGTGGCCCCACGAACGGTGGGGTCGGTGGGACCGTGGATGGTGATGTCGTCGCCGTAGCGGGCCTTCAACTTGTCGATGGCGTACGTGGTGATTTCCACCTCGTGTGCGCGCACATTGTCCATGCCGAGCGCCGAAAGGTACGAGATCGCGGCATGCATGCCGACTGCTTCGGTGATCGCGGGAGTGCCGGCTTCGAACTTGGCCGGCAGTTCGGCACAACTGAAACCATCGAGTCGAACGTCGGCGATCATGTTGCCGCCACCGAGGAACGGTGGCATGGAGTCGAGCAGCGCTTCGCGACCCCACAAGACGCCGATGCCCGACGGGCCGCAGAGTTTGTGGGACGAGAACGCAAGGAAGTCGGCGCCCCATGCCTGAACGTCGGTGGGGTTGTGCGGCACGTACTGACAACCGTCGACGATGGCGATGGCACCGGCCGCGTGTGCTGCGTCGACCAGTTGCTTGACCGGGGTCAGCGTGCCGAGAACGTTGCTCATCGCGGTGAACGAGAACACCTTGGCTCCGTCGAGAAGTTTCGGCAGGTTGGCAAGGTCGAGCTGGCCGTCGGCGGTGAGCGGTACCCAGCGCAGTTCAATGCCGCGTTCGGCGGCGAGCATGTGCCACGGAACGATGTTGGCGTGGTGTTCCATGTGGGTGAGCACGACGGCATCGCCTGCGCGAAGATTTGCTTTGCCCCACGAGTGCGCGACGAGGTTCAGCGCCTCGGTGGCGTTCTTAGTGAAGACCACCTCGTGCACTTTCGGCGCGTTGATGAAACGGCGAACCGCCGCGCGTGCACCCTCGAAGGCATCGGTCGATTCGGCGGCAAGTTGGTACGCGCTGCGGTTGATCGGTGCGTACGAGGTCTCCATGAAGCGCGACATCGCGTCGATGACCTGGCGCGGCTTTTGCGAGGTGTTCGCCGAGTCGAGATAGACGATGGGCTTGCCATTGATTTCGCGTTCGAGAAGGGGGAAATCCTTCCTGACGACGAGGGAGTCGAAGCTCATCGCGCGTTGCCGGCTTTCAGCGGTACGCCTCGTAGCCCGACTTCTCGAGCTCGGCGGCGATTTCCATGCCACCCGACTTCACGATGCGACCGTCGACCATGATGTGGACGAAATCGGGTTGCAGTTCGTCGAGCAGACGTTGGTAGTGGGTGATGAGGACGATGCCGAGGCTTGGCCTGTCGGCGCGCACCTCGCGGATGCCCTTGGCGACGATGCGCAGTGCGTCGATGTCGAGTCCGGAATCGGTTTCGTCGAGGATCGCCAGATCGGGTTCGAGAATCGCCATCTGCATGATCTCGTTGCGCTTCTTTTCACCGCCCGAGAAGCCTTCGTTGAGATAGCGATCGACGAAGGACGAGTCCATGCCGAGGCGCTTCATCCAGTCCATGACGGAGAGGCGTAGTTCGAGCACCGACAGGTCGATGCCTTTACGAGCCGACAGTGCCTGACGCAGGAACTGAATGACCGAGACGCCGGCGATTTCCTGCGGGTATTGAAAGGCAAGGAAGATGCCCGCCTTGGCGCGCACGTCGGTCGACCAGTCGGTGATGTCTTCACCCTTGTAGAGGAGGCGTCCGCCGGTGACTTGGTATTCGGGGGAGGCGAGGAGTGTGGAGGCGAGAGTGGACTTGCCACAGCCGTTCGGGCCCATGATTGCGTGGATCTCGCCCTCGTTGACGGTGAGGTCGAGTCCGCGCAGGATTTCCTTCGGGGCAACGACGTCGTCGTCATCGGTGACGGGCGCGGCGTGGAGGGATTCGACGCGAAATAGGTGGCTCACGGTCAGAAGTCTAAGAGCCTCCGAGGGGGTTTTCACTATGCAGGTAGTGGTAATTCCGAGCCGCCCGTGAGGGCCCGCCAGATGCGGGGGTACGAAGCGAATTCGCGGGAGGGCGA
>VFQT010004222.1_pt1 | contig 12224 bp, 12 predicted proteins | sample 3512381 | NCBI WGS metagenome assembly VFQT01 (sample SAMN10412376, study PRJNA504923) | tailings metagenome | isolation source: Relicate 2 Philex TSF3 active mining site | place: Philippines: Tuba, Benguet | collected 2017-08-29 | reverse complement strand
TCGATATGTCACTCGCGTTGTATCGCAAATATCGTCCCTCGATTTTTGCAGATGTCATCGGACAAGAACATGTAACAGTTCCACTATCTAATGCTTTGGAATCTGGCCGCATTCATCATGCATATTTATTTTCTGGCCCACGTGGTTGCGGTAAAACCTCAAGTGCACGAATCATGGCGCGTTCTCTTAACTGTGAAAAAGGCCCAACACCTAATCCATGTGGCAAATGCCAATCCTGCACAGACCTAGTTGCAAATGGTCCGGGATCAATTGATGTTATTGAACTTGATGCTGCAACACATGGTCTAGTTGATGATGCCCGCGATCTGCGCGACAAAGCTTTTTTTGCGCCGGTTAATTCTCGTTACAAGATTTACATTATTGATGAGGCGCACCAACTCGGACCAGGCGCAGCCAATGCGTTACTAAAAGTTGTTGAAGAACCACCACCACATGTTTTGTTTATTTTTGCAACCACCGAACCTGAGAAGTTAATTGCGACAATTCGTTCCCGTACTCATCACTACCCATTCCGTTTGGTTCCACCTGGAATTCTCGGAGAGCATTTAGAGAAGATTTGTGAGCAGGAAAAAGTTAAAGTTGAAAAAGGTGTAATTCCATTAGTTGTTCGCGCCTCTGGTGGATCTGTGCGTGATGCACTTTCGGTTCTTGGTCAACTTCTTGCAGGTGCTGGAAAAGATGGCGTTACATATGACATCGCAGTACAACTACTTGGTTACACAGATGGTGCGTTACTTGATGATGCAATTGATGCAATTGGTGCGCGCGATACCGCAACGTTATTTAAGACCATAGATTTGTTAGTGGAATCAGGACATGATCCACGCCGCTTTGCCTTCGATTTGCTAGAGCGATTACGCGACTTGGTGATTGTTGAAGCTCTGGATGATGCAGCCAACTCCGTTTTGCGTGGCTACCCAGAGGATCAACTAGAGCGGATGCGTGCCCAAGCCAGTCGGATCGGCTCCAGCTCTTTGAATCGTTCGGCGTCATTGGTGGCTGAAGGCTTAACGCAGATGCGCGGAGCTACTCCACCACGTTTAATTCTCGAGCTAGTCGCCGGCAAGATCACCATTCCGCAGGGTGATAACTCCGAAGTTGGTTTGGCTGCCCGTATTGAAAGATTAGAACGCCAATCAGGTTTTGATGTTGCTGCTGCACCAGAGGTTCCGGCGGCACCTGTTAAACCTGCTGCGAAAAAAGTAGAAGCCCCTAAAGCCGAAGTTAAAAAAGAAACTCCAGCACCAAAGAGTGAAAAGCCATCAGGAAATGCCGATATCGCAGCGCTTCGTCGCATGTGGCCTGAAGTTATTGAAAGTGTAAAACGCCGTCGCAGACTTACCTGGTCTTTGCTTTCCGCTAGCGCGCAGGTTTTGGCGGTTGATGACAAGCACATCACTATTGGAATTGTTAATGCTGGAGCGCGTGATTCATTTATTCGCTCTGAGAGCGAACAGATTTTGGTTGACGCTTTTGTTGAAGTCACCGGCATAAAGCGCAAGATTGAAGTCATTGTTGATCCATCAATTTCTCCTAATTCAGTGGCAGCGAAAGTAACCCGCACCCATGAAGATCCTGATGATGAGACACAACTATCCGGCACCGAGTTATTAATGAAAGAGCTTGGCGCACGCGTTATCGCGGAAAGCGATAAGTAATGTACGAAGGAATTATTCAAGAGTTAATTGATGAATTGGGCCGGCTGCCAGGTATTGGACCAAAGAGCGCACAAAGAATCGCTTTTCACATTGTGCAATCAGAGCGGGCGGATGTCAGCCGTTTAACTGAGGTACTTCGATTAGTAAAAGAGAAAGTTAAGTTCTGTACCCAGTGTTTCAATGTTGCTGAAGAAGAGGAATGCAAAATCTGCCGCGATCCAAGACGGGATCCTTCAGTACTTTGCGTTGTTGAAGAGAGCAAAGATGTTGTGGCAATCGAGCGCACCCGTGAGTTCCGCGGTAAGTACCACGTACTTGGTGGAGCAATTAGTCCGATCGATGGCATCGGCCCAGACCAGCTCAAAATCCGCGAACTTTTAACCAGACTCTCGGATGATCGAATCACCGAGATCATCATCGCGACCGATCCAAACCTTGAGGGCGAGGCGACCGCTACCTACTTAGCCCGCACCTTGAAGCCGCTGGGAATAAAAATCTCCCGTTTGGCATCAGGCTTGCCAGTAGGCGGAGATCTTGAATATGCCGATGAGGTGACCTTAGGTCGTGCATTTGAGGGCCGAAGAGCCTTAGATCTCTAATAATGAGACAACCACTGTCTCGTATTTCAAGATAATCTCTCACTTCCAGAAAACTTCTGCCAATATCTGGCCATGGGTTTGATAGTTCAGAAATATGGCGGCTCCTCAGTCGCTGATGCTGAGAGCATCAAGCGAGTAGCTGCCCGCATCGCCGCTACCAAGCGCTCCGGCCAACAGGTCGTAGTCGTGGTCTCAGCAATGGGCGATACCACCGATGAGTTAATCGATCTGGCCAACCAGGTCTCCCCAATGCCAAATGGCCGTGAGCTAGACATGTTGTTAACGGCAGGCGAGCGCATCTCAATGGCACTTCTTGCAATGGCGATTTCAAACTTGGGATTAGAGGCAAGATCTTTCACCGGTAGCCAAGCTGGAATTATCACAACTTCAACACATGGTCGTGCTCGAGTTATTGATGTGACACCAAGCCGTATTCAAGAAGCACTTGCAGAAGGTGCGATTGCAATTGTTGCTGGCTTCCAAGGTGTTGCCCAAGATACAAAAGACATTACAACTCTTGGTCGTGGCGGATCAGATACAACCGCGGTTGCATTAGCTGCGGCGTTAGAGGCAGATGTTTGTGAAATTTATACCGATGTCGATGGTGTCTTTAGCGCTGATCCACGTATCGTGCCAAGTGCTCGTAAATTGAAATCTGTTACTTATGAAGAGATGTTGGAGCTTGCTGCATCTGGTGCAAAAGTTTTACATCTTCGTTGTGTGGAATATGCCCGTCGTTTTAATTTACCAATTCATGTCCGTTCATCATTTTCAAATTTAGAAGGAACTTGGGTCGTAAAAGACCAACCTGAAGGAGGAAGCATGGAACAAGCAATCATCTCGGGTATCGCTCACGATAAGAGCGAAGCCAAGATCACCATCGTCGGTGTTCCCGATCGCGCAGGTGTTGCAGCCCGCATCTTCCAAGCCATTGCCGATAACGACATTAACATCGACATGATTGTGCAAAATGTTTCTGCCGCCGCAACTGGTTTAACTGATATTTCATTTACTTTGCCACGCAGCGAAGGTTCACGCGCTACAGGTATTGTGCAAAAACTGCAGGGCGAAATCGGATTTCAATCAATCCAATACGATGATCAAATCGGTAAATTGTCATTGATTGGCGCTGGTATGCGCTCACACCCTGGCGTTACCGCAACCTTCTTCGCAGCCATGTCAGATGCTGGTGTGAATATCGAAATGATTTCTACCTCTGAAATCCGTATCTCAATCGTCTGCCGCGAAAGCGATGTAGAGCGCGCAGTTAAAGCAGCGCACACCGCTTTTGATCTTGATGCCGACCAGATTGAGGCTGTGGTTTACGGCGGTAGCGGACGATGAGTAAAAAACCATCACTTGCAGTTGTTGGTGCCACCGGTGCGGTCGGCACCGTAATGCTAGATATTCTCTCAAAGCGCGAAAACGTCTGGGGCGAGATCCGTCTTATCGCCTCAGCGCGCAGCGCCGGAAAAAAGTTGATGTGCCGTGGTGAAGAGTTAACCGTCGTTGCACTTTCACCTGAAGCTTTTGATGGCATTGATGTTGCGATGTTTGATGTGCCAGATGAGGTTTCTGCCGAGTGGGCACCAATTGCTGCTGCACGTGGTGCGGTCTGCGTCGATAACTCTGGTGCGTTTCGTATGGATCCAGAGGTTCCATTGGTTGTGCCAGAGGTAAACCCTGATGATGTAAAGCGTCGCCCTAAAGGAATTATTTCTAATCCAAACTGCACAACACTTTCGATGATTGTTGCGATGGGTGCGCTACATAAGAAGTACAACTTGAAAGAGTTAGTTGTCTCTTCATATCAAGCCGCATCCGGCGCCGGCCAATCAGGTCTTGATACTTTGCGCGCTCAGATTAAAGATGTTGCAGGAACCGCAGTTGGCGATAACCCAGGTGATATCCGCACTGTTATTAAAGACAATGGACCGTTCCCGGCGCCACTTGCTTTAAATGTTGTGCCCTGGGCTGGTTCTTTGAAAGAAGCTGGTTACACATCAGAGGAGCTCAAAGTTCGCAATGAATCCCGCAAGATTTTGGGACTTTCTGATCTCAAAGTTTCTGCGACTTGCGTGCGCGTTCCAGTTCTAACCACCCACTCACTTGCGGTGCATGCCGTATTTGATTCTGAGGTTTCCCGCGAGGAAGCCCAGAACATTTTGGCTAATGCAGCGGGCGTGAAGTTGGTTGATGATCCAGAGAATTATCAATTCCCAACTCCAGCAGATGTAGTCGGAACAGATCCAACCTGGGTCGGACGAGTGCGTAAATCACTGGATAATCTAAAGGCGATTGATTTGTTTGTTTGCGGCGACAACCTACGCAAAGGTGCAGCGTTAAATACCGCGCAAATCGCAGAGTTGGTTGCTAAGGAATTTAGCGCTTAACCAGTGTCACTAGCGAAACTTCGCTCGGACAAAAAACTCTGATTGGTGCAAATGGGCTGTAGCCCATTCCGGCTGAAACATTTAACCAAGGTTTTCCATCTTCTTTTGTGAGTCCACGGCTGCGCCAATTTGGTAAATCACAATTAGTAGTGAGTGATCTGCTACCGCCAAACCAAGGCAAGCGCACCTGTCCGCCATGGGTGTGACCAGCGAAAATTAAATCTAAATTATCTTGCGCCATCGCATCAAGCACTCGCAGATAAGGCGCATGGGTAACTCCGATGGAGATATCACCTTTTGGAGTTCCTTGTGCTTTTGAATAATTATCTAACTCAAGATGTGCGTCATCGGTGCCGCGCACATCAATCTGAACTCCGTTGATTTCTATTGAGTTGCGTTGATTATTCAGATTGACCCAACCACGCGCTTTTAACTCAGCATCAAAATCCTCAATCGCCAACTTCGAACCAAGTTTTCTAGTTCCGTCATCCTTCTTTAAATAGGAAAGTGGATTCTTGAATTTTGGTGCGTAGTAATCATTAGAGCCAAAGACATATAACCCTGGGATATCCAGTAATTCATTCAATGCATTTAGTGCAGTTACTGGTGCATCGCGGTGGGCTAGAAAATCGCCGGTGCTAATGACTAAATCAGGTTTTAGTGCGGCCCATGATTTGATATCAACGATTTCTTTTTTGCGGCCCGGTGTTAAATGCAGATCAGAGAAGTGCAGAATGCGGATATCACTAGCCCCGGCAGGCAGAATCGGCACCGATACTTCGCGTAGTTGATATCCCATAGGCGTGAGAAGATACCGCTATGGCTCTGAAAGAAAAACTACAGAACGATTTAACCCAGTCGATGCGGGACCGCAATGAGGTCCGCTCCGGGACTATTCGCATGGTTTTGACCGCGATTAAGAATGAAGAGGTCGCCGGCAAAGAGGCTCGCGAGTTGAGCGATGCCGAGGTAATCACGGTGTTATCCCGTGAAGCAAAGAAGCGTCGCGAAGCTGCAGAGGCGTATGAACAAGCTGGAGCAGCTGATCGTGCCGCAAATGAAAAAGCAGAGGGTGCAATCATCGCGGAGTATTTGCCGGCGCAATTAAGTGAGCAAGAGATTAAAGATTTAATCGCTGCTGCAATTGCTGAGACCGGTGCATCAGGTCCACAACAAATGGGATTAGTAATGAAAGCAATTCAACCCAAGACCGCTGGCCGCGCAGATGGCGGAATGGTTTCATCATTAGTAAAAGCTGCACTTACAGGAGGCAATTAAATGAAGTTTGAATACGCAACTGTTCCGCTTTTAACCCACGCTACAAAACAAATTCTTGATACCTGGGGTTCTGATGGTTGGGAGTTAGTTCAAGTTGTTCCAGCTCCTGGTGGCGGAGATCAATTGGTGGCTTACATGAAAAGAGAAATCAAATGAGTTTAGTTCGCGAAAAATTAGCGGAAAAAAATTTAACTCTTCCAGTAGCTAGCAAGCCTTTGGCTGCCTATGTTCCTGCGGTGCGCACCGGCAATATTGTTTTCACGGCTGGCCAACTTCCTATGGTTGATGGCGCGATTGCAAAAGCCGGAAAAGTTGGCGCCGATGTATCCGTTGAAGAGGCTTATGAACTAGCCAGAATCTGCGCAGTTAATGCACTTGCAGCGGTTGAGTTAGTTGCACCAGTTGATTCAATTGTGAAAGTAGTCCGCATTGTTTGCTACGTAAATGGCGCGCCAGGATTTGTAAGCCATCCAGCGGTTGCTAATGGCGCCTCTGAGTTGTTTATGCATATTTGGGGCGATGCTGGAGTTGCGGCACGAAGCGCGATTGGTGTTGCTGAGCTACCGCTTAATTCGCCGGTAGAGGTGGAGTTAACTGTAGAGGTGGCTTAACGCCCGCGCTTTAGCATGCGCTCGTAATCCAAAATCATTACTGAGCGTGCTTCAAGGCGTAACCAACCACGTTGTGCAAAGTCAGCCAGAGCTTTATTAACTGTTTCGCGTGATGCGCCAACTAGTTGTGCCAACTCTTCCTGAGTTAGGTCGTGATTTACAAACAGACCTTCTTCGCGCTTCTCGCCGAACTTAACGCCCAAATCAATCAGCGCCTTTGCAACGCGACCTGGAACATCTGAGAAAACTAAATCGCCCACTACTTCATTGGTGCGACGCAGGCGTGATGCCAAACGAGCCAACAAGTGAAGTGAAACTTCGGGATGCTCTTTAACCCAAGGAATAACTTTGTCTTGGCCAAGAGATAAAAGTTTTGTATCAGTAACTGCGGTGGCAGTTGCGGTGCGTGGACCGGAATCAAAAAGTGAAAGATCGCCAAACATGTCGCCCGGGCCCAAAATCATCAAAAGATTTTCCCGGCCATCAGGGGATTTGGTACCAAGTTTTACTTTGCCATTAGAGACGATAAATAGATGATCGCCATCATCACCCTCTTTGAAGAGTGATTGACCTTTGCGTAGTTTTACAAAGGTCATCGAGGCGCGCAGGCTAGTGGCTGCTGCTTCATCCAAACCAGAAAAGATTGGCGCTTTACGAACTACCGCTTCATCAATCTGATCGTTGGCTCTTGGGCTCACGAGCACACCCTACTTTTAGGGGGTAAAAGACTCAAATTGAGCTATTTTTAACGCTGTGCGCGAAACATTTGCTGAGAAAAAGAAGCGCGCAAATGCCATGTATCGCGTACTTACTAAAACCTATCCTGATGTGAAATGTGAATTAGATTTTAAAAATCCGCTGCAGTTATTAGTCGCAACCGTACTCTCAGCACAGTGCACCGATAAGCGGGTCAACGCCGTGACTCCCGCACTATTTAAGCGCTACAAAAATGTTCAAGCTTTTGCCGGCGCAGATATGCGAGAGTTGCAGAATTTAATTAAGTCAACCGGATTCTTTCGAGCAAAGGCAAAAAGTATTAAGGGATTAGCTACCAAAATTGTCACTGAATATGATGGAGTAGTTCCCGATACTTTAGAAGAATTAGTAACACTTCCTGGAGTGGGAAGAAAAACCGCGAATGTGGTTTTGGGACATGCTTTTGATACTCCGGGACTCACAGTTGATACCCACTTTGGTCGCTTGGTTAGAAGATTTGGTTGGACCAAGGAAACCGATCCAGTAAAAGTTGAGTTTGCGGTAATGGATTTAATTCCCAGAAAAGAGTGGACCAATCTCTCGCAGCGATTAATTTGGCATGGCCGTCGGGTATGTCATTCCCGCAAACCAGCATGTGCGGCCTGTCCGTTAGCTAAGTTATGTCCCAGTTACGGCAGCGGTGAGATGGATCCAATCAAGGCCAAAGCAATGGTGAAGAGCGATAAGGATTTTCGATGAAACGATTGTGGTTAGTGCTAGTACTACTGCTTTCATCTTGTACTAATGCAGCAACGCAAACCGCGCCCATTGAATCTTTTGCACCTTGCTCGTCAATCAAAACGACTGGCATGAAAGCAGATGGTTTGATGCTGGAGTGTCTTGATGGCGAAGGTGAATTAGCTTTGCAGGCTATTGAAGGGCCGGCCGTTATTTCAGTTTGGGCTAGCTGGTGCACAAGTTGTGAAGCCCAACGCCCTAATTTCATCAAGCTTTATGAGCAGGCAGAGGGCAGATTTCAAGTAATTGGTATTGATGTGGAAGAAAAAGATAAACAAGATGGATATGAACATGCTTTGAAAAAAGGAATGGGATACCCACATCTTTATGATCGAGATGGCCGAACCTCAAATTACTTTGGCCCCGGGATTCCGATTACGCAGTTCATAACCGCAGATGGACAACTCGCATTTCAAAAGATTGGCCCGATATTTACCTATGAAGAGATGCAACAGCTCATGGATGAGTATTTAGGAATCAAGGTTTAATGCTGCTCGATATCGCACTTCTAGTATTAGGAATAATCGCAATCGCTACCGGTTACAACCGGGGAGCGCTAGCCACGATATTTTCTATCCTCGGATATTTTGGTGGTGGAGTTGCCGGTTTTGCTTTGGCGAATTGGTACACCGAAGATTGGAAAGGTTTAGTTTCGGTAATCGGATTACACCTCTTTGGAATATTTGCGGGTGCAAATCTGGGACGTTGGATTCTTAATAAAACTGGAATTGGAATTCACAAGCGAATTCTTTTTGGACCATTTAAATTTGTTAACGCGGTACTTGGTGCAGCACTTTCTCTTGCACAAGCAGCGGTCGTTGCCTTTGTGATTCTAACTTTGATTAATTACCTACCTTGGGAGTTGCCGCATTCAATTATTGAAGGCAGCCAGGTTTATGAAGAGATAGGTAGTTTTAATCTTCTTTCTTTTCAGATTGAAGACCTTCTGAAATCAACTTCATTACGTTTGGATCAGCTAAAGTCGTAGCATCACCCACCGCACGGTTTTCAGCCACATCACGCAATAACCGCCGCATAATTTTTCCGCTGCGGGTCTTTGGCAACTCTGCTACCACCATGATTTGGCGTGGTCTGGCGATTGCTCCAATCTCCTTTGTTACATGCCCTTTTAGCGACTTCTCTAGCTCTTGATCTGGCGCTACGCCACCGCGCAGAATTACGAAAGCCACAATTGCTTGACCGGTTAATTCATCATTTGCGCCCACAACCGCTGCTTCTGCGACAGCATGATGTGAAACCAAAGCTGATTCAACTTCAGTAGTTGAGATACGGTGACCGGAAACATTCATCACATCATCAACTCGGCCTAACAACCAAAGCGCACCATCATCATCTAACTTTGCGCCATCGCCGGCAAAGTACAAGCCATCAAAGCGAGACCAGTAAGTTTCTTTGTAACGCTCTGGCTCGCCCCAGATTCCACGCAACATTGATGGCCATGGTTTATCCAAAACTAAATATCCGCCACCACCGTTACCAACTTCTTTTGCTTCATCATCAACGACCTTTGCACTAATTCCAGGAATTGGTCGCATCGCAGATCCTGGTTTTGTTGCAGTAACACCAGGAAGTGGCGAGATCATGATTGCGCCGGTTTCAGTTTGCCACCAGGTATCAACAATTGGACATTTGTTGATACCAATTATTTCCCGGTACCACATCCAAGCCTCTGGATTAATTGGCTCACCAACTGAACCCAATAAACGAAGTGAAGAAAGGTTGTACTTCTTTGGATATTCATCGCCCCATTTCATCCAGGTACGGATCAAAGTTGGCGCGGTGTACAAAATTGTTACGCCGTACTTTTCAATCATTTCAAAGATGCGACCTTTGTGCGGTGTATCAGGTGTTCCTTCATACATAACCTGAGTTGCGCCATTAATTAGCGGGCCATAAACCACATAAGAGTGACCGGTAATCCAACCAACATCAGCGGTGCACCAATAAACATCTGTCTCTGGCTTCAAATCAAAGATGATGCGATGGGTATAAGCGGCCTGGGTTAAATAACCTCCGGTGGTATGGGCAATTCCCTTTGGTTTTGCGGTGGTTCCTGAGGTGTACAAAATGAATAGCGGATGCTCAGAATCAAAGGCCTGAGCTTCATGCTCCGCACTCTGCTTATCCACCAGGTCATGCCACCAAACATCTTTGGCACCCATTGTTATCTCTTGCCCGGTGCGCTTTACCACCAAAACATTTTTTACATTTGTTTCACCTTTTAAGGCATCATCAACAATCGACTTCAAACCAAATGCCCCACCTTTGCGAAAACCTCCATCAGCGGTAATCACAAGTGACGCATCAGCATCTTGAATTCGAGCCAACAATGAGTCGGCAGAAAATCCACCGAAGACCACGCTGTGTGCTGCACCAACACGGGCACATGCCAACATCGCAACTGCGGCCTCTGGAATCATCGGCATATAAATTGCAACACGATCACCAGATTTAATGCCAAGTGCAGTAAGTGCGTTGGCCGCCTTTTTAACCTCAGTTAAAAGTTGGGCGTAAGTAATCTTTTTGGTGTCGCCAGGCTCGCCTTCAAATAAAAATGCCACACGATCTCCGCGACCCTCTATTACATGGCGATCAAGTGCGTTGTACGAAGCGTTTAACTTTCCACCGATAAACCATTTTGCAAATGGCGGTTGCCAATCTAAAACTTGTGACCATTTTTCATGCCAGTGCAATTTATTTGCCTGCTGCTCCCAAAAAGCTAAGCGATCACGCTCTGCCTCGTCATATAAATCCGCTTTCGCATTTGCCTGAGCTGCAAACTCTGGCGATGGAGCAAAGGTGCGGTTTTCGCTAAGCAGGTTTGAGAGTGAGTCATTCATATTGGCAGATTACCAGCGCGGGGTTTTCCCCACTATGCCTAAAATCAAGTTTTTTACTTTCAAAACAAGGAGATATTTCGCGCTCCACAAATTGAGACAAACGAAAGGTAAAAATGAATCATGTAATAGCCGCTTTCAGCTTCTTCGGAGTCGATATCTTTGACTTCATCGTAAGAATCATGGGCTCCGAGGTACTGCGCACCGTCCTGTCCTTTTTGATCCGCCAGTCACTGACCCACATCGGCTTGTAACGGGCGTGAATCGGCATGGGATTTCTCCTATCTCGGTAAATGTGTGAAAATTCGCCGTAATCCTCTTTCACGTTTTTGAGGTAGGAGATATCGCGTGCCAGCCATCGTTTTACTAGGTGCTCAATGGGGCGATGAGGGCAAGGGTAAAGCGACCGATCTGCTCGGCGACAAAGTTAAATATGTAGTCCGCTATCAAGGCGGCAACAACGCCGGACACACAGTTGTTATCGGAGATCAAAAGTACGCACTTCACCTTCTTCCTTCCGGAATTCTCACCCCAACCTGTATTCCAGTTATCGGCAACGGAGTAGTAATTGATCCCGCGGTTTTGCTAGAAGAGATTCGCGGTCTCAACGAACGCGGCGTTGATACCTCTCAATTAAAGATTTCTACCAATGCACACTTGATTACCCCTTATCACCGCACTATCGACAAGGTGTCCGAACGTTTCCTCGGTAAAGCAAAGATCGGCACCACCGGTCGCGGAATCGGACCGGCATATGCCGACAAAATCAATCGCATCGGTATACGAGTACAGGATTTGTTTGATCCCTCAATTTTGCGTCAGAAAATCGAAGGCGCGCTGCGCGACAAGAACCAAGTTTTGATTAAAGTCTTTAATCGAAAAGGCATTGAAGTTGATGATGTGTTGGCTGAGTATTTGGAGTACGCAGAAATCTTGCGTCCCTATGTCACTGATACATCGCTACTTTTGAATCAAGCGCTGGATAAAGGTGACACTGTACTTTTGGAAGGTTCACAAGGAACACTGCTTGATGTCGATCATGGAACCTATCCATTTGTAACTTCATCCAATCCAACCGCTGGTGGCGCATCAACTGGATCAGGCATCGGACCAACTCGCATCTCTCGAGTAATTGGAATTCTCAAGGCCTACACAACCCGCGTGGGATCTGGCCCATTTCCTACTGAATTATTTGATGAAGATGGCGAAAAACTGCGCTCTATTGGCGGCGAAGTTGGCGTTACCACCGGCCGCGCTCGTCGTTGTGGTTGGTTTGATGCACCGATTGCCCGCTACGCAGTTCGCGTTAATG
>VFQT010004221.1_pt1 | contig 12230 bp, 7 predicted proteins | sample 3512381 | NCBI WGS metagenome assembly VFQT01 (sample SAMN10412376, study PRJNA504923) | tailings metagenome | isolation source: Relicate 2 Philex TSF3 active mining site | place: Philippines: Tuba, Benguet | collected 2017-08-29 | reverse complement strand
AAACCACCTCGCTTTTATCAGCATTACCATTAAGCCCAGCATCCGTGCCAAAGCCGGCAAAGGCAGGGTTAAAGCTTGAGGCGTTCCCCCCGCAAGTCACATCACTTTTATCACCAGAACCATTAAGCCCTGCATCCGTGCCGGAGCCGGAGAGGGTAGGGTTCAAGCTTGAAGCGCTCCCCCCACAAACCACCTCGCTTTTATCAGCATTACCATTAAGCCCAGCATCCGTGCCAAAGCCAGCAAAGGCAGGGTTAAAGCCTGAGGCATTCCCCTCACAAGTATCATCGGCGCTATCATTAAAGCCGGCAAAGGCAGCATCGGCAAGGCAGGTGTTGATAGCCTTAAACACGCAGTCCACAGGGCCATCGCCTTTTGTGTTAAGCTTAAGCTCGCCCTTTGTTTTGCTTGCAAACACAACATCTGCCGTGCAAGTGCCAAGCCCCATTGAAAGTATCGAAAAGCTCTTAACACTAATCTCCTGCCCCCCTTCGTCCGTCTCCTCGCCAATCAGGATTGCAAGGATGTCGTCGTCGCTTACATTCTTTTTTTTGTCGCAAAGGTCTTTAAATTTTGCAAAGGCATCCTCAAATTTGTTGTCGCCAATGCTAGAGTGCCCAAGCTCTTCCAGCTTTTTTTTAAAGGCATGCCTGCCAGAGGTTTTGCCTAAAACTAGGTTTGTGCTAAGGCTAAGCCCTATGTCCTCAGGGCTCATAATCTCGTAGGTTTGCCTGTTTTTAAGCACCCCGTCCTGATGAATGCCGGACTCGTGTGCAAAGGCATTTGCCCCCACTATCGCCTTGTTTTTTTGCACGGCAAAGCCGGTGACAGAGGAGACAATCTTGGACAGCCCCATTATCCGCCTTGTATTTAACTGATTGTAAAATGGCATTGCGTCAGGTCTTGTTTTAATTGCCATTACAACCTCTTCAAGAGCCGCGTTGCCCGCCCTTTCGCCAATGCCGTTTATGGTGCATTCAATTTGCCTTGCCCCAGCGTTAAGTGCGGCAAGAGAGTTTGCAACCGCAAGCCCAAGGTCGTTGTGGCAATGCACGGATATAATTGCCTTATCAATATTTGCAACAGAGTTTTTAATGCTCTTGATAAGCTCGTAGTATTCCTGCGGGGTTGTGTAGCCCACGGTGTCGGGCACATTGATTATTGTGGCGCCGCTTGCAATTGCGGTCTGTATTGCTTTAAACAAAAAATCCTGAGGGGTGCGGGTTGCATCCTCTGCCGACCATTCAACCTCATCAGCATGATTTTTTGCAAGATTAACGCTAAACTTTATTGCCTCAATCACCTGCTCCTCCGTCATATTAAGCTTGTGCTTAATGTGTATTGGACTGGTTGAAATAAATGTGTGAATCCTCTTGTGCTTAGCAGGCTTAAGTGCCCTTGCTGCAGCCTCAATGTCTATTTGCTTTGCCCTTGCAAGCGAGCAGATGGTGGAGTTTTTTGCAAACTGACTGATTTTAAATATAGCCTCCTCCTGCCCCGGGCTGCTTACGGCAAAGCCTGCTTCTATAACATCAACCCCCATGGCGTCAAGCTCGGTGGCTATGAGGCATTTCTCGCTAACATTCATCGTTGCGCCGGGAGCTTGCTCCCCGTCCCTTAAGGTGGTGTCAAAGATAAAAATTCTTTCCTTTGTGTTAGTGTCTATTTGCATTATGGTAAAAAGAAAAATGATTTTGTGATAAAAGATAGTCCTAAAAACTTGTGGCTAGCAAAAATTAAATGCCAAAAGCGGATTTAATCTTGCTAACCAAGCTCAGTTCTTCCCATGTAAAGTAGCCATTGTGAGGCTGGCGTCCAAAATGACCAAAGGTTGCGGTTTTGAGGTAAATTGGATTGTTGAGCTTTAAAAATGTGCGTATGCCCTTTGGGGTTAGGTCAGTGTTTGTCTTGATAAAATCGATAATATCCTGAGTTTTGATACCTTGTTTTAGCGTGTTGTGGCAGTCAATAAAAATAGATGTTGGGTAGGATATGCCAATAACAAAAGATAGTTGAATTGTGCATTTTGAGGCTAGCCCGCTTGCAACGATGTTTTTTGCTAAAAATCTTGCCATGTAAGCTGCGGATCTGTCAACCTTTGTAGGGTCTTTGCCGCTAAAAGCACCACCGCCGTGAGGCGCATAACCGCCGTAGGTATCAACAATTATTTTACGCCCAGTAAGCCCTGTGTCCGACACTGGGCCGCCAATTACAAACTTACCAGTTGGGTTGATAAATATACGCTCGGGGCTTGGTAGTTTTTTTGAAGGCAAGATGGACTCAATAATAGGTATTATCGTTTTGCGTATCTCCGGCACGGATGTAGCCGCAGGGTGCTGTATTGATAAAGTGACAGAGTCAGCCTCCAAAACCTCGCCTGCATCGCTATACACAAGGCTCACTTGGCTTTTTGCATCGGGCCCTAAAGGTATTATCTTGCCAGCTTTTGACAAGTCCCAAATTGTCTCCAAAATTTTGTGAGAATAGTAAATTGCGGATGGCATATAATGCGGAGTCTCGGTGCAGGCATAGCCAAACATAATGCCTTGGTCGCCGGCTCCTTCGGGCTTTTCGGCAGATTCATCAACCCCCATTGCAATATCTGGCGATTGTTTGTGAAAGATAAATTCAATATCCACATCACTCCACCTAAAGCCATCGTTGTCGTAGCCTATGTATTTTATGTGTTCCCTGATTTTTTTTTCAAGCAAGGCGTGTTCCAAAATGCCCCAGTCCTTAACTCTACACTCGCCGCCAACAATTAGTTTGTTGTTTGTTGCAAAGCACTCAAAGGCACCTCTGGCATCAGGCTCGTAGCTTAAAATATGGTCAAGTAGCAAATCCGATATCTGGTCGCAAAGCTTATCTGGGTGCCCGGGGGACACGGACTCGCTAGTAAAAACATAGCTCATAAATTTGACATTAATTACTTAATTTTTTTAGCAAGATTTGCCACGCTCAAAGCTTCAGCATCATTGCCGATGCTTGCCTCAACCTTTTTAAAAACTGCATCAATTAAAGCTGCCTCAAGAGCCTTTAAATGCAAATCCTTTAGATTTTTAATTTTTGTAACATTTGTAACCTCAATCTCGTCAAAAACCGCCTTGGCTTTTATCTTTGCATCCAAAATGATTTCATCTGCCTTAACTTTTGCATCGGCAATTTCTTCATCGGCATGCTTTTGTGCTTGCTTGTAGTGTTTTTCAGCACCTTCAAGCCTTGTAAAGCTTTGCTTGCCAAGCTCTGTGCAAGACCTTACCATCTGGGCAATATCCCCAGCCTTTTTACCTAAACCCTTAACAACCAGATTAACAAAAGGCTTGTAAGCCGCCACGCAAAAGATTGCAAAGGATAGAGCAACCCAAAACTTCTCGTCAAAATGCATCACCATAAATTTTGCAAATAATCACAATATATATTATTACACACTTTATTTTGCTTTAGCTAAACACTTAAGTCAAGTAATTTTAAACCACTTTAACTTGTTTTTAAAAATGCAGATTTGCAAATAGGGCGTTATTCTATCTAGCTAAAAATTAATCTTGGCCCAAATTTTAATTTGCTTTTTAAAAGATTCATCTGTTGCCTCAATACGCCAAAGCCCGTTTTTGCAGAGGTTTTTGGTGGCAATTTTATCGCAAAAAAAGCCAGATATTATGGCGGCAATTATGGCAATCATGTCAAGCCACGACTGCAATTTTTTAGGTAGCGATGTATATTTAAGAGCCTGTTTTAAGTCTTCAATATTAGAAATTGCCGAGGTGTCAACCGAGTTGATGTGCCTAAGGTAACCGCTAATATAAAGATAGCAGTTAAAAGCATAAAAAGCTAAAAAAATTAAAGATAAAATGCCAATAGTTTTAAAGCCTCGCTTAAAAAATGGCACGCCACACCAAGACCAAAAAAATACAGACCACGAGAAACCTTTTTTAAATATCATGCAATCCACGGCTCCGTTTTTAATGATGTAAAATTGATTTTTCTTTAACTCTCTTTGCATTGTATTCTAAAAAAAATTAATTTAATGTTTATTTTTGCTCTTTGTATTTTACTATCCATTCCTCATTGATAATGCGGCGGCCTTTGTCGTCTGGCTTGCCAAGTAGCCCATCCTGCTCCATGCGTTCAATCATGCCGGCGGCCTTGTTAAAGCCAATGCGTAGCCTGCGTTGTATGTAGCTAATTGATGTCCTTCTTTCTTCCACTACAACTGCAACAGCCTTGTTGTAGATTGCATCGTCGCTATCTTGTACCTCTGGCTCAAAATCGTCAAATATTCCCTTGCTGCCCATAAACATTTGATTTTCAAGCTTTTCCTCCCTGCGAGTAAAGCCTTGCTCTGGTATGGTATCTCCGCTGGATGTTGCTGTAAATAGGTCAACATAAATAGGCTCTGGGTTGTGTGATTTTAAAAAGTCAACAGCCGATGCAACCTCCGAATCTGCAACAAAAGGAGCGTGGAGTCTTATCATCTTTGTGCCTGCAGGCATAAATAGCATATCCCCCATGCCAAGCAGCTGCTCCGCCCCAGGCGAACCAAGAATGGTGCGACTATCAATACCGCTAGTTACCTGAAAGCTAAGCCTTGTAGGCATGTTTGCTTTGATAACACCAGTTATAACATCAACACTTGGTCTTTGAGTTGCAAGAATTAAATGTATCCCAGCCGCCCTTGCCATCTGGGATAGTCTTTGTATTGATGCCTCAACCGCCTTACCGGATACTATCATAAGGTCAGCCATTTCGTCCACAACAACAATGATAAATGGTATTTTGTCAAGCCCGCTAGATGGATTTGCTTTAATTTTTGCATTGTAGCCTGCTATGTTACGCACGCCAATTTTGGACATTTTTCTATATCTAGCCTCCATCTCGTCCAAAACCCATTTTAGTGCCATTACGGCATTTTTTGCATCGGTAATAACTGGCATAAGCAGGTGCGGAATGCCGTCGTACACCGAAAGCTCAAGCATCTTTGGGTCAATCATTATAAACTTGCAATCCTCTGGCGAAAGCCTAAATAAAAGCGACATGATGATTGCATTGATTCCAACGGACTTGCCGGAGCCAGTTGTTCCAGCGATAAGCAAGTGTGGCATTTTGGAAAGGTCGGCTAAAAACACAACTCCGTCCATGGTTTTACCAAAGGTTATTGGGAGGGTGTTTGAGGTGTCCTTATATTCTTGTGTTTCAAAAATTTCGCGTAAAAACACAGTTTCCCTTATGCGATTTGGCACCTCAATACCAAGTGCACCCTTTGTGTTAAGCTGGCTTATGCGGCACGATGGAGCCTTAAGATACCTTGCAACATCTTCATTTAAGCCCATAACTCTTGATGCCCTAATGCCAGACTCAGGCTCAAACTCAAAAACACTAATCACAGGACCCACCTGTATAGAAACTATCCTACCGCCAACCCCAAAATCCATAAGGCAGGCTAAAAGCTTATCCTTTGTAAGTTTTGCATCGTTGATGTTTTCAATTGTTTTAAGCTGCTGGTCCTGAGCCTGCATGTTTAGTATGTCGTAAGGGGGAGCTTTGTAGACTGTTATGGAATTGTTGGTAAGCTTACTTTTAATGTCCGCAGGCTTGTTTGCTTGGCTGTTTAAATCTAAGAATTGTAAATTAGCATCGTGGTAAGCTAGTGAGTCCGCGTTTAATGCTTGAGTATTATTGCTATCTTGATGAATTTTATTAGATTTAAGCAAATTATTATCAAGATTTACAAATGAAGCCTCGCCGTTTTTTTTAAGACGCACTTCAAGGTTTTTTGTTCCGCCATCTTTTTGAAAACCTTTAACTGATACAATTGAAAGATATTCTGTTTTTTCGCAGGAATATAACACTGATAAAATTGCCACAAAAAGCACAATTGCAAAAATAATGACTTGGGCGTAGATATTGGATATAGAGGACAATACATCTGTCATTAAATATCCGCCAAGGGGGTATTCAAAGTAGTAAGTGTAGGGTTTTAAAAAGGATAATATAAGCCCTAAAGCAAAAAGTGCGGCAATAAAACCTAGAAATCTGTTTTTTAAAGATGTTATGCCACGGCTAAAAAAGTCGTAGGATACAAGACCAGTCCAAAAAGGAGTAAAAAAAGATGAAAGCCCAAAGTACTGCAGGGCAAAGTCCGCAAAATAAGATCCGGCTCTACCCATTATGTTTTGCACGGGGTATTTACTAATTACATTAAAGCTCTCGTCCAAGGATGTGTAGGACACTAAGGCTAAAAAGCTAAAAACTGATAGGGTAAAAAAGACGGAGCCAAGAAAAAAAGTAGATTTTTTGAGTTTTGTAATAAAGTTGCCAAAGGCTAAAAGCCCATCTTTTGCACCCATAAAACCTTTAAATTAAATACTTAAAAAGCCTTGATATTACGACATATACATGCCGCCGTTGACAGACAAAACCTCGCCGGTAATATACTCCCCCATCTTGCTAGCTAAAAATACAGCAGAGTTTGCAATATCAACTGGCGAACCTTGTTTGCCAAGAGGTATGTTTTTGTTTATTAGCTCCTCGTTTAGCCCGCTTGTCATATCCGTTTTTATAAAACCGGGAGCTATAACATTTGCAGTGATGTTTTTTGAAGCATATTCCAAAGCAATAGACCTAGCCATACCAACAAGCCCAGCTTTTGATGACGAATAGTTAACCTGCCCAGCATTACCACTAAGACCAACAATTGATGATATGTAGACAATTTTACCAAATTTTTTACGCATCATATGCTTAACTGCCGACCTTGAAAGCACAAAATTTGCAGTTAAATTTGTGTTGATTACATCGTGCCATTGGTCGTTTGTCATTCTAACAAAAATACCATCCTTTGTAATGCCGGCGTTTGCAATCAAAATGTCAAGCCCATCCATTTTAGCTATTGAGCTTTCAACCAAAGCCTCGCATTCGGTTGTGTTTGCAAGGTTGCAGGCTTCAAAAAAAACTCTACCTTCATAAGCTGCATATTTTGCTTTAAGTGCATCAAGCTTTACCTGATTTGACCCGCTTAACACGCAAACCGCCCCAAGTTCCAAAAAAGCATCAGCAATTGCACCACCAATACCACCGGTGGCACCGGTGATTAAAACCTTTTTACCTTCAAGTTCAAACAAATTATTCATCTTTTAATTTACTAATTTCGTTAACATCAATACTACCGCTGGACTTAAAATAAAGCGTTAAAAACGACAAGCCCACCGCAACCTCGCATGCAGCAATGCTAAGTGCAAACATAACAAAAACATGGCCCGAGGATGTATTGTAAAACTTTGAAGCGGATATAAAGTTTATACCGGCAGCAAGTATCATTATTTCAATGGATATAAGGTTCATGATAATGTTTTTACGGTTTATAATAAGCCCAAAAACCCCTATGCAAAAAACTATAAACGATAGTATTGAAAAATAAGATATTGACATTTTAGCAAAACACACAAAAACACAAAATCGCAAAACATAAACCTACTTATCAAGGTTGTAATATTTTTTTTTAATTGTCAAATAGATATGATATTTTTTTAATACGGATGATTTTAACTTAGCATGTTAATTGATATTTTAATTGGTGACCCCAACGGGATTCGAACCCGTGTTACCACCGTGAAAGGGTGATGTCCTAGACCTCTAGACGATGGGGCCAATGCAAAACTACTAAGCCATAAAAACCAAGTAGTGCTTTGTTTATGCTAGGTAAAATTTAACAAAAACTAAATAATTTGTCAATATTTTTTTTAATTTTTTTATCATTACGCAAAATTAGCATAGCTAAGGCTTGCTCTTGAGTTTTTTGAGGCATATCCACTGGCATGGTTTTGATTGATGTTGTAATATGTTGCATTATCCTTGTCGTCATCAGTTAATTGAGACAGAGACTCAGCAAGCGATTCCATAAAAGATTCAAAATTACTATTAATACCATCATCTAAATCATCGTTGTATTCTAGCGTTAATGTAACTTCCTCTTCTTGGTCTTCCTGTGGCTCTTTATCTTGCACCACCTCATCATCTTTTGCAAGGTCATCCTCGTCATCCTTAATTACAAGCTCAGCATCAAGATTAGCTTCCTGCTCGGCACCTTCGCTTACTTCTTGCGTTGTTAAATCACCTTCGTCTAAAGCTTGGCTTTTATCCTGCAAGTCCAATTCTTCTTGGTCTTTGGCTTCGTAATCATCGCAAAGGGTTAAGTCAATTTCAAAATCAAGGTCAAGGTCCTCAATTTCAGTTTCCTCAGATATGTCGTCGTCACCAAAGGGATTTTTGTAATCTTCAAGATCATCTAAGTCTTCGTGATCCGCACCTTCATTATCGTCTTTTTGCTTAGCCTCCTCGCTAAGCTCTACAACCTCAAGCCATGTTAAAAAATCATCAAGATTGTCAAAGTCCATTTCGTAGTCAAAATACCTACTTTCGTCTTGATTGTCGCTTTCGTCTTCCCACTCGTGCTCTGCGGCAAAAATTAAAAGACACAAAACAACCATCTGCTGCAATGGCATTGTTTTTAAGGAGTCGTAGGTAATTAAAGACTTGTGTGCAAGGCAAAGATCTTTGCATTCATCTTTGTTTAATTGTAAAAAAGCACGAATTTTATCTTCATGCTTAACAAAATCCTTTGCTTGCTTTTTGCATTTTGCTGCAATGTCGCTTAAGATTTGTTTATTTTTAACTACGGCAAAAACAAGAGCATTTAGGGCTCTTGGCTTAAAACTACCAAATACCACGAAGCAAATCGATATTACGGCTTTGGATGTAAGGAGTTTTTCTATATTATTTTGATTTTGAACCATCTATTAAACACATAAAAAGGCTAAAACTAAATGCAATAATTGCAACTAGAGCCCATTGTGCCTAGTTGCTATAAAATGCCAATGGCAAATTTACGCAACATAATAAATGATATTAACGCAACAACACGCGACCGCATCATACATAAACTACAAAATTTTGTAGCAATACAGAGCAAACTAAATCTAAGCAAAAAAAAATATGTGTCAATCTTTTTTTAATTTTTTTTATGGACTGATGATTTGCTTTGTATTGTGAGCATCAGTGGAATTAAACAATATTATTTGACAACTAGCAAGCTTGCTTTTAAAGTGTATTGTAAAAAAATATTTATTGATTTATGTCTCTGCAATACAATCACTTACAGGTTAAAACTGAGTATTCGGTGTCGCGGGGGACGATATTTTACGACGATTCCCCTATAATTGCAAAGGAACTTGATATGGACTGCCTTGGCATGTGCGATGATTTTAACATGTTTGGCTCCTTTGAGTTTAGCAAGGCTTGCTTATCAAAAAAAATTAAGCCAATCATCGGCTGCAAGGTAAATTTAAAATATAACGGGCTTGAGGCAAACCTTAATCTTTTTGCAAAGGATGACGAGGGTTATAAAAACCTCTTGTGGCTTTCAAGTCAGCCTTGTATAGATAAAAATCTTGCCAGAGCCCTGCCTTTTGAATACCTTGATAAAGCAAGAACCAATGGTATAATTGCACTCTCGGCATCGGTAAAGGGCACGGTTGGCAAGCTTTTGCTAAAGGAGCAAAAAGATGATGCCTTTAAATTTGCCGCTGCAATGCGTGAGGTTTTTGGCGATGATTTTTACATTGAAATTACAAGAACTGGCATTAGGCACGAGGTGCAAATTCAGGAAGATATTTTTGACATTGCAAAAAATCTCTCTCTGCCAATTTGTGCAGGGCATGAAATCTACTTTAAAAACCCAGAGGATTTTGAAGCACATGATGTACTAACCTGCATTGGCGAAGGCAGGTATCTTGCAGAGCGGGACAGAGATGTATCGTCAAAACAAGAATTTTTTAGGTCTAAAGAGCAGATGTTTGAAGCCTTTGCTGACATCCCAGCCGCTCTTGAAAACACATTTAACATATCCCGCAGGTGCAATGTTTATCCGCTTGGGCGTAAGCCAATGCTGCCCCCTTTTAAAACCGAGAGCGGGCTTAGCGAGAACGAAGAGCTTGAAATGCAAGCCAAAGAGGGGCTTAAAAAACGCATACAGCATAGCGGCGTAGCGGATGGCTTTACTGAACAAGACTACACAAAACGCCTTGAATACGAGCTAAGTGTGATAGTAAAAATGGGTTTTGCAGGCTACTTTTTGATTGTATCCGACTTTATAAAATGGAGTAAGGCAAACAATGTTCCAGTTGGGCCAGGGCGTGGTAGTGGTGCAGGTAGTATTATTGCATGGGTTTTGTATATTACAGATCTTGATCCTTTGTATTACGGGCTGCTGTTTGAAAGATTTTTGAACCCAGAGCGTGTATCAATGCCAGATTTTGATATAGACTTTTGTCAGGAAAAACGCTCAATGCCAATAGACTATGTAAAAAACAAATACGGCGAAGGTAATGTTGCCTCAATCATCACCTTTGGTAAGTTGCAAGCTAGGGCAGCCCTTAAGGATGTTGGTAGAGTTTTGCAGCTGTCTTACAACGAAGTTGATAGAATTTGCAAGCTTGTGCCCTTTAACCCTGTTGACCCAGTAACCCTGCAAAAGGCAATTGATATGGATAAAACCCTGCAGGAGCAAATTCAAAATGACGACAACATCAAAAGACTAACAACCATAGCTCTTAAGGTTGAGGGGCTTAACAGGCACACTTCAACCCATGCTGCAGGTGTAATAATTGGGGATAAGAATCTTGTTGAAATCGCCCCGCTTTACAGGGGGGACGATGATGAGATGAACGCCGTGGGCTATCATATGAAGCCAGCTGAGGCGATAGGACTTGTAAAATTTGATTTTTTAGGGCTTAAAACACTAACCGTAATTGCGAACACAATCAAGTTTATCAAGGAGCAATGCGGGGATGATGTTGATATATCACGCATCAACATGCGTGACCAAAAGGTTTTTAAGTTGTTGCAGGATGGCTTTACAAGGGGGGTGTTTCAGTTAGATAGTGTTGTTTGCCGCAGTGCCATGAGGCAAATGCACATAGACAAAATTGAAGATATAGTTGCTCTTACATCGCTTAACCGCCCGGGGCCGATGGAGAACATTCCAAGCTACATCAATCGTAAAATAGGCAAGGAGCAAATTGAATACCCGCACCCCTTACTTGCCGAGGTGTTAAACGAGACATATGGGGTTATAATCTACCAAGAGCAGGTGATGCGTGTTGCACAGGTTTTGGCACTTTACAGCCTTGGGCAAGCAGACTTGCTGCGTAGGGCGATGGGTAAAAAAATTAAAGAAGAGATGGACCAGCAAAGAGCAATTTTTGTTGAAGGTGCATCAAAAAATAACATATCAAAGGAAAAAGCCGATGAAATATTTGACCTCATAGCAAAATTTGCAGGCTATGGTTTTAACAAATCCCATGCGGCTGCTTATTCAGTAATATCATATCAAACGGCTTATTTAAAGGCACATTATCCATTGCAGTTTTTAACCGCCTGCCTTAACATGGATATTGATAACGACCAAGACCTTAACATTTTTATCACCGAGGCACGGGATATGGGTTTTGAGATAGTCCTGCCAAACATTAATAAATCTTTTGCAAGATTTGCGGTTGTGGACGGCAAGATAGTCTACGGACTTGCCGGCATTAAGGCGGTTGGGCTTGCAAGTATGACAGAGCTTGTAAGAATTAGGGAGCAGGACGGCGAGTTTAAGTCCCTTGCGGATTTTTGCACTCGTGTTGGCAATAAGGTTGCAAATAAAAGAGCAGTGGAGCACCTTGCAAAAGCTGGTGCATTTGACTGCATCCATAAAAACAGAAGGCAAATTGCCGAAAATGCCGAGAAGATTGTTGCTTTGGCGTCCTCAAGCCAAAAAAGCAGAGATAGTGGTGCAGAAAGCCTCTTTGGCGAAGAGGATAATAAGCAAGAACAGCTTGTTCTGACTAAAATAGAAGACTATGGCGAGATGGAAAGCCTTGCCGCAGAGTTTGAAGCCTTTGGTTTTTATCTTTCCAACCACCCAATTAAACCATATCATGCTAGGCTTGAAAAAATTGGTATAACATGGTCATCGGCTCTTGCAAAGGTTGAGCCTAGCGAAAACCGCAATCGTAGCGTCAAAATGGCTGGGGTTGTTAATATTGTAAGGCAGAGAAGCGGCAAAAACGGCAGGTTTGCCTTTGTTCATATATCCGACACGGAAGGAATCTACGAGTGTATGATGTTTAACGGCGACCTTATAGTTCAAAAAAAAGACCTTGTAAACGAGGGGGCGATTGTTGGGGTGGAGG
>VFQT010004219.1_pt1 | contig 12234 bp, 5 predicted proteins | sample 3512381 | NCBI WGS metagenome assembly VFQT01 (sample SAMN10412376, study PRJNA504923) | tailings metagenome | isolation source: Relicate 2 Philex TSF3 active mining site | place: Philippines: Tuba, Benguet | collected 2017-08-29 | reverse complement strand
TACTGGGCGCAACGGCCGGGGGCAAGACCCATCAGCGCAGCATCACCGTATTGCATACGCGCTAATCAGGCCCGATCCTGGCAATCACAAACCCCGTGGTAAGGCGTTCAGGCGTTTCCCCACGGGGGTTTTTTGATGAGATTTTAGGGGTTGATCGGAACTTGACGTTTTTATACACCCAAAGATGCCAGTGATATGACGTTTATTCCATCGGGACGCGTGTAGCTAACGCCGGTTCCTGTAATGATATTGAGCGATTTGAGTTTATTTATGCTCTCCTGACTCAGAACCTTCACTAATTTTTGAAGGTTTGCGGCAGCCTCATGGACCTGACCCGCGCCGAGTTTTATTTCAAATGCGCACCAGTCACCATTATATTTTTGTGCGATGCTGTCGATTTCCAATCCACCAGAATCGCGGAAATGGTATATTTTCGCATCATTGGCTTGGGCATAGACCCGTAAATCATGGGTGGCCAATGACTCAAACAAAAAGCCCGTCCATTTAAGGTCACTCAGCAAGGCGTCCTCGTTGGCGCCCAGCGCTGCCACGGCTAAAGAAACATCGGCAAAGTGCCTTTTAGAGGCTTTTCGCAAGGCGTATGAAGAGCGAATATGCGTGTTCCATGCGGGTTGATCTTCAACGATCATCAAGCGGTTCAGCGCATCTAAATAGTCATAGATGGTTGGGCGGGTTATGCCCGTGCTTTCATGTATGCGGATATCCTTTTCCAATACGGTCATGTCCGCTAGGGTGGCAGTGTTTCGCGCAAGTGCGCGCAGCAACGATCTGACCCTGACGGGATCGCGTTTAACACCTGAAACCGCGCTCATGTCTACTTCCGCGAGTAACTCGATATAGCCACGATTCAAATCAGCCGCCTGTTGGGCATTTTTGTTCAACAAAGCAGGAAAGCCACCGATAATGAGCTTGTCTACAATAAATTCCAAATCGGTAGGCCTGTCATCAACATCAATGGGTTGACCTTCGAACAAATCAGCCATGCGGACTGCCCCAGTTGAATGACCAAGCTCTAGCCAGGACATCGTTCTCATGTCAACGACGGTAAACCTACCGACTCCTGAGTGCATTTTTGCTGATTCTACCGGTGTTGATGATCCGGTGAGTATAAACTGACCTGTTTTTTGCCGGTCATCTACTTCGTGCCTGATGTAGTCCCAAAGTTTAGGCTGGGCCTGCCATTCGTCGATCAAACGGGGAGTATCGCCTATTAAGAGCCTTCTTGGCGCCGATTGCATGAGCAACTCCACCTGTTCATCTCTATCTGCTTTCAAAACACTACGGGCCAATTGCTGCGCCGAGGCGGTCTTGCCACAGGCTTTCGCGCCTTTGATCAGCACGGCACCAGAAGCGTTCAGTTTACGCTTTAGTTCTTGGTCTGTGACACGTTCCCTATAATTCATGCAACACGTTCCCTATAATTCATGTGACACGTTCCCTATAATTCATGGATAGCAAACCCTTTCATTTTACAAAAATATAGAGAAATAGTTTACAAAATAGTAAAAAATTACTTTTCAATTCGCGATGGTGAAGCGGATGAGCAATCCGCCGCTGGTTTGCCGGTTGGCAAAGGTGGTGGAAATGAAAGGAGTATTCAGGAGATAATCATAGAACAAACGGATGTTGATCCGATCGTTTAGGATGTAGTCGATGCTTGGTTTCACCGAAACGTTTCGTCCGCCGCCCGAAGGTTGGGGCTCGGAACCATCGAGATCGCGCAGCAAGTTGGTGTTGTTGCGAATGTTGATGTCCATACGAATGTTGAGGTCGTTGCGTGTAGCCAATTGCTTATCGTTGATCAGGAACGGCAGCTGTGCGCGCGTTATTCGGTAGCCCGCGCCCAGTGTAAACTCGGTGTTGCGCGCTTCATTCAAGCGTGCGTTGATGAGCGTGAGGGTTAGCGTGCGCGTCTGCTTATACTCTACCCGAAAGCTGATGTTGTTGATGAGCGTGGCATCCACCCCAATTAAGGGCGCCAGTTGTTCAGATATCGTGATCTGAGCCACTTGGTATTTGGGGTAGAAATCGCGCGTAATGACCGTATCGCGAGAAAACGCACCACCATCCCGTTCTCGGTAGATCAGGTTCGTGGTGAAATTGCTTACCGAATACACGGAGCGGTAGCTGTGGTTGAGGGTGAAGACCTGGAAAATCTTCTTCGCCCAAGGCTTCTGCACCAGCCCATTGTAGGTGAGGCGCCAGTTGGGCATGGGTATGCGGGGGAAATAGCCCAAATCGGCCCGCGTCGGATCGCCACCCGTGTAGGCAGCGTAGAAAGCCGGCACAATGACATCCAGCGAACGGCGGCTATAGCCGTCGGGGAACAAACTATCGACGGAGCCGCGGCCTACCGAATTGGGGTTAAGGGCGGCGAGGCGCTCAGCCACGGCCAAGCGGTTGGCCTCAAACTGCTTAAACACATCCGATTGCAGGTACTCGGGCTTATTGGGATCCATTTCGAGGCGGTCGAACATCGTTTTCCAGGTGAGCACCGAAATGGAATAGTCGCCCGACTCGAGCGAGTTCAGTTGCACGATATCGCCGAAGGCATCGGCCCTGAAGTTCTGTTGGAAGCGGTAATTCTGCATTTTGGTGAGGTTCACCTGAATGCGGAAGTCCTTAAACGGCTCCAAGGTAGCCTGTCCCTGCAGGTTCAGGTTGCGCGTGTTCACATAAAGCGCATTGAGGTTGGTGTCGGTGGCGAGCCAGCGTCGGGCGATGATGGTGGGCCTCAGGTCGCGCTGGTCACCGAAAACAAAGGGTAATCCGGGTGCATCTACATCGAAATTATTTCCGAGATACTGGGGTGTTTGGTTAAAGCCCGGGATAACAGTACCCTCGTTGAGGCTGAGGTTCAGCGAGGCCGTTTTCAACGACAGCATCATCTTAATGAGTTGCCGGGGTATATTGAAGCTGTAATCGGGTTTTTCGGGTTCATTACGCCCCTTATCGCCTGCTTTCAACTGTTCCTTTTCGCTTGTTTCGTCGCCAAACTGATCCTTTTTCTGCAATGATTTAGGAGATTTAGAAGCGGAATCGGCCTTACTCCCTTCCTTAGGTTTGTCGCGCAGAGGCTCGTCTTGTGCTATTTTCTTCAACAATTTCCACTTAAAATAAAGCGAATTCATGTTCAGGTTCATGTTCACCCGCTGGGCCCGTGAGTTTTGGATGGTGGCCCCCAGGCTGTCGGCGGCGAGGGGTGCAGCCGTCCATTCATAAGTGGTTTGGTACTGGTAGGAGGTGTTCAGAAAATCGAGCAGGGGCAGCTTGTTGATGGGCACCTGGTAGTTGAAATTCAAGCTTTGGTTGTAGCGTGTAGGTCGTCCAAGATTTCGGAAATTCTGGCGCACCGTATCGCGTTTTTCTTCGGTGTCGAGCGGGCCAAAAGGCTCGTCGATACGGGTGATCATGCTGGCGTCGAATTCTGTGCGCAGCGAGCGGGTGAGGTCGAAACGCGAATTGTAGAAACGATTGAACGTGAAGTTCTTGTTGTAGGTGGCCGGAATCGGAATTCCCCCCTCTGCATTATTCCGCAGCTGGGTCACCTGATAGAGGCGGTCAATATCCGTACGAACATTGAAAGTTTGCGGGAGGTAATAGAAGTTGAAATCGCGCAAGAGGGAGAAGAAATTCGACTTAAACAGCCCGATTTTGGAAAAAGGTTGTACATTCTTCGGCTGAGCCATGAAGTTGTAGGCCAAGCTGCCTCGGTAGGTCTTGGTAGAATTGAGGGCAATGAAAGGGGTGCGGTTATACTGCTCCGAATAAGCAAAAGAGCCCGTAAAATTCGACGGATCCCATGGTTTGGCCATTCCAGTTCCGGCCTGCCGAACCTTTTGAACATTGGTGAAATTCAGCGACCGGCGTAAGGTATAGGTTTCAGCCGAACGAATGGCAGAATCGCGCGATGTGTTGTCGCTGATATCAGCCAGAAGATTGGTCATCAAGATATCGCCGTCGATGGGGTTGAATTCAGGCCTCGAATAAATCTCCCCAAAACCAAAATACATCGGTATGCGCATACCTAATTTTTGAGGGAAAAACTTCCCCAGATCCATATTAGTGGCGATGTCATATTGGGTCACTGCATCGCGCGATCGGTCGGCCACCTTGCTGTCGACAGAACCCAGGCCAATACTCTTATGGAGGCCAGTTACATTGAGCGAACCAAGATCTGCTAGGCGCATATTCACCATTCCGGTAGCACCCCAGCCGTCGCGTTGGTCGAAATCGGTGAGGCGCAGCTCATTAAACCACACCTCGCCACAACGTGGGCGGCCGTCGTCGGTACCCCCAGTGCCAGCCACCGGGTTGCGCACCCCGAGCATGATTGTTTGTACGTTACTCAGATTCGGATTGCCCAGCACGGTGATCCGATGGCCACGCGCCGTGGTGACCGTATAGGGTACGTTGAAGGGCCATCCTGATCGGTTGCGCATCAACTTCACATCATTCAACTCGGCAAACGCGATATCGAAATTGTTGGCCTTGGGCCAAATCGCTTCCGGATTATTGGTGCCATAGGGGGTAACCGACAGAGGCTGCTCGTATTCGTAGTAGTTCTGTGTGTAGTCATTACCCAAACGGATAAAAGCATGCACATCCCCGTCGTTCAGCTCGGCTCCCTCCGCGTGGATAAACAACTCAAGACGTTTGTAGGCCCGGATGTCGAAGCGGGTATTTTTAAAGGCAGCCCGCGCCTGACCGTCTTTGAGACCACAGTAACGCAATTGAATGGCCTGTTCATTGAGTTGTTGGAAGTTGGTGGTGAACACATTGCGCACTCGCTCAATGCCGGGGGGCACCACATACGGAATCGGCACGCGGTTACCGTTTTCCTCGATGTTGATGGTCGACAACAAGAACAAAGTACCATCTTCATCGATGGGGGTAAATTCACCCGGTGTTTGAAGTGCCCCAAGGAAGCGACGCCAGTCGGTGCGCACCATCTGAAGGGTTGCCATGCGGCAAAATATACTGTCCTCGAAGCCATTGAGGTACATACGCATGAAACGGATCGACTTAAAGTCGATCACATTGCCTACCCGCCGGTCAGGGGTTTGAACTGGCACCCGAAACTGATACCACTTCACCCGGGCCGTGGTGCGGTTGCGCAGCTGCACATTCGCCTCATAAATATCGCTGATGTAATTGCGCCCGATTTCCATATCACCCGGCCGCAGGCTGATTTTGTATTCGAAATAGTCCTCCGCTTGGGTGAGGGTGTTGTCGAGGTTGATGTCCTCTGTGTTGGGAAGATTCGTAGCCGATGTGGGATAAGGTTCCGGCGATTGTTGGTCGGTGGGAGAATTGCCCTCCAAGCCGTTGAATTGTTGGTAGCGCTGCAATACAGAAAGCTGACGGCTGTCGTAGTCACTCCCCCGGTAGTGGTGGTAATTATCGCCCGATGCATCATCGAAGGCCTTGCTGTAGGCAGGCGATGAGGTACCAAAGGTTTGTCCCACCCGCGCTACATAATCCCCGAAAAACGCGCGTTCGGCTTCGTCGGATAGTCCATCGAGCCCCACATCTTGTGATCCCCTCGACGCGGGGTTGTTGTCGAAGGCATTCACCAGGGGGATCAGCCGGGGAACGATTCCCCATGCTGTGGTGTCGGTGAGTCCACTTCCATCAGCGCGCGGGAGACCATTTTCAAACGATCGGCGGCCGTCGCGCAGCACATCCTCCGATACAGTCCCCAAGTTGATGTACATTTCCCCTCCGCTGTGGTTGGGTTGGTAGATGAAGGGGTCGAGCATCCAGAATTCAATAAACTCAATGTTGGCCGCTTCAAAGTCGTTGGTCTCAATTTTTCGCTGAATGCCTCCCCAGCGGGAACGGGGATTGTTGAGTTCGCCCAATAAATTCATGCCCGCCGACACGCTCGTTGGCTCGAGGTCATAGTTATAAGGGCCTTTTTGCCGAGGATAGTAGGCCAAATCAAAAGTAGGGATGGTGAGGGGTTGGTTGTTGGCCAGCTGTTTATTAGGAAACACCTCCTGTTCGAGTACCTCACGCATGTAGTGGTTCGATTTCGCATTGAGGTCATCGCGCAGGTGTTCGGGGGTGATGGGCGAGTTGCGGAAAAACAACGGATCGATGTTATACCAGTTCAAACGCGCCCGGTTAAAGCCATAGCTGAGGTCATTGCGGCGGGTCGATTCCGGAAAACGGCTCGGAGTGCTCGAGAGCTGCCAGTTCGAGAAGCTCTTCAGGTCATAGTTAAACTCGGCCGCCTCGAAATCGTCGATATAAGAAACCCCACTTTCCCCAATCGCGCGGGCATTACCGGGCATGAGGCGAGCATATTCGCCACTGAACTGGATATTCGACACCTCTTTGGTCCGTATCACAGGCAGCAGATCCACCAGCCGCGTCACCAGCTTACTCTCCGTTTGTCCGGCCACGTCCAATCCGATGACATTGTTGCGGATGGGTTCCTCCCCCTGGTTGATTTTTGGGGTGATGGGCCGCTCATTGAGGTGCATCCAGATGCCTCCGAGATTCACGTTGCGGTTGAGGCGGTAGTCGAATCGCGTAGCGCTGAGGGTTCTCGCGGTGGCTTGAAACAAGGGATTGTTTTCGAAATTCACCCGAATTTGCTCGCCGGAGCTCAGGAGCCCTGCGTTGATGATGCGCACCCGCCCGAGGGTGTAGTCGACCGTAAAATCCTGGCCTTCAGACAGCTGTCTACTGCCCGCAGTAACCGTCACCGACCCTTGGGGGATGTTCATGGCGCCCAAGCTGATTTCTGAGCCAGAGGCCGATTGGTACTGACCCATTAATCGGTAGCGGTTCAGCTCGGGGAATTGCTGTGCCCAGGCCCGGGTGCTGTCGTAGAGTTGACTAAACACATACTTGTCTTTGATCGGCTGGGGGGTAGGGCCGGCGGCGTCGAAAGCAGCTCTCAAATCATCCCCGAAGGGTTCAATCTTAGGGAAAATGACCCGACCACGTGCCACATCGACCGTAATGCCCGGAACAAAATCAAATATGCCATCGGGCTGAGGCTCTTGTTGGGTGTTGAGCCGATCCATACCCAGAGCCTGAATGAGTTGTTGACCAGCCAGGCTGCCCTCAGGGAGGAAGTTCTTATTGCCCGTGAGCACGTCGTTATACACAATGTTGAGGATGAAATCCTTCTGACTCAACTGGAAAGCATTGAGCGAATAGATGTTCTTCATCATCAGGTCCCACAGGGGCAGGTCGGTGCGCAGGTTGGTGCCTTTTAGAAGCTTGAGGAAGAGCACAGTGGGGTTCTCCTGTGTAGAAGGCACCTCTTGAGAGAACTCACCCACACGGAAGAGTTCGCCGTTCACCGTATATTCATAGGCCACGGCGAGCACCTCGTCGTTGTTGAGTGGACTATTCAGCGATATATAACCCAGCAGCGGGTGGAAGGTATATTGGGTGGGGTCGAGCTTGCGTGCGAAAATGATCTCGTAGTCGGCAGCGTTGCGTAGGCTGTCGAAGGGTGGGTTGTTCTCAAGCACATCCAGCACATCCGCTGCCTGGCGTGCTCCAGCATTGATGGGGGCAATGAGTTGCTCGTAGAGGTTATTGGCACCATTACCCGGGTATGGACCAACAAAATTACTGGTGATGGCGGGGTTGTGGGGTGTATTTTCAGCCAGGTCCATAAATCCAACCACATCGCGCACGTCGGCATTGATTTGGTTGCGGTTCGTGACCCAGACCTCGGTGCGGGTAACGATGATGTTCGACCGGATGACGGGCAAGGTCGACATGGCTTGGTTGTATTGACTGCGGAAGTAATTCGATAAGAAAAAGTGCCGGTTCATGTCGTATTGGTCGGCTGTGATGTCGAATCGTGTGGTCTGCGCCCCGCCCTGTACGGCCACACTTTGGTTTTGACCACGTTGTTGCGACAGCACAGTGGTTACAGTCATGCGGCCAAACTGCATTTCACTTTTGATGCCAAACAAGCTCTGGCTGCCTTGGATGAGCGCGCTCCGCAGGGGAAGGTTCACGTTTCCCAGCTCGAGTTTCTTGATGATCTCATCTTCCTCTCCGGTGTAGTTCAACTTCATTTGGTTTTCGAAATTGAACAAAGCCTGGGTGTTCTGGTTGCCGTTGAACCGCAGTTTATCGCCAATCGAGCCCACCACAGTCATTTGCAGGTTCATGTCGAAATCGAAGTTGCCGATTCGACGCTGCTGCATGGTGAGGTTGGGGTTGTCGATGTAGTTCATATTGCCCGCCAACCGCAACTCGGCGGAGCCTTGCGGCCGAATATCAATAGCGCCGCCACCAAACAGCTTGTCGAGTATTTTTGGAGGGGTGATGAGTTTGGGCATTAAGCCGTCGCGCCCAAGACTGCCCGTGCTCTGCCCCGTGGTGCGCTCCCGCCAATATTGACGTACGCTGCGGCTCCGCTCCCAATCGCGGTACTCTTGGAAGCTGAGGCTTCGGGCATCGCCCACCAAAAGGTTGCCGATGCGTTCGCGTACCAGGTATCTGCCGCTAACAGGATCGAAGGTCACGCTGTAGCTACCCGGTCGCTGCAGGTGGAGGGGCGTTCGGTAGCGATCGAGGGGGTTGCGGGTGTCGCGGCTGGGGTAGGGCAATTGCGTCGTGTCGCCGTTGCCGTCGTTGTTGCCGCTGTTGCTGCCGTCGTTGCCGCTGTTGTTGCTGCCGCCACTGCCTTGCTGCTGGGAAAAGACCTCCGATGGCATGAGGAAAAGGGTCAATAAGCCAATCAGAAAAGGAAGGAGTCGAATCCAAACCCGAATCCCCCTGCTCTTTCGTAAGCTCAAGCATCCAATTCGCGAGCCTGAGCATTCATTTCGTGAGCCTAAGCATCCAATACGCGAGTTTGCCCATACATGAATCGTTTCTCCTGATGAATGGCAACGCATCTTGATCAGATCCGCGTGCTCATCAGTCGATGCGCCCCTGAAGGAAGGCTGCTTAGCGATAGAACCCGAGCGGTGAGCGGTCGATGCGCCACTGAAGGAAGGCTGCTTAGCGATAGAACCCGAGCGGTGAGCGGTCGATGCGCCACTGAAGGAAGGCTGCTTAGCGATAGAACCCGAGCGGTGAGCGGTCGATGCGCCACTGAAGGAAGGCTGCGGAGCGGATGCCACAGTTGAAACGGGGGAATGCAACACGCTCAGGCCGATCTTAGGGCTAGTTTCACAAGTTCACCAGCCCGAAGCGGGGGCGCCCCACTCGCAGCATGCTGTTGAATCAATCGTGACACCAATTTTTCCATTTGATTTTTGGGAAAACCCAACGCAACAAGCGCCAATAACGCTTCTTCTTCACTTTTATTGTGCTGAAACCACGGATTCGCCGGGTTTCCTGTTTCTGTACGCTTATTGTCGCTTATTACCGCCCCTGCTTGTCTATCCAAAGCTTCTGACGCGCCATAGATTGCCTGTTTGCCATCAACCGTGCTGCCCGCAGGCGACGGGTCCGCGGTTCCGTGTCTTTCCATAGGGGTAGAAGAGCCGCTATTTTCGCCAGCCCCAGCCCCTGCACCAGCACCATCCCCCCCGTATAGACCCCCGCCAGCACCATCCCCCCCGCGAGCACCCCCGTCTACACCCCCGCCAGCCCCAGCCCCCGATCCCGATAAGTCCGAATCGCGCCACACTTCACTCCCCTCCCGCGCTATTTTCTCACGCAATTCGAGCAGCATACGTTGTGCCGTTTTGGGCCCCACGCCCTTAATGCGCCGCATAGCAGCCTCATCGCCGCTGCGAATGGCATGACGCAACTCGGCGGGCGTGCAATAACTCAAAATGGTGCGGGCCGTGTTAGGGCCAACCCCTTGCACGCCAATCAGCAGCAGAAAAAGCGATTTTTCCTCCATGCGGGCAAAGCCAAACAGCTGATGTTCATCCTCCCGAATGCTGAGCCAGGTGTGCAGGTTCACCTCGGTGGCGCCCGACAACAAGCTATACGTATTCAAAGAAATGTGTACCTCATAGCCCACGCCATGCACATCCACCACCAGTTGACTCGGATTTGCGGCAAGGACAGTCCCCCTCAGACGAACGATCATATGGTCTTCAGATTTAAAGACAAATTAACCTCGTCCGCCACGGCAGTTGGTGCAGCCGTCGCTTCAACCTCCCCCGATAAGCTACCAGCCAGTTGTCCACAAGCCGCATCAATATCACTCCCCCGCGATCGGCGGATGCTCACAGCCACGCCCGCATTGAGCAGCCGGATGCGGTAGGCCTCAACCGCGTCGACCCCCGCCTGTTGGTAGGGACCTTGATCGATGGCATTGTATTGGATGAGGTTCACCTTACTCGGAATGCGCGCCGTGAATGCCAGCAACGCGCGAATGTCATCATCCGTATCATTGACCCCGGCCCACACCACATATTCGAAAGTCACCTTGCTCCCCGTTTGGCGGTACCAATACTGGAGTGCCGATTGCAGTTCGGGGAGCGGACAAGCGGCATTCACCGACATCAGGCGGGTACGCTTTTCGGGGATAGCCGAATGCAGCGAAACCGCCAGGCGGATGCGCTTGCGGTCATCGGCAAGCTTGCGGATCATCTTGGGGATGCCGGCCGTACTCAGGGTGATGCGCCACGGCGCCATGGCCAATCCATCGGCCGCCGTGATCCGGTCAATGGCCCCCATCACCTGAGGGTAATTGAGCAGCGGTTCGCCCATACCCATAAACACAATATGGGTGAGGGGTCGTCCAAAATGGAGCCGGGCCTGCTCGCGTATGGTCACCACCTGATCGAAAATCTCATCGGCATTGAGATTGCGCACGCGCGACAAGCGAGCTGTAGCGCAGAAACTGCAGTCGAGGCTGCAACCAACCTGGCTCGATACACAAGCTGTTATGCGGGTATCGGTGGGAATGAGCACCGATTCCACCACATTGCCGTCGTGCAGGGCCACCGCATTCTTGATGGTGCCGTCGACGCTGTGCTGTTCGCGCGCAATGCGGCCATTGTTCACCGCAAAATGCTCATCCAGCTTCTGGCGCAACGACAGAGGCAGGTTCGACATCTGCGCGAAGTCGTGGACCCCCTTTTGCCAAAGCCAGTCGTGCACCTGACGGGCACGAAAGCGGGGCTCACCCAAGTCGGTCAAACGACTGCTGATTTGCTCGAGGCTCAGGGCTCTGATGTCGGTTTTGACAATCACGATGCAAAAATAGCATTTTTAGCCACCGTGGGCCGCTGCAAAAGCGCTTCAGATGTGGGATAGATAGAGGATAGGGAAAATGCACTTTAAGCCAAAACAATTAGATCCTATCTTTGGATCGAAACCAATCCAGCCTTTGGATCAAAACCATTCCAGCCACAAAAAAGACATAAAAATGGAGAAGATCATAGTCAGCGCCCTTGTTTCGGCCAATCGGCAGAACGTATGGGACCACTACACCATGCCAGAGCACATCACCCAATGGAATTTCGCTGACCCCAGTTGGCACTGCCCACGGGCCTCCAATGATTTGCAGGTCGGCGGCACCTATCGAGCACGAATGGAAGCGCGCGACGGGAGTTTCGGCTTCGATTTTGAGGCAGTGTACACCGAGGTACAGCCGTTGCAGGCCTTCAGCTATGAGTTCGGGGGCCGCATGGCCCGGGTCGAGTTTCATGAGCACGAGCAGGCGACAGAGGTGGTGGTGACATTCGATCCAGAAACGGAGAACCCCATCGACCTCCAAAAAGAGGGATGGCAGTCGATTCTAAACAGCTTCAAGGCATACAGCGAGGCGCAGGGGTAAAATTGGCTGGCTATTTCGGTCTGACCATGCCACTGTTTTCGGTATGACCGTGCCACCCCTTTCTTTTGACACTGGCACAAATCAAACCGAAATAGAACTCGGGTCATCTGGCTCAGTTTGAGCTGGTAGGGTAAATTTGGACAGCAACTTAAGAAAACTTAACCTTGCAGTTGCTTATGAAAAACACAAGACGTAAACACAGCGATGCCTTCAAAACCGATGTGACTGGCGGAGTTTCTGTCTAATGCGCAGATGGCCTTTGGCTTCAAGCGCAAAAGGTACAAGATTGCACTTTGGGTACCCGTCGCTACGTGGAAACACTGAAAGATGTTTGATCGATCCTGCCACGTACAAATTCCCATACTTGCTTCGCGGATACAAAACGGAACGCCCCAATGAAGTTTGGAGCATTGACATGAGTTATATTCCTATGAGGCACGGGTTTATGTATCTATTTGCCATCATTGATGTGCACAGCAGGT